>Ga0209516_1000087_pt1 | contig 29219 bp, 26 predicted proteins | sample Napbiome12C3dose_FD_187716 | JGI IMG/M metagenome (GOLD analysis project Ga0209516, IMG submission 187716) | Groundwater microbial communities from S. Glens Falls, New York, USA - Naphthalene biodegradation metagenome 12C3dose (SPAdes) (version 2) ... | reverse complement strand
CAATCTTTTGTTCAAATTTATAAGATTGTCCCGCTTTTAATGATTCCGCTATTAATCGGGATTCATAAAGCGGAACTTCGGCAAAAAACGCCTCGCAATGACTATCTAACGAGTTTTTCAGTGCTCACTAAATAGTGAGTGATTATTGTCAGCTCGGATGATTTTTCAAATCACCATGCCATTCAACGATAAATTGATAATGTGAAATGCCCGGTATATTGTATCTCGTTGCAACACCCATTGGTAATTACGCGGATATGACCTTTCGCGCAATCGAAGTTTTAAAGAACGTGGATGTCGTCGTGTATGAAGAGCGCAAAGAAGGAAGCAGGTTGTTGCGACATTTTGGGATCGAAAAACCGGTTGAAACGTTGAACGAGCACAACGAAGCGGCGGCGACGTTTCATATCCTTGACCATCTGAAGACCGGCCGGAATGTTGCCGTCATTTCCGACTGCGGAACCCCTGTCTTTTCCGATCCCGGACAATTGCTTGTGCGCAAAGCGGTCGAACTCGGAATCAAAACCGTTCCGATTCCCGGCGCCTCATCATTAATGCCAGCGCTTACAGTATCCGGGTTTTCGATTAATCAGTTTGTCTATTATGGTTGGCTTTCACCCAAGCGTCCGAGACGGATTGCAGAGTTGCAGCAGCTTCGCAGAGAACAGCGCACCATTGTGCTGATGGATACACCGTATCGCTTGGTTGCTTTGCTTAAAGATATTGCCGATGTATTCGGCACAACACGCCGCCTTTGTGTTGCCTTTGATTTGACGATGCCTAACGAAGAAATATTTCACGGGACGGCGGTAAAACTCGCGGCGCAATTCGAAAAAGAAGAACGCAAAGGTGAGTTTGTGGTGGTGATCGAAGGAACAGCAAAATAAAAATTGATGCGAAACATGCATACGCATACTATGGTTGAAGAATACCTTAAAAAAGTTGCTGAAACTACTAAACGTGGTGATGCGCGAGAAGAATCGTATTATCCTTCGCTTACAAAATTTGTGGAAGATTTTTCCGAAAAAACAAGAAAGAAAAAAGTACACGTAACAATTCTTCCAAAAGAGACGGAAGCTGGTAATCCAGATTTTCGTGTGTGGGATGGAAAGCATTCTCAAGTCGGATACATCGAAGCAAAATCTCCCGAAGCAAATTTAGATGAAGTTGAATCATCGGAACAACTCAAGCGTTATATTCACACCTTCCCGAATTTAATTCTTACGAACTTTTACGAATTTCGACTGTACCGGCACGGTGAGTGTGTTGCCTCGGTATTAGTTGCAAGACCGTTTATTGCCAAAAAATTGGAAATGGTTCCGCCGGCAGAAAAGCAAGAAGAGTTTTTCGCTTTGCTGGAAAAGTTTTTCTCGTTTTCGCTTCCTCAAAAATTTACCGCAGAAACGCTTGCCCGCGAACTTGCAATCCGAACACGATTTTTACGCGACCAAGTTATTAAAGAAGAATTGCGTGAAACAAAGTCCGATGGTTCAAAAAGAATATTAGCGTTTTATGAAGCATTCCAAAAACATCTCATTACAAATCTTACAGCGGATGAATTTGCCGATTTATACGCGCAAACAATTACGTACGGATTGTTTGCCGCGCGAACGCGCACAGAAGAACGATTCAGTCGTAAACTTGCATATGATTTAATTCCAAAGACAATCGGCATCTTGCGCAACATTTTTCATTTCGTTTCTTTTGATCCTCCCGAACAATTACAAGCCACCGTTGATGATATTGCTGAAGTGTTAGCCGTTGCCGATGTGAAAAGCATTCTTCATCAGTTTTTCAGTCAAGGGAAAGGAAGTGATCCGATCTTCCACTTCTACGAAACCTTTCTTGCTGAATATAATCCTGAAGAACGTGAACGACGAGGTGTGTATTATACGCCGGAGCCGGTTGTTTCGTATATCGTTCGTTCACTCAATATTCTCTTGAAAGAAAAATTTGGACGTGAAGATGGTTTGGCAACACCCTCTGTAACTGTTCTTGATCCCGCTGGAGGAACACTTACATTTATTGCCGAAGCCGCAAAATTAGCCGTTGAAGAATATGTGGAAAAATACGGAGAAGGAGGCAAAGGTAAATTTGTTGAAGATCATATCATCAGACATTTTTTTGCGTTTGAGTTGATGATGGCGCCGTATGCGGCAGGACATTTGAAGATGGGATTTCTGCTGGAAGAATTAGGACACAAATTGAAAAGCACAGAACGTTTTCAATTTTATCTTACGAATACGTTGGAGATGGAAGAACTTGCACAGACAACACTTCCGGGATTTTCCTCTTTATCGGAAGAATCTCATCTAGCAGCAAAAGTGAAAAAAGAAAAACCGATTCTTGTCGTGCTCGGCAATCCGCCGTATTCGGGAATTTCAGCAAACGCAAGTGAAAAGGAAATTGAGGTTAGTCCCGCCAGTAAATACAAAATCAATTATTTGATCAAGACTCAGAACCAACATGGACGCATTTCTTATTTGTTAGAGCCACAATACAAAATTTGGAAAGGCGACAAAAAAAATCCTAATAAAAAACTTATCGTCAAAGAGAAAACGTGGATCGGTGAACTTGTTGAATATTATAAAGTAGTTGATGGAAAATGGTTTGGTGAACGAAAACATTGGCTGCAAGATGATTACGTGAAATTTATTCGTTTTGCTCAATGGAAAATTGATAAAGCCGGCGAAGGAATTATCGGTTTTATTACGAACCATTCTTATTTGGATAATCCTACGTTTCGGGGTATGCGAGAATCGTTGTTGAATTCTTTTGATGAAATTTACATTCTGGATTTGCACGGTAATTCCTTAAAGAAAGAAAAAACGCCTGACGGAGGCAAAGATGAAAATGTGTTTGATATTCAACAGGGTGTTGCAATTATTTTAATGGTCAAACAGAAAAAGCGTTTGAAGAAAACGTCTATAAAACATTTGGATATATGGGGAATAAGAGATGAAAAGTATTCTTATCTCAAGAAACATTTCATTAGTAATACGAAGTGGCAAATTTTAGAACCAAGTTCACCATTTTATTTTTTTGTTCCAAAGAATGAAAAGAACAAAAAGAACTATGAACGGTATCTAAAACTTACGGACATTTTCCCTTTTAATGTTACAGGTATAGTTACTGCTCGTGATAATTTTGTCATTGATTTTGATGAACGCACACTTCGGAATAGAATAATACAATTCTGCGATCTCAATCTTGATGATGATATCGTTCGAACAACATACAAATTAAAAGACACTCGTGGATGGAAGTTATCGAAAGCACGAAAAATTCTATCAAGCGATGACAAATGGAAAGAATATTTTTCAGAAATATTATACCGCCCATTTGATATCCGGAAAATTTATTATACAGAAACAATGATTGATTGGGGCAGGCAAGAATTAATGGGACATTTGCTTCAACCCAATCTGTCGCTTGTTGCAATGAGACAAGTTTCATTGCACGAAGGATATAATCATTTTCTTGTTTCAGATAAAATGGTTGACAATAGAACTTTTGCAAGCAGTAAGGGAATCACTCAACAATTTCCACTTTACCTCTACGAAGAATCTACCACCGGCAGTTCCGGCGAACGTTCTCACAGATTAAGTATGCAGGCATCATTTGTGTTTGAACCTGCCGCAGGTTATTCCACAAAGCGACCAAACATCAACGCAAAACTTCTTGCGCAGTTAAGCGAGGCGTATAAAAAGTCTCCGACTCCCGAAAATATTTTTTATTATCTCTACGCTGTGTTGTATTCAAACGCGTATCGGAAAAAATACGCAGAGTTCCTCAAGTCAGATTTTCCCCGCGTTCCGTTCACATCACATTTCAAACTATTTCAACTGTTGGCTGAAAAAGGCGAACAGTTGGTCGAATTGCATTTGATGAAATCGAAAAAACTAAACAAGCCAATTTCAAAATGTGAAGGGAAAGGTACGCTTAAAGTTGATAAATTTTCGTATGATGAAAAAAATGAAAAAGTGTTCATTAATTCCGAGAAATATTTTTCAGGAGTGTCTTTGGAAGTTTGGGTATATCACGTTGGCGGATACCAAGTAGCAGAAAAATGGCTTAAAGACAGAAAAGGAAGAAATTTGTCTTCAGAAGAAGTTTCGACGTATTGTAAGGTAATTACTTCGCTCAACGAAACGATAAACATTCAAAATGAATTAGACGAAGATTTCAAAAAAGTGGAAAAAGATTTGTTAAAAATTATTCTTTAACATTAGTTGCTAACTTGAGTTGACCGTTCTCTTGATTTTGTTTGGTGTTACGTAATTTCTTGCTCATGGTTGACTTCCTAAAACAACTCAAAATCCAGAATACAATAAGAGAACGGTCAACGTGAGTTGCTAAAATTGCGTTTACTTCAGTCATTCTCTATATTTTAAACAGTGAAAACACTACAAAAAACATTTCAATTAGGGAGAGCGCCCGAACTTCTCGGTGATTTTTGGTTCAACTCCGAGCCGCTGTCGATCAGGGAACTTCAAGGTCGACCGATTATTCTTTTCTTTTGGGATTACACATCGCAGCAATCGTTACGGTTGATTCCGTTGATCAATGGTCTGCACGCTCTATATTTGGAGTACGGTGTCGTGTGTATCGGCATTCATTCGCCGGAATTTTTTTTCGGGAGGAACTCACGCACTGTCGAACACGCGATCAAAAAAAATCTTATTCTCTTCCCTGTGTTGACAGATAACAACCGGCTTATTACGAATGCATATCGTATATCCTCAATGCCTTCTATTTGTCTGATCGATAACAAAGGTGATATCTATGACATACTTTCCGAAATAATTGTTCCTGAGCGCATTGAACGATCGATACAATATTTGTTGCGGCAATCGGGATATCGGGGTGAACTTCCGATTCTATTGAATGCCGCATTTGAAGCAAGTTACTCATTAACAGGGGGAACATCGCACGAAATTTTCACCGGGTACGCGCACGGAGCGCTCGGCAATCCGGAGGGATACAGTCCTGAGCTTCCTGCGGAATATGCCGATCCGAAAGTATATTCCAACGGAAAATTTTATGCACACGGCATTTGGCGCGCAGAGCGAAATGCATTCTGCTATGAAGGTGAACCGAACAACGGATATCTGATCTGCCAAAGCAACGGCGACACAGCCGGTTTCCTCGTCGGGAGCGAAAGCAAATCGTCGGTTAAGATTGAAGTGAACGAAGCGCCGATCCGAATTTCGAACATGGGAAACGATGTGCAAAAGGATAAGCAGGGGAATACCTATGTCATTGTTGATGAACCCCGCCTCATTTCTGTTCTTCACCAAACCAACTCCGAAAAACAATCCGTAAAATTTATTCCCTCGGCTCCGGGAATTGCCTTCTACATGTTTTCATTTGATACACAACAACCGGAAGGGCAAACGGAACCGAATGATTTTATACGCAACAATTGATCGCACTCTCTTGATCGAATGAATACTCGCATAACCTCTCTTTTTTCCATTGAACACCCGATCGTACAAGCGGGAATGGTGTGGGTTTCTGGATGGAAATTGGCATCGGCTGTTTCAAACGCAGGCGCGCTCGGACTTGTCGGTGCGGGTTCAATGAAACCGGAATTATTGCGTGAACATCTTCGCAAAATGAAATCCGCGACGACGAATTCATTTGGTGTGAACATTCCATTACTGCGCGGCGATATTGAAGAATTGATTGCAGTCGTTCTGGAAGAAAAAGTAAAAATTATTTTCACATCCGCCGGACATCCCGCGCGGCATATAGAAAAGTTCAAACCAGCCGGATGCACGGTTGTTCACGTTATCGCAAATGTAAAACAGGCGTTAAAAGCACAGGAATGCGGATGCGATGCGGTTGTTGCCGAAGGTTTTGAAGCAGGCGGACACAATGGAGTAGATGAGATAACAACACTTGCGCTTGTTCCACAAGTTGTTGATGCAGTAAAAATTCCTGTGATCGCTGCGGGAGGAATTGCCGACGGAAGAGGAATGCTGGCAGCGTTTGCTCTCGGCGCGGAAGGTGTGCAAATCGGAACACGATTTGCTGCGACGATTGAATCTTCCGCTCACGAATTCTATAAACAAAAAATTGTTGAAGCAAAAGATGGAGATACAATCCTCACATATCGCAATATTGTTCCGCTGCGCGCACTCAAAAATCCTTTTATGGAACAAGTGCAAAAAGAAGAATTGCACAACGGAATGACCCGCGAGCGGATGATGGAATTGCACGGAAAGGGACGTGAACGGAAAGGAATTTTTGAAGGGAATTGGGAAGAGGGAGAATTTGAAATGGGACAAAGTTCTGGATTAGTGAAGGAGATTTTACCGGCTGCTGAAGTTGTAAAGAGAATGATGAGAGAATTCGATGAAGCGAAAAGCCGGATAATGAAAGGATGAACCGCCAAGTCGCCAATCCCGAAGGGATCCAGACTGTGTCAAAAGTATGTTGATAACTCAAAAGTGGGGAATTTTTTCTCAATAATTAAGTTTTTGAAAAGTCATGTGGGTAAAACTATTACTTTTGAGGCTGATATTAGAAGTCTATCCCACACAATTTTTAGAAAACTTTGTTTTGACACAAACTCCATCCCTTTGGAAGTGGTTAAATAGTTTATTATTATTATGAATCGCACAGAGCCAATTATTACTTCGTTATTTGATCTTTTCAAGGTCGGTCCCGGTCCGTCAAGTTCTCACACGATCGGTCCGATGAAAGCGGCGTACGATTTTCTTCATCGCATTGAACAACTTCCCTCTGAAAAACTTTCATCAGCAACAGCAATTGAAGTAATACTCTACGGTTTGCTTGCCGCAACGGGAAAAGGTCACGGAACTGACCGCGCCGTGCTTGCCGGACTGTTCGGCAAAACTCCCGAAGAATGTGAACCGAAATGGTTTTCCGGTTTGATGAATGATGATGCTGCGAAATATCAAATCACTGTCGGCAATGTTTCGATTTCATTTTCTCCAACCAATATTCACTTCGAGCGCGGCAAATTTGATTTCCCTCATCCCAACACAATGCAACTGCGGTTGATGAAGGGAAGCGAAGTGATTGCGATGGAAGAATGTTATTCCATCGGCGGCGGATTTATTGTGAGGAAAGGCGAGAATGAAAATGAAAAAGAAAAACGCGCGCCGAAATTTCCGTATTCAACAATGAACAATGTGAAAGCACATTTGGAAAAAGAAAACCTTTCGCTTGCAGAATTGATCGTCCAGAACGAAGAATCGATAAGTGGGATGATGCGAGAAACAATTTATTCCAAGATCGATGCGATCCTCAATTTTATGCACGAAGCGGTGAGACGCGGACTTTCCGAGGAAGGCGTGCTTCCCGGAACAATTAAACTTCATCGCAAAGCGGCAGTGCTGTACAAAAAAGCGCAGGAGATGGCACACGCGCAGGACAGTTTTTTAATTTTTCTCAATGCGTACTGCGAAGCGGCTTCGGAAGAAAATGCGGCGGGAAATATTGTTGTTACTGCGCCAACATCGGGCGCGTCGGGTGTCATTCCGGGATTGACCTATTTGATGAAGAATCATTTTCACTACGAACAGCAAAAATTGCGCTAAGGAATGTTAGTCGCTGCCGCAATCGGATTTTTGGTGAAACACAACGCAAGCATTTCCGGCGCGGAGATGGGATGTAGGGGAGAAATTGGAACTGCGAGCGCGATGGGTGCGGCGATGCTTGCATATTGTGCTGATTGCGATGTGAACACAATCGAAGCGGCGGCGGAAATTGCCATCGAACATCATCTCGGAATGACGTGCGATCCGATCGGCGGTTACGTGCAGATTTCGTGCATTGAGCGCAATGCAATGGGCGCGGTGAAAGCGTACAACGCATATCTTCTCGCTTCATCCGGCAATCAAGCGTATCAAAAAATTTCGTTGGACAGCGTTATTAAAGTGATGAAAGCGACCGGCAATGATATGTCGAAAAAATATAAAGAAACGTCGGAGGCGGGATTGGCGTTGAGTGCGACGGAGTATTGACGCAGATTTCAGTAGACAGATATGAGTATACAGATGTGTGCCAGTGCGAGTTTCGCGTAAGCGGAAGTTTGCAATCTGCGCGCGTGTAAGGAAAATTAAGAAACAAATTTTTTTATGAAAGAAATCTTCTTCATATCTCTATTAGTTTTGTGTTACATACATCTTTCCAATTCGCAGACGTATGAATGGGAAGAAGTGGGGAAATTGCATTCTAATTTTGAGACCCCGTCTGGTTTCTTAATTGACGGTTCAAATAACTTATTGCATAGTAATTTTATTAATGGAATAACTTTTAGATCAACCGATGACGGAGTCACTTGGAAAAAATATGACACCATAATTACTAGGCAACTTTTTGGATTTTGGTATGAAATGGCTGGTGATTCTATAACAAAAATATTTGTTAAAAATCCTTTATTTCAACCCAAGGAAAAAATGAATTGGTGGGTTGACATGAAAAGTATTTTCTCTGAAAATTTTGGTGATATATGTTATACAAAGTCTAACAAAATATTTTTAGCGAGTGGAACCGGAGTGCGTAGTTCTAGTGATGGAGGTTCAAAATGGTATTTGATTGATCTTAAAAATAATAGGAATGGTTTTGACGATATTAAAAATTACTCGAAGGATAATCAGATTTTCTTCTATTATGCCAATCAATCGTCGACCTCAGTGCTTCAAGATTCCTACAACAATATTATCGTCGCAACATATTTTGGAGTTTATGTCTCGTTGGACGATGGAAAAACGTGGGTAATGCAAAATAAAGGTCTGAATGATTCGGGTTTAGTAGTGCTGCGATTGAATAAAAAAGGTGAAATATATGTTTTGACACAAAATGGAAAAATCTATAAGTCAATAACTAGATCTGAACCATTGATTGTTAAACAATTTTTGCTCTTTCAAAACTATCCCAATCCGTTCAACGCCTCAACCATACTGTCCTTTTCAATTCCTAATCGCACTGGTGTAAAACTCAATATTTATAATGGCATCGGTCAGTTGATTGAGGAAATTCTAAATTCTGAATTAGAACCAGGTATTCATAAAATAGTTTGGAGTTCTTACAAGATAGCAAGTGGGGCATATTTTTATCGGATTGTTGCAGGAAGTTTTGTAGAAACGAAGAAAATGCTCCTATTACGATAGATTGGAACTCACAAATTGGAACTCACAAATTGGAACTCACAATTGTTGTAATTAAAGGGAGGTTTTCTTAACTTTACATAGTGGCGATTTGACGACAGCTTGCAGCCACAGCGTTTATTAATCGCTAAAGCGTCGAAGGACAATACATATTATACCCCGACGCAACTGTGAACAAAAGTGCTGTCGGGGTTTTTCATTTTGTAAGACGGGATGCCATCCCGTCTTACGTGAGTAAAAATTATGAGCAAAAGTTTTTTACAAATATTAAACGAAAAAATCATCGTGTTCGATGGTGCGATGGGAACGAACATCCAATCGCAAAATCTCACCGCAGAAGATTTCGGCGGTGAACACTTGAACGGATGCAACGAGTATCTCGTCGTTTCCAAACCGGCGGCAATCGAAAAAGTGCATGCAGATTTTCTCGCTGCCGGAGTTGATGTCATTGAAACCGACACGTTCGGTTCTTCGTCAATCGTGTTGGCGGAATATGATTTGCAAGACCGTGCGTATGAATTAAATAAGAAGGCGGCAGAACTGGCTAAACGGATCGCCAAAGAGTATTCTACGGCGGCGCACCCGCGATTTGTTGCCGGTTCGATTGGTCCGACAACGAAACTTCCCTCTCTCGGACATATTTCTTTTCGTGATATGGAAAAAACATACTACGAACAGGTCTCCGGTCTCGTTGACGGCGGCACGGATATTTTAATCATCGAAACATGCCAGGATATTCTTCAAACAAAAGCCGCGTTCAGCGCCGCATTCGGATATTTTAAAGACAAACGGATCAAACTGCCCGTCATGGCTTCCATCACCATCGAAACGATGGGAACGATGCTGATGGGTACGGAAGTTGCCGCGGCGCTCACCGCACTGGAACCGTACGACATTTCGGTGATCGGGATGAACTGCGCAACGGGTCCTCAGGAAATGTCCGAACATATTCGTTATCTCTGCAGCAATTCTCGCATTCCCGTATCGTGCATTCCCAACGCCGGACTGCCGGAAAATGTCGGCGGGGTCGCCCATTATCATCTCACGCCGGATGAATTGGTGCATTGGATGTCGCACTTCGTAAAAGATCTCGGCGTCGGTGTTGTCGGCGGATGCTGCGGAACACGGCCGGAACATTTAAAAGCGGTCGTCGAAATTGTCGGCGGACTTTCTCCGAAACCGAGAACGATCGACTATCAGCCGTCAGTGTCAAGTTTATATTCCAGTGTTGCGATGGAGATGCAACCGGCGCCGCTGATCGTCGGCGAGCGGACGAATGCGAACGGCTCGAAAAAATTCCGCGAACTTCTCAACGCAGAAGATTACGACGGGATGGTGACGATGGCGAAGGAAGCGTTGAAGGAAGGAGCGCACGTGCTGGATGTGTGCGTTGCCTATGTCGGGCGCGATGAAGTGCGCGATATGAAAGAATTTGTTTCGCGTCTCAATACCCAGGTTCCGCTTCCGCTGGTGATCGATTCGACCGAAGCGCCGGTGATTGAAGCGGCGTTGGAATTATGCGCGGGTAAAGCGATCGTCAATTCCATCAATCTTGAAGATGGGGAAGAGCGAATTGAAAAAGTAATTCCACTCTGCAAAAAATATGGCGCGGCGGTCGTTGCGCTTACGATTGATGAACGCGGAATGGCAAAAACGGCGAAAGATAAATTCAAGATTGCAAAACGAATTTACGACATCGTCGTGAACCAATATGGAATGAAACCGAGCGATATTATTTTTGATACATTGACGTTCACGCTTGGTTCCGGCGATGAAGAATTTCGCAAAGCGGGAATCGAAACCATTGAAGCAATTCGAATGATCAAAAAAGAATTTCCCGAAGTCGGATTTGTTCTTGGTGTCAGCAATATTTCATTCGGACTTTCACCGCACATTCGCCACGATTTGAATTCTGTATTTCTGCATTTTGCAATCGAAGCCGGACTCACACAAGCGATTGTGAATGCGCAAAAAATCAAACCGCTTTTCAAAATTGATGATCGTGGTCGCGAACTGTGCAAGCAACTTATCTTCGACGAACGAAAATTCGACAGTGAACAATGTGTTTACGATCCGTTGACCGAGTTGATGGCGTTTTACGCCGATAAAAAATCCGATATGAAAGCGGAGAAGAAAGCGCGCGCCGGAACGATCGAAGAAATCCTCAAGAACCGTATCATTGACGGTGATAAACAAGATATAGTTGCCGATCTTGATGAGGCAATGAAAAAATTTTCTCCGCTGCAAATCATCAATGAAGTTCTTCTTGGTGGAATGAAAGTTGTCGGCGATCTTTTCGGACGGGGGGAAATGCAGTTACCGTTCGTTCTGCAATCCGCCGAAACAATGAAGACCGCCGTCGCATATCTCGAAAAATTTATGGAGAAAGCCGACGCAACAAACAAAGGTTCGATGGTTCTCGCGACGGTGAAAGGGGATGTTCACGACATCGGGAAGAATCTCGTGGACATCATCCTGACGAACAATGGTTACAAAGTGTACAATCTCGGCATCAAACAGCCGTTGGAGAATATCATCCATGCCTGGCAGGAACGCAACGCCGATGCGATCGGTATGAGCGGTTTGCTGGTGAAGTCCACTGCGATCATGAAAGAGAATCTGGAATTGATGAACGAACGGGAACTCATACCGCCGGTAGTTCTTGGCGGTGCGGCGCTCACACGAAGATTTGTTGAGCAAGATCTGCGTTCACTGTATAAAGGAACGGTCGTTTATGCCGGCGATGCGTTCGACGGTCTGCACTTTATGGAACAGTTGATGACGAAAGGTGCAGCGAGTTTTTCGTCGTCATCCAATGGACAAGCGTCGATAGATGAAGACGAAGAAGAATTGTTGACCGGCTCCGAAGCGAAGATCGCCGCCGCATTGAAAGAAAATCCATATCGTGAAGATGTTGGCGGCATTCAGACAGCGACCATTACCCGCTCGAAAGTGTCCGCCGACGTCGCGATCCCGACACCTCCGTTCTGGGGAACGAAGGTCGTCGAAGAAATTTCGCTCGACGAATTGTATAAGTATATCAATGAAGCCGCGCTGATTAAAGGTCAATGGCAGGTGCGTAAGGGTAAACGAAGCGAAGAGGAATATCGCAAAGAAGTCGAAGAGAAAGTCTATCCCGATTTTCAACGATTGAAAGAGCAAGCGAAGCGTGAGCAGTTACTCGAATCAAAAGTTGTGTACGGTTACTTTCCATGTCAATCCGATGGCAATGATCTGATCATTTATAACGAAGATCAAAAGACAGAACGTTTGCGATTTAGTTTTCCGCGCCAAAAAGATGATCGGCATTTGTGTCTGTCAGATTATTTTGCATCGAAAGATTCAGGCAAGATCGATGTCGTACCGTTCCACATGGTAACAATGGGAAAGCGGGCGTCCGAGCATTCCGCGAAGTTGTTTGCGGAGAATAACTACAAGGAATATCTTTACTTCCATGGATTAAGCGTGGAAAGCGCCGAAGCGCTCGCGGAACTGTGGCACAAAAAGATCCGCGAAGAACTCGGTATTGCAGGAAAGGACGCACGGGAGATAAAAAGACTTTTTAGTCAGGGATATCAAGGTTCGCGGTACAGTTTCGGTTATCCTGCTTGTCCCAACCTCGAAGATCATACAAAACTGTTCGAACTTCTTCAGCCCGAGCGCATCGGCGTGCATCTGACGGAAGAATTCATGCTTGAACCGGAGCAATCGACCGATGCAATCATCGTGCATCATCCCGAAGCGAAGTATTTTAATGTGAAGTAGTACGGTAAACTTCCGAAGTCTTAAAGACTTCGGAAGTTTCTATTGATTGAAATTGAAAGCAGTTTTTTGTAGATTTGAAGAAAAGGAGTGAGTTATGCCAAAAATAATGTTACCTCGTGAGCGTTTGCTGAAAATGGATGAAACAACCATTACAGTCGAATTGCCCGATTACTCTTCAAAAAAGAAGAAAATAGATTATAGTAAAATCGAAGCCGCTCGTGGAATTCTAAAACGGTTAAAAAGCGATCCTGTAAAAGTGCAACGCAAACTTCGGAGTGAATGGGAACGCAAACTTCGATGAAATACATTTTCGACACCAACATACTCATTTATTTTGTTGAACAACAAAGCGGGGTTGAAAAGTATTTTACAGAATCATTTCTTTTAGAAAATGAAATTATCACTTCACCTGTCATTCGAATTGAAATATTATCGTATGCAGAAATAACGAAAGAAGAAAAACTCAAAATTGAAGGTATTCTTTCAGTGTTTCGGGTTGAAGAAATTAACAGAGAGTTAGAAGATATTGCAATACACTTTCGTAAAGAACATAAACTAAAACTTGGCGATGCAATCATTGCTGCAACGGCATTTCAACATTCTGCAACGCTTGTAACCAACAATACCAAAGATTTCAAAAACATTTCTGAAATAAGAATAGAATCTCCAATGAGGGGGAAATAATTGATTGTGCATGGAATGGTATATCGAGAAAGCCTTTTGTAGATTTGAAGAAAAGGTAGGCGAAAAAGGAGAAGCATTATGGGAAATAGTAAAGCAACAAAAAAAATGATGACACAAAAACACCGAAGAGAAAATGCGAAACGGACCAAAGGGCATCCTGTTTCAATTTTTGAACAAACACGAGGTTTATTGAAAGGCATTATCAAAGAAGACCCTGTTGTGATTGAAAGAAAATTGCGCAGAGAATAATGAAATATTTGTTTGATACGAATATCATGCTCTATCATCTTGCAGGAAATTCTTCCGTAAGGGAAAACAATTATGTCATATTGCATACTCATTCGCCACGGCGAATCACAATGGAATCTTGAAAATCGTTTCACCGGCTGGGTTGATGTTCCGCTCTCTCCCAAAGGAGAGCAGGAGGCGCGCACTGCCGGAGAAAAACTTAAATCCTATAAATTTGATAAAGCGTTCACGTCAAAACTGAAACGTGCTCATGATACGCTTCAGTCCATCCTTCAGGCGTCGAACCAAACCAACATGCCGATCGAATATGACATTGCTTTGAATGAACGTCATTACGGTGCATTGCAAGGATTGAATAAAGCGGAAACAGCGCAAAAATACGGCGAAGAACAGGTAAAGCTCTGGCGCCGCAGTTACGATGTTCCTCCGCCGAAAGATACAACAGAACTCAATCCCGACGGATACAGTGAAAGTCTTAAGGATACTGCCGCCCGCACTCTTCCTTATTGGGAGAAAAAAATATTTCCCGAAATCAAAAATGGGAAAAATATTATTGTTGCCGCGCATGGGAATAGTCTGCGTTCCATTGTGATGCACCTCGATAAACTCACAGAAGAACAGGTTTTAGAGTTAAATATTCCTACCGGTGCGCCGTTGCTTTATGTTTTCGACGCCAATGGTACGATTGTTGAACATAAATACTTGTAGGTCTTGTTTTCTCAATGGAGAGAAGGCATACAAATATTGAGTTTCGCTGAACTTTTGTTTATATTTTCAACAGTTACAGAGACTAACTTTGATTTCGAGGAGACAGCTTTATGGCAACTTTTATAACCGAAGAATGTATCAACTGCGGCGCATGCGAGCCGGAATGTCCGAATACGGCAATTTATGCCGGCGGTGCTCAATATGAGTACAAAGGTCAAACAATTGATGCATTATCCAATGATTTCTATTACATTGTTCCAGAAAAATGCACCGAATGTGTAGGTCACTTCGATCAAGAACAATGCGCGGCAGTGTGCCCCGTTGACTGCTGCATTCCGGATCCGAATCATCCCGAAGCAGAAGATGTTCTTTTTGTTCGTGCTAAAGAGATCCATCCCGAACGGCAATTTGCTGATTTGAGTGCGTCGAATTCACGTTTCAGAAAATAGTTCCACATTCTTCATTGCACTGAAAAAAGTCGGTTCATTCTTGAGCCGACTTTTTTTATTTTAAGGGAGTAGTTGAGTCAGTAAGTCGTTGAGTATTTGAGAATGGACAATGAACTGTCTCAAATACTTATATACTCAACGACTCAACTACTAAAAAGTATGTCAGCACAATTCAAAATATGGGGAAGTCATATAGAAGACGAAGCGGTGAAGCAAATGCAGAATGCTGTTTCGCTTCCCATTTCCGTCGCAGGCGCATTGATGCCCGATGCGCATGTCGGTTACGGATTGCCGATCGGAGGAGTTCTTGCAACTGAAAATGCAGTCATTCCGTACGGGGTCGGTGTTGACATTGCCTGCCGAATGATGATGACGATCTTTAAAGTCCATCCGAACGTGCTAGCACAGGAAAAAGATTTTTATATCAAAGCAATACAAGAGAACACCCGCTTCGGCGTCGGCGTGGAATGGAAGAATAAAAAACAGCATGATGTGATGGATGAAGACTGGAATGTTTCCCCCGTTACCGCACGCCTGAAAGATAAAGCGCACAAACAACTCGGCACATCCGGTTCGGGAAATCATTTTGTGGAATTTGGTGAGATCACTTTTGAAGAAGAAGTGATCGGAATTCCGAAAGGAACCTATCTTGCGCTTCTGTCGCATAGCGGAAGCAGAGGCACGGGCGCAGAAGTTGCGAGCTATTACACAAAGATTGCAAAGTCACTTCATCCGGAACTCGAAGGAGCGCTTAAAAATCTTGCGTGGCTTGATTTGAACGGCGACGGTGCGGAATATTGGGGGGCGATGGAATTAATGGGAAAATACGCTTCGGCGAATCACCACGTTATTCACGATTCGATCATACAATTTTTGAGACATCCCGTGTTGAAACAAGTGGAGAATCATCATAACTTTGCGTGGCGGGAACAATACAACGGACGCGAAGTGATCGTACACCGGAAAGGAGCGACACCGGCACACAAAGGAGTGCTTGGCATTATTCCCGGCTCAATGGCGGCGCCCGGATTTTTGGTGGAAGGTTTGGGAAGTGAAGCATCGATGAATTCCTCATCGCACGGCGCGGGAAGAAAAATGTCGCGCAAGAAAGCGTTGAAGCAATACACGTGGAAAGAAACACTTGATTATTTGCACAAGCAAGGCGTTGACCTTATTTCCGCCGGACTTGATGAAGTGCCTTGGGCGTACAAAAACATACATGATGTGATGAACGCGCAATTGGATTTGGCGAAACCTCTTGCTACGTTTATGCCGCGCATCGTGAAAATGGCGCCGGCGGGAGAAAAGCCGGAAGATTAGTTTTCCTCTCGCAAAGTCGCAAAGAAGATTTGTTTACTGTTGTGTTTAGAAAAGAAATACTATGAAAATTGGAAACTACGAACTCACCTCAATCGAAACCGGACGCTTTGCGCTCGACGGCGGCGCGATGTTCGGCGTTGTGCCGTGGGTCTTCTGGTCGAAAACAAATCCGCCGGATGAGCGGCAGAGAATAACACTTGCCGCGCGGTGTCTGCTTATTCGCGGTGAAGGGCGGACGATTCTTGTTGATACAGGCAACGGGAATAAATGGAGTGACAAGATCAAAGACATTTACCGATTGGATAATTCGCAATTTGAGCTGGAAAAATCACTTGCACAGGTCGGCGTTTCGCCGAACAGTGTCACAGATGTGATCCTCACACATTTGCATTTCGATCATTGTGGCGGCAGTACAAAAATTGTCGACGGAAAACTTGTCCCGACATTTCCCAATGCAACGCATTATGTCCAGAAAGCGCACTGGGAATTATCGCAGAACCCCACCGACCGCGACCGAGCAAGTTTTATGAAAGATGATTTTATGATTCTGCGCGAACGCGGAATGTTGAAATTTATCGACGGCGAGCAGGAATTATTCTCCGGAATTTCTGTTCTTGTGTGCAACGGACACACAATGGCACAGCAGCTTCCGAAGATCACTGACGGGAAAAACACGCTTCTCTTTTTGTGTGACCTTGTTCCGACAACGTCGCATATTCCGTTCCCGTACATTATGGGATACGATCTTCATCCGTTGATAACAATGGAAGAAAAGAAGCGCATTATCCCTCAAGCAGAAAAAGAGGGATGGATATTGTTCTTTGAGCACGATCCGGAAACAGTTGCGGTGACGTTGCATAAAACAGAAAAAGGATTTGGGATTAAAGAACAATTGATTTTTTGAAAACATTTCTTGCAAAGTCGCAGAGGCGCAAAAATATTTTTATAAAAACTTAGCGTCTTTGCGCGAGACTAACAATGACATCATTTGAAGTTGCAAATATCGATGAAGTAAAAGAGGGAAGAGGAAACCGGGTTGTCGTTGACGGCGAAGAGATTGCTCTCTTTAAAGTTGACGGGCAGGTCTGCGCAATATTCAATGTGTGTCCCCATCAAAAATTCTCCAAACTCCATGAAGGAGTGGTGGAGAACGGTATCGTGACTTGTCCGATGCATGGCTGGGCGTACGATATCAAGACGGGAATTTCTGTGAATGCGAGTGGAAGGGTGAAGACGTTTGCAGTGGAAGTGAAGAATGGGAAAGTGTTTGTTAAAATTGATTCAATGAACCGATAATACAATGATTAAATGATTCAATGACACTTACAGAGAAAATAAAATCCAAAGCGCTTGAAATTGGCTTTCATAAAGTGGGCATTGCCAAAGCCGAAGAGTTGACGATTGAAGCCGAACATTTGAAAGATTGGCTTGGTCGAGGATATCATGCTTCGATGCAGTGGGTGGCAAGAAATCTTGAAAAACGGATCGATCCGCGGAAAATTGTTCCGAATGCCCAGTCGGTGATTTGTGTAGCAGTGAATTATTATACTCCGACAGTCCATGATCCCGACACCGAAGAAGGGAAAATATCCCGTTACGCCTGGGGAGATGATTATCACATTCACGTCACAAAAAGAATCCAAATGCTGTTTGACTGCATCAAACAATTAGCGCCTGAATCGGATGGGCGATATTATGTCGATACCGGTCCGATGATGGACAAAGTATGGACGGCACGTGCGGGACTTGGCTGGCAGGGGAAACATACCAATCTGATCACCAAAGAATATGGCTCATGGGTGTTTCTCGGCGAGATCATTACGACGCTCAAACTCAATTATGATACACCGATGGAAGATTTTTGCGGAACATGTACCGCGTGTGTCGATGCGTGTCCGACAGATGCGATCCGCGAACCGTACATTGTTGATAGTAATAAATGTATTTCGTATCTCACTATCGAACATCGCGGTGAAATTGCTGAATCGCTGGGAAAAAATTTCGAACAATGGATCTACGGCTGCGATATTTGCCAGGATGTCTGTCCGTGGAACAGGTTTCAGCAGGAGACAGAGCATCAAGAATTTTTACCGCGTGAATGGAATGTGAATCCCAAAATGGAAGAGTTAACGAAAATTTCTCAGGAAGAATTTGCGAGAAGATATAAAAATTCTCCGATCAAAAGAACGAAGAGAGAAGGAATTATTCGGAATGCTTCGATTGTTCAAGGTACTAATCTCTCGCAAAGTCGCTAAGACGCAAAATTATTAACTGATGTTACGCTCTATGAGTCGTAGACAAAACAGCGAGGTGCGACTCACTTTTCTTTCCAAAGTTAGTCTCAATCATTCAAAGGCATACATTCTTAACAAGCAAAGTGAGTCGCACCTTATGAAAACAGTCGTTTGCGTAACATCAGTTATTAAATTATTTTCTGTCTACGACTCGTAGAGCGGCTCTGCGTCTTTGCGATGCGAAGCATGCATACGCAGAGAAAAAAGATAAATCACTCGATCAATAAATCATCAAATCAAAAAATAGTATGTCAGCTAATCACAGAAAAGTCATCATCATCGGCTCCGGTCCTGCAGGATTTACCGCCGCACTCTACACCGCACGGGCAAATTTGAAGCCGCTCATTTTTGAAGGACTTCAACCGGGCGGACAATTGACAATCACCACTGAAGTAGAAAATTATCCCGGCTTTGAGCACGGTATTATGGGTCCGGAGTTGATGGATGTTATGCGCAAACAAGCGTTACGGTTTGGCGCAGAATCAGAATATAAAATTATTACGAAAGTTGATTTTTCCAAACGTCCGTTCACTGTGTGGGCGGATGAAGAAGAATACACTGCGGATGCAGTTATTGTCGCCACCGGTGCAACGGCAAAATTGCTCGGATTGCCGTCGGAAAATCATTACATGGGATACGGAGTCTCTGCTTGCGCAACGTGCGATGGATTTTTCTTCCGCAATCAGGAAGTGTATGTGGTTGGCGGCGGTGATACGGCGATGGAAGAAGCGAATTTTCTGACGAAGTTTGCATCGAAGCTGACACTGGTGCATCGGCGTGATGAATTCCGGGCATCCAAAATTATGCAGGATCGTGTTTTGAACAATCCGAAAGTTTCGGTGATGTGGGATTCAGTCGTGGAAGAAGTGCTCGGAACGAATGAAAACGGAAAAAAGAAATTGACCGGATTAAAAATAAGAAATGTCAAAACCGGAGAAATAAGTCAAGTAAAAACTGATGGACTTTTCCTGGCGATCGGCCATCAACCCAACACGAAAATCTTCGAGGGCATTCTTGATATGCATGCGACCGGGTATCTAAAGGTGCAAGCCGGTTCGACAAAAACAAACATCGAAGGTGTCTTTGCGGCGGGTGATGTCGCCGATCATTATTATCGACAGGCAATTACCGCCGCAGGAAGCGGATGTATGGCGGCGTTGGATGCGGAGCGGTGGCTGGAAGGACACGATTAAGTATTTGTTTTACGCTTAAAAGTAGAACATACTCAAATCCCCAAAGTGTCGTGGACTTTGGGGATTTTTATTTTATGGAACGCTTTGCAGAAGTGAATAGAACCAATGAATTATGGTCAGAAGTGCGTTTTGTATTAATACGGTGTAACTACTCACCCAAAAAATTTAAGCCACAGATTCACAGATTTTCGACAGAAAAATTTTAAAAGTTTAATCTGTGAATCTATGGCTATGTTTTTTCTTTGTGTTTTTGCAGGAAATTATTTGAAACATTTATTACGCTGAGTAGCGCGTTCAATGCGCCTGCGGTGTATTTTTCTCAAAAAGAGTAACTCACGATGTGAGTTACTTAGGAGTTACAATACGGTAAGCACGGATGATATTGTGTTGCAAAGGCAGATGGAAAGGAGTTGTGAAGTGGTGATGTTATTTATTTGGTAAAACGGAGCGTTCACTCTGCTTCTTTCAAAAGAGAAAACCAAACCTTACATTCTTACGCCCAACGCATCTGATTATCCAAAAATTAATGGGGCGAAAGTATATTCGGAGTTCGACCCGGACGTGCGTTTCTTGTTCATGGTAGACCCCTCCAAATCGTTATGGCGATAGACTCTCGCTATACCGAAAAAAATCTGCTTTCACAATCTTCTCGCACATCTTGATCACTGCTGATTCCACAGGTTCTGAAAGCCCGGGGCAAATGCTTTCCGGAACATGAGCCACTTGACAACCGATGACGCGCACATCAACACCGATGTCTCGCAGCGTTCTTGCAAGATTTGAAGAAGGAACCTGATGGAGGGAAAAATCGTCGACCTTTTCCGCTGGAACATTATCAAGAGGAAGTTCGAACAATTCACCTGGAGCTTCCCCTGTGTCAACCGCATCCAAAATCACAATCCGCTTCGGCAACTCTTGACTTAGGCAGAGCGTGAAGAGTAACTTCCGTACTCCTGTCCCGACGTCGGCAAGATAGACATCGCTTGGAATGTCGTAATGAGAGAGCAAGTAGTCTGCCACAGCCGGACCGAACCCGTCATCACCAAACAGCCGGTTCCCGCAACCGAGGATGAGGATTTTCTTGGTGCAGAAGTCGGGGAGAAAGGCTTCTTGATTCATTTCGCTATGAGATGGACGCCACCTACGAGGTGGTGTCCATCTGAACTTACTTTGCATTCCCCTTGCCGACAAACGTATTATACAGCCAGCCAAACACCAACCCCGCGATAGCGCCATCCACCAGAGCGTACAGAGTGCCAACGACGAGATCGAGAAACGTCCGATCGGCATGATAGCCGGGATAGACCGACGCCATCATCTGGAGGGCAGCGACCCCATATCCCGACCAGATCAGATTGGCAAGACCGGTCAGCAACATAGCTGCGCCCCACAATATGCCTGTGGTGAGAGCGAAAGCTTTGAGATTGAGTTTCATACGTGACTCCTTTCTTTATGTTTGTTTCCAAATGTAGGGCGACGAGTCTCGTCGCCCTACAAAGATTGCTTGAAGGTAACCTGAGGCAGAAGGTTACATTCGTCTTGTGATTCGAGCATGCAGAGCGTACGATCATCACTTCCTCGGTGGAGTCCACCGTAGCGCTTCATGCAGCCGATAATCTCAGGATCCTGCAACCGATCCTTGACATCAGGCATACGCGCTGACCTGCCGCGCTTTTCTTGTGGAACGTGCGACCGATCTCTGCTGCCGTCTGAACGCTTACACTTTGACGGCGTTGAAAATATCGGTGTTGCTCAGGATGCCGACGATGTCTTTTCCATCAAACACGACTGCTCTTCTGATTCCTGCGTTGTTCATCAATCGAGCGCAGTACTTCAGCGAAAGCCCTGGCGAGACTGTGACCAAAGGCTTGGTCATGATCTCGTGCACTTTGACGCTCTGGGGGTCCTTTCCGGGGTCTACAATCTTTGTGACAACATCCTTGCGCGTCAGAATCCCCCACGCGTCTTCTTGCGCTCTGCGATTAACAACCAAACTTGAGACCCGTTTCTCTCTCATAAGTTTGATTGCGTCAGCAACCGCTGCACTGCCGTCGATGTATGCAACATCTTTTGTCATAACATCGGCAGCCTTGGCAAACCTGACGTCCTTCAATGTTTCTTTTGACATGGCTTTTCCTCCTCGGTTAACCTATGGTAACGTAATACTGTTTGGCGGCGGAACTTCAGCTCCTTCCGCCATCAGTGTGATCTGTAGAATTCGAATTGCTTGAAGGTAACCTTCAACAACGCACGAGCGAGGCGGAAGGTTACCTTCGCCACATTGATCAGTTCGCCATCGAATTGACCAGTTTCCCCTTGCTGTCAAAGATGTCGATCCTCACGGCCAGGGTCCCGTCGAATTTGTGGGTTGCGCATGAGAAACAGGGATCGTAAGCACGGATCGCCATCTCAACGCGGTTCAAGATTCCTTGATCATACTTCCCGTCTTTGATCAGCGCTTTCGCCGCTTGTTTTACCGACATGTTGATCGGCGCGTTGTTGTGCGTTGTGCCGACGATCAGATTCACGTTGGTGAGTATACCATTCTCATCAGTTGTGTAGTCGTGAATCAATGTACCACGAGGAGCTTCGACACAGCCAATACCGCGTGCTGCGCGCGGTACAACCTTCTTTCGTGTTTCAACGTTTGTGATCTCCGGGTCATCCAGCAGACGAATTGCGTTTTCTGCATTATAAAGCAGTTCAATCAGTCGTGCCCAGTGGTATAACAGCGTCAACTGCGCGGGACGTCCGAAGTTCTTCCGGAACTCTTCAAGTTCTGCCTGAGCAAGCGGTGTGTCGATATATTCGCAAACATTAATGCGGGCAAGCGTGTTTGTCCGGTAGATGCCGTTGGGGTTGTCAAGATCCATTGAAAACTTCCCAGCTCGCTTATCATACGGGAACTTCAAATAGCTCCACGGTTCAATGTGCTCACTAATATAATCGGTGTATTTATCGTACGGGAAATCTACGAAAGATCCATCCTTCGACATGAGGCGGAGTTTTCCGTCGTACAGGTTTAAAGCTCCGTCATCCTTCACAGTTCCGAGAAAACCTGTCTCGATCACCCCGAGCGACTTCACCACATCGAGATACTGCGGGAAGATGCTCTCCTTGGCAAATGCAATGGAGAACTTTGCCAAGTCGAGACATTCATCTGCCATCTTTCGCAACTGATCTCGCTCTGCCGGAAGGAGCGGTTTGCTGAATCCACCCGGCACCGATGCATCAGGATGAATCGATTTTCCAGCAATCATCTCTAACATCTTTGCACACATATGACGGACTCGAACCACTCGCTTTGCGACATCGGGGACTTTACCAATGATACCGATGACATTACGAACAGAAGGATCGGCATCCGGACCCATGATGAAATCGGCGCCTGCAAGGATGTAGAAATGCAGTATATGCTCTTCCATGTAGGCAATACTATTACAGAGTTCACGGAGCTTCCTTCCTGCGGGCGGCGGGTCAACACCAAAGACCGCATCACACGCTTTGCTCGATGCCAAGTGATGCGACCATGGACAAACCCCGCAGATGCGCGTTGTAATTCTCGGCATTTCTTCTACTGGTCTGCCGATACAAAATTTTTCAAAACCTTTCAGTTCTATGACGTTTACACGAGTATCCTGAACATTGCCTGTATCATCAAGTTGAATTGTCACCTTCGCATGACCTTCGATGCGTGTGACCGGTTGAATAACGATTGTCTGTGTCATGATGGTTTTCCTCCCTTTGTCGGTGTCGGTCGCAAACGACCTTGTGCGCCGGCAAATCTGTTAAACGTAGCAGCCCGATCCGGTATCTGTTTTGGATCGAGACCAATTGAAGCGAGCGCTCCCATCATATCAACCATCGGGTTCGCATTATCCGAAAGTGGTCCGAAGCATCCGCGGCAAGGCATGTAGGCACGGATACAGCGCGGTGTACCTTCATGTCCGCCACAACCGGCTTTCGTTGCTGGACCGAGGCAAAGGAATCCTTGTTCCATAATGCATCGCACACTTTCCATCGGTTCACCCGGTGTAAATGTGATTGGTTCGAGTGGGCGTTTGAGTGTTGTAAGCGACTTCTTCTCGCGGATCGTGGGACACTCGTCGCACACACTTTTGGTAGAGAGTGCAAGCGGTTTTCCTCCGAGCAGCGCTGTTACCGCCTCGACAAAAATCTCCGGCGTGGTCGGACAACCGGGGAGTTTCACATCAACAGTAACAACTTCGTGGATTGCATAGACACGGTCTGTTAATGGCGGGATTTGTTCTTTTGGGATTCCATTTGACTCTGTCGATATAGAACCCCGATAAACTTTCTCGTAAATCTCTTCGACAGTTGAAAGATTTCCGAGCGCCGGAATGCCGCCGTAACACGCGCATGAACCCATGGCGACAAGTGTCTTGCATTTTTTTCTCATCTCTTGTGCAAGATGTTTGTGTTCCTCGTTCCGGATTCCACCCGTGATAATCCCTACGTCCGCATCGGGAATTTCCATTGTACTCTTCTCGCCTAACTGGCCGAAGAGTTTATGGTCCATGATGACGGGCATATGGACGATCTCGAGCTTGGGTAATATATCCAACAGCGGTTCGCCGACATCGAGTATGGTGATTTCGCACCCTCCGCATATAGCGAACCATTCTTGTGCTAATCGAGCTGCCATGATGTTACTCCTTTCAGGTTGGTAGATTTGTATTTAGGGTAGTTCTAAAAACTATGAATTGTTGTTTTGCATTCTACGTTTTTGATTTGTAATAGTCAAACGTCGAACACGAAAACGAGGTTTTTAGAACCACCTTTTAGAGATTTAAGAAAAATGATTGTGAAAAATCGTAACTCAGTGTGTTCACGAATACATCTGCACAGTAATTGGTCAATGGTGGCAATCTTGTTGAACTCCTCACGGAGTTCTATTATTTTTTTCTGCTCTTGTTACAAATATGAGACCCCTTCGGAGTCTTTCCCGATATCGTAATATGCTTTTCAATCCCGTAGGGGTTCAATATTTCATTTCGACCTTAAAATTATGCTGAATAGCGCGTTCAATGCGCCTGCGGCCTGCCCGCCGCACATACAACGTGCTATGGCAGGCGGGCGTATTTTTCTCAAAAAGTAACTCAAAGTCTTCAATTTTTAACCTCTTGATTTATTTGAGGTTACAACGAGTTACTTAGGAGTTACGAAAAATCATTATGGATTTAAACGTCATTAAGTGTTGCATATTATTTAGTTGAACCTTAAAAAGCGCGAGTTATGCCATGAGTGTATTAAAATGATTCAGAAATGTCTCAGATTTCACATAATAAAAAAATAAACTCATGGCATAACTTTGTGAATTAGACTTTTTAAGGGATGACTATTTAAGTACTACACTACTACTCGATACGGACTCGGTCCAACTTTTCTGACTTGTTCGACCATTTCTGTTACGACCTGCGCAAACCGCGGCGCTTCTGAAGCTGAAACCCACTCCAAACGAAATCTTTCCGGCTCAAGTCCGAAATCCTCCAGCATCAAGTCAATAGCATCGGCGCGCGCTTTGGCTTTCATGTTTCCATCGATATAATGACAATCTCCCGGATGGCATCCGCACACCAACACACCGTCTGCACCGCCGGTGAGTGCTTCGATGACAAAGTTTGGATGAATCATTCCCGTACATTGAACACGGACGATGCGGATGTTTGGTGGATATTGAATTCGCGATGTGCCGGCGAGATCGGCACCCGTGTAAGAGCACCAGTAACAGCAAAATGTGATCACAAGCGGTTCAAATGTGTCGTTGTTTGTGTTCATCGAATTTCACTTTCTAAATATCTACTGAAGAAGCTGAGAAAATAACATTCAACATTTTTAGGATTCAACTCAACAACGACAGACAGGAATGTCTGTCCCACCGCAAAAAATAGTTTTCATATCCAAAACGACAGACAGGAATGTCTGTCCCACCAAAACAAAGTTTTTTATATCTCTCAGTCTTATACTTCCATTGAAAGCGCTGCTTTTACTTGGGCTTGGATCTGCTCCGGTCGGAAATGCCACACAAAGATCGCTTTCTTCGGACACGTTGCCATGCATGTTCCGCATCCTTTGCATAGAGACGAGTTGACCTGCACACGTTTTTTGATCTCCCCATTGATCTCATACTCCACGAGCGTGATGGCTTTGAACGGGCACGGATCAATGCAATACGCGCATCCGTCGCAGTTCTCCATCACGACGTGGGAGATGGTCGGTTCGAGATCGATCTGGTCCTTTGAAAGAATCGTTGCTGCGCGTGCCGCTGCGCCGAGCGCCTGAGAAATTGTCTCTTCGATCCCAAGCGGAGAATGCGCATTACCGCACATAAAGATTCCGTCGGTGGCGAAATCAATGGGACGCAACTTTCGATGCGCTTCGAGGAAGAACTTGTCCTCGCCTAACGGTACTTTGAGTATCTGCGCTATCTCTTTGTTAGTTTCCCGTGGAATGGTTGCTGCAGCGAGGATGACGTTATCCACTAACAACTGAGCCGTTTCATGGAGTGTTTCTGCGTGAACAATCACTGAGAGTTTGCCATTGTGGCTGACAACAGTTGGTGGTTTATTGTCTCCAAAGCGGATGAACGTAACCCCTAATTTTCTTGCCTTTGTGTAGTACGATTCGCGGAATCCATAAGCCCGCAACTCCCGATAGAGCACATACACATGCGTATCCGGGCGGCGCTCTTTGAGCTTCAAGGCATGTTTGATTGTGTCGGTGCAGCATGTTCGGCTGCAGTACGGACGCTCCGGACTTCGAGAGCCGACGCATTGAATGAACGCAACCGATTTCCCCTCTCCCGAAGGGATGTCCGAAGGACTCCTTTCGGAGGATTCCCAAAACTGATTTGCTGCAATTCGTTCTTCCAATTCATTATTAAGCAGTACGCGCGGGTCCTGTTTGTAAAGATATTCTGTCGGCTGATATACCTCTGCACCAGTTGCAACGATAACAACACCATGTTTTACCTCAATGACCGTTCCGTTACCCCCCAAAGAAATTTTCGACTCAAAGTTTCCAATTGAACCTTTTATTTCGGCGAGGGCGGCATTTATGTACACTCGAATATTTCCATGCGCCTTTACGCGTCCAATAAGCTCTTGAAGTTTCTGCTGGGGATCTTCTCCGTTGAAGAGATAGTGGACCCGGTTCATGAAACCACCAAGCTCGGACTCTTTTTCGATAAGATGCACACTCCCGCCAAAGCGGGATTCAGCCAGTTCAAGCGCCGCCGTCATTCCCGCCAAGCCGCCACCGATGACAAGGGCGTCGTGGTTGACTTCCAACGGACGTGAGTAGAGCGGATCGTTGAGCTTCACTTTCGCCACAGCCATTCGCACCAGGTCTTTGGCTTTCTCCGTCGCCTTCGCCGGCTCGAACATGTGCACCCACGAGCACTGGTCACGGATATTTGCCAGCTCGAAGAAGTACGGATTCAGTCCGGCCTCTCGTATCGTATTTCTGAACAACGGTTCGTGTGTTCTTGGTGTGCACGAGGCTACCACCACGCGATTGAGATGGTGTTCCTTTATCTTCTCTTTTATTATCTCTTGTGTATCGTTTGAGCAGGTATAGAGATTATTCTCTACGTAAACCACATTAGGAAGCGTCTTTGTGTATTCAACAACATCTGGCACTTTCACAACACTGGCAATGTTCGTCCCGCAGTGGCAAACAAACACACCGACTCTTGGTTCTTGACCGCTTACATTGATTTCGGGAGGGTAGTCCTTGGAAATGATTAAACTTCCTCTTACATCCTGCAGAAGCGATAAAACTTTTGACGCAGCCGCAGAAGCATCTATCACTGTTTCAGGAATATCCTTCGGTTCGATAAATGGTCCGGCAGCGTAGATTCCGCCGCGCGTGGTTTCAACCGGATTAAAGACAGAGGTCTTACAGAAATTGAATTGATTTAACTCGACGCCAAATGTTTCAGCAAGATTGTTCACCTTTGCTGGCGGCAGCATGCCGACCGAAAGTACGACGAGGTCATATTCCCGAGATACTTTTTGATCATCCTCCGCTAAATATTTAATCAATAGGTTTTGTGTTTCGGGGATCTCTTCAATAACGGGTATGCGGCATCGTATGTAATTCACTCCTAATTTTTTTGCAGATTCGAAATATGTTTCAAAGCCCTTGCTAAAAGCACGGACATCCATAAAGAAAATATCGCACTCTAAATCTCCACCGGCATGTTCCTTTGCAATAATCGCTTCTTTCGTCGCATACATGCAGCATACAGCGGAACAGTAGTCATGTTCAGAATCCCGCGATCCCACGCATTGAATAAAAGCAATCTTTTTGGGATGGTGTCTATCAGAAGGTCTTAACACTTTTCCATCAAACGGACCAGTAGGGGAGAGTATTCTTTCAAATTGAAGTGCGGTGATGACATTTGGATAACGACCATATCCCAATTCATTTTTAACTTTAGGTTCAAAGATTTCATAACCTGGCGATAGAACTACCGCTCCCACATTCAATTCGATCTTATTGTCTTTCTGCTCGTAGTCTATGGCCTTTGCGTCGCAAACTGTTTCGCAAATTCCACACGCATTCGTATTCAAGTGAACACAGTAGTCTTTATCTATGGCAGGCTTGTTCGGAACCGCTTGCGGATAAAGAATACTCACAGCCGCTCTCTCGTTAAGACCTAAGTTGTAAGTGTTCAGAATTGGTATAGGAGTACCACTGGAAGTCAGACTTCTTACTTGCTTTCCGACGGGACAGATAAAGTCGCAGGCGCCGCAGGTCCAGCACATTTCATTGTGTTTCCCAAATGGGGGCTGAAGTTTTTTCCTTGGTCCCCGTCCGGTAAACCCAATGGCGGTTCTTCCCATTCGTTCTTCACACATCCTCACGCATAGTCCACAGTACACACAGTCGTCATACTTTTTCTTTATCCTCGTCTCGTGAACCCCAAGCTCGGCAGCAATCCTTCTTATGACGTCGGATTCCGAGCACCTTGCGAGAAGGAGTTCAGCAACTATTTTTCTGGCTCTTGTGATCCTCTCCGTATCGGTGAAGACATTGATGCCTTCAAGGGCAGGGTAGGAACAAGAGGCTTGAACGGTGGGCGCTCGTCCCGGTGTATGAATCTCCACGACGCACAATCTGCATGCACCATAAGGAGTCAACGCCTTGTGATGACAGAGCGTCGGGACCCTAACGCCAAGCTTCTCTATCGCAGCGAGGAGACTTGTTTCCTCAGGCACTTCTACTTTTTGGTTGTTGATTGTCAGACTGATCATCTTTTGTCATCCATCATCTCGTTCCCAAACTCCGTTTGGTCTACGACTCGTAGAGGAACGCAAGGTAAGCGAAGTTCCACTTCGCAAATTTGAAGAAACTGCGAAACGGAGTTTCGCACATTCAACGTTCCCA
>Ga0209516_1000084_pt1 | contig 29988 bp, 25 predicted proteins | sample Napbiome12C3dose_FD_187716 | JGI IMG/M metagenome (GOLD analysis project Ga0209516, IMG submission 187716) | Groundwater microbial communities from S. Glens Falls, New York, USA - Naphthalene biodegradation metagenome 12C3dose (SPAdes) (version 2) ... | reverse complement strand
TCAGACCACCAGACAGACTCCAAATGAAACTCAAATTGTAGTGTAAACTTTTTCACAAAAACGCTCATTAAATCACGGAATCACCATTTTTTCTCGAGAAGTGTCGAACTTGGGTTAGTAGAACAAAAAAGAGGAAACGAAAAAAACGCATTGGTTCTCCTGAATTGATTATTTGATGAGTGACATTACTTTAGTAACAATGTTGTGTTGTTCTTTATTATTGATAAAGAGACGATAGAAATACGTCCCCGATGGGAAGTTTGTTGCATTCCACAATAGTAAATGTTCACCGGAGACAGTACGCACACGAGTACTGCGCAGAAAAAATTACGACGCATAGTCAGCAAGATAATGGATTGAGTGTTCGATCACATCCTCATCGACCGGCATCGGGAGCGTTATCGTCCCGATGGAATTCGGAAGCACCATGTAAATTTCACCGTCTTTCACTTTTTTGTCCACCTTCATGGTTTTGATCAGCGATTCGATCTTGAGATTCATTCGCGATAATCGTGGCAAAGGAATGTTCTTTATTGTTTGTTCGATCTTCTCTTTCTGTTGTAAAGACAACATCCCGACACTATACGCGATATGAGCTTCGGCAATCATTCCGTAGAGGATTGCTTCGCCGTGTTTGAGGTGGGAATATCTTCCGGCATGTTCCAGTGCATGACCGACCGTATGCCCAAAATTCAGGATGGCGCGCAGGTTGTGTTCCCGTTCGTCATTCGAAACGACGTACGCTTTCAGTTCACAACTGCGCTTCACCATTGCACGAAGCACCGCCGCATCACGCTTCATCGCTTTCTTCAGATCTTTTGCCGAAGAATCGAAGAATTTTTTATCGAGAATGATACCGTACTTCACGATCTCTCCTAACCCGCACACAATTTCCCTCGTCGGTAAGGACGACAGCACGTCGCAATCCGCCAGAACGAATTGCGGCTGGTAAAATGCCCCGATCATATTCTTTGCAAGAGGATGATTGATGCCGACCTTCCCTCCCACCGAGCTGTCGACCTGTGCAAGCAGCGTCGTGGGGATTTGTACGAAACCGATGCCGCGCTGATACGTTGCGGCAATAAATCCGGCAAGATCGCCGATCACCCCGCCGCCCAACGCAACAATCGTTGAAGAGCGTTCGATCTTCCACCGTAAGAGTTGTGTATAAATTTTTTCCGTTCGGGATGAACTTTTTTGCCGTTCACCCGGTGGAATAACGATCGTGTGTACATTGTACTTTTCCGCTGTCAGACTCCGGTACAGCGGCGTGAGATACAATTTTGCAACGGTGGAATCGGTAACGATCACAACTGTTCCTGATATCTTGCAGCGGCGGAAAAAGAGACCGGCGCGCTGCAACAAACGCGACCCGATGTAGATCGGATATGTCCGCCTGCCTAACGGCACCGTAACTGTTGTTATATGGGATGATCTACTCAATGTAGGAAGACAGTTTTTTTGCAAGTTCGTCGATCGTGAAACCGATCTTTTTATCATCGGTGGTAATAACAATATCGGCTTTATTGTAATAGGGCGCGCGGGCATCTATTAATGATTCGATCTTTTTCCTCAGATCGTTCCCGTCCAGCAATCTTCCGGAATCATCCCGCAGCATCGGCCTGTCGCTTTTTGTCTTCAACCGCTGATAAATATGTTCAATATCCGATTTCAGATAGATCATAATGCCGCTTTTTTTTATCAGCTCCAACGTTTCGGGATTTGTTACCGTGCCGCCGCCCAGCGAGATCACTGTGGAAGGACTGTTCAACAATTCTCTCAGCGATTCGCGTTCGATCGCACGGAATTTCTTTTCCCCCTCGGTCGCGAAGATCTCACCGATCTTTTTCCCCTCTTGCTGTTCGATATGAACATCCAGATCGATGAATTCGTAGCCGATCGTATTCGCCAGTATTGGTCCGACGGTGCTTTTGCCGCTTCCCATAAAACCGGTGAGAAAAATAACCGTTTTCTTTTCTGAATGTGATTTCACGTTATTCACCAAAAAATAAAAACCCGTCGAAATCGCCGACGGGAGGATGTATTCATTCTGTTTTGGATATTACAAAGTGATGTTACGCAAAGTGTGAGTTTTTATTTCACCATTCCCCTCTGCAGCGTTGGACTGCGGCGATAGCGAGAGGGGTTAGGGGTGTGTTAGAATACTAAATCGTTGTTACACAATTCAGTTGCAGCATAACACTCGGTTTTCTTACACACCCCTTTTTCCCCTCTCCCCTACACACACCTGTGTGCCGAAATCCCGCTCTGCGGGATGCAGGCACGTAACAACCACACAGAGGGGATAATCGGTTTTGCGTAACAGTAGTTACAAATACACGACAACGCCGAGCATATAATTCACGCCGTACAGATTCACGCGTGATGTCGTTTCCGATTGATCGAGCGGGATTCGGTAGCCTTCGTACATTGCAAACGGTTGATCGAATTTATTGGTGACATCGAAATGCGGGTCCCTGAATTTCAATTCTCCCCTCAGCGCCACGTGAGAAAAAAATCTGTAATCAATTCCCGTCAGCACGTGGATACCGATGTTCGAAGTGGATCGCACCGTCGCAGCCCGCACATTCGCAACCGAATACAGTCGTTCGCCGTCATACGCTCCAAATCCGCCGCCAAGATAAAACTGCACATTGTCACTGCTGATGGGAACAACATAATATCCGCTCAGTTCCACCGCCACCACATCGAATCCTTCTTCCACCGGAATCCGCAGAAACGGACGGCGGGAATCGATCATCGGAACAGTTTCCACTGCTCGGATCTTCTCCACTGAAAACCCGAGATAAAATCTTTCCCACATCATATTCCATCGAACATCCGCGCCATACCCAAGATTTGAAGAGATCACTCTTCCCGGGTCATAGTATTCAGTACGCTCAAGATGATAAAGGAATCGGGTATTGGTGGTAAAAGTTCCTTTGAGTGTGATGCTTGCATTCAGATCGTTTGCAGCACTGACGCACCACACTCCGGAACACAGTATCAGAAGAATAAGCCGCCTCATTCTGCCTCACGTACGGTTTTGTTATCGGAAGAACATATCCCTGTTATCTTCGATATCGGATGCTTCTTTCATCTTCTCAAGCCATTGCGTTAAGATCCGCTGTTTCTTTTCCTGAAGAAGCTGTGCCGCTACAATGTTCTTTTGTGCATTGAATGCAGAAGAATCAAAAGGAGTTCTATTCAGGATCTTCACGAGATAATATCCGCGCGATCCTTCGACCGGAGAAAGGAGCTTCCCCACTTCGCCTGTTTTTGCAACGCCATTCACGGCATAATCACGGCCGATCGTCGGGATATTGCCGCCGACGGTAAATTCTCCGGTAGTTTGAACGGAAACATTCGGATCGGATGAGAGTGAATTCAGATCGCCGACGGCACCGAGCGAAGCATAGTGCTGTTGAACGACTTCTTTGATCTTTGCCATCTTCTTGCTGCGGAGTGCACGGGGTTTCAATCCTTCTTTCACTTCGTCGAAGGGACGCACGCCTTCCTTTTTCGCATCGACAATTTTCACGACTGCATAGCCGTTGGTGACCTGGTATGCATCGCTGATGTCGCCGACACCGTTCTTGAATGCAAACTTGTTGATCGATTCAAAGATTCCAAGTCCCGGAACCATAACACCTTTTTGGAATTCCGGAGTTTCCTGCACGTGCAAACCGAACGATTCAGCCTCTTTTTCAAATGTCCCCTTTTTCGCTACATATGAAAGATCCTGTGCACGTTGGAACGCATCATCCCGGGTTCGGGCGCTTGCCTTCACCGGCAAGGTGATCGTTGCAACTTTTAACTCCCGATTGTCTCGTCCTTCGATCTTAATAACATGAATGCCGAACTGTGTCTTCACCGGTCCGATGATCTGTCCCGGACGTCCGCTGAGTGCCGCATCTTCAAACGGTTTCACCATCCTGCCTTTACCGAACCAACCAAGATCGCCGCCGGTTTGTGATGCCGCCGGTTCTGTCGAATATTGACGCGCGAGCGCCGCGAAATCTTCACCACGCTTTGCGCGGTCGATCAACTCTGCAGTAAGTTTTTTCGCCGCCGATTCCTGTTCCGGAGTGGAGGCATTCAAAAGGATATGACGGGCTTTCACATACACATCACTCCCTTTTTTCTCTTCTAAAATTTTGAAGAGGTGATATCCCTCATAATCGGAAATCGGTCCGACCATATCTCCGACCTTCGCGCCGAAGATCGCATCCTCTTTCTCTTTTGTCAATTCGCCATGTTTAAAAAATGACGGCTGAGGCGACGATTCCGAATAAATTCCCTGCAACTCCAGAAAGTCAATGCCGGATTTTGTCTGCGCAAGAATGCTGTTCATCTGATCGGCAATATCCTGAGAATCTTTTGCGGAGGGTTGATCGCTGAAATAGACATATTTTATTTTCCGCGTTGCTGGGAACTTGAACTCTTCCGCATTTTCGGTGTACACTTTTTTCAGATCATCGTCGGTAACCGTTGCCTGGTCGTCGGCAACAAATCTGTTCGGATCAAACAGTGCGTAGGTAAGATTTGCTTTGACGTTCTGATCGATGTACCGGTCGATCATTTCCCCCTGCGAAACACGGATGGAAGAAAACACCATGCTTTGCATCTTTTCTGCAAGTCTTTGCTGACGCAGAGCTGTTTCAACCTGAACCCAGACCTCTTTGTTGCGCGGATCGTTCAACGCGTTTTCATAAGCGTCACGGCGGAACTGTCCTGTGGAATCCCGGAACTGCTGCACCAGAAATTCCGGAGGATTCTCCCCGCGTACCCATTCGATAATTTCCTGGTCGGTAACGGTAATGCCGGCGCGTTTTGTTTCGCGTTCTAACAATACTTGTGTCACGAGATTGTTCCACACTTGTTCACGGATCTGACGGAGCAGATTCTCATCAGGTTCTGCTTTGGATTGTTGTTTGTATTGTTCTGTCTGTTGACGGACAAGTTCGGAGAATTCCTGATAGGAAATTTTACGTCCTTCGATCACGCCAACGGAATCGCTCACCCGCGACATTCCCAGATAATCCATTCCCCATTCAAATACGATTGTTATAATAAAGACCACGACCAAACCGATAAGAATGACCGGCATGTTATCGCGCATTCTTGTCATTATTGCCATACTGCGTTACAACTCCTTACTGCGAAAAATGTGATAAAGTAATGATTTAAAGACTTATGAAGCTAAAGATAAACGAATTCGCTGTGAAAAACAACGAAAACTTCAGTATATAGTTGAACCTTAAAAAGTCTTCATCAACACAACCTTGTCAAGGTTATATAATTAGATTTGTGCGAAGCATGGTTCCCATAAAATTTGGACGTTGTTTCGTTGTTGATTAATAATCCTTGACAAGGTTTCTTACTTTTTAAGAGATGACTATATAACAGAACTTTGCAACATCGTCGCATCACTTCTTGCGAACATCCAGAAGTGCGGAATAATCCGATTTGTCGATCCTTACACCATGTTCCGGATATGGATTGAGCTGCATCAGCGTAACGCGAACACCCAATGTGTCAATACGATCTTTCTCTGTTGTATCAGGTCTGTCAACAAGTCCCCAGATAAATGGTGTAATAAACACGGTATCGGTATTTGCTCGATAAAGCCACAGTGTAATGTCCGCTCTCCCCTGCCAGAAGCACATCACGCCTTTCGGACATCGCGAATCCGAAATAACATCCCGAAATCCCAATCGTAGATTTTCAGAGGGAATGTTGACGGACTGCCCGAGTTTAAGAGTGAATACCGTTTGCGCCTGTCGTTGCCTCTGCGGTGTCGGAATGGGAGCTACAGAATAATCTTCTCCGCAATATCGGAACAGGAAAGCACAGATAATCAAAAGAATTCTCATACGCGCCTCCTTTCATGATGAAAAATTACGGAGATTTCCTTTCATTATCATTAGGGAACCTCTAAAAACTCCTCCGAAGGAGTCCTTCGGACAAATCACAAAAAACAAATTCCAAACTCAAAAATTCAACCCTGATTTGTCATTAGAGATTATTTCACGTCAATACATATACTCATCTTCTTTTCTTTGCGACAAAGAAAAGAAGCAAAAGTCCCGCTGTACGGTTCCGCTTCTCAGAATCCCGCTGTGGAGGCGGAATCCAGAAAGCGGGAGATGCCGCTCATTAATATTTTCTGGTGGCGGCAAAATCTTTCGAAATCGTAACGCGCGAATCAATCCCCACATCGCACAACGCCGTCAATTTCGATGCGTACAGCATGCAGAACATATTCAAGTGCACTACCAGTGCATCGAAATTGAAACGCTTCGATTGATTCTTACCCGTTCGCTCATTCCGCCGACGATTTCGTTCCATCGCGCTTATATTTGAGTAACTGATGTTACGCAAAACGGAAAAGAACCCTACGGGTCATTCCCGCATGTTTTTAGCGGGAATCTATAAAATGGATGTTCTCCACGGCGAACATGACATCCTTTTTTATTAGGCTGTGTTTCTGCCGTGCGTAACATCAGTGAGTAAGATTTTCTTACAAAACAATAATGTTGTTAGCACATTCGGTGAAAGTAATATTCTTGAAATATATTGCGTTAACGTACATGTTATCGCATAGCGAACATTAGATTTTTTTGACCTAATGACAATTCTAGGTTCAAATAACCGAAACGCTTGTTGTTATTGATATTTTGTATTTTGGTTATTGAACATTATTTGTTATTTGGTGCTTGATATTTGAGATTTTAGAGATGCCCATTATCAATTTCTTCGATCTCAAAATATTCCTGTATCCTCTCCGCAATTTTTTCTCCTACAGCTTCTATCAATTGATCTGTTGTCGCAAATTTTACCCCCTGCACGGAACCGAACGCTTCCAGCAATTCCTTGGCGCGTTTTTTCCCGATCCCTTCGATCAGATCCAGTTCGGTCTGCAGCGTTCGTTTGTCGCGCAGCGAACGATGAAACGTGATCGCAAACCGGTGCGCTTCATCCCGGATCTGCTGCAGCAGGCGAAGTGCCGATGAACTTTTCGGAATGGAGACAGGCTCGCTCTCCTTCGGCACAAAAACATCTTCCAGTCGTTTTGCCAGACTGATGATCGGATGATGTTCTAGTCCAAGTTCTTTCAACGATTCCACCGCGCTGGAAAGCTGTCCCTTTCCTCCGTCCACCATGATCAGATCGGGCAGATCAAGTGCTTCATCCAGCACTCTCTTGTACCGCCGGTACACAACTTCTTTCATGCTTGCAAAATCATTGATATCGGAAGGTACAACGGACTTGATCTTGAACTTTCGGTATTCGCTCTTCTTCGGCTTACCGTCCACAAATACGACCATCGATGCAACGGTTTCCGTTCCCTGAAAATGGGAAATGTCGAAACATTCGATGCGGCGTGGAGGTTTTGCCAGCCGCAAATCGCGTTGGAGCGATGTAACAGCGGCGGGAATAAAATCTTTTTGCTTCAGTTTTTGCAATTTTAATTCGTCGAGAAGAAACTTCGCATTCTTCTTGCACATCTCCAACAGTTTGGCAATTTCCCCACCTTCCGGCATCAAAATCGAAATGACGTGTCCTTTGCGCACCTGAAGCCACCGCTGCAATATCTGCTGCGATTCGAGGAGAACGGAAACGATGATCTCCGATGGAATATCGACGGCTTCCAGATAATACCGCTCCACCAGCGTTTCGATGATCTCCGCTTCGCTTTTTCCTTCAACACCGTTCATGTAATAATGCTGCCTGCCGATCACTTTCCCTTCGCGGATCTTGAATATGACACCGCAGGCATCGTCATCCTCGCTTGCCATCGCCACAATATCCCTGTCGCGCAATTCCACATCCACCACTTTTTGTTTTGATGAATAGACCTCAAGCTGTTTCACCCGGTCGCGGTACTGCGCCGCCTCTTCAAACTTCAACTGCGCAGCGGCGGTGCGCATTTTTTGGTCGAGCATTTCAACCACTGTACCCGTTTTACCGGTCAATACCTGTGCAACATGCTCGATCATTTCATTGTAATGCTCTTTCGTCACCAGACCTTCGCACGGTCCCTCGCATTTTTTGATGTGATAATCCAGGCAGACGCGCGTCCGTTTCTTTGCAATAAAATCATCGTCGATCATAAAATTACAACTCCGGATCATAAAAATATTCCGGACGGTCTTCAGTGCAGAACGCATTGTCACCACATCGGTGTATGGACCGAAATACCGCGAACCGTCCCGTTTGATCCGCCGCGTGACAAAGACGCGCGGATACGGCTCGTTGGTGATGACAATATACGGATACGATTTATCATCCTTCAGATTGACGTTGTAGCGCGGTTTGTGAAGTTTGATGAGATTTGCTTCGAGGATAAGGGCTTCGACTTCCGAATCGGTGGTGATGATCTCGACATCCACAATTTTGGCAACCATGGAGGCAATACGGGGTTCATGCCCGCGCGACTGATGGAAATACTGCCGCACACGGTTGCGCAGGTTCACCGCTTTGCCGACGTACAGGATCACCCCTTCTTTATTCTTGAATTGATAGACACCGGGACCGGTCGGGAGATTATCTAACTTGTCCTGCAGATCGAACTCGTCAACCAATGATATTTGAATGCCGTCTGTCATAAAAACCAAATTACAATCCGCTGTTACGCCCGCCTGCCATAGCACGTTGTATGTGCCTGCACACCGAAGCGTTTCGGCACACAGGTGTGCGGCGGGCAGGCAAAACAGCGAGGTGCGACTCATCCCGACTTGTCGGGATTAGTCTCAATCATTCAAAGGCTTACATTCTTAACAGGCAAAGTGAGTCGCACCTTATGCGAAGCATACTTCGTATGAAAACAGTCGTCTGCGTAACATCACTACAAAGATCAAATTACAAATAAAATACAAACCTCAAATTCAAAAAAACACATTCTTCATTGAAAAATTACGTGTTTATGATTTAGCGCTTGTAATCTAGTATTTGATTTTTGAAATTTATTTGGCGCTTGTACTTTGTGATTTGGAATTTCACTTATTCATCTTCTCACACAATTCTATCAACACGCCGTTCGTTGATTTTGGATGGATGAACACTACCATATATCCATCTCCCCCTTCAGCCGGAACCTCATTGACGAATTGGAAGCCATGATTCTTCAATCGCCCGATCTCTTTTTGGATATCGTCAACTTCCAAACAGATATGATGAATTCCCTCGCCTCGCTTTTCAATGAATGTTGAAATTGCAGAATCTGACGATGTTGATTCGATAAGTTCAATTGAACTTTCACCAACCGGATAAAAAGCGATCGTCGCTTTTTGTTCGGAAACTGTTTCGGTCTGCGGCGCGGACTGCCCAAATAATTTTGAGAATACATCGGATGATAAGCCGAGACTTTTTACAGCAACGCCGATATGATTTATTTTTTTGATCATAGATTAGGATTGTATTTATGAGTCGAATCTAAAAAGGTCTAATTTCAATTTTTAGGTATCGAATCCAGTTTAAATTTGTTCCGCTTCTCGGAACTCCGTACAACGGAGGCAATTATTTTCTTAAAAATACCTTTTTAGAGCAGACTCATTTATAGTTTTTCATTTTTCTACTCGTCGCCCGCTTTATTATCCAATCGTTCACGAGCGATGCGAATCGCTTCATGCAGTTTTGCTTGCAGTAATTTTTTAGGTGGCAATTTTGTAAGATATTTCGCCACTTTAATGTTACTTTTCTCTAACTGCATTAATTCAATATGTTCGCCTCCGGCTTCTGCACAAAGAATCAATCCTATCGGGCTTTCTTCGCCTTCTATTGTTTCATATTTTTGTAACCAGCGCAGATACAATTCCATTTGACCTTTGTAAGCTGCTTTAAATGCATCCAACTTCAAATCAATTACAACTAAACATCGTAACGAACGGTGATAAAACAACAGATCAATATAGTAGTCTTCATTGTCAATGGTAATACGTTTTTGGCGAGCAAGAAAAGCAAAGTCACTTCCAAATTCTGAAATAAATCTTTGCAACTCGGCAACGATCGCTGATTCAATATCTTTTTCACTGTAGGTATCTTTTAAACCAAGAAAATCCAAAAAATACGGATCGCGAAATACCAAATCGGGATTCAGTTTTTTCTCCTCTTTGAGCGTTTGCAACTCGTGCTTGATAGTTTCTTCTGGTTTTTTGGAAATGGCTGTGCGTTCGTAAAGCATAGAGCCAATGCGTTTTTCCAACTGGCGCGTGCTCCAGCGTTCCAGTTTACATATTTCTATGTAAAACTCTCTTTTAAGATCATTTTCAATGTAGATGAGTTTTCGTAGATGAGTCCAACTCAATTCTCTACTCAGTGCGTAGATTTTTTGTTCTTCGGGGAATATCTCCGCAGTGCGTAGACAATTCCAAACCTGCGCTTTGCTCCATCCTTTACCAAATTGAGCAGATAATTGTATTGCGAGGGATTTTACCAATTGTTCTCCGTAATTTGGGTTTTGATTTTGAAGCAAACGTTGTTTAATGGCTTTGCCTACCTGCCAATATAGAGTTGTAAGTTCAGCATTAACTGATATCGCTACCCGTTGTTGTGCCCGTTGCACAAGCAAGGCAACTTCACTAAAAAGAGCATTTGTAGATGATAATTCAGCCATTATTAATTTGTTCGGGAACTGTTTCAGTGTGCGGCTCAGACTGCTCAAATAATTTTGAGAATACGTCGGATGATAAGCCGGGATTTTTTACAGCAACGCCGATGTGATTTATTTTTTTGATCATAAGAATCTGTTTTTTTAAGGTTCTGTGAGTTTATTGTGAGCGAGGCGGTTCAACCGGTTTGTTGCCGATCACCACCGTCCAAGAGCGGATCTCCCATTTCTGGACCAGTCCGTTCTTTACATAGGGATCGTTTCGAACAAAATCTTCGATGATCGTTCTTTCCGGCACACGGAATACCAGCAGCGCCTGGTTTGCAGGATCACTGAACGCTCCCGCAAGTAAAAGTTCCCCGCGTTGATGTGCTTCTCTCGCCAAACGAAGATGTTCATCCCGATATTCAGCCCTGCGTGTAATGTAATCATCAACCACATGGTAGATCAATGCGTAAAAATTCATGGAATTCCCGAAATATTTGTATGAAAGTTCTGAAAAAATAAAAATCATTCTCTCCGGTTCAATATAGATAAATGACCACTTAAAAACATCAATGCCCAATCCTTAAAAAAAGAATTGGGCAAAGAGAATTGGGTATAGAGTAAAAGATTCAGAACATCCGTGATGTGTCTAATGGGTACCTCTAAAAACCTATTCTGCGAATCCCGAAACTTCGGGACGTAATCTGCGGGAGAATATTTCCCGCTGATTTCGCTGATTACCGCCCGCCTGCCAAAGCACGTTGTTTGTGCGGCGGGCAGGCAGATAAAAAAAAATCACGTTCAGTTTTTAGAGATGCCCTAATATCCTTATACGTACCAATCCGTCCGTGTCAGCGGCAAATGGCTTACGTTCCGATCCGGTTTCAACAGAAGGGTCTGATAAACCGTTTGTCTGTTTTTCTGAAATCCAACAGCCGCGCCGGCATGGTTCAACCGCCAGATACGGTACGTTGATTCATCCGTCAGTCTTCGCGCTTCTTCGTGGTGCTCTTCCAAACGCCGGTTCCAATGTCGAAGTGTGAGCGCATAATGTTCGCGCAAACTTTCAACATCCCGCACTTCGAAACCGCACTCTTCTGCAACACGCAGTGTGATATTGATCGGAACAAGCTGGCTGTCGGGAAAAATGTACCGGTTCGAGAATGTGTCGCCGTTGCTTTTCGTCTGGTTCAATCCGGAAGAGATACCGTGGTTGAGAAAGACACCGCCGTGCCGCAGAAAATTCCACGCTCTTTTAAAATATTCCGGCAGTATCTTTTCCCCTACGTGCTCGAACATTCCAACGCTGACTAATTTATCAAACCCTCCCGGTTCATTCATCTCGCGATAGTCACGGATATCCACACGGCATTCCCCGGTCAATCCCTCCTGACGGATGCGCTCATTTGCCAATCGGGCTTGAGGCTCACTGAGAGTGATGCCGAGCGCCTTGACCCCGTATTTTTTCGCCGCGTGAATAATCAATCCGCCCCATCCGCAGCCGATGTCGAGGAGATCGTCGCCGGGCCGTAATCGCAGTTTACGGCAGATGTAATCGAGTTTCCGTTCCTGTGCAACATCCAGATCGTCCTCGGGGGAATTGAAATATGCGCACGAATAGATCATTCGCCGGTCAAGCCACAAGGCGAAAAAATCATTCGACACGTTGTAGTGGTACGTCACCGCCTGGCGGTCCCGCTCTTTGGAATGAAGTGCTCCATGTAACTGCACAGCCTGCCTGCCGACTCTCGATTTCTCGATAGAGGGGAGTTTCAGAAGTTGTGTGCCAAGATGAATTTTTTCGGCAAGACTTAACCGCATGCCGAAAATATGTTCTGCCATACCGAATGTTGCTTCGATATCCCCCTCGATGTCGAAGTCGTCATACACGTATGCTTCCCCAAGTGCAATGTCATTCACGTGGAGAAACATCTTTCGCAGCGCCCCCGGATGTTGAAGTATCATCGTAAAAAGAGCCGTTTGTCCCGGCTCGGGATCCCACGTGGTTCCATCCCACAGGCGCACGGCAAAGTTGCGCGGGTGGTAATTGCTGAAGATGTGCTGAAGAATGGAAAGACTGGTCTGAACATCGCTCTCTTCTGTTACACTATGTTCTGTTCTCATGGCTGTTCCCTCCTTGTATTTTGAATATCAACAATAAACTCAGGAGACATCCTATAGGCTTGCAATTTGGAAAACTGCATATTGTACAGTGCTGAACGTAAAAAGTTCTTATGTTATCGTGACCGGTACGGTAATTTAGGGAAGTGTCGGTTAAAGTCAAGAACAAAAAAAGAGAATGAAAAATGCCCGATGTTCAATTAAGACAGAGAGGTGTTGTTTCGGGAAAGATGCGATCCCGCTCTGCGGGATGCTTGAGACTGGGAAGCTGTTACAAAAATATTCAAATATTCTTTTCAATTTCCACAAGACTTGTTGCTTCTACAAACTGAACATCATCTAACTGCTTAAAATGCTCTTTACCACATTCAATTTTCTGATTTTCACTTTCCCGACGCTTAGTTTTATCAAGAGTGGATTTTGTTTCTGCAACAAAATACAATCTTTTTTCCTGTTTCAACATTAGCGCCCAATCGGGCGTATAATCGCCGATAGGTGTTTTGATGACAAACCAGCGTGGGAGTTTTAGAAAGAATTCAACATTTTCATTATCATCACAGGCTGTTGCAAATTTCTTCTCGACATCGGAGAGTGAATCTATCTCGATGTGATCGTAAACGGTTTTGGTTTTATTCTTCACCGGATACAAATTCTCAACATATTCTTCGATCTCTTTTATGTCAAACAATCGCATCTCGTAAAAATCACCCGCTATCTTTTCATATCGAACACCGTCAACCATCATTGATTTGAGAACTGTGTCTATTTCGTGAATGACTGAATCAAGAAACAATTGTGGATTCTTCAGACAATCTGAAAGTCTCTTCGATTCTTCCAATATTCTTACGATGGTTGATCGTGTTAATTCTGTTCGATGCTGAATATATCCGATAATATCTGGAACAGATATTGTCGGGCGTTCAACGGTGTATGCTTTTGTTGACCGGGTTATGCCTTGAATTCCAATCGGCTCCATTACCACTTCTGTTCGCTGTGCAATAATACGCGTTGCTATTATCGCCTGCATCTTGTTAATACGTTTTGCTGCTTCACGAATCAAACCGCTGGTATTGTATTCAACCCTATATGTTGTTTTTTGATGAATGCGCTCCCATAACGCGCGGAATCGCTCATCAGTATCAAATCCTTTGCGTAAAGTAACCGGAACCTTATTCTCTTTTTTCTTGATACGCCCTTCAAATTTTTCACCGGTATCTTCTTCAATTTCTTTTTGAAGTTGTCGGGCAAAGTCTTCATAACTTTCGTTTGCAACAACCGTTAAGCGGTTCACACGCTTTTCAAAGACACGATTGCCGTCCGAATTTACGGCAAGACGCAAACCACGCCCGATCTCTTGCCGTTTCTTCAATTCCGATTTTGTTTCATTCAAAGTGCACAGTTGAAACACATTCGGATTATCCCATCCTTCCCGTAACGCCGAATGACTGAAAATAAACCGAAGCGGTTCACTCTGATCCAGCAGCCGTTCTTTGTCTTTCATTATCAGTGTGTACGCATCCGCATCATCTTCTGAAGACCGTCCTTCGCGCGAATCTTTAAGAATACCTTTTTTATCTTGCGCGAAATATCCGTTGTGCACTTTTTCCACTTCGTAAGGAATTAGACTTTTATATTCAGGTTTGTTTGCATATTCCGAAAAGATCTCTTCAAACCATTCAGCAAATTTTCCTTTGCCCACTGTTCCGCCTTCATAACCACGATAATTTTTTACTTTATCAATGAAAAACAATGAAAGAACTTTGATACCAAACGGTTTAAGCGCTGCTTCTTTCCGAAAATGTTCTTCAACAGTTTTACGAATCTGTACTTTCATAATATCATCGTGCAACCCGCCCTGCGTTGCTCCTAATTGCAAGCGCGTACCGTTGGAAAACTCTATGTATTCGTCTTCCGCATTGATTTCGTTAACAACATATCCTTCACGATACATCTCCCGCTGATTCGACAGATCGAACAGATTATCTCCATTCTTTACCGTGAATGATTTCCTGATAATATTTTCTGCTCCGACAAAATCTATCGTAAGTTTTGCCGTCAGTTTTGTTTTCTGCGCTTTGATCGCTTCAACCTTTACATACGCTTGATTAAAACTGTTCTCACTGACTATCGAATCTACTTCGATCTGTTTTACCAAACCAAGATCGTATGCTTTCACCGGATTCAACTTATAGACAAGATTATATAAATTTGTGTGCGTTGCTGAATACCGAAGGGTGCAACAAGGATTGAGATTTTGAATCGCCTGCTTTCGAATCTCAGTTTCCATATTCTGAGGTTCATCTACAATCACAAAAGGATTTGTGTATTGAATAAACTCAATCGGTCGCTTTCCCGTCAGTTTATCGTTCGCTTTGTTAATGATATTCTCGTCTTTCGCAAACGAGTCAATGTTAATCACCAACACTTGAATAGTATTGCTTGTTGCAAAACCACGAAGCAGCGATACATTCTTTGAGTCATATACATTGTATGTGAGCGGGACTTTGTTATAGAGATTCTGAAAATGTTCGTGTGTTATCTGAAGATTCTTCAAAACCCCTTCACGGATAGCAATACTCGGAACAACAATGATGAACTTCTTGAAGCCGTATGTTTTGTTCAATTCATAGATCGTACGAATATAGACGTACGTCTTCCCTGTTCCTGTTTCCATTTCAATGGAAAAATTCATCCCCTTCAGCCTGTCGTACGACAGGCGGATTTCTTCCAATCCGTTTCGCCGCTGTATCGTTCGCACATTTTCTAAAATCTCTTGCTGTGTCAAACGTATCGCATTGCCAACACCGTTCTCAGTAAAAGCAAGACTTGTATTGGCTTGTTGAAGTGAAAATTCATATTCACCCGTGCTTAACGGTTGACCTTCAAAAAGGTCAACGACAGACTGGATTGCCTGAAGCTGGTATTCTTGGTTCGGTTCGAATTGGAGTTTCATGCTTCCCCTTTGTTGCCGTTCTTTTTCTTCGGCAACTTTTTTACACTCTTGAGCATCTTCTTATCCTCTGATTCAACACGACGCTTCAACTTCTTTATGTCTTCCTCCGGCGGAAGCGCCTCCGGTTTGATGCCTCTCTCCAAAAGAACCCTCCGCACACCTGTGTGCCGAAATCCCGCAGAGCGGGATGCAGGCACACCTTTATTACTCTTGATGTGTTCTTCAGTTATTCGATCTTCGCCTTTCAGGTCGTCTCGTTTAACATTAAAGTTCGTTATCTCGGCGGCAAAATCTTTTGCTTTAATGGTAATCGTCGGTAGAAAATCAGCCAACGCTCGGCTCTGAGGTATTCCGATCCTATTCTTCATCTCGTGAGTAGCATACCCGCCGAACAAAGCTGTATCTCCTTTGCTTCTGATGCGTGCAAACCCCTGCTCATCAACTCCGCGCTCATAGATGATTCCTGAAAGTTCTCGTTCCGATTGCGTTAGCTTCTCACGGGCTTGCAGCCGTTCCCAGATGCCGATCCGCTTTTCTAGAATTTCCTGCTTCCGTGTCTGTACAGCAAAGTAGCTCATTGCAAAGGCAATCTGTTCCTTTCGGGGATCGCCGTTCTGGGCTATCAGATAGCAGGCATAACGGGTAAGCATAACGTCTTCGATTTCGCGCTGCGCACCCTTCCCAAGGTCGATCATTTTGTTGACGTCAACAAAATGATCCTCGATTTCCTGCCTGGCATTTTTGCAAGCGATCTTCGCTTTGTCGATAACCTGCATGAAATTTCGCCACTCGGTATATCCGAGCAGCGGCTGCAATTCTCTTGCATACCAAAACTCTACATCGTCTATCCTATGTGCGGCTGATTCAAAGGTGTTGGTCAGCTCTCGTATTAGCTCAGATTTCATGAAGGATTTTCCTTCTTTTTGATTGTTTTGACGTTATGTTGACGCCAACGAAACATTCGCTATAAATATTTTGAATCTCTCCCCAAAGTGTACCATATTTAAGCAGTTTCACAACGCCAGAGTGAGTAACTCTGGTTTGACGGCCTCGAGAGCAATCTCGGAGCCGTTTCTTTTTATTTAAGGATTGGGGTGTCTCCCGGTCGGTTATGAAGCTAATCTCGCTTTGTGGAATTGGCTTTTTACTTTATTCACTGATGTTACGCAATGACATAAATGGAGTCCACCTTGTCTAAAAAAATTGTGAAACCGTGTAATTTTCATTGTATTTGTTAAGTAGGTGGACTCCATCTGTTTAACTTTTTCTTTGTGTGCGTAACATCAGTTATTCATTAACCCGCAATCACCACTCTCATCCATAAAAAGGTAATATTTCACTTCCCATACGCGTAAAAGACAAATTTACAAAAACCGACTACAGAGTGTATTGCTTTACACCGAAGTTTCATTTTCTACTATTTCATTAAACTGTTATTGCAAACTTTCTGCAATTGTCGTAACTTGATTTTGTAATCAATCGAGCATAATCCTATGAAAAACAAACGCTCACTCCTTGCAAGCAACAAATTCCTGCGTAATGCTGAAATACGGGAATCGCTCATTCTTAAACACGCTGCGGCTTCTGCAAAGATTGAAGGCGTAAAGAATGCAAAACAGCGGGCTTCGAGAATTGCAAAACAATCAACTGTTCTCCGCTACTCTGTGTAATGCTTTACTTTCAGATATAATACATAAAAGGTAACACTTCCAATTTTTCATTTGGCCCTGCCGTTAGAATCTCACCGATAGTATTCGCAAATTTTAAAGTCACTGGTTGTCCATCGCAATAAATGCAAGAATTATAATTTAATTTTGTCAAAGCAAGAATATCTTTACAAACTCTTTCTATGTTTCCTTCGCCACGAACTATTTGAATACTCAATGGATTAGGTGTTTCTAAACCAAGGATAGATTGAACTCTAGGAATAAAACCTTTTGTCCATAGAAAAGCAGTTCTCCCATTTTTTATGTAGGCGGAACCACGCATTATTGGATAATTTCCGTTTCGGAATAGTTTGAAAATTTTTTCACTCCTAATTCGAATACCTACTAGTTTTATTTTTTCATTTACTGCTTTTTCAAAACCTTTCCATTCATCATCATTAAAATATGTTCTTCCATGGATAAATATTTCTGTGGGTTCGGTATTTGTATTTTCTTTCTTAAATGACTCTAATGCTTGTGAAAGCAACTTAAATGCACTATCCTCAGTCAAATGATATTCTTTAGTTTCCGCGTTGTAATATGGACCGACTCTCCCACGAAAAACAACCCCGTCTCCAGAATCTAAAAACATTTGAGCCGCACAACATGCATAAGTTGGGTCTTGATTTGTTTCATCTATCTTAAAGGATAATCCAATGTAGCATACTCCCTTTCTTACATTTTCTAATTTCCATGGAATTCCGCCGATTTTGTAATAAATAGTTGTTCCCAAATTCCATACAATCGCCGTTTCAGACTCTCTCTTTTTATTTTTTTTCTTTTCGTTTAGGTGAGTGTACTCATGATAGGCAATAGTTCCTTCTTTAATTATTTGTGTTAAAATTTTATATTTCAAAAGTTTTATTTTTAGTTGATTATGAAAATGATTTTCATAGTAGTAAGATTGACGCCATTTTTCATATTGTTCGGGTTCAAAAAAACCTGTGACGTATCGAGTATATTTATTTGAGATACCGACATGAATTGCACCAGATTTTGGCACAGTGCTTTTCGGACGACACAACGCATACACTAAATCTGGAATAATAACAAACCATAATTGTGGACGTCGTTCATTTTGGTCATTAAAATTTTTCAATTTTTCTACATATAAATCTACTATCTCACTAACTCTGACATGATTGTCATCGTATCTATAAAACAATTTCAGCAGGTTTTCTTCGATCTCTAATTCTGGGATTACATTTAAATTTATTGAAACGCCAAAGACTTCTTCAAAACCGGGGAAAAATGGTTTTGCAATATCACTTTTAGTATGATATACAGGCTTGTTGATTTTAGATAACCAACTTTTACATCTTCTGATTCCTTCTTTAGTGCCAATAACACCGACTGAAAAATTATTAGTTTGACCTTTATCATAGGGACCAAAAATAGTCAACCCATCTCTTGGGTCTTCGAGACTTTGATTGTATGCAAAACGTAAGGACGGTTCTTTATATTTTTTTAACTCAAAATGTTTCAATCGTCCTCCTCCTCTTCATCGTCGAAATGATCTTCCTCATCGTCATAGTAATCTAGCGGAACAATCCTTGCATTGGTTATTGGTTCTTCATATCCTAAATCAGAATAGAATTGAATCGTAGTTGCCGGTATTTGAAGTATATTTTTCTCGGATAATGGTAATTTTATAACACTGCCATCATCAGAAAGGCTTTTAATAAATGCCAATAATAAATGACGCCAATCAGGGTTAAACCAATTTTTCCCTTTGGATCTCCTTGCTTTGTGGACTTTTTTCTTATCGTTCCAAATCGTTAAGCCATCGTCTGAAAAGACAAGGTGCGCTCTCAAGCTAAAACAGAGTTCTGGATATAAAAGGGGATGGAAGCTAATTCCATAATGCCAAAATGATTCATGAAATTCTCCAATCAACAATTTCCATGCCTTTTTTCCCTCGTACGTAAAATGTACCTTGTTTAACTCAAGTTGGTCTTTTTTATAATAATAACATAATGTCTTTTGAGACATTTCGTAAACATTTAGATCACGTTTAAGCAAATATTTTGAAAAAGAATTTTTTAAAAGTCGAACCAATAATCTCCGTAAGTCATCATAGTTTGGAAAATCATTCGATTCGAATCTATGAAATGCAGAATTTGCATTCACATCAAAACGAGCCGTATACTTTATTTCAATTTGATGTTTCAAACTAAATATTGGAAGGTCTGATAGAAATGTTATTAGGTAAACATCGTGCCTTACAATTGGGTAATCATTTATTTCATCAAGAATTGCTTGGGCTTGTGTATCATTAGAGTATTTATAGAAAAATAGTTTTGGAGGTAAAGATGGGATAGATAGCCAGTTGGAGTAGAATTTTTCTTTTTTTTTCACCACCCCAGAAAGAGTCGTATGTTTATTTTTTAACCAATCATTAATTGAGAGAGGTGTATTGCGTTGTTTTGGGACATTATCTTGATCTATCTTGACGATTAATTTCTTTAAAGCCTTTGCTCCCGATTCATCAAATCTAAATTGATTTTTGACATTTAATCCAATCCTAACATCAAAGGGAACATCATCTATTTTTAAAACCATTACAAAATCTTTTAAGTTGTGTCTTTTAGAAATACTTTTAACTTGTTCCCACTCATCAATTACACCTTGTTTTTGGAAAGTATTCTTTGACAAAATAAGTAAATACTTGCATGCTCGGTTTTCTAAAATATCTTGTAACACTTTCCAATAATCATCTTCTCCACCAGTTAGGCATGTTAGGTCACACTCAACATCATAACCTTCATTAATAAGTTTAGAACGAAGCCATAACGTAAGTTCATTATCTTCTGGATTTGCATGTCCAATAAAAATCAAATCTCTCATAAATATTTATATCGTCCTAAACTCTATCCCTGCATCTTTCATCTGCAGGGCGGTGTTAGTTTTTAATTGATCGTTGCCGGCAAAGAGACGGTCAAGCGCAATGACTCGCTTCGGTTTCTTTGCAATAATGTTGTCTATGCTTTGTTGCGTGATATTTTCCAATACCAAAATCAATTCTCCTTCAGCAATTGAATAGACCGGTGAACCCGTTGCATCGATCTTTTCCATCTTTGTGGTAAGTTCATAACCGGATTTGAGCAATATCTCCCACGCCATACCTGCCCCGACAGCGTCGGGGTCGTCTGCTTCAGAGCGTGTGCGGATCGGGTCGACAAATGCTTCCATCTGTTTTTTCAGATCTTCTTCACTTTCAATCGTATCGGTTCGCCAGATTTTGAAGTTGGACGGTTCAAGCGTGAAGGCTTTAAACCCAAGGTCGTGCTTCTTTTCCGTAAACAACCCGGCCTTCTTCTCAACTTCTTCTTTGATCCTCTTACACACCCGCCGGATTCGCTCTTTGCAAATATCCGCGATCGTCTTGTAGCCCACCTTGTATGCTTCGGAGCCTTCCTCTGTTTTCTCAGGCAACTGCACGAGGATGAACTTCCGATTACCGCCGTCTTCTTTGTTCAACTCCAACACCGCCTGAGCTGTTGTCCCACTCCCCGCAAAAAAATCAACAATCAAGTCACCATCTCCACTCGCTTGATCAACAAGAGTCTTAATGAGTTCAACAGGCTTAGGAAAAGGCATGATCTTCCCTTCAAAGATCTCCTGCAATTCTCGAGTGCCTTCCGTTGTAAATCCAACTTTAAGCATTGTTGAAAACCCGGTCTGAAATTGAGTAACTTCGTTCAGAAACTTTTTCAGTCTCGGGCGTCCATCTGGCTTGCTAGGCCAAAGGATCTTGTCTTCCTTAATATATTGCTCAAACCGCGCTTTCGATACAGACCATCCGCGCGTACGTGAAGGATGATGCACAACGCCAGTCAAAGGATTCACAACATCATAATGCAGGTTTGGTCTTTGGTCTTTGCTTGCGAGTCCAGTAATATCTGCACTAAACCAGTCACCACGGGGGTCATTGTCAGGATTCGTGAATTTAGTGGTATCAATATCTCGGCCTTTGAGTGCCCCTGTTGCTTTCTTATAGAACAAAACATATTCATGATCTGTTGACGCCCTGTCTTGGTTTCTGCTGTCCGCCATTTGCCGGCGATGCCAAATGAAACACGCCACAAAATTCTCCTCCCCAAAAATCTCGTTCATCATCAAACGAAAATTATGCACTTCATTATCATCAACCGAAACAAATATCACACCATCCTCACGCAATAAATTTCTTGCAAGAAACAGGCGCGGGTACATCATCGAGAGCCAGTTGGAGTGGTACTGTCCGTTCTCTTTGCTGTTCTTCTTAAAGAATCCTTCTTTGGTCAAATATCCTTCTTCGTCTTTGTCGCCAATCCGTTTCAGGTATTCATCTTTGCTCTCAGAAAACTTATCGGGATAAATAAAACTGTCGTTGCCTGTATTATACGGCGGGTCAATGTAGATCATCTTCACTTTGCCGTAGTACGATTTTTGCAGAACTTTTAATACTTCAAGGTTTTCACCTTCAATAAAGATATTCTCCGTCGTATCAAAATTGATCGATTGGTCTTTTTGCGGTTTAAGCGTTGCGGTTGTCGGGGTCTGTATCGCACGGAAGGCATCGCTTTTCCCCGCCCAGTTGAGCACGTACCGCTCGTTGGCGATGATCAGGTCTTCGCCGAGCGTGAGCCGCAGCTTCTCCCAGTCGATTTTCCCTTCGCTCACCGCTTCCGGGAAAATTTCTTTAAGTTTATTCAGTTGTTCTTGTTTTATATCCAATGATTTGCCGTCCATAAAAATCCTTTAATCTTCAGAAGTCCCGACAAGTCGGGACAGTGCTGTCCTAATCCTTGATTTGCTTTTTCTAAAAAAGGAAAACCGTCATGCCCCAATGTTTTTATGCGAAGCATACTTCGTATCGGGCATCCATTTCTTTACTCATCGTGGATTCCCGCCTAAAGTTCCGTCTTTTGAATCCCGCAACGAACGGAATCCTAAAAGCGGGACATGCGGGAATGACGTATACTATATCACGCTGAGTAATTACACATCAGTTATAAAAGTATTACAAACTCATCAACCGTCAAAACCTGTCTCTCTGATTATTGCTCTCAAGGTTCCTTTTGCAACTTCTTTATGATCGGGAATAGTTACGCGCCGAAACGGTTCTTTGTTTTGCCTCAACACAATATACTCCCTCTTTGATGATCGAACTCGTATCCGATCTTTGATAATGCTTTCACGATTTCTCGACCGGAAGCAACAGGGAGTTTACTCATAACTCAACAATTTCTTCGGTAATGGAAGGCGGCACCGGTTCATTATGTTTTTTCAAACTTTCAGTGTATGCAACCTGTCGTACGACAGGCTTCTTTTATATTCATCACAGCTTCTTCACGGGTTTTTCCTTGAGATATACATCCAGGTAACGATGGAACTTCAGCAACAAACATTCCATCTTCATCTTGGTCAATCAATACTCGATATTTCATACGAACTCCTTTTACTGAAATGTAATGCAGAGAAATTTCTCACGCAAGTTTTCCGCCCGCCGCATGAAGCGTATTCACCATCAACATCGCAATCGTCATCTGACCAACACCGCCGGGAACGGGTGTAATTGCCGAGGCAACTTCTTTCACTCCGTCAAAATCTACATCGCCGACAATTTTGTAGCCGGTTTTTGTCGTTGCATCTTCAACGCGATTAATTCCGACATCAATCACCACAGCGCCGCGCTTTACCATTTCTTTTGTGATTGCATTTGCTTTTCCCACGGCGGCGATAAGTATATCCGCCTGCTTTGTGTAATAGGAGAGATCCTTCGCGGCGGTATGTGCAATGGTCACGATCGCATTCGCCCATTCCTTCTTCTGCACCAGCATATTCGCGATCGGTTTACCGACGATGTTGCTGCGTCCCACGACGACGACATGTTTTCCCGAAGGATCGATGTTGCTGCGTTTCAACAATTCAACAATGCCGTACGGCGTGCAGGGATAAAATGTATCAATACCAATCATCATTTTACCAACGCTCGCGGGATGAAATCCGTCAACATCTTTTGCAGGGGAGATCGCTTCGATCACTTTTTGTTCGTTGATATGTTTGGGAAGCGGAAGCTGGACAAGAATACCGTGAATTTTTTCATCCTTGTTGAAACGCTCAACCATCTCAAGCAATTCAGATTCGGAAATTGTCGCTGGTACTCGTTCTGTAACGGAATAAAATCCCAACTCCTCGCACGCTTTTCCTTTGCTCTTGACGTACGATTGTGATGCCGGATTTTCTCCAACCAAGATGAATGCAAGTCCGGGAATGATTCCTTTTTCGGATTTCAGTTTTTCTGCCGCTTGTTTTACTTCGTTCTTAATTTCTTGAGATATTTTTTTACCGTCGATAATTGTCATATTTTTTCTCTCGCAAAGACGCTGAGCCGCAAAATTGATTTGAAATTACTCAACGAGATTATTCACAACTCGGATGATTCCATTCTTGATATATGCTTCACCAAAATTGATTAGTAATCCAAGTCGTTTATCTGTTAATCGTAGATATGTTAAGATTTGTTTTTTGTGTACCGCAGTCAATTGTTCGATCGATTTTAATTCAACAATCACCTTATCGTTAGCGATCAAATCAATTCTGAAGCCTACGCCGAATTTTTTGCCGTCGTAGATTACAGGTACTTCTTTTTGACGTTCAATATCCAATCCTCGTTTTATTAAATCATAAGCAAATAGTTCTTCATAAACAGATTCAAACAATCCATGTCCTAGTTGTGAATGCAGTTTGTATGCAACATCTACAATAATTGCTGCAATTTGATTTTCAGTCATAACATTATTTTGCGTTTTAGCGTCTTTGCGTGATGCAATAACTCAAAACTTTGGAAAAATCAACTGTTCGAATCGCACGCACTTCCCTGTTTCAACTTCCACCTCGGCAATCACTCCGCAGAAACGTACTTCATTGACTGCTGTCTCGTATTTATGCGGTGTTTGGGTCAGAAAACGTTTGATCGCCAGATCTTTTTTCATTCCAAGAACAGAATCGTACGGTCCCGTCATTCCAACATCGGAGATATATGCAGTTCCGCGCGGCAATATCCTTGCATCAGCCGTAGGAGTATGAGTATGTGTTCCGACAACAACACTTGCGCGTCCGTCCACGTACCAGCCGAACGCCATTTTTTCCGCCGTTGCTTCTGCGTGAAAATCAATGAATGCAATTTTCGTCTGCTCGTTAATTTTACTCAACGCCCAATCAACAGTGCGAAACGGATCTTCGATCGGCTGCATATACGTTCGTCCTTGCAAATTGATCACGCCGACCTTCACTCCGCTTTTCAATTCATAAATTGTGTAACCGATTCCCGCAGTCTCTCGCGGAAAATTGAGCGGACGCAAAAGATGTTTGAACGACGTGTACACTTTTCTCATATCCCAGCGGTCGAACGTATGATTGCCGCCGGTGATGACGTGAACACCGAGGTCGAACAACTGTTTGACCTGATTCTCCTCGATCCCTTTACCGTCGGCAACATTTTCTCCGTTCGCGATACAAAAATCGATCTTATGCTTTTCAATAAGACTTTTGAGAATATTCGACACAAGTTCCATTCCCGGAACCCCGATAATGTCGCCGATAAAAAGTATGTTGATGGTTGATTGCAATGTTTTCCTCTTCCTTAATTTTGACCCCCTCTTAATCTCCTCCTTAACAGGGGGAGAAATTATTTTCCCTCCCTGCCAAGGGGAGGATCACTTGTCCGCCGTGCTTTATCTGTTGGCGGAGGGTGGGGTCAGTTTTTAACTCTATACAACACCGACGGCGGATTCGTGGTGTATGTGATCGGTTCGAGCCATACCGGCGCACTGTTCGGATTCAATAATTGTTGAAACTGCGGGCGCATGTTGGCTTCGTAAATTCCATAAAAGAGGTACGAAACATCGTTGTTTCGTGTTGCCGCTTCCAGTTCTTCCCACGTCTCGACATACGGGAAATATCGCATCGTTTTGTTGATATAATACGCAATATGCGGCTTCCGGCAAACGATCACTTTTGTTTCGTCCGTATCTTTTACGTTGGCGTTGAACCAATCGGCGATTACTTTAATTTCTTTCGGACCGGAATCGATATTTTCTTTATTGTAATCGTAGGATTTCACAAATGTCCATCCGACCAACACCAACGCGATGACAAACCCATTGTAGAACGGAACGCCGCGCCATCGTTTCCACGTCAAGGTCTGCAGAGCAAATGTAGAATAGACCGGTACGAGATACATCGAAAACCGCTCACCGTAAAATACTAATAACAGAACCAAAAAGAAGAGTGCACCAAAGATATAAAATGCCCCCTGCCGGGCGGTCGGTTTTTCTTTCCACATTCCGATGAAGCCCGCAAGCACGCAGATACCGATCCACCAACCGACCAGTAATTCCATATCGCTGACAAAATGGTCATACACATTGTTTGCGATCGTGGAGACAAATAATCCGGGATCGGTCATGATCACCTGACCGAGCGAATGGAACTTTGCCGATTCAACATTCCAATATTGATCCCAACCCATCTTCCCTTTCGCAAACATTTCGTACGCGATGTTCAGATAATTTCTGTTGTAGAAGAAGCTCCCTTTTTCTTCCAAACAGTATAATCCCCATGGTGAGATGAATAGAAAAAAGAGAGCGATAAAAACACCCGAGGTGATCAACCGCTGCTTCACATCCAATCTATGGATATTGAACAGTGTGATGATCAATGGAATTGCAACAATAACAAATACACCGTTATATCGGGTGAGATAGGCAAATGCGGCGAACAGCGCAGCAAGTCCAACGTTGAGCCACTGTCCGAAGGACACTTCGTGTCTGTGTTCATCCTTCAACAAGAAAAAGACAGTTGCCGCCACAAAAACGTTGAACGTCATATCCGTACCGGCAGTGTACGCATACTGCACGAATATCCGGTTGGTTGCGGTGATCAATGTTGCAACAAAGGCGATATCGGCACGGAAGAGTCTTTTGATGATCTCGAATGTAAAGTAGAGTGTGAATGCGGCTGTTGATGCCGAGATCACAATACCGGCGGTAAAATAATCTTTCAGTATTCCGCCGAACACCGCCAGCAGCGCAGGATACGCGGGTCCGCGGAAATCTTCGATTGTCCAAATCCCTTTCAGAATGTCCTTTGCCGTCGGCACATACGCCTGAAAGAAATCGGTTTCGACGTGATAATCACCGACGGTGTGATATTTCAGTCCGATATAAAGAATGACAATAAAATAGATGAACGCGAACGCCGCACCGGCAAATCGGTGGTCAAGATACGGTTGAAAAAACGGAAAAACGGAGATCTCTTTGGCAGGCTGCTTTTTTTGTTTGGACATGAAGAGCTACATACACCTTTCTACTATTTTTCTCAATATACGAAAGAGTGTATGGGCTTTCAATGAATCGATGAGATTTTCTTCGACAAATAACCCCGAATATTCGGGGCGCGAACAGATTAGAATTGACGGCGTACGTGAGAGTGAAAAATCTTCTTTCCAAAAATTTTATGCGAAGCATGGTTCCCATCGAACACACCGGCACTCAATTGAGAATCTTTCCGGAAAAATTATTCGCAAGAATATCCCCTGCCGCTTTCAGATCGTACGACGAAGCGACATCATACGCCTTCACAAATGCGAAGCATGGTTCCCATATTTTTTGCTGCTCGTTGTGTTTCTTCATAAGACGACAAAGCCGGATTGATTACCGGCTTTTTTTACAATTATACATGCTCCGCAAGATGCTGCTTGACAATTTTTTCGACCCACTTGTGATAATTTTTAACATGCCGTTTCATGGCTGCATCTTGCAATTTTTTTCCGGTTTTCTCTGTAATAAAAATTGGAATGGATTTCTGAGGATGAACATTGATTGGTCTCGTCCATTTAGTCAAATCGTTTGCATCAGCAACGACAAGTTTATCAATTTCTTTTTCGGAAATTTTTTTTGCTTTCGTATTCATAAATCCCATCCTGTAATTAGTCTTGCCACGTTGTTAGATTTGAGTTGAAATATAATCTTTACTTTTCTGCCGCCGTTTGTTCGTCCGAGCAGCATATAGCGATCCTTGTAAGATTTATTGCGACGAACTTCAAAAGGATTAAAGAAGGTTTCAACTACTTCTTCATACGTCAAATCATGTTCTGACAATTTATCGGCTTCAAAATCATATTCAATATCCGAGGGTGTAAAATTGCGCCAGTTTATTTGTTAGGTTTATCGTGAACTGCAAAATCTTTTAGATGCAAATTTTCTTCTTCGGCAAGATAATACCTAATATTATCTGGACAAAAATCGTAACCATTGGACCAAAAAATGCCGCGTCCATTTTCATAAATTTTTACTTCGCGAAAATATTTTTCATCCTTTAACGGTTTTGTCATTTCAGCATCTGAAATGAACTGCGAAAAATCAACCGTTTTTTTCATTCCATCGCTAAAATAAAAATGGATGCGATGATTATCTAATACATTCAATTTTGTAATCTTCACCATAATTTATTCCAATGAAGCAATTTTACCAATTGGCTCTGGCTTTTGAGCTTTATTCCAAGCATCGAATAATTCTTCACGATGTAGTAATGCCCATTCAACGACCAATAATTTTGCTTTGTTTGGTAACTCACCTTCTTTGATTTGCAACGTTTCTATTTCTATAACCGCCTCATAATCTTGATATTCAACATGAAAATGTGGAGGTGTGTGATCATGAAAAAACGTAATTACTCAGCGTGATGTGTCTTTGATGAAATCTTAAACATTTATGCGTATGCATACTTCGTATCAATCCTCTACGAGGATTACCATTTGTGTGGACGATGTTTTTACAATAATACTGCCTGTCGTACGACAGGCAAATAAACAATGGACGTTAGCCGCTCTACGAGTCGTTGACTTTACATGATTCAACATCGTAGATGTTGTATTGTTGTAGAAGAAATCATTCACCATGTTCATCATCCTCGTAGAGGATGAACAAAATCTGTAATTTATTTTTCTTTGCTGAGTAATTACAAATTTTTCTATGAAAATCTGTGTAACCTGCCCGCCGCACATACAGCGTGCTTATGGCAGGCGGGTCTGTGGCATAAAAAATTTCGTTGAGTAGTTACGAAAAAACATTTTAATCACAATTCCATAGAAGCGAGAAATTTCCGGCATATTAATTTTCAGGCTGAAATTTATGTACTTCCTCCACAATCACATCCACGATCTCGCTCTCCTTCACACGCTTGACCATAACACCTTTGCGATAGAGAATGCCGACCCCTTTTCCGGCTGCGATTCCAATATCAGCATCGCTTGCTTCACCGGGACCGTTCACAACGCATCCAAGTATAGCAACTTTCACCGGCTTCTTCACTCCTTCAAGACGTTTTTCAAGTTCTGCCATGATCCCAAAGAGATCAATCTCCAATCGTCCGCAGGTTGGACACGCGATCAACTCCACGTTGCGTGTGGCGAGTCCGAGTGAGCGGAGAATTTCCTTTCCGACTTCAACTTCTTTCACCGGTTCATCGGTGAGTGACACGCGGATCGTATCGCCGATTCCTTCGGAGAGCAATGTTCCGATTCCCACGGCAGATTTGATCGTGCCGATGCGAGTCAATCCAGCTTCTGTAACGCCAAGATGCAATGGAATATCCGTTCGTTGAGCGACAAGACGATACGCTTCGATCATCAATCGCACATCGGTCGATTTCACCGAGATGATCACATCTCTGAAATTAAATTCGTCGCAAATTCCAACGTGGCGCATCGCCGATTCATACAGCGCTTCGGCAGTCGGATAGCCGTATTTTTCGAGAATATCTTCTTCAAGAGAACCGGAGTTCACGCCGATGCGAATCGGAATGCCTTTGTCTTTTGCCGCTTCAAGCACCTGTCGGATACGATCCTTTGAACCGATGTTGCCGGGATTGATGCGCACTTTCGCCACGCCGGACTGAATCGATTGCAATGCGAAGATGTGATTAAAGTGGATGTCTGCAACGATCGGCAACGGTGATTGACGGACGATCTCCGCCATGGCATCGGAGGCTTCTTTATCATTTACCGTCACACGGACGATATCGCACCCTGCTTCGTGAGCATCGATGATCTGCTTCACGGTACCTTTGATATCGTCGGTCTTAGACTTTGTCATCGTCTGCACGGAGATCGGTGCGCCGCCGCCGACCTTGATACCGCCGATGTTCACCTGACGGGTATGGCGCCGTGTTGACCGGTATGGAATGGTTTCGATTCCGTTGCTCGGTTGAATGACTGGTAAAATGGTTTCCATAAAAATGATTTCCCTCTTATGCTTGTAAACTTGTAGAGACGACTTTTGATACTGCAATGATTATTTCATTTAATTGAGAAGAAGAAATTTTTCCAATTTTTTTTTACAAAGCGTAATTCAGAAATTGAACGTATCTGGAAATAATCTGCTGCAGAAAATTTATTTAAATTATTTGTAATTACTCAGCGTGATATAGTATACGTCATTCCCGCATGTTTTAGGCGGGAATCCACGATGAGTAAAGAAATGGATGCCCGATAAAAATTCCGCATTGTGAATCCCGCACGGTGCGGAATCCTAAAAAGCGGGACATTCGGGCATGACGTTATT
>Ga0209516_1000082_pt1 | contig 30802 bp, 31 predicted proteins | sample Napbiome12C3dose_FD_187716 | JGI IMG/M metagenome (GOLD analysis project Ga0209516, IMG submission 187716) | Groundwater microbial communities from S. Glens Falls, New York, USA - Naphthalene biodegradation metagenome 12C3dose (SPAdes) (version 2) ... | reverse complement strand
CAAAAACTTAAACTCAGACCACCAGACAGACTCCAAATGAAACTCAAATTGTAGTGTAAACTTTTTCACAAAAACGCTCATTAAATCACGGAATCACCATTTTTTCTCGAGAAGTGTCGAACTTGGGTTAGGAGTTACGTTACGTTTTGCGGAATCGTAGTTATGAGATACGTAGAGGTTCAATGTCAGAGGAAAAAAAAGTCCCACGCACTGTAAAAGTGTGTGGAACTCATTGAAGCGTGACTCTTAAAAAAAATTACATCTTTTTAAACTCTGCCACTAATTCCTGCAAAACATTTTTCGCATCACCGAACAGCATGCGCGTGTTATCTTTATAGAAGAGCGGATTTTCGATACCCGCAAATCCTGATGCCATGGAGCGTTTCATCACGATCACGGTTCCTGCTTTATCCACATTGATGATCGGCATTCCGTAAATGGGGCTTGACGTATCTTCCCGCGCGGCGGGATTCACAACATCGTTCGCACCGATCACGAGAGCGATATCCACTGTTTCCATCGTCGGATTGATCGCGTCCATTTCATAAAGATGGTCGTACGACACGTTTGCCTCGGCGAGCAGCACGTTCATATGTCCGGGCATCCGTCCCGCGACAGGGTGAATAGCAAAACGGATCTCCGCACCTTTTTTCTCCAGCAATTCGGCAAGCTCACGGCATGCATGCTGTGCCTGTGCAACGGCAAGTCCGTATCCGGGAACGATCACCACGGAATTCGCCGCTTCGAGTAATACAGCGGCATCTTCGACATTGACCGGTTTCACTTCTCCTGTTTGCGCACTGCCTCCCGCTGTCGAAACAGAACCGAATCCGCTGAAAAGAACATTTGCAAGCGAACGGTTCATCGCTTTGCACATAATGTTCGTGAGAATGATACCGCTTGCACCAACAAGTGAACCGGTAACGATCAACACAGTATTTTGGATGACAAACCCAGCCAAACAACCCGCTATACCGGAATAACTATTGAGCAGTGAGATCACCACCGGCATATCCGCGCCGCCGATAGGAATCACCGATGTGACTCCGAGAATCAAACCAATCGCCATCAATACAATAAAGATCGGATAATTTTCTGCAGGATTGATGGAAAAGATAATTCCACCGACCACCACGGCAAGCACCACTGCGGCATTCACAATTTGCTGACCGCGAAAAAGGATCGGCTTTCCCGTCATTACTTCTTTCAATTTTGCCCAAGCGATCACACTTCCTGAAAAGGTTAATCCGCCGACAACAACAGTGAGAAATATTGTGATTGCCGTGTAGAGCTCGATCGTTTGAGGAATATTCGGATTAAGAACATTCTCATATTGACGATGGTATTCTGCCCAGCCGACAAGCAAACTGGCAAATCCGCCAAAGCCGTTGAGCAATGCAACCATTTGCGGCATCTCGGTCATCTTAACAATCCTGGCAAGAATAATACCGACACCGCCGCCGATAACCATTCCAAGAATGATAAACTCAGGACCGATAATGTGAAAATGGATCAATGTTCCGGCAATGGCGAGAAACATTCCGAAAGCAGAAAGAAGATTTCCTTTACGAGCCGTTGTCGGCTTGTTCATTCGCTTCAGACCGACAACAAAAAGAACAGCAGCAACAATGTAGATGATTTCAGCAAAAAATTTCATTTCGGTTGCTCCTCGTGTTTCTTGAACATTTCCAACATTCTGTTGGTCACAAGGTAACCGCCTACGACGTTGATCATAGCAAACGCAACGGCGGCAGTGCCAAGGATCGTGCTCACCCAATTGTGTCCTTCACCGGCAGCAACCAATGCGCCAACAACAGTAATACCGGAAATGGCATTGGAACCGGACATCAATGGTGTGTGAAGAATTGAGGGCACTTTAGAAATCACTTCGGCGCCAAGAAGAATGGCGAGGAAGAAGATCATCAAAAGAATTGCAAGTAATTCGAGTGTCATTTCTTTTCCTCCTTTTTCGGCAAAAATGTCTGATGAACGACCGCGCCGCCGTGTGTGATGAGGCAACTCTTGATGATATCGTCGTCCGTTTTGAGTTCAAACTGTTTTTTCTCTGAATTCCAGAATTCATCCAGAAGATTGAACAGATTGTTGGAATACATGAGGCTTGCGTTCATTGCCACCCGCGCCGGCATATTGATCATCCCGATGATCTTGACGCCGTTCTTATCGACGATCTTCCCTTTTACCGCACCTTCAACGTTTCCACCGGTATCAATGGCAAGATCGACGACTACGCTTCCCGGCTTCATCGCTTCAACCATATCCTTCGTTACGATGATCGGCGCTTTGCGTCCGAACACTTGCGCCGTCGTGATCACGACATCTGCTTGAGCGCAGTGTTGTTTCATCACATCGCGTTGTTTTTTCAACTGCTCTTCCGTCAACGCTGTTGCATATCCTTGTGCGGTTTGTTTCGTCTCACCGAGATCGACCTCGACGAATTTTGCGCCAAGGGATAGTACGTCGTTCTTTGCGATCGGACGTGTATCGAATGCGTCCACCTTTGCCCCAAGTCGGCGTGCCGTTGCAATCGCCTGCAATCCTGCCACACCGGCACCGATGATGAATACTTTGGACGGTTGGATCGTTCCGGCGGGCGTCATCATCATTGGAAAGATCTTTTGAATGTGGTCGGCGGCAACGATCACGGCGGCATATCCAGCCAGACTTGCCTGCGAACTCAACGCATCCATTTTTTGTGCACGAGTGGAGCGCGGGATCATCTCCATCGAGATCGCGGAGATATGCTGCTTTGCCAATGCGTCAAGCAGCTTCGATTCGTTGAACGGATCAAGATAGCTGATATGGATTGCATTTTTCTTCAATGAAGAAAGTTCTTTCATTTCGGGTTTTCGCAGGCGCAATACAATATCCGCGCGCGATAAAAGTTTTTTCCGGTTCTTTTCGACTGTGGCGCCGGCTTTTTTGTACTCCGTATCAGGAATACCGAGCGTTGAGCCGAGATTCGCCTCGACGGTAACGTTCGCCCCTTTTTTCACGAGCTTTTCAACATTCTGCGGAAGCATAGGGACGCGAAGTTCTGTTTTCTCTGTTTCTTTTGGGATGGCTATGTGCATAGGTTTGACTTTTTAGTTACGTGGCGGTGTCGCTTGAATTAGAGCGCCGGAATTCATTTCCTGAAGATTGATGATGTTTTTTCGAACCGTAAACGGAGTGTAATCCGGCGTTGACTGAAATGCATTATACATCGGAAGAGCATTCGCATCGTGCAGTGTCATGGGAGAAAGATCTAATATCTCTTCAATTGTCCGCACCACGGAAAGTGTGGAATACATTGTGTGGTCGACAAACTTACGCTTGGTATAGGGGCTTACCACCAGCGCGATCGTGCGATGGGCATCAACATGATCCGAGCCGCCTTGCGCGTTGCTTTCGACAACAAAAATGGCGGACTCTTTCCAATATTTGCTCTTCGTGATTCTTTCGACGATAGTTCCGAGCGCAAGATCATTGTCAGCAACAAATGCCCGCTGTGAACGGAAGCGACTGCTTCGTCCTGCGGTGTGGTCATTCGGTAAACGGATCATGGTTAGATGTGGAAGCGAATCTCCTTGTTCATACGCGGAAAATTCCTTCATCCATGAAGCGGCGCGGGAGGTGTCGTAATATTGAAGATCCCATCCGCGATAGATCGGAGAAGTGTTATTGTACAATCCTCGCACCAATGGAATTATTTCACCGCGTTCCGAAGCATCTTCATCCAGGAACATTCCGTAATTGCGCACCCTCAATCCTTTTGTGAGAGCAGCATCCCAGAGATATCCGTTGAGCGGCGAAGCCATTCCATCTTTTTCATAGTCATATTCCCCACCGCGGCGGCCATACAATGTTGGCCATGTTTTTTCGATATAATCATTTGCATACGCGGCAGTCAGCCAATTCATCCCATCCGCACCCACTTCTCCGGCAGAATAAAAATTGTCAAACAGGACGAATTCTTCCGCCAATGCATGATGATTGGGTGTCACGTCATATCCAAACCGGGTTAAGGTGGAATCACCTTTGCCGGATTTGATATCTCCGAGAATATCGTCGTACGTTCGATTTTCTTTAATGATATAGAAAACGTGTTTAATATTTTTCATCCACGTCATACTATCGGACGATATATGAATTACACGGCGGTTGTTTCTCAATACCTGGTCGGAATATTTTGTCAGCCTTTCACCGTTGGGAATTGGAATAAAGGAAAGGGTTCCCTGCATCAGTTCCGCAATGTTTTCGTTACTCCGATTGGGCAATGAAGAGTTCCCTTTTCCGTTCGCAACAAGTAATACACTGTCTACTACACGCACGGATGTCGGATACCAACCTGTCGGAATATAACCTTTTACTACGGTCGACTGTTTCTGTGCAATGTCAATAACTGCAATCTCGTTGGCGTCGGCATTTGCAACAAACAACGTCTTTCCGTCGTCGGAAAGTGCAACCGAGTTGGGCGTACTGCCGATCACTGGTCTAACATCGATCGTTCTCTCCACATTATGAGAATGAAGATCAATAATTGAAACTGTTTTATCATTGGAATTTGCAACGAATAAATATGATCCGTCGGAATTCATCACCATCTCGCTCGGGTGATCGCCAACGTTGATCCTGTTTTTCACTTCCATCTGTTGTACATCGATCACGGCGATATGAGCATCTCCCCAGACACTGACGTAGAGAAGTTTTCGTTTCTCGTCCAGAACGCATGTATACAGAGGAAAACCGAGTGACACCGAAGCACTGATCGTATTGTCGTACGCATTCAATTTATACACCGTGTTGTTCATCCGTGTCACGGCGTATATCTCCGACCCTTCGTTGTTTACATCAAGTCCTGCAGGTGAAATATATTCTTCAGGAGCCGGTTTACCGAGATAGATCGAATTGATGAACCAGGCGGAGTCTTTCTCAAATCCATAACGATAAATGCGGTTATCATTCGCTCCGCTGACAAAAAAATAATCACCCAGCGGACTCCACTTCGCTCCGTACCACGAGCCTTTGATATTCAACGAATAGACAACGCTCCGTTTTTTGATATTGATAATCGAAAGTGTTTGTTGTCCGTGTCCGCTGTTGACCACAACGGCATGGCTTCTGCTTGGAGAGACGGCAATATTCATCGGAAAATCGCCGACGTGTACCGACATGCCAGCCGGAGTTAAATACGAACCGGTCGGTAGTAACACCGAATCGGAAGAAAACACCTGCGGCCGCAACGGCTGGCGGTGACTGAATTTTGTTGTGATATCGGAAGAAGAACAACCGAAAATGACGGTGAGAATCGTGATGAAGAATGCGAAAGTAGAATTTTTCATTGATACCGGTATTGTTATAAGAACCGTTGTAATATAGCAATCAATTAAAAGGTGAGCAAGGTTAGAATTCTTGAAAATCAACATTCTTTTTTGTAAGTTCCTTTTACTTAATTAGACTAATTTTCTGGAACTTGCAAGCGCCGCCATCTGTTATTTGAGGTGAATTGAGTATGGTGGCAACAGCGAGAAAAAATCTTTAATGTTTCCCTTCTTTTCCACCATCTCAACACCAAATCCTCGACACAAGGAATTTGAACAACAAGCAATGCCGCATATGGAGGTGCTGTATAATTATGCTCTCCGCATGACCAGCAATCCTGACGATGCGAAAGATCTGCTGCAAGAGACTTTTCTCAAGGCATATCGATTCTGGGAGAAGTTCGAGCAAGGAACGAACATCCGCGCTTGGCTGTTTCGTATAATGAAAAACACTTACATCAACCTCTACCGGAAAGAAGTAAAAGAACCGGACAAAGTTGATTATAACGAGATAGAGAATTATTACAACATCATCCGCGACGAATCCAGCGACCCCAACGATCTGCAGGAAAAAATGTTCGGTCAATTGCTCGATGATGATGTGTCACAAGCGCTGGAATCGTTACCGGAAGAATTTAGAACTGTGGTTATTCTGTGCGATATTGAAGGTCTTACCTACGAAGAGATCGCCGAATTTTTACAAATACCCGTCGGCACTGTCCGTTCACGACTGCACAGGGGACGAAAATTATTATACACACGGCTGTATGACTACGCGAAGGAGCGTGGTATCATCGGAAAGGATGACGATCATTAACTTTGATACAGAGGGTTCATCGTGAATTGTAGAGAATTTACCGAATGCGTTTGCGAGGTCATCGATAAACGCTTGGGTCCGGAACGCACGAAAGAAATGCTGGACCATGCAACATTGTGTGCGCACTGTAAATACGAGTACGAATCTCTGCAGACAGCCAAGAACATTGTGCACAAAAAAATTCATCGTAAAAGTGTTCCGTCGGATGTGTATTACTCTATTCTCAATGCCACCGTGAATGCCTCGGGCATATCGTGGTTTCGCCAATTGTTCAGTGCACGATTAAATCCTGCACTGGCGTTTGTGGCGCTCGCCGTTATCGCCGTTGGAGCGTATTCCCTCTTTACCCCGAATCATAATCCGATGTCTGACGAAGCGAATATCATTTCGCAGTCACTTAAAAACTACCAAGCCGTGGTCGGTGGTTCGATAAAACCGGATATGGTGGATCAAGAAGAAAATGTTCGCAGTTATCTTGAGAAAGAAGTACAGTTCGCCGTCAATGTGCCAAAGATGCCCGGATGTAATTGGTGCGGCGGTGTTCTGTCTAACTTTAAAGGTGTAAAACTTGCGCACGTTGTGTACGGAATGGGAGGCGAAAAACTCATTTATATTTATCAAGCCGACATGAAACAAGTGATGGAAGGAACAACGATCGGTTTGCCGGACGATGTGAAAGAAGAGTTGCTCAGAACCGATTGGTACATTAAAGAATTTCCCGACAGCATCACTCTTGTGATGTGGCGGTACGAAAATACACTGTGCGCCGCCGTCAGCAAAATGGGAAAAGATCAGCTTGTTGCACTTCTCACATCAAAAGAATTACAGTAACAGGACAACAATGAAAAGTATAATCCTTCTCTCTCTCGCTCTTCTCTTTTTCAGTTGTAACAAACAACAAGAATCATCCGGCGGTCAGCACAAAGAAAATATTTCACTGGTGGCGACGGTGGAAAAGAACGACGGACAACTCGCGCCGAATTTTTACTGGTATAATGAAACCGGCGCGCAAGTTTCTTTCGCCGATGCGGCAAAAGGAAAAGCTGTGCTCATCAATTTCTGGGCGACATGGTGCGGTCCGTGCATCAAAGAAATTCCCGATCTCATTGAGTTGAGCAAAGAGTTCGAAAGCAGGGGCGGACTGGTGATCGGAATTTCGGTGGACAAAGATTCCGACGTCCTCACGCTTGTGTCTGACTTTGCCAAAGATAAAAATATGAAGTATCCTATTGTGATAGACAATGGAGATCTTGAAAAGGCGTTCGGCGGGTTGCGCGGTATTCCGACGACATTCATCATCAATAAAGAAGGTAAGATCGTCAATAAACTGATCGGACTTCGTTCCAAAGAGGTATTTGCACAAGAGCTGACTGCCGCATTGTAAAAAAGGGACGCTCGAGCGTCCCTTTTTTGTTCACCTATATTCCATCCTCCCTTTTTCTCCACCAGACAACAACCTTTGTGATGAAGTAAAATTTTCGTAGCTTCCATCTGTAATTGTTGCTCCGAAAATATAACGCTAAATACCCAATGAAAAAATCCCTCGTAGCGAAACTCAAAAAGATCAAACTCCTTGTCACCGATGTTGACGGCGTTCTCACCGATGCCGGAATGTATTACAGCGAAGATGGTATTGAATTAAAAAAATTCTCGACCCGCGATGGAATGGGAATGGTGTTACTGCGTAATGCCGGTTTTAAACTGGCTATCGTTACCAGCGAAAACACCAAGATCGTTGCCATGCGGGCACAGAAATTAGAAATCGAGGACCTCTATCAAGGTGCGATGAATAAAGTCGAAACATTGGACAACATCCTGAAGAAACATTCCTTGAGATGGGAAGAGGCTGCCTACATTGGCGACGACATCAACGATCTGCCTGTTCTTGAACGGGTGGGATTTGCGGTAACACCTGCCGACGGGACGATCTGGAATAAAAAGGCGGCGCATTATGTTACGAAGAACAAAGGAGGAGAAGGTTGCGTGCGGGAAGTATGCGATTTACTTCTTCAGGTGCATTTGAAAAATAAAAAAATCTCAACATTGTGACCTCATACACCATAAACAGTCAACTGCCATGGTTAGGGCATCTCTAAAAATCAATAAAATAATCCGTGAAAATCCGTGTTATCCGTGTCCTATATTTTTACAAACATAGTTTTTAGAGATGCCCGTTAGATATTCCAAGTCTTTCTCCTTCGGCGGACAGGTTAAGACTTGAAAAATCTTATCCGCGCGATGAATAACGTACTGTTCATATCCTATTTTTGGCCCCCGTCAGGCAAGGCGTCATTGCACTGGCCGCTGTTCGTCATCAAACACCTTCCAACTCACGGCTGGCATCCATCGGTTCTTACCGTTGACGAAGATTCGTTTTCCCATCGTGATGAGAGTCTTCTAAAAGAAGTTGCGCAAGACGTACACGTGCTCAAAACTTCTGCGAACGAACCTTTCAATCTGTACAGAAAATTCCTCGGCAAACAATCTGATACACCCCTTGTTGCCTCGGAAACAATTTCGATGACCAATACGGGATTGCGTCACCGGTTGGCGATCTGGATACGGATGAATCTGTTCATTCCCGATGCGCGTGTGGGTTGGTATTTTTCCGCAGTGGGCGGAGGAAAACAATTGATTGAATCGGAAAAACCGAATGCCATCGTTTCCATCGGTCCTCCGCACAGTGCACATCTTATCGGGAAGAAATTGAGCAAGCAATACAACATTCCTCATATACCTGTGCTCATCGATCCGTGGGTGGATATTGTCTATTACAAAGGCTTCAAGCGAAGTGTTCCCACACGGGCACTTGACAACTCTTTTGAACGTTCGACACTTGAACATGCACGACAGATCGTTTTTGTAACAGAAAGCAACAGGCAGGAATACATCAAGAAATATCCCTGGATCGAAAGAAAATCTCATGTGTTATACTGGGGATACAATGAAGAAACATTTGACGGAATTACCCGCCAGCCTTCCCCCGACAATACCGAAACGATCCTTCACGCAGGAAATATCTTCGATTATCAAAATCCACCGGGATTTTGGAAGAATGTGAAACAGGAAATCGACAGCGGTCGACCATTACGATTGCGATTCGTCGGAACGGTCAGTCCGGAAATTATGAATGCGGTGGACTCGGCGGGGTTAACACAATTCACGGATTATAAAGGCTTTCTTCCCTATCACGATGTCGTTCAGGAAATGGTGAATGCATCGTACTTACTCGTTTGTGCTACGGAAAAACGCCACGTTCCCGGAAAGTTGTTTGAATATCTGCGAACCGGAAATTCAATTATTGCATTCGGAGACGACAACAAAGAAGTTGAAGGAATTTTACAGCAGGCAAACGCGGGAATTCTTTTCCCCTACAATTACAATCAATCGGATATTTTCAGCACGCTCACAGCAATCTCGCCAAATCCGTCAACAGCAAAACAGTTTAGCCGAGAAGTGATTGCTGGGAAACTTGCGACAATTTTAGAATTGTGTTAACGTAAAGTAGGACGGGATGGCATCCCGTCCTACAAAATGACCATTATTCATCACGTCGATCACCCTCAACACATCGCTTTTTGTATGACAAAACGATATCGGCAGACTTAAAGTTTTAATCTCACGCAACCATTAATCTGCGTCCTTTAGGTTCGGGAATGTGATCACCAAATTCTTTTGCCGTATCAATCCATAATTGAATTGCTTCTTGAGCATTTCGTAATGCTTCATCCTGTGCTTTACCATGGGCTTTACATCCCGGCAACTCGGGAACTTCAGCAATAAATACAGAATCTTCATTGCTCCAATAAAGAATAATTTCATACTTTGTATTCATGCCATCTCCTTCAAATTATACGCAAGCAATACATCTCTTACTTGTTTTACCTGATACCGTTTTGCCTTTGCTCCATCCCGTTGCAAATTAATCCGTTCTTCAATACCACTTTTACGAAAAATATGGTGACTGCCGCGAATTCTTTTTTCAAATCCCAAACGCTCCAAAAGTCCACATAATTCTTCAAAGTCAATATTCGCATCGGATTGCGCAAGAAGAATTTGAGCTATTAATTTTTCGTATTTGTTCATAGGAAAACAAATTTCAATTGTATTTTAAGGAAATTACGGAGCATTTGCAATGGAACTAAAATTTATTCATCACGTCGATCACCCTCAACACATCGCTTTTTGTATGACAAAACGATATCGGCAGACTTAACGTTGTCGCATGAATTTCTTCGGAGATAGGAAAATTCTGCTTCATCAACACACCATTCATCGCTTTTTGCTTATGCGGTGCCACGGGATAATGAATTTCCGTTTTGATGCGGTTTTTCTGAAGATATTCTTTCAACTCGTCCCGCTTGGGATGTCGCACATTGTAGATGTGAAATACGTCGAAGAAATCCGGGTGAACCTGCGGTTTGATGAAATCGTTTTTTAATCCTTGGTGATACAATGAAGCCAGTTGACGCTTGTGTTCGGTGATCTCATTCAAATGCTTCAATTTCACCGAAAGAAATCCAGCCTGCACTTCATCAAGGCGAGAATTGTAACCGACAACTTCGTTGTAATATTTTTTCTCCGAACCGTAATTGCGAAACATTCGTATCTTTTTTGCAAACCCCTCATCATCGGTTGTGACTGCACCGCCGTCTCCCAAACAACCAAGATTCTTTGTCGGATAAAAACTGAACGCGCCGTATCCGAACGTTCCGGTCATTTTCCCTTTATACGCTGCACCATGAGATTGTGCGCAATCTTCGATCAGTGCGAGATTATGTTTTTTAGCAATCGCAGCGATCGGATTCATTTCACACGATTTTCCGTATAGATGCACCACCATGATCGCGCGGGTTTTTGGTGTGAGAGCCTCTTCGATTTTGCGCGGATCAATATTATACGTGTGAATATCGGGTTCGACAAGCACAGGGATATGTCCGCACTGCATTACGGAAAGAATCGTTGCGATGTACGTATTCGACGGGACAATGACCTCACTGCCTCGTTCAAATTCCAGCGCCCGCAAACACAACATCAAAGCATCGAGACCGTTGGCGACACCGATACAATGTTTGTTCCCGCTGTAGAGCGCAAATTCTTCTTCGAAGTTTTTCACGGCAGTGCCAAGAATAAACCAGCCGCTTTCCAATACCGCATTGAACGATTTTTTGTACTCTTCAAAAAAGGGTTCGTTCGCTTTTCGTAAATTTTCGTAGTCGATCATAATTCACCAAGTGATGCCATGAGGGCACCTCTAAAAACTAAAACCAAAATAAAAGTCATGCCACGAAGACACGAAGACACGAAGTTTCACAAAGATTTCTTAGTGTTTCTTTGTGACTTTGTGCCTTAGTGGCGATTTTTCAGAGTATCATTTGAGTTTTTAGAGGTTCCCATGAGTTACTTTAAACACGATAACAAATTGTAAGCGTTCAATTGATCTAATAGTAAACTCATGGCATCACTTACGTTATTTATACGGTTCGTAAATATAATCGTTGGGATCAAACGGCTCGGAGGCAAGGACCAGCAGAACAGCATCCGGTGTAAAATCGTACATCTTATGCCAATCGTTTGTTTCAAGGATCAAACATTTATCAGGACTATCCAGCACAAAGATTTCTTCCTTCTGACTGTCGTTATTATATATTTTACATGAACCTTTGATGCATATCGCCGCCTGCACTGTTTTGTGATGGCGATGTTTGCCGCGTACGGAATTATCAACACCATAAATATAAAAAATACGTTTTATGGGAAACGGAATTTCTCTTTCCATTACAGTCAAATTGCCGCGTGCATCGGAATGTGTTTTCAGTGTAATAAGATGCGCCATTAGTCTCCTAAAAATCTTGACCGGGAATAGATGTGATAAATACCGAATGCTTTCCGGTACAGATACAACAACGGAGTTTTCCAGCTCCACTCCATTTTTGCCGTTCCGTGCGGATCGAATGATGGATCGATCATCATAATTTCTTTTTTCGCCTCTTCCAACTTTTTCAGATAGGGCATATACAGCAGTTGCAATACGTTGTCCGTCAAGATCCGACGCCCTAGTTCCACACGATCGTTATCGAAAAACCGTAAATAATGGAAATGGTAGAAAATAATCGGAAATTCCTTCCCGGTTACCCGTTCTTTCCCGAACAATCTACCAATTTTTTCAAACAGTTCATATTGCTGAACATTCCACGTCGCCATTCCACCGCCAAGATGCTGCAACACATGCACACCGTCAAATCGTGTTCTCCAGTCATCCAGATATTTTTGATCGCCGAACTTGCCGTCCTCAAAGCGTGCATAGCACCATTCTATGCAGCGATCCCGCCACCATCGCAGCGCCTTCAGTCCGCGTTCATCGTTTCTGAAAGAGACAAACTGCACGCAATAAATTCCGCTCAGCGCTTCTTTGTTGTAGCGTTTGGTGTAACGGTGTTCGGTGATCATGATCGACGCGGTACCCATTTCGTCGAACAATGTTTTCGGTGATGCGAAGAATATCATATCGGCATCGAGATACGTGCACATCTCAACGCCGTATTTTTCGATCACGTAGAGAATCGTTGATGATGTGGATGTCCAACAATACTCGGCTCGATTTCGTGTCGGTTTTACCCGCAGCAATTCTTGATCTTCAAATTCATCTAACGAAACGATCGTCGCATGCTTCAATTGTAATCGCTGTAACACATGGAAACTCTTATCATCAAAGGGAAAAATATAAAGATGGAAATCATCGCACACTGCTTCCAGAGACCGATAGAGGGTTAATCCCCGCGACAGATAATTGGAATCGAATAATGTGCAGAAGTTATACATCCTTTACTTTCCTTGCGAGCACGATATTATCAAGGTACAGATCGTCATTGGAAGGAAGAAGCGCCGAAACACATATCCCAATAAGTGTTATCGGTGAAATAAGAATGAGATGCAGCATTCGACGGAGAATGGGATGCATCAGATATGTTTTCTTGTAGATGTATTCATTCATCAACTGAAAAATTACCTGCGTATCATTGACACTTTTTTTGTGTTTCAGTACTTCAAACCCGTGCTGTTCGAGGATATGCTTCAGACCAAAGGACGTGTACCGGGCATAGTCATGAGGCTGTTCATGTTCATCCCACACAAAGGGAACGGTCATCAATAGTTTTCCGTTTGTTTTCAACACACGATTGACTTCTTTCAGAAAATCTGCCGGATTAAAAACATGCTCGAATACCTCGTTGGCAAGCACCGAATCGAACTCTGCATTTTCGCACGGAAACACTTTCCCGTCATAAAAAATATCGGCTTTTGACGTAGTGCGGCTCCGTTCGGAATCATATTCCAATCCGATGTACCGTTCTACGCTGATGTACGGCTCATACGGCTTTGTTCCACATCCTACATCGAGCAGCTTTCCCGACAGCTCCCTGCCGAACTCCGACATCGACCGAAAGAGTCCCCGCCGTGCAAAATAAAACGGATTGACAAAAATACCGAGTATCCCCGGATTGAATTGTTCTTTATTGATAAGAGTTTTGAGAAAGCCCATTATACTTTTTTCAAAAAAAATATCGGAACGAGTTGAAAAAGATTGGGAAATCGTGTCATCAAAAAATTCTTCACCGGATTCGGGGAGTGTTCCAGTTTTTGTTCGATGATTCTCATCCCACCGACATCGTTCAATAATTCGTAAAAATCTACAAATGATAACTGATGAATATGACCTGTGGAATACCATTTATACTCGAACAACATTCTCTTCGGCATCCTTCCGTTCACCAACAGATCGAGCCGGTTGCGCCAGAATGCAAAATTCGGGAACGAGATGATCTGGTATTGAGCAACACGCTTCATTTCTTTCAACAATACTTCCGGATACATCACCATTTGAATGGTGACGTTACAGATTGCATAATCGAACGAATCATCGTCAAACGGCAATCGTTCGTCAATTCTTCCTAATTGCACGTTTAGTCCCCGTTGTTTGCAAACCGCGACACCGCTTTCAGATATCTCAATTCCCGCATCGATAATGTTCTTTTCATTTTTCAACAGCGACAAAAGAGCGCCGTTCCCGCATCCTAAATCCAATACACGCGAGCGTGGTTTCACCAGCTCCGCAATGATCGGGTATTCATATCGGTGAACATCAGTGGCGCCAAGGCGCCACGAATAGTTATAATTCCGATTATCGTTCACGTTCGGATCGTCGATATGCTGTTGGCTCTTCATACCAGGGATTTCACTTTATTGAAAATTCTTTTTACTAACGATGGCTTGATCGACCGGAAAAATTCGATAACAGCGTCTCGGGCTTTCCGATTTTCTTCAACCGCAATATCATGAAGATCAACGGTTGTTTGCGCCAAAGAAATTTGAAAATCTGCAAGCGACTTTGTGTGCGTTGCCGAAGAATCTCCGCCGATATTGTTGACTAACGATCGTCCTGGGTATAATGTCAGCTTATTCCGCAAAAATGCCGACGCATGCCACCGTACCGCCCACGAATCCACTCTGCCTGCAATCTGATTTTTGAGCATACGGGAATACGGATATGCCCCATCGTAATCGAACTTGCGGGTTAATCCTCGAGTTTCGATCTCGTGTAATAGTTTCCTTGAATCCGGTTCGAACATTTTCCAACCGCTCTTCCATGTTGCCCAACCCCAACAATCAGCACCTCGTAAAAAATACGTTTCCGGCAACTGTTGTTTTGTCGGATAACAATAACCGTGAATACTGATCACCCGTTCATCGTGCTCATATTTTCTCAACGCTTCGTTCATGTACCGCAAAAAATATTTCGACGTTACCAGATCATCTTCCAGAACGATCACTGCACCAAAACGATCCACCAGTTCAGTGACACCGGCAATGATCGACTGTGCGAGACCATAATTCACTTCCCGTTCGATCACCGTAACCGATGCAAATCCGCTAATGCTCTTCACGTATTGCCGCACGTCCCGCACTTTTGCAACGTCATCTTCTGTTCTTGCGCCGTCGCTGAACACAAACAGATCGCTCTTATCAACCAGTTCGTTTTGTTGCAGCGCTTCGACGGTCAGTCGGGTGTGCTGCAAACGGTTATACACAAACAATGCGATCGGTGCGGGCACGATTCAAATTCCCAAACAATTATTATCACGATAAAAGACAGAAGTACATTTCCTATCCAACATTCCCGGCGCTACTCCCCAAAAATCAAGCAGCCGAAATCCCGATTGTTTCAGATATGTTACACCGGATCGATATTCATCTCGTTCTGAATCATCCAGTATGACGATCCCCCTGTTGGTCAATTGACCAACACTGTTTTTAATACAGTTCACCCGACGGCGGCCATCAACAAATACGATATCGAACTGTTTCCCTGTCGCAATGATGCTTCGTTCATAATTCTCCGTATCATCAACCGGATGGAAAAGTATTTTCACATTTACCGCTGAATCGGCAGACATTTTTTCGAACCATCCCCTATCATTTTCCACCGAGATAATACTTTTCACATGTGTCGAAAAATATCGTGTTGAATAACCGCTGCCGAACTCAAACATTGTGAGAGATGATTCAAGACGTTTTTCAATAAAATGGATGAACGGTAACGTTACCCAAGGTACGGGATGACCATCCCGATCCACAGGTTTTTGCTGCTGCACCGAACGCACCCACCCGGAATCCCAAAGGTATCCTACGAAACGAAATCGTAACAACTCTTTCGAGGTTTTATAATCGGTCAACAGGGTGAGAAGTTTATCGAGTTTCATCCGACCATCTGCCGTTTAAAATATTCAAATTCCACGATCTGCGTTGCGATGGAGTGCGCAAGCACGCCAACCGATGTCGACACCGGAAAGAACCGGTAGCGAAACGAACTCAACCGTGTGTTTGGTTCCTGAAAAACGATATCCTGCGCGAAGTTTCCCCAGCGTTCTTTCGGCATCAGATCCACCGTCATTCCCGCATGAGCAGAAGGCAAAAGCATATTCGATCCATGCACACCGATGACAATGCGGCTTTCGGAATAGACGGTGCACAATCGGCGTTCCACTTCCTCCGAAAACGAATCCACCCGTTGATCGTCGATCCACGAAGGAAACGATGTTTTCGTTCCAAACCCGGTTACGGTAAGTTTGGCGTCAGGAAGTTTTTCTCGGAGCGAGGAGAAAAGACGCTGGATTTTTCTGTTTTGAATTTGCAGCAACGGATCCAATAAATTCATCCGCTTTGCCGCTTCGATCACATAGACATTTCCTGCCCATGGGCGGTCGTTCCGCCAAATAAATGTTATGCGGTACTGCTGTGCGTCATAGTCATGCTTTGGAATCCGGGTGAATGCTGTAATATCCGTGATCCGGGGATGGGAATATGCCCGGCTTGCATAAATCTTGTCGAAACGTTTACACTCGTAGTGAATTCGTTCATCAAGTTTTGTGTAGAATCCACTCGCCTTTGACAGGGGAAGTTTTACCGTCCACACTTCGGCAACACCCTCAGGAACAAGCCATCGCAAAAAATCCTGAATGATCACAATAACGCCGTATTCCTTGTTCTGGAGGAGATGGCGTTCGGCATTGAATAATTTTAGCAGCGAATGTCCGTACAGATAATCGATACAATTGAGGATGATCACTTCTTTTACGTCACGAAATTTCTCAACCGTAATTTCTACTGATTCATTGTTCGGCTGCTGCAATGACCGGAGCAGTGGAATGCCGAGTGTCTTTTTCACATCCGGCGGACAAAAAATCTCTCCCGAACGAAGATTCACCACACACGGATTCAAGACTGCATGACCGACGGAAAGATCGGCAATGACTGTGGTATTCGTTTCTCGGCATTGCGCCTCCACGCATGTATGAATTCCCTGCCAGAGAATTCTTTTCGGCGCCAACAGTTGGTTCCCGTACGGTGAGCGCGAATGAAATTCGATATTCGGATAAATTTCAATCATCGCGGCACCGGAAAAAATATTGTGGAAAGGGCAACGTAATTCGCATATTGAAAATTTTCCATCCACGGTTGGTAGGAACGGATCTCGATCCCGTTCTTCATGACCTTTGCAAGAACAAATCCGGCAGACTCGAGTGTTCTGTAAATCTGAAACAAGGTCGTTTTCGAATCAAGATTCGCCCCGCCATATTCGAATTGTATCGCTTTGACGAATGCACTGTTCAGATATTTTCCCATCCCCGCAAATGCAGAAAGCTCATGCCCCTCAATATCGATCTTGAGGAAATCGATATGCGTGATATTCTGCGTAGCGAAATATTCATCCAGCCTGACCAGCGAGATCGTTTCTTTTTTATTCAAGTCAAGATTGATCGATGCAATGTTTCGCCGATACAACGAAGCAAATCCGCTCCCTTCAGCATCGTAGAAAATTTCGGTTTCTGTCTTTGTATCCGATACGCCAACATTATTCAATTTCACGGAATTATTTGCGGAGAACTTTTTCTGCAGCTCCGCAAAACATTTTTTTGTCGGTTCAAATAGATGGAGTGAATAGTCAAGACGATGTTTGTCACACAACGCAACAAGGATCTCCGAATATCCCCCAACATTTGCCCCAACGTCGAAAAGTGTGACGTTCCCTTTGAGCGATGAGAAATATTCATTCAAAAACCGCTCTTCACCGTTCGTGTGAAAATCGGCGTTGTTGTTGTTCTCCAAACGGTTGAAGAGAGTGAAAAGGACAGAAGAAAAACGTTTTTTTAGCAAATTTGATGTCACCAGATTCATCGCATTCTCACGTATATATCTCCCCACAATTTCTCATTTCCCATTTTCATGATTTCTCTTCTTATTTCCTCTTTCCCAATCCATGATTTCGAATAAAACTCCATGTCTTCCCCGACATTAAAATTTAATTCCATTGTACCGATAGACGCCAATGTATCAATACATTTCATAGAATCGTCGAGAAATTCATATAAAAACTCAAAAGATATCATAGGTATTTTTGACGATAGTCCTCTAAATACCTCTAATTCAAAACCTTCAACATCAACCTTGCAGAATGCTGGTGAACCATATTGAACAATAAGTTTATCCATCGTTGTAATTTTTATCTTCTCAGTCTTTTCCCAATGATAATGTTTCGAGAAGCGACTTTCCGTTACCCATTTAGGAGACATCGTTGAAAGCACCGGCAGCTTCTCGCTGACACGTATCTCACCGGTTCCCTCTTTCTCACCAAGAGCGTAACCAACCACAATAACATTATCATCGCCTGCAAACAGATGTTGTAAATAATTGACACAGTAACTTGTTGGTTCAATCGCGATAACTTTTGCACCAAGTTCACGGAATACTTTTGTCCGTTCACCGAGATTTGCTCCAACATCAAATACTATATCGCCTGGGTTAATAAATGGACGATAATGCTCAATCATGCGTGAACGATGTTTCCGCTTTTCAGGAAAGATGTGTTCCCCGAAATATGCCCATTTAGGCGGAAGGAATTTTCTGAGCAATGCCATTATTATTTCTTTCTAAACATATAGAGACCGATACTGGAATCGCTTTGTGGATTATGTTGTCCGTTTAATTCTTTGCCATAGATGTAACGTTCTTCTTCCAACACACATTGATTAAACATTGAAAGAAGGAATTCACGGGTAAAACTTCTGTAGCCATTAAAATAAACTCTATTCTTACTTTCCACCGGTGCCGAAAAATAGATCCTCCCGCCCGGTTTCGTTACACGAATGATCTCATTGATCGCTTTTTCGCTGCCAAACTGGTCGAAGGAATCACCGTATCTGCCAAGCCCGATGTGTTCCACTACACAGAGTGATGAAATTGATTCGATGGAATTATCTTCAAACGGCAGATCGAGGATTGATCCCTGCGTAAAATAAAGATTCTCTAATTGTAACTCCACCGGACGGATATCGACCATCGTGGTCGGAACGAACTGAGAGATGATTGCGACCGTTTTGGCTGAACTTCCCACGTCATAATGATGCACCGGTTTGTTCTCAAATATCTTCCGTGCCGCCCACGCGTCCTGATAAAAATAGACAGGATCGAGCGGTGTTATCTCCGTTTTATCCGTGAGACAGGGATACCAATCCAAAACAGAAACACGAAAATTTTTGTTATCATCCATTGATTTGTATTTCAAATACTCAAGGATAAAGCCGATCATCTTATATCCTATGGCAAAGATGTTGTATCCGTATTGCGGTTTCAGCACAAGGTAAAAGCGGTACAGTAGTTTCAGCAGTTTCATTATTTTGTCGAAAATTTATAGAATGTTGTAATGCCAAGTATCATTGAACGAAAGTTCTCTCTGGTTCGCCGCGAGAGACCGTCGATGACAAAAATAGTCACAATAAAACCCAGATGCCCTGCAATAATCGAACCGAACACTCCGTAGCGTTGTATCAGAAAATAATTCGCAATCGAATTGACTGTAACACCGGATACCGAGCAGATCAATGCGTGGCGGAACAGGTTCTCCGAAGAGATATAAATACTTCTCGCAACGCCGTAGAACGCATAAAATCTCGTCCAGATAAGAAACATCAGGATCGATGCGGAAGCCGCGAATTTTTCACCATACAATACGTAGACGATCGGTGTACTGAACAATGAAAAAGGCAAACAGATCGCAACCGATAGAATGAACATCAACCGGTACAGATTTGTCAGCCGGCGATGATATTCCTCTTCGCTCCACTCCTTCGTTTTCACGATCACCGGGTACACCGAACTCATGATGATCATCGGGATAAAACTGAGCGGCTCCGAAATTTTTTGGGCGGCGGCGTAAATGCCGACGTCGGTATTCGTTAAAAATTCCCCGATCATCACCTGGTCAATGCGTGTCTGTGCGAAAACCGCAAGATCGGAAATGATGATCGGCCAACTGTTGATGATGAGTGCTTTCGCCCGGTCGAATTTAAAATTCCACCGGCGGACCGAGTACCCGTTCTTTCGATACATCAATACCAAACCAACAGCCGCAACGACCAATTCCACCGATGTGAGAATCACGAATACGTAGATCTCTGCATTGAGAAGAATTGCGGTGATCTTCAAAATACCGAGTGTGAAAAATGCAGAGTTGCGCGCATACACCGTATATTTGGAAAGCACCTGCGACTGGAACCAATAATCGATCACGTCGAAGGATTGAAAGATCAATCCAAGGGATGAGATCACAACCAGGAGCTGCGTGACGGTATCGTTCGGACGCACAAGAAAAATTCCGATGACGGCGAACATCACGGCAGAAAAAGCGCCGATCAGTCGAAGGCCGAATGCCGAACCGAGTATCTCATCCTTTTGCGTCGGATCGCGGATAATATCCCGAATGACGATCGCATCCATTCCCAACACGGCAAGAGGTGCGAACATGCCGACAAAAGCAAGTGCATAACTTAAGACACCGTTCTGTTCCGGACCAAGGTACCGCGTGAGCCACGCGTTGACGATTACGGCACCGAACAATCGCACAACCCTGTCAGCGGAAAGCCACGTCAGGTTGGAAAGTGTTTTTGTAAGTGTTGGGGAAAAATTGAACACGCCGGAATGATTTATAGATTTGATCAAACAAGCAAGCCGGTGTTCATACCGACATGCCATGATATTTTTATGTTTTTATCTGTCTCTTTTTCATAACGCCGGCAGCAGCAAAGTATCCTAACCCTGCAAGCACGAAGATATTCAACCACAAACTCAGTTGCTTACCGAGATAAAATCCGCGTGGCTCAAATTTCATTGTCACCGTGTGCTCACCTGCCGGAACAACCACTCCGCGAAACATATAATTGACGCGATGGATCGGCGCTTCCGTTCCATCAATAAACGCCTTCCATCCTTCTGGATACCACGATTCACTCAAGAAAAGAAGATTGTTTCCTGTCGCCTTCACATTCAACGCAATATCCTGAATTCCAAAATGTGTGTACGTTGCTTCTGCGCCGGCTTGCGGCGCATCAAGAGAAAGTTTCGGATCTTCCATAAAGAACGCAACATCGCGCGGATCAAAACTCATTGCTTTAATGTTGTTTAGAATGTCTAACCCTTTCGCAACTTCATACCGATTCACAAAAAATGCGCGGGGAAGTTCGGCTCTGTTATTAAGAACACTCTTCTCTCCTCGAAATACCGGTACTAGCACTTGGTTTGAATCTGCCTTGTCGGAGATGATATATTTCACATTCATCAATCCCCACATCAATGGGTTTCCCAAACCGGCAACATCGAACATATCTTGTATCTGACGCATTTTTGTTCCCGAATATCCGTACGCACTTTGTATTCTCCAGTACGCCAACGTGTTATTGTATGGCGGTTGTCCATTCTCAAATTCAAGCACTCGATACAATGTGGTATCTTGTTTTATAAAACCAACATATGGCGGAGTGGCAAAAACAGATTGCATTTGAGAATGAGGCTGTGGATCCATCGGTTTATAGTTTACACGCCATAAATCGAATAGTACTACTGCAATCAGCCCGGCAGATAATCCGCTGAATTTAAGGTTTCGGTTCCAATACAGGTACAGACCGCCAAAGGTGACTATTAATACCAAAAGACCCATAGTAACATCGTTAGCAACCATTTCTGTAACGATTTTGTATAATTCATTCAACACAGCTTGATTATTTCCGTACGACCGTGCAAGAGATTGTACCGCCTCTTGTTGAGAGACAAAAAACTGATATATCCCGATAAAGATATCTTTCGCTATCACTGAAAGAATTAACAGCAATCCCAATCCACCGAGAAGATATTGCCAAAAATTTTTCCGTGAGGGATTTTTTACCACATCCACATCATCGCATAACGATTTTACTCCGTATCCCGCAAGAATCGGAATGAGTATCTGAACTAAGATCAATACCATCGACGGGATACGAAATTTATTGAACAGCGGAAAGTAATAGAACATAAGATCGTACAACAGTGAAAATTCTTTCCCAAAAGAAATGATGAGCGAAAGAACAATGGTCACCCCCATATACTGCACGAACGGATCTTTTCTGTTTCTCCATAATCCGATTCCTGCTAACACTAAGATCACAATTCCCATATATTGCGGTGCATCGGTGAAAGGTTGTGGACCAAAATATGTATTCAGCCGCATTTTCTGATTCTGTGTAAGCACACTTTGATAATGATGCCAACCGAATCCGTATGCCGACGGCACAATAAATGTCAGCATTTCCCCCGGTGCGAATGACCAATTGGTTGCATAATCGTAATCAAGTCCGCCGTTTTTCGGTTTGTCCTCTCCTTTTTGCTGAGCCTGAAGCGAAGGAACGATCGGATCGGAACCTCGCATGGAATATTTTGAATACTCGAGGGTTGAGAGATATTGATCCCCCGTCATGGCAAACGCGAGTCCGGTGGCAACGGCAAAGATAACACCGGAACGAATGACGCCCCGCCAATTCTCTTTCTTGATCAGCAAACGGATGAGAAAGAAGAGGTAATAGATTCCCAATGCAAAATAGACATAAAAGATCATCTGAATATGGCCGGGAAGAAACAAGAAATGGATCAACACGACAAGGAGTAAGGAAAGCCACACACTGAATTTCTCTCTCAACCGCTCCACTACAAAAAATATGAAGGGGAAAAATGCGATCACCGGCACTTTGGTCATATGCCCCACCATCACCAGGATCACGATAAATGTGGAATGCATCACTCCCAATCCGGCGATCAATGCTGCGGTCTTGCTCTTCAGTTTATCAAACACAAAAAGATAGATTCCGATGCCTAACAACAAATAATAGAACAGCACCCATCCGACTTCCGGGCTGTTGACGATCACCCCGAACAGTTTTGACGCACGATTGAGAAGAAGAGCTGAGACGTCAAAATACCGTTCGCCGTGAACGGTTAAACTTGCATATCCCGGCATCCCACAGAAGATATAGGGATTCCAGAGCGGGAAAACACTTTCTTGTTCTGCATCATTGAGCATCGTTTCAAAACTTTTGGATGCAATCGTATCCGCTGCTCCGAATACTTTCCCTTCAAATACGATGGCATTAAAAAAAATGATGAGAGAAAGAAAGAGTACAGCAATTGCGGCTCCATGCTGATATTTTTGCGGAATAATCTCTCTTTCAGATTTGATGGATTTCTCTTTTTTTGGCGTTGCCATTAGGGTTTGTGTTTGTGATTGTGTAGAGTTTTTCAGAATATGATTTTAACTGCTCATTCAATTTATTCGTCAAAATAGGATAAAAAACCGAGAGTTACAAAAATAAACATCCTCGAGACGTGGACGAGAACCCCCATTCTGCGTTAGAAGAGTCTTCAGAATCGATATTTTTCTTTTAGAAACTAAAACTTCACCCCGTGAGATAGTATATGTTTGGCAGAGAAACGAATGATGAAGGCATTCTATCTACGGGGTAAATCAACTTTTCGTCCACGTCTCGAGGTATTTGTCATGTTCGCCGTGGCGAACATCCAGATTTTTAGATTCCCGCTAAAAGTGCCGCTGTACGGTTCCGCTTTTTGTTCCGCAGTTTGGAATCCCGTTAGTGCGGAATCCAAAAAACGGGAAATCCCGCAGGTGAGCGGAATCTTGGAAGGCGGGACATCCCGTACAGCGGGACATGCGGGACCAACGACGCAAGCGTCGGGGTATTGAACCCAATAGAAAATAAAAAATTACCTCCGGGAGCATTTGACTATCGTGCACTCTTTCTCTATATTTTCGTCAGTTCTCACAGCATACTTCAACATCAATAGGAGCAACACAATGTCAGACTACTCACTTGATGCACTTGGAATGGTGGAAACCAAAGGACTCGTCGGCGCGATTGAAGCTGCAGACGCGATGGTGAAAGCCGCAAAGGTTACCCTGATCGGCAAGGAACAAATTGGCGGCGGATATGTGACCGTTATGGTACGCGGCGATGTCGGCGCAGTAAAAGCTGCCACAGATGCCGGCGCTGCTGCCGCACAACGAGTCGGTGAACTGGTTTCGGTGCACGTCATTCCACGGCCTCACAGCGATGTGGAAATGATTCTTCCCAAACGTCCCGCAGCAAAATAAACTTATGAGACTTTCCAAATCTTTGAGATTTGGAAAGTCTCACTCATAACTATGCTCGACCTTGCACTCGGACTTGTGGAAACACGCGGTCTTATCGGCGCGATTGAAGCCGCTGATGCGATGGCAAAAACTGCCAACATCAAACTCATCGGCAAAGAACGCACCGACCCGGCAATGATCACCGTAAAAATTCTCGGTGATACAGCGGCAGTGCGTTCTGCCGTTGAAGCGGGGGCAGCCGCGGCACAACGTGTGGGACAACTTATTGCTCACCATGTTATTCCTCGTCCAGCGGATGGACTTGAAGATCTTGTCTTCGCAAAGACATTTTTAAGTGACGCAGAGGTCGCTGAACTTCTTGGCACTGCAATACAAAGTGAAAAGAAGGAAGCAACCAAAGAATCACTCCAAGAAACAGAAGAACCCGCTCACGCCGATTACGAAATTCCCGAAGTCAAAGATCGGACAGCGTATCGTGATCAACTGCAACAACTCACCGTTCACCAATTGAGAAATTACGCCCGGGGCGTACAAGGACTTTCGATCCATGGAAGGCAGATCTCTGTAGCGAACAAAGAAGAGTTGATCGCAGAATTGCTCAAGGCGAAATTCGGCCGATAACAATCACATCACTCCATCGTCTGAGAAGTACTGATTAGCAATGAAAGAAAAAAAACTTCCCATCTTCTTTTTTTCACTTCTCTTCGCATTTCTTGTGTGGGTTTCGGTCAATCTCGGGAATAATTTCCAAACATTAGTTGAAGTTCCCGTGCGCATCGAAAATCTTCATCCCTCTCAAGCTCTTGCTGTACCGCTTCCCGAAACAGTGCGATTAAAAATCCAAGGCAGAGGATGGCAGCTTCTCAACGCCGTTCTGAATCCGAATCTCCGTTACACGATCGACTTCAGCAAGCTATCGCGCAAAGACACGATATTTACTTACAAAAATTTGAACGAACGCATTTCCCTTTCAAACGACATTCATATCTTCGAAACATCGCCCGAAACGGTCATGGTGCTGCTTGACGTGAAAACGACAAAAAAAGTGCCGCTGATTCCCACTGTCATGATATCATTTCGCAACGGATTCGGTATTGTCGGGGGGATGAAAACTCATCCTGACAGTATTACCATCACCGGCGCACGAGCAATGTTAAATAAAATTCATCGATGGAAAACGCGCCCGATCACCCTGAATGACATGAATGCTCCGGCAAAGATCACTGTGGAAATTTTAGATTCTCTTTCGCTGGAAGTTTCCCGATCACATTCATCGGCAACAATTGAATTTGACGTTCAACCGATCGCCGAAAAAACCATCAACGATATCCCCATCGAGATCAATCAAATCCCGGAGAATCGCAACGTTGTGCTTCTTCCGCCAACCGTTTCAATCATCATTCGGTCAGGGGTGAATGCCATTGCGCCGTTGACTGAAAAGGACTTTTACGCGTTCATCGATTACAAATCGATCCTGTTGGATACCAGCGGCATGGTGCAACTGATCATCCTCGGACCGGACGACATTAAGATTGTTCAGCAAAATCCTGAAAAGATCCGATATGTGGTGAGAAAATAACAATGAGTAAACTTTCCAAGTCTTAAAGACTTGGAAAGTTTTGGAATCGTTGTTGCGGTATATTGAGTGAATGACTGTTAGCCCATGTTCGACACTTTGGAAAAATTCTAATAGATTTTTGTGATAAAAGTGTTGAATCTAAAACAATTTCCTATCCGCCGGATTTGAAAACACCGTGTAGTGAAAACTTACCTGATTTGTAGTGTAACCCCGTTGGATATATTCTTAATCAAACAACAGATTTTCATTTGACCAAGAATATCCAACGGGGTCTCTTTTTGCATTTGCCGCGGCGAATCGACTTTTTTTCACTCCAACTGTCGAACTTGGGTTAGAACGCTCTGTTTAATCTAAAAAATACCGCGACCGGTGCGCTCTTATCGGTTCGCCATGCAAATCCAAAACGTGCGCCTCCGTCGTGCCACCCGATTGCAAAACCAACATCGGATTTGATTGATGCGGTGGTGAATCGTTCAAATCCTTCATAGACCGCATAGTTGGGTGATACAGTCGTCACCGCCCCTGCATCTCCGAACAGGATGACATTTAAACTGCTGGGCCAGAACAACAGTTCGTCGATCACTTCGCCGTGCACTTGATATTCAAGATTTCCGAGCGCCATTCTGTTCCCTGCAAATTCCTTGAAAGCGTATGCGGGCATTGTATTCGTTCCGCCAAGTTCAAATGTTTTTTGGATGATCGGTGTTCCTTCCAACGAACCGACACGGAAACGGACACTCAACTGATCGTCATCGGAAAACGGTTGAAAACGACGGACATCGATGATCGTTTGCGTAAAATCGAAATCTCCGCCCAACTCGTTACCGCCATATTCTGCACGTCCGTAGGCATCCCATCCCTCCGAACGGCTGCGGTATTTTTCCACTGTACTGATACCGGCTGTGACCGAGACACTTTTCATGATACCTTCGTTCACCAGAGGATTCGTCCGGAATACTTTGTTCCCTCCGAAGACCGACCAATTGGTTTGGTTCGGCAAGGATGTGTACCGATCATTGGAAAATCGAAGATCGATCATTGTCGATACATCACCGTTTTTGGTATACCGTGCGGAGTGCATTGAAAATCCTTCACGCTGGAAATAATCGCGGTAGTCTTCACGGAAGAATATTGCAGCAAGATTATTTTCACCAAGCTTCATCAGCCATTCATCCTTCGTATCGGTGAAACTGTGCGCTTCGGCGCCGATCTCATATAACGTTCCGCCGGGTGTGGCAAATTGACGGTCAAGTCCTAACTGCAAACGCCACTTATGCGACGCGAATCCGTACCCAAACGAACCGTGCCCAGAAATGATCTTGCTTCCATCCCAATAAAATTTTTTCTCAGACCCGAATCCGAAGAACCATCCTTCAACTCTGTTGTAACGGAAGAGAAAATTATCGTCAACGAACGGTCCTTCCAACCAGCGATCAGGTTTGAAGGAGTATGAATACCGCGTGCGGTATGTTCTCTTTCGTTTTGAACTGGCGCCGGATGATTGCTCCGTATATCCTTCCACAACAGCCCCCTCTTCTTTCACGATGGAACCGTTCATTGCACGGGCATTTCCTTTGACATGTCCGGTACTTTTTACGGTGATCGATCCATTCACTACAAGCACATCTCCGTTAACCATGCCGCGTATCGTCAACGCGCCGTTTTTCACCACAATATCGCCCTGCACCGTATCGTTCTCCGCGATCTCGGTATCGCCGTTGAATGTCACTGCATCGTTCGATTCAACATTTCTTTTTTTCTCCTGGTCCTGCTCATCATCAGGGAGATCGGACGAGACGGACGATCTTCCTTCCACAAGACGTTCAACTCCCGATTCGACTCTTTGCACGATGTCGTCAACCAACCGTTCGATGTCGTCGGACGTTTGATCGAATACTTCTTCGGTGCTGTCTAATCGTGAAGAATTTTGTGAGAATAAAAATGATACGGCAATAAGCGTCGTGAGACAGAAGCGGATAAACAGTTTTTTCATAATTCCTCCGTTTGAGAAAATGCCATTGTTAATTACGACTCAACGCAACAAAAGTTACACCGCCTATTTTGAGATAGTGCTACATTTGAGAATTGATTGTAAGCCGAATCTCCGATTCGGCAGGCGAGACGGAGTCTCGCCCTACATTATAAACTTAAAATGTACCAGTACTTATTTTGAAGAAAGCGCCGAATTTTGTATTTTTTGTCTGATTTCAAAAGGAAAACATGAGACTTTGCATCAATATAGACCATATTGCCACACTCCGCAACGCACGCGGCGGAGTTGAACCCGATCCCGTAGCTGCTGCAGCAATTTGCGAACAGGCAGGAGCCGACGGTATCGTTGTTCACCTGCGGGAAGACCGGCGGCATATTAAAGACAACGATGTCCACAAACTGCGTGAAATGATAACGACCAAACTCGATCTGGAAATGGGAGCGTCGGAAGAGATCATCGGTATTGCATTGAAGATCGTGCCGGAGTTGGTTACGCTCGTTCCGGAAAAACGCCAAGAGCTGACGACCGAAGGAGGATTGGACGTTGTTTCACAAAAAGAAAAACTGAAAAGCGTCATTGAACGCTTTCATGCAAAGAATATTGAAGTGAGTCTGTTCGTTGATCCGGTGAAAGCGCAGATCGAAGCGTCGAAAGAGATCGGAGCAGATATGATCGAACTCCACACCGGCGAATATGCAGAAGCACAAACGGCAAGCGACCGGCAGCGATTGTTGCACGAACTACGGATATCAGCCGAACTCGGGAAACAACTCGGCCTCGGTGTGAATGCGGGGCACGGATTAAATTACGAAAACGTAACACCGGTTGCGGCACTACCGCAGATAGATGAGCTGAGCATCGGGCATGCGATCGTTTCCCGTGCAGTATTTGTGGGGTTGGACCGTGCAGTAAAAGAGATGATAGCGTTGGTAAAATAGTGCAGCAGGACGAGACATTAAAAGAAAAAACCCCGCCTCGGGCGGGGTTTGTGTTAATCAGTTCTCACTGAAAAAAAGTATTTACTTTGTCATTCTGATCCGCCGAAGGCGGAGAAGAATCTCATACTTAAATTTGAGATGAAAAGCGAGATTCTTCGTCGCTCCGCTCCTCAGAATGACACGACTCGAGACTTTTTCAGTGAGAACTAATCAGTTATTCTCAATTTCCTGATGTCATCCCGAAGTTTTGCCGCCTTTTCGTAATCCTCCTTTTCGATCGCTTGTTTCAACGCAGCTTGCAACTGTTCGAACTTCGATGTGAATTGTTTCGTCGGTGGTTCCGGTTTCGGTGTATCGTCATCCGCATCATCATCACCATCCTCAGATACGATACCTGCTTCCGAGAGTACCTTCTCTTCAACATAGATCGGCGCGCCGTACCGCACGGCAAGAGCAATAGCATCGCTTGGCCTCGAATCGATCTCCTGTGTTTCGCTCAATCCTTCAACGAACAATTTTGCGTAAAATGTTCCGTCACGCAGTTCGCTGATGCACACTTCGTTCAACGACACGGCAAACGTATCGATGATACTTTTCATCAGGTCGTGCGTAAGCGGACGGGGCGGTTTCATTCCTTCCAGCTCCAACGCGATGGATTGCGCCTCGAACGCACCGATGATGATCGGCAGTTTGCGCTTACCGTTCGTCTCCTTCAGAATCAATGCGTACGCTCCTGCACTTGAAGGACTCGTCGATAATCCGAGTATGTCAACCTGTACTTTCTGCACTATTGTTCTCCTAATCTTCTTTCGGTCACACTGAGCAAGTGCCGCATCCTTTGTGGAATATATCCCTTAACGCGTGCAACCCACAACCAACGCTTCGCTTGCTCAGAACGACGTTTATTGCAGCACGTGTCGAAGCACGAAAGAAATAATTTACTTCCCTAACAATTTTTTCACTTCTGCCGTCAATGCAGGAACAACTTCAAATGCATCTCCCACAATACCGTAATCTGCAACCGAAAAGATCGGTGCATCTTTGTCTTTATTGATCGCCACAATGTACTTTGCCGACGACATACCTGCAAGATGCTGCACGGCACCGGAAATGGCAACCGCGACATACAATGTCGGCGAAACGGTTTTTCCTGTTTGACCTACCTGTTCGTCGTGCGGGCGCCAGCCGGCATCGACCACGGCGCGTGATGCTCCGACCGCTGCGCCGAGCGACGATGCCAATTCTTCGATCATTGCAAAATTTTCGGAACCTTTTAATCCGCGGCCGCCGGAAACGATGATGTCCGCTTCCGTCACATCTTTTTTGCCATTGGCAGCTTTCACTTCCTTTACCACTGCACCGAAATCTGCATCACTGAGATCCACTTTTTTGCTTTCAACCGTCGCAGCAGAGCCATTCGAACTTCCTGCCGTAAAAACATTTGGACGCAGTGTGAAAATTTTCGTTCCCGTTTTTACAGTAACATCAACAAGTCCTTTACCCGCATAAACAGGACGAGTGGCAGTGATAGTTCCTGTCTCAACTTTCAACGCTGTACAGTCCGACGCAATGCCCGCTTCCAATTTTACCGCAACCCGCGGTGCGACATCTTTTCCAAGAGCGCTGGCGGCAAGAAACAGGATGTCTGTTCCTTCTCCTTTGGCAATTTCCGCAATGACCTTTGCGTATGCCGTTGTTGAATACAGATCAAGCTTCGCATCTTCCACAACAATGACTTTTGATGCGCCGTATCCGCCCAGCTGTCCTGCAATTGATGCGACATTATTTCCAACAACAAGCGCAATAACTTCTGCATTGAGTTGATCGGCGATTGCTTTTGCTGCTTTCACAACTTCAAATGCTGTTTTTTTGAATTGACCGTTTCGTTGTTCTGCCAATGCTAAAATTTTCATAGAATAATTATTATTTTTGCAGCCAGTTAGTTATTGTGTTTTTTATTCGAGATAATCTTTTAGAAGAAATTTCTCCTCGGGAGACGAGTGCCAAAGGCATCGAGACTGTGTAAAAACTCAGGAACTTTTTTAAGTTTTAAACGTTCTTTAATTAAACACAATATCCATTTACTATTTTTTCAAGTTTTCTTATGAACCACATTACTGGTGATGACC
>Ga0209516_1000077_pt1 | contig 32103 bp, 41 predicted proteins | sample Napbiome12C3dose_FD_187716 | JGI IMG/M metagenome (GOLD analysis project Ga0209516, IMG submission 187716) | Groundwater microbial communities from S. Glens Falls, New York, USA - Naphthalene biodegradation metagenome 12C3dose (SPAdes) (version 2) ... | reverse complement strand
ATCTTTTGCCGCGTGCTTGGTTATATTAGCACCGCTCGAAAAAACGGTGTCTCGGCGTTCGATGCTATACGACGCGCTTTCGCCGGAAATCCATTCATTCCTAATCTAAATTACGCTGAATAGTTACCTTTTTTCTTTATATTGTCTCCAAAACAAAAGGGACACTATGCACATTGCAAAATTGAGCACTCGAGGACGATTGACAATTCCAGCAAAGTTGAGGAAGAGATTACACTTGACCGCAGGGACAAAAGTCGGATTTGTTGAGTTTGATGATAAAGTCTATGTGCGGAAGATTGATAAGAATTATTTTTTACAATTTGCAGGAATTTTACCGACGAAAGGAAAAGCGCTAAAAGGATTGATGAGGGAAAGAAGGAGAGAAAATTAATTATAACTTGCCAGAGTGAGAAATTGCTGAGGCACCAATTGTTATAAAAGGTAAGATGCTCATTATTTTATTTGACTTCTCTAAATTATGTTTTGCACAAAGCAAGCGCACATTTTTAGCGGTAATACTACTTCCACCTTTTGAAAAAGGGATATCGTGATCATAATGTAAATTTTTTGTAGAACGGCATTTTACACATCTTCCTTTATCTCTTTTCCATACCTCAACTTTAACGTGTGTTGGAATGATTCGTTTATGTGGAAAATCAATTATTTTTGTTTTGCCGATAAATGGCTTTTCAATCGGTTGAAGATGGTATTTGAAGACATTTCTTTTTCCATCTGATTTTATTTCTGCATCGATTAGATTAAAGAAACCTTTATAACACCAGACTCCGTTACGAATTTTTTCATAAACTTTAATTAACTCAGGTTCTTTTCGTAATCCGCTTTTGTAGTCTTTTGCCACTCGAAAAAACTTTCCATTTTCAGTCCAAGTTCCGTTTGGAGTTGTTAATGGCTGATCTACTGATTTAGGATCACGCGAATATTTTTTCGAAATATCATGTCCCTCATAAATCAAGTGTCCAGTTTTTTTATCGATTTCGTCTGCATAAGGTGCACCTTTCCGGACTGACATTAGAAATACTGAATATCCTTTACCAACGTTGTAATTCATTCCGCGTTGTAAGGGATTCCTTTCAGCGGCAACTAATTCATAATAAGAGATAATATCATCAACCTTCATATGGTATCAATCTATTCTATTTAGCCTGAAGCTACAAGCATCTTGGTGAAATATCAAGTAATAATTATTCAAAAAATAAATCCTTCCTTGCACTTCACACCGTCCTTTTCTATTTTCTTACAAGAGATACCGGACATTTTGCCGATGAACCTGTCGTCTGTCGTACGACAGACAGGCACAGACAGAGGTTATCTTCCGTTTTGTCTTGGTTAAAGGGATCGACGGTTGTAAATAACAGACAAACAATTATTGCTAGAGAGTATAGCAAGAAATACAACTATCCGTTGAAAATTGTTTTTTCCGTTGAAGGAAGTTTCGTAACAATTGTCACAGCGTATCCATTGAAAAAGGAGAGACAGCGATGAAAATCTATTATGATAAAGAAACCGATTCCGCCTATATCGAACTTTCTACCAATAAGCCTGACGGAGTTGTAGAAATTTTAGAGGGCGTAAATCTTGACACGACTAAAGATGGAAAAATTATCGGAATTGAACTCTTAAATGCTTCTGCTAAAGTATCATTGCAATCGCTCTTCAACTTCCAATTAGATGAGCAATTAATTGCAATACAAAAAGCATAAGTATTAATTTTTCGCTCTTTCTGCTCGAGATATGGCGCAGAAAGAGCGATCATTATATGGCAAAAAGAAAAAACGATAATTGGGAAGTTCACGAACCGCTTGTTCATTATTTTGAACGTACTGATCTTGGAGAGAGACTTTCAAGAATTGAACCTATCCATACCGCAGTAAAGATAACAACGCGAGAGTTTGTTATTACCATAAACGACGATATTGCAAAGAGTCTTGCTCTGATAGCAAAAAGAAAGAAAATATCTTCGACAACATTATTGCAGCGCTGGGTCAATGAGAAAGTTGCAGAGAATTCTACTGCCGCACGATAAGGTTTTTCTTTTCTTGCACTTCCAGCCAACCTTTTCTATTTTCATACAGCAATGTCGGGTGAAACGCCAAAAACATTGGTGTTCATTCGAAACCAAGTTCCCGCAGATCACGCAGTAATACATCCCATTATCTGCGAATATCAGCGATATCTGCGGGAAAATCTTATTAACTCCTCATCAAACATATGAAGGAACAAGTATGTCCGAAACAGCCGTAAGTTTTGCTCCCACAGAACAAATGACCATGGTTCAGCAGATGGCGCGTGATTTCGCGGAGAAGGAAATCCGTCCGCATGTGATGAAGTATGACGAGTCGCAGGAATTTCCGAAAGAGATCTTCACAAAAATGGCTGAGCTGGGATTTCTCGGCATCACTTTTCCCGAAGAATACGGCGGCGCGGGACTTTCGGCATTGGAAGCGGCAGTCATCATCGAAGAAATTGCGCGTGTCGATCCTTCTACCGCGCTTGGTGTCGCCGCACATAACGGACTCTGCACTAATCATATCTTTTCATTTGCCAATGATGAATTGAAGAAAAAATATCTTCCCGATTTGTGTTCAGGAAAAAAGCTTGGCGGTTGGGGATTGACCGAACCATTCTCTGGAAGTGATGCTGGGGGAATGCGCACCGTAGCGGTAAAAGAGGGAAACGAGTGGGTGATCAACGGGAGCAAAAATTTTATTACGCACGGATCGGTCGGCGAGACGTTTGTTGTGCTTGCCGTAACAGATAAAACAAAAAATAAAAGTATCTCTGCATTCATCGTTGAAAAAGGAATACTCGGATTTTCCGTCGGCAGAAAAGAGAACAAACTCGGCATGCGTTCGAGTGATACGTGTTCGCTCATTTTTGACAACGTGCGGATTTCTGCAGACAATTTGATTGGGAATGAGGGTGAAGGATTCAAACAAGCGTTGGTAGTGCTGGATGGAGGAAGAATTTCCATCGGCGCGCTGTCGGTCGGATTGGCGCAAGGCGCACTTGATGCGAGCATCAAGTACGCGAAAGAGCGTCATCAGTTCGGCAAATCGATTTCGGAATTTCAGGGAATTCAATTCAAAATTGCCGATATGGCGATGGAAATTGAAGCGGCGCGTTTGCTGGTGCGCAAAGCGGCGTGGATGAAAACAAACGGTGAAGATATCAATCTTGCGGCGGCACAGGCGAAATATTTTGCGAGTGAAGTTGCCACACGAGCCGCGAACGAAGCGGTGCAGATTCACGGCGGGTACGGATTCATCAAAGACTTTCCGGTGGAAAAGTTTTACCGCGATGTAAAATTGCTCACCATCGGCGAAGGAACGAGCGAAGTGCAGAAGATAGTGATTGCACGGAATTTGTTAAAATAACGTTTAATTGAATCATCGGTTGATCGTATCATTGAAAAATGAGTCAATGAATCAATGGTTCAATGAATAAATTACACGAATAGAAAATTACTATGATCGGCACAGAAGTAAAACGAGACGACAACTTCAAGCGCAACGAAGAGTTTCACAAGAAGGTATTGAAGGAACTTGAAGCAAAAGCGAAGCAGGTCATGCTCGGCGGCGGAGTTGATGCCATTGCAAAACATAAGAAAAAGGGAAAACTCACCGCGCGCGAACGAATCGAATTACTGATCGATCCGAAATCAAAATTTCTCGAAGTCGGACTTTTTACTGCGTACGGAATGTATGAAGAGTATGGCGGCGCGCCGTCCTCGGGAACGATCTTTGGAATTGGGAAAATCCACAATCGCGATGTGGTGATTGTTGCGAACGATGCGACGGTGAAAGCGGGCGCATGGTTTCCGATCACCGCAAAGAAAAATCTCCGCGCGCAGGAGATCGCCATCGAAAATCGTCTGCCAATCGTCTATCTCGTTGATTCTGCCGGTGTTTTTCTTCCGATGCAATCTGAAATTTTTCCCGACAAAGAACATTTCGGACGCATCTTTCGCAACAACGCTGTCATGTCTGCCATGGGCATTACGCAAATTGCGGCGATCATGGGTTCGTGTGTTGCGGGGGGTGCGTATCTTCCGATTATGAGCGACGAAGCGATGATCGTTGATAAAACAGGGAGTGTGTTCCTTGCCGGGTCGCATTTGGTAAAAGCGGCGATCGGTGAAGAGATCGACAATGAAGCTCTCGGCGGCGCAACCGTGCATTGCGAGATCAGCGGCGTGACCGATCATAAAATGAAAAATGATGAAGAATGTCTGAAAAAGATCCGCAGTATTATTTCCAAATTAGGACATTTCCCGGTTGCGGGATTCAATTACGAAAAGCCGTCAAAACCGAAATTCGATCCCAAAGAAATATATGGCATCCTTCCCGCCGAACGAAACAAACCGTACGACACATATCAAATTCTTTCGCGCATTGTTGATGATAGTGAAATCGATGAATACAAAGCTGGTTACGGAAAAAGCATCATTTGCGGTTATGCACGCATTGATGGCTGGGCAGTCGGCATTGTTGCCAATCAACGCGCGATTACAAAAACTGCGAAAGGCGAGATGCAAGTGGGCGGTGTGATCTATTCAGACAGTGCGGACAAGGCAACGCGGTTCATTCTGAATTGCAATCAAAAAAGAATTCCGCTTGTCTTCTTTCAGGATGTGACGGGATTTATGGTTGGCAGCAGAAGCGAACACGGCGGCATCATCAAAGATGGTGCGAAGATGGTGAATGCGGTGGCGAATTCGGTCGTTCCTAAATTCACGATCATCACCGGCAACAGTTACGGTGCTGGAAATTATGCAATGTGCGGAAAGGCGTACGATCCGCGGCTGATCTATGGCTGGCATTCGGCGCAGATTGCAGTGATGGGAGGAAAGCAAGCAAGCGAAACATTGCTGGCGATTAAAGTGCAGGCAATGGAAAAAGGGGGCACGCATATTTCGGATGAACAGCAACAACAATTGCTCGACGATATTCAGACGAGATACGAAAGTGAACTCGATCCACTCTTTGCCGCTGCACGATTGTGGGTTGACGGTATTATTGATCCGCTTGATACGCGCAATGTTATTTCACGAGGAATCGCGATGGCAAATTGCAATCCGAACATTTTGGAGTTTAAGACGGGAGTTCTGCAGGTGTGAGAGCAAGAATTCAGAACACAGAATTCAGAAGTCAGAAGTCAGAAGTCAGAAATCAGAAGACAGTAGTCAGAAGAAAAACAAGTGAAGCGTAACAGAACATTGTCCATTGTCCATTATCCATTATCCATTTTCTTGTTCATTTGTTTCCCGCTTTTGCTTTCATCGCAGACAGTTAATAAAGATAGTCTTTGGCTTGCCGACGATTGGTATTATTCCACCGAAGATTCGTCGGTCATCGACTTCACAAATTATCTTCCTCCGTTTCTCAAAGACGAAGCATTCCTCAAACGATATTTACGCAATGATCGGTTTTACGAACTGCGCAAATTTCACGACGACACACTTGCGGTTGATGCAATTTTTGATCGTGCAATGCTAATCGCTGACGGAAATGTTAAACACGCACTTCTTATCTCAACGTTTGCGGTGATGGATCACAGAAAATTAGGATTGAAAATTCCGCTGATCGGTCCGTTATATCTTCCGTTGACGACCGAGAATGATTCGTTGTTTCGTCTCCGCCGCACACATCTTCCGAAAAAACTTCTCAGTGATAAACAGCGAGCGAGTGACAAAGACAAATTACAGCATTTTTTCGGTTCAGCATTCGTAGCGTATCTTACCAACTCATCAACGATTGCGCGATGGATCGGTGATCTTCTGGAAACCGGGGAGGAAAGTTTTGTGCTCGGTGGCAGATATGATAAGCGAGACAGATTAGCGAACGAAAAAGGGAGAGAATTTGGATTGCGATTATTGAGAGATGAGAATGTGCTGCCGAGTGATGTGTTGTGGGGAGAAAAATAAACTTCCGAAGTCTTAAAGACTTCGGAAGTTTAAAGTAATTATTTACATCGCCGGCGCTGCTTTGCCTTTTGTGTACAATTTACCGACAACCGTTCCCAGTATCATTGCCCAGATAATTCCATAGATCGTCATTGCCCACGACAGTGAGTACGGAAATCCTTGAAACATCAGGTGCATAAAAATCATACCCGGGAAATACATCAACACCCCCGCATACATTCCGTACGTCATTCCGCCTTTCATGCCTCCGCCGAAACTGTCGTACACTTTATCATACACCCACGTGAAGACGATCGCAGCAACAAAATCTCCCGCAACATACCAGATCGGATTTGTCGTCTGATTCATAATTGACATGTGGGCAAAGAACATATTTTGGAACACAGTTCCCATCACGACAAAATCAACAATGTTCACAACAAGCCCGCCTGCGAGTGCGGCGATCCAAAAGTTTTTGTTTTGCATAGCAACCTCCATATAAGTGATGAATGTGCGAAAGTTTTCCGCATTGAGTTCGTGGCAAAGGTAGAAAATCGGCAGATGAGTGTCAAGAAAAGATTTTTTAGAGCCAGCCCTTGCGTTTGAACCACAGATAAATTCCGAGTGTGATCGTTCCCATCACCAACATCACTGCCGGGTAACCAAGCGGATGACGCAACTCCGGCATTATGTCGAAGTTCATCCCGTAAATTCCAACAATGAACGTGAGCGGCATAAAAAAAACTGCGAACACTGTCAGCACGCGCATTACTTCGTTCGTGCGTTGAGATGAAAGCGAAATGTACAGGTTCAGCAGGTTGTTCGTGTTTTCAATTGTTTGTTCGAACGAAGTTTCAAGACTAACGTACAGTTCGCGCAAATCTTGAAGAACAGGAGCGGATACCATTGTATTTAAATTATCCAAAATATTTTTTGATAGTTTAAGAATTCGTAAACAGACCGACGCTTTGCGTTTTAAATGGTACAGTTTTTTAAGAATGTCGTTTGTATGTTTTCGTAAAAATATTTGTGTTTCGTACGCATCCAATTCATTTTCTAACGAAAGCGCGGCGGGCTCGTACGATTGCAGCACAGCATACAAGATTTTCACGAGAACATCGTTTGGAGAAGAGCAGAGATGCGGCTCAACAAATTTTGTCCGTATTGAACCAAGAAAATGTTGTTCCAACCGATGAATGGTGATGATGAACTTTGGACCGACGAATATCGCCGTTTTATTGCTGAGATCTTGAATGGTGTCGGCATTTTTTGATGATGTTTCATCGAAGACTCTTGTAATGATAAAAACAACATCATCAATTCGCTCAAACTTAGGAAGATGTTCCGGCTGGAGACAATCTTGTACCGAAGTATTGTGCAGTGAATATTGTTCGGCAATTTCTTTTAATTCTTCTGCCGATGGATTGATAACATCAATCCATTCAAATTTCTTTTTGTTTGTAGTGATATGGCGTGTGATCATAAAATTATAATTTACTTCTTTTTCGCAACACTTCGTACATCACCAGCGCGCCCGCAACCGATGCATTAAGCGATTCAAAATTTCCTTTCATCGGAATCCTGACGAGAAAGTCGCATTTGTCTTTCACCAGGCGGCGCATCCCTTTGGCTTCGTTGCCGATGACAATAGCAACGGGGAGAGTATAATCGATCTCAGTGAAATTTTTATCGGCGGTCATCTCTGTTCCGACGATCCACACACCAAGTTCTTTCAATTCATCGATCGTCTGAGCAATGTTGGTGACTCGCGCGACAGGGAATTGTAAACTGGCACCGGCGGACGTTTTGACGACAGTGTCGTTTACGGGAGCAGAGTGATGCTTCGGCAGGATTCCACCGTGCGCGCCGGCGCAGACTGCTGTGCGGATCAATGCGCCGAGATTGTGTGTATCTTCGACTTCATCGAAGATCAAAAAGAACGGTTTTTCATTCTTTGATCGGGCGATATCCAATAATTCCTGAATATCCGAGTATTCCTTCGTCCCGACAATCGCAACTATTCCCTGAGTGTTCGGATTACGGGCAAGCCGGGTGATCTGATCTTGCGGAGAAATTTTGAACGGGATATTTTTCTGTTTAGTGAGTTTGACGATCTCATCAACAACATCGCCGTGAGAGTTTTGCGCGATGTGGATCTTTTCGATCGGCAGATTTGCTCTGAGCGCTTCGAGAACCGGTTTTTGTCCGACGATGAGATTCATTTTGAAATTGTTGGCAGGTCGGCATTAATGCCGACCTGTCAATTAAGTGTTATGAAGCAGATTGTTTATTTTCTCTCTTCAACGAATTTAATCCCACCGCACCAATGGCAATAAGTATCACTGCAATAATCTGTGCTTCGCTCAATCCGAACAATAAGCGAGGGTTCAATCGTAGAAATTCAACGGCGAAACGTTCAACGCCCGCGAGCACCAAATAAGTGTAAAACATCTTTCCGTCGGAAGTCCACTTCGTTCTGTTTTTCCACATGAACGCGAAGAAGATAGAACAAATGATCAGTTCATAGATCGGGGTTGGGTGACACAATGTTGTGTCGGGAACAACTCCGCCGGGGAATTGCGAAGTGATCTCAGGAAAATTTCTGAACGCCAATGAAGGAGGATATGTACCGTTGGAATAGTCGGTTCCCCACGGCAAACTTGTCGGAAAACCGTAATCACCATCGCCGGCGAGATGACACCCGATGCGTGCAACGCCGTAGGCGAGTAATAATGAAGGAGCAACGGCGTCGGCGATCTTAATAAATTTTACGTTGATGCGTTTTGAATAATAATAGATCGACAGCGCTGCAAGAATGAATCCGCCGTAAAAGGTCAGACCCCCGGGAGAAAATGCCATGCCGACCGGATTAGCGATGAACTCGCTCCAGTTTTCCAGCAGATACAGAAGTTTCGAACCGGCGACACCGCTGATCAGAGCGATGACCGTGATGGTAGAAGCGTATTCGGGATCGATCTTTTTCCGTTTGAATTCTTTGGTGAGAAGAAGATTGGCGATGATGAACGAAATCCCCATCATCAAACCGAAACTGTAGATTTTGATCGGGCCTAATTCAAAGAGAACTGGATACATTATTTTTTCTTTTTGGTTTGTGGTTGCGATGTCACCGGTTTGCGATGAACATCGGGTTTCGGTTCCGGTACGTCGGTATCGTTGAGCCGTTGTTCTTCAAATTCCTGTTCGTTCGTATAGATCTTCAGAAAATCGATCTGTTGATCGGAGACGGCAATAGAATTTTTCAGGAATTTGATCTCGGTTGAAATCTTCCGGGTATCTTTTTTTCCCAGCGTGAACCGGATCTTTTTTGCCAGATCGAAATAGACTTTCTGAAACTGCGCCGTTCCGGTGCTCGGCATATTCATCGATGGAGCGCGAAGTCCGCGCAAACTCCACAAGAGCGTTTTGCCTTCGATCTCGTCTTTCACATCAATGTGATACGCAAAACTTGTGAATTGTTTTGTCGTTTCCAGCAGAAAGAGATATCCTTCTTTCTGTATTGTTTCGTCGTACGTCGGTTTGATGAGCAATCGATATTCAATAGAATGGTGCTGTTTTTTTGCTGTCATAGTTTACTGTATCAATTCTTGAAGTGTATCCAATTGAACTTCCTGGTGAGTATGATTGGATAAGTCTTTCAACAATACTTTTCCATTCGCAAGTTCCTTTGAGCCAACCACGATAACATATTTTGCATTCTGACGGTCGGCTTCTTTCATTTGTGCTTTCAGACTGCGGGAAAGAAGATCGCACTCTGCAGAGATCCCGTTAGAGCGAAGATGCATCGTTGTTCTTAACACCCATTCTCGCGCTGATTCATCTGCACACGCGAGAAAGATTTTGGGATTCTGTTGAGGCGCTTGGAACTGTTTCTTTTCCAGGATCATCATCAAACGTTCCATTCCCGCTGCAAAGCCGACACTGGGAGTCGATCTTCCGCCCAACTCTTTTACCAGCAAATCGTACCGTCCGCCTCCCGCAAGAGCGTCCTGAGAACCGAGTTCCGTACTGGTGATCTCGAATGCCGTTTTTGTGTAATAATCAAGTCCGCGAACAAGACGGCCATCAACGGTGAAAGGGATGCCGTACGCTGTGAGAAGCGATTTCACTTTTTCAAAATGAGCGGCGCATTCTTCGTTCAGATAATCAACGATAAGCGGCATGGCTGCCGTCAGTTCCAGATCGCGCTCATCTTTTGAATCCAGCACACGCATCGGATTTTGTTCAATGCGCCGCTGGCTTTCAGGGGAGAGTTTTTCTGCGATCTTCAACAGTTCATTGCGCAATATCTCTTTATAGCGCGGACGGCATTCCTCGTCGCCGACAGAATTGATCTTTAATGAATAATCTGTGATCCCGAGCCGACGGTAAATTTCAATGGCAAGAGCGATGATCTCTGCATCGGTTTCCGCAGTGGGAGAGCCGGTTGCTTCCGCGCCGAATTGGTGAAACTGTCTCAATCTTCCTGCCTGCGGACGTTCTTGCCGGAACATCGGTCCGATGTAATACACTTTCACCAGCGGTTGCGCTTCACCGAGATTATTCTGAATGTACGACCGCATCACCGAAGCCGTTTCTTCCGGACGGAGCGTCACACTGTCGCCGCTGCGGTCTTGAAACGTGTACATTTCCTTTCCGACGATGTCGGTCAATTCACCGATACTGCGGGCGAACAGCGCGGTGGTTTCAAATATCGGCGTGCGGATCTCTTTGTAATTGAAACGGTGAAAAACATCGCGGATCGTCTGCTCGACAAATTGCCAGCGGGACGATTCGGACGGAAGAATATCTTTGGTGCCTTTAATTGCTCGGTAGTTCACGGTTCATGCACCATTGAGAATTCTAATGTTGCAATAAAATCAAAATCACTTTTATTGTATGTAAGCAGCGGATAGTTTTTTGTTTTTGTATACGAAGTATGCTCCGCATCGACTAAGACCTTTCCCATAACTCCTTGCGCCACTTTCGTTGAATGTCTTGTCCGCTTTGGTTGGTGAATCTGTCTTCCCAAATTCCGGCGAGGGAAAAAGGATGAGAGGGTTGATGCGGAATGGATTTCTGCACAAGAGAAAGAATTTCATCTATTGCATTCGAAGAGGTAACAGTAAATTCTTTTTCAATATTGAGAGGTACATTGATAATGATTTTTCCCATAGTTTAACTCTCGAAATATGTTGCCTCTTCCGTCTTGAAAATGTCGATCACTTGTTTTGGGGATGTTGCCTGAAGCAATTTTCCGCGAAACTCTTCTTTGTTCATCAAGCGAGAAATGCGGCTCAATAATTTGATGTGCGGACCGACCATGCTGTCCTTCCCGACAAGAAGAAAAATGAGACGGACGGGCTGTTCGTCGAGCGAATCGTAATCGATCGGCTGCTCGGTAATCCCGAACGCCGCAACGATATCAAGTACGGCATCGGTCTTCCCGTGCGGAATGGCGAAGCCGTTGCCGACGCCGGTGGACATGATCTTTTCGCGATCGAAGATCGCTTCACGTACTTTTTCTATATCGGTGATCTTGTTTGAGTCGGTGACGACAGCGATCATTTGATTGATGATTTCGTCTTTTGAATTTCCTTTGACATTGACTCGAACAACTGATTCGTCCAGAATATCACTAATTCTCATGATGTATCATTACTCCAATATGAACAGAAAAATGTTGTCAAATATACTATTTTCATTCTGCAAATGGAAGTCTTAACAGGTTGTTGAAAAAGTCGGAAAATTGTCATTGCGAGGAGCGAAGCGACGAAGCAATCTTCTTAATTGGAACAAAAACGAGATTGCTTCGCCAAAAAGCGGCTCGCAATGACCTCAAAAAAAGTTTTTCAACAACCTGTTAGTCTTTTATATCTCTCCATTCGATGATCTTTTCTTCAAACTGACTCACAAGCATATCTGCCAGTTCTTTTTGGGCAGATTCTGCGTGAAGATGGAATGACGGTTTGGCTCTGTCCGGCCACATCAGAACCGATGTGGATGCCTGCTGGTCAATCACAAGTTTTATCCCGTCGATCAAGATCCTGTTGTGATGGTGCTCCGTATCTTTCATCAAATAGCGCATCACCTTTCCTTTTTTGTCCCACGGACAGTGAATTACTTTTTTGTTCATGAACAACTTCGGCACTTGTTTGTCCAACTGCCCAAACCGGAGATTGGTCAGTGTCATCATCTCCAAAATTTTAGCAACCGAATACATTCCATCGCTGGCAAAAAGGAAATCGGTAAAGATAAATCCCCCCCTTGTCCCTCCGACAAACTTCACATCCTCTTTTGTCGCCGCTTCCATCAGCGACAGATGACTATCGCGGGTTTTGATCACTGTTACCCCCATATGTTCGGCGATCAGATCGATTTCCCCGGATGCGGTGATCGGTACGGCGATCTTTTTGGCTTCCGGATATACTGTAAGGAACAGGTAGGTGACGAGCGTCAGTAAACGATCGTTGTGAATGAACTTTCCGTTTTCATCGACGACGAAACATTTTTCCGCTCCGGCATCGAGAAGAAATCCGATATCATAACCGAGCGAGGTGACAATATTGGTCAGTTGGGCAACGGCTGCATCGTACTCTTCCTTGTTCCGCGTCAATTTTGTTGGATCAAGATATGCGTTTTGCGACAGGACCTGCGCATTGAAGGATCCCAGGATACTCGGAAAGATCGACGAGGCAATTCCGCTGGAATAATCAATAACAAGTTTAAATTGTGACTGCGATATCGCATCGACGTTGATGGTGGAGAGAAATTTTTCTATGTAGCTTTCCTGTGCGCGTTCCGGAAATGAAACGCCGCCCACCTCATTCTGTTGCGCGCGCGGAAAATCTTCACCGAAGAACAACCGCTCCAGCGATTTTGTTTTGCTGGTCGGAAGATCTTTTCCTTTTCCATCGAAGAAAATGATATCGGTGAGATTTTTATCAAACGGTGATTTGCGGACGTGAATGCCGCCGGCATGTTTTCCTGTGCGAAGCTCTTGCCGCAGAATCGGGATCGATGCCGCCCGGAGATCGCCGATATCAACACCCGCGGACATTAACCCGCACATAATGGCGCGGTTCATCATCCGCGAAACATTGTCGGCATCGCGGCTGGTCAGTACGGTTTTTCCTTTGCCGACAAGTGCTCCGAATGCGCCGCCGATCTTTGCGCCGAACTCGGGATTCATTTCAATATTCGATAACCCGGTGATGCGTGCATCGGTGAAAAGATCTTTGAGCCATTTATCTTCCCATACGAGAGAGCGGGTGAGCACGGCGCCGTCTTCAACTTCTTTTTCGGGCCACAGTTTGATGTTCGGGGCAAGTTTGGCATCTTTCCCGATCACACATTTGTCCGACATGAACACATTATCGCTGACCGTCGCGTAATCGCCGATGGTACACCATTTACCGATGACACACGACGTCAGTTCAACGCCTTTGCCGATTTTTGTATCCGACCACACAACGGCATTGCGGATAACGGCTCCGTCGTCGATCACAACATCGTTACCGATCACCGATTTTATGATCTTCACGTTCTTGCCGATCTTACAATTTTTGCCGATCAACACTTTGCCCTGCAGATTCTCGATCGCGCTTTCGATCAGCGTATTCGTTCCTACGTACGCACTGCCGACCCGATTCCCTTCGTGATGCAGTGTGACGCGATCATCGAGTGCATCCAGATGCGCCTCCTGGTATTCGTTCAGATTTCCGATGTCGCGCCAGTATCCTTCGGCAATGTAACCGTACAATCCCATATCCTGCTCGAGCATTGCGGGAAAGAGATTTTTGCTGAAATCGAATTCTTTTTGATATGGAATGAGTTGTAAGACTTCCGGTTCGACGATGTAAATTCCCGTATTGATTGTATCACTGAACACTTCTCCCCACGACGGTTTTTCCAGAAACCGTGTGATTTTTCCCGCGTTGTCGGTCATAACTACACCGAACGCCAGAGGATTCGTTGCCCGTGTCAGCACCAGCGTCGCTTTTGCTTTTTTCTGCTCATGAAATTCTAATGCTTTCGACAAATCGAAATCGGTAAATACATCGCCGCTGATGATGATAAATCGTTCATCTAAAAAATCCGCGGCGTTGCGAACGCTGCCGGCGGTTCCGTAGTCGGCTTCGGATTTGCGATATTGCATTGTAATGCCGAATTTCGATCCGTCGCCGAAATATTCTGTGATAATTTCCGGCTGATAAAAGAGAGTGGAGACAACTTGAGTGATTCCGTGTGTTTTCAACAAATCGACGATATGCTGCATCATCGGTTTGTTCATCATTGGCACCATTGGTTTAGGAATGTTACAGGTGAGCGGTCTGAGCCTAGTTCCAAATCCGCCGGACATTATGACTGCTTTCATAGTGACACTCGCTTGGTGAGATTGTTGAGAGGATATACTTGCATAGAGTGTAAATAAAAAATAAGAGTAGCGCAACAACTGACATCAAAATAATTCATCAAATTGGACTTGGCAATCGCTTTTCGATCCGGTAAAAATCAATGGATAAAGCGCTAAATCTTCATTGACTTTACTGCTAATTATGAATAAATTTAAAACAATTTGCGATTTCTTTACGTCCAAGGACTCAAAAGATGCCAGAAAAACAGCAGGAGATCGCCCGTTTTCCTCTACAGCAGTTTCTTGAAGAGGGCGTGCTTGTTGGCGTTGGAGTCCTTCTTGTGTTTTTAGGACTGTGGAGCAAAGTGCCAATAACCAATTTTTTCGGAATAGGTGTTGGCGCTTTTCTTTTCTATGTGGTCTATCGTTCGTATCACGGTAAAACCGCGACCGAAGAGGAGACCGATGGTGACGACGATGATGCAGATGCCAGGATGGAAGAAGCGAATGGCGGGATTTGGAAAGAGGAACCGGAAGAAGTTCGCACTGAACAGCGGATCGCAGTCGCGAACGCATCACGTGAGATACAAAAACAATTTGTCCGTACGCAACCGTTAGTTGATGAAAGAACGATCATCTCGATGAGTACTATCGAACCCCAGAGCGAGTTTAACAATTTACTGACCAAAGTTCTCCGCGCTGTAAAAGAAGCCTGTTTTGCGCACACAGTCGCATTCTTCTGGATAAACAACGAAACCCAGCAGCTTGTTGTTGAAGCAAAGATCTCCGACAGCGAATCGTTCGTGCCGGAACGAAAACTGCCGATCGGGAATGATGAGGTGAGCCGCATTGCCGTGCACGGTAAAGCGGAGATCATCAATCAGATCTCGTCCGAGACGGAGCGGGATGTGCTGTGTTATTACAAAAGTTTGCAGGATGTGAAATCGTTCATCGGCATGCCGATCTATTATGCGTACGACGGTTCTGCGCAACAACCGATTGGTGTGCTTGCCGTTGACAGCAAAGCGGAAGATTCATTCGGCGAAGAAACAACGGGAATTCTCAACCACTTTTCACAATTGATCTCCGCACTGTTGATCAGCCACACGGAGAAGTACGAACTCTTGTCGGAAAGAAAATTGGTCGAGGCGGATGTACGGCTGCGGAAACAAATATCGTCCCGCTCCTCTGTTGCATCGATCGTGAATGCGTTTTCCGGGGAGGTAGAGCATATCGTCGGATGGGATTCGATTTCGGTTGTGCTGTTCGATGATACACAGCACGCGTGGACGATCGCTTCGGTAAAATTGCGCGGCAGCGACAAATTCGTCGCAGCAAAACAAATTATTGATTTTGACGACAGCGTTGTCGGCATCGTACTTCGCACAAGCATGGTGCAAACACTTGACCTTTCGCAAAAGATAAAAAATGTGTTTCATGGCGGCGAACATTCTTCCGAACTGCTGAAAAACGGCTCCCTGTTGGTTGTGCCTTTCGTCTCCAACGGAAAATGTTTCGGTGCCGTGACAATGACCAATGTGAAGCCGAATTTCTATTCGAAAAAAGATATTGCTGCGATCGAATATCTTTCATCAACCGTTGCGGCTTCCCTGGAAGTGCTGGAATTAAATTCAATCATCGCGGAACATATTTCCGTTGATGAACCGACCGGCACGATGAGGAAAAAACATTTTCTCGCCCGGTTGAACGAAGAAATACAACGCGCGAACGACCGGAATGAAGATCTTGCGCTGGTGTTCGTTTCACTGCACAATGCGGCAGAGATAGAACAGCGGTACGGGATTGAAGGGAAAGAGTCGGCATTGGTCGGTGTTGCAAAGCAGTTGCGCGTTCACACCCGGCTGTACGACGTGATTGGACGATTTGATGAGGACACTTTTGCTGTTGCGCTTGCAGATACGATAGCAAGTGACGCGTACCTGTGGGCGGAAAAACTCCGCACAGCAATCGCGACGACGATCGTTTCCGTCGACAAAAAAAGCTTTTCATTCGCCGTCACGATCGGTATCAGCGGTGCCGGAGATAAGACGACATCCGATGAATTGGTGAAGAACGCACATTACGTGCTCGATCAGGCAAAAAAATCCGGCGGAAATCTGGTGAGAGTGTTTTAATTTTAACGGAAAAACTTTCCAAATCTTAAAGATTTGGAAAGTTTAATCGAAAGAATTCCTCGACACTTGTGTCGGGGTTATAAATTAAGATCAGATATTTTCTTCTAACGTAATACCTCGACGCTTGCGTCGAGGTGGTTTATTTGTTTTTTTGACGGTGAAGACGAACGGAAAAATAGTGTGTATTGTATTGGATGGTGTTGGCATCGGCGCCGCACCCGATGCACATTTGTACGGCGACGAATGTGCAAACACATTATGCAACACAGCGCGTAAAACAGGGGGCTTACATCTTCCGCATCTGGCAAAACTCGGACTTGGTAACATCGCGCATATAGACGGTGTTCCACCTAATGAACACGCCATCGGATGTTTCGGTGTTATGCGGGAAGTATCGAAGGGGAAAGACAGCACTACCGGGCATTGGGAATTTTCGGGGATCATTCTGGAAAAGGATTTTCCCTATTATCCCAACGGTTTTCCGAAATCGGTCATCGAAAAGTTTTGTTCTTTGACAGGATGCAAAGATGTTCTCGGCAATAAACCCGCATCTGGAACGAACATTATTGCTGAGTTAGGTGAAGAACATGCAGCAACGGGATTTCCGATCGTCTATACTTCGGCAGATTCGGTCTTCCAAATTGCAGCGAATGAGGATGTTATTCCGCTTGAGCGGTTATATGAATTGTGCCGTATTGCGCGTGAGCGAGTGATGATCGGTGAACATACCGTCGGTCGTGTTATCGCTCGTCCGTTCATCGGTTCGAAGGGAGCTTATTCCCGCACGGCGAACAGAAGAGATTTTTCTCTGGTACCGCCCGCCACAACAATGCTCGATATATTGTTCAACAACGATATCCCGACGATCGGTGTCGGAAAGATCGATGATCTGTTTGCCGGGAAAAGTTTACGCGAGAAGATACACACAACATCGAATGCCGACGGAATAGAACAAACAATTGCTTGGGCGAAAAACACGCCGCGCGGGTTTGTGTTCACCAATCTGGTTGATTTTGATGCCCTGTACGGCCATCGTCAGGATGCCGAAGGGATGAAGGGTGCGTTGGAATATTTTGACTCGCAGCTTCCCCGCATCATTGATACGTTAACCGGCGATGATATGTTGATTCTGACCGCCGATCATGGCAACGACCCGACCGATGACAGTACGGATCATTCGCGTGAATATGTTCCGCTGGTGACGTATTCTCCGAACGGAAAACAGGGAGTCGATATCGGAGTGCGCGAAACATTTGCCGATCTGGGCAAAACAGTTGTTGACTATTTTGGGTTTGAAGGGAAGGAATTGAAGGGAAACAGTTTCCTGCGATCAATCGTCTAATATTTTAGGGTATCTCTAAAAACTCTCTACGAGCCGTAGGCAAAAAAAATATTTCTGCGTATGTATGCTTCGCATCGCAAAGACGCCCGCCTGCCAAAGCACGCCTGCGTGTTGAAACTACACTTCGGTGTGTAAACACGTTGTTTGTGCCTGCACACCGAAGCGTTTCGCCTGCCCGCACGAAGTTATACGCAGGCGGGGCACACAGGTGTGCGGCGGACAGGCAAAGAAAAGAAATTGTCATATTTTACAATCATTTTGGCTTTGCTGTTTCAATGTCATTTCTGTGAACGCTGGAATTCTGAAAGCGCGAGCTTCGCAGGATATTGTTATTATCATTAATAAAAGATTGAGTGATTATGATCCTCGGAAAAGTTATCGGTACGATATGGGCAACCCGTAAAGATGAAAATCTTATCGGAATGTCCCTTCAAATCGTCAGGCATGTCGATCTCGATTATAAATTGAAAGATCAATTTGTCGTTGCCGTGAATACTGTTCAAGCCGGTGTGGGTGATGTTGTGCTTGTGGCAACGGGAAGCTCGGCTCGTCAAACGGTGCAAACAAAAAATAAGCCTGTCGATGCCGTGATTATGGCGGTGGTTGATAAACTTGATGTGAGCGAATAATGTTTCTTGCAAAGGTCATCGGCACGGTGTGGGCAACCCGAAAAGATGAAAATCTGCATAGTTTTAAAATGCAGTTCATTCAGCCGATCGATTCACACCAAAAAAATGTCGGTCCACCCATTGTTGCCGTTGACACAGTAGGTGCGGGAGTTGGAGAAACGGTGTTCTATATTACTGCAGCGGAAGCTGTCATTCCGCTCCCCGTCGATATGGCACCGGTTGATGCAAGTATTGTAGGAATAGTAGATAGATTGGATGTTCAGTAGTTTCATTTAATTTAGAGGTGACGAATTAATGGCAAAGATTTCAAAACAATATACAAACAGAGAAAGCCAGTCGCTTGATAAGTATCTCCAAGAGATCGGCAAGGTCGACCTGCTTACGCCGGATGAAGAAATTGATCTTGCAAAGCGAATTAAAAAAGGGGATCAGCGGTCGCTGGAAAAATTAACGAAAGCAAATCTGCGGTTTGTGGTGAGCGTGGCAAAACAATATCAAAACCAGGGATTATCGCTCGGTGATCTGATCAACGAAGGGAATCTTGGATTGATCAAAGCGGCAAAACGGTTCGACGAAACCCGCGGATTCAAATTCATTTCGTACGCTGTATGGTGGATCCGTCAGTCCATTTTGCAGGCATTGGCGGAACAATCCCGTATTGTGCGCCTGCCGCTCAACCGTGTCGGCGCTTTGAATAAGATCAGCAAAGCATTCAGCCAGTTGGAACAGGAATTTGAACGTGAGCCGAGTGCGAGCGAGCTTGCCGAAGAGCTTGATATGTCTGTGTTCGAAGTTGCGGATACACTGAAGATCTCCGGGCGGCATTTGTCTGTTGATGCGCCGTTTGCGCAAGGGGAAGATAATCGTCTGTTAGATGTTATTCAGGATGAGCGCCAGCCGTCACCGGACTCTATTTTGATGGAAGAATCGTTGAAGGAAGAAGTCAAACGTGCATTGGCTACGCTCAGCGAACGCGAATCGGAAGTGATCCGTCTCTACTTCGGACTGCAAAAAGAACATTCGTTGACGCTGGAGGAGATCGGCGAAAAATTCAATCTTACCCGCGAACGTGTTCGCCAGATCAAAGAAAAAGCGATCCGCCGATTGCGTCACGCCTCGCGCAGTAAAAACTTGAGATCGTACTTGGGATAGTCTACGACTCGTAGAGAAAAGTTTAGTTAAACTATTTTGGAGTGAGTATGAATTCCACCTCGATTTTTGATTTGAGCAAGAGCGAAAAACTTCAATTAGTTGAAGATCTTTGGGATGATCTTGCTGCATCATCCGAAAACGTACCGGTTCACGAATGGCAAAAACAAGAGTTGGCTCGAAGAAAAGCCAACCTTCAAAGTAAACCATCTTCAGGGCTCACCTGGGAAGAAGTGAAACGAACAGTTCGCAGCGGTTATGGTCGCTAAATAGTGTTGTTACCATTTACTCAGTTTTTCATAACTCTCGCGATCCTCATAAGTGGCGGGAAAGACTTTCGAAACGAGATTCGCTTTTCAAAGAAAAAGCGATCCGCTCTACGAGTCGTAGACCGGTTGCGGCACGCATCGCGCAGTAAAAATTTGAGATCGTATTTGGGATAAGAGAGTCAATCGAAATCTTTCAAGGATCTGTGATGGAAATAACTCAATATTTGAATGACAGAGAATTCCAGGCTCTTTCACATCTTCGAAAAGAGTTTCAAAAGTTATTGCCTTTTCATTCATTCAAAATGTTTCTCTTTGGTTCGAAAGTACGGGGTGATGCTGATGAACAGTCGGATATTGATGTCGCAATTATCATTGAAGGAATGGATCGTTCGATGAAAAACGTCATTCTTGATCTCGTTACCGACGTTAAGATTGAATATTTGCTTCCCATTTCAGCAATGGTACTCTCTTCCGAAGAATTTGAACATTTACGAGTGCGCGAGCGCCGGATAGCAATTGATATTGATCAGGAAGGGATTCTTATTTGACAAGGGAGAATCAACAAAAAAATATTCAAGAAGAACTTGCACGTGCAGAGGAGTCTCATCGATCAGCCGAATTACTTTTTGAAAAACAACTGTTCAACGATGGTGTTTCGCGCCTTTACTATTCCGTATTCCATCTTGTCAAAGCATTACTTCTTTCAAAAGGACTGGAACCAAAGAGCCACGAAGGATCGTTGCGTTTATTAGGGATGCATTTTGTAAAAACAGGAATCCTACAACCGTCAGATTCTCACCTCTTTGCACGTTTGATGAAATATCGAGAAGAGGCGGATTACAATCCTTCGTACCTTTTTACTTCTGACGACATTAAAACATTCAAGCAAGAAGCGGAAGAATTTAAAGTAAAAATAATGCAGTATTTGGAAAAAATACTGTAACAGTGAATTTATGAAAAAAGATTGTTTGTATTTCGGATTGCATAAAGAACATTCTCTGACGCTTGAAGAAATTGGAGAGAAATTCAATCTCACACGCGAGCGTGTTCGTCAGATCAAAGAAAAAGCGATTCGCTCTACGAGTCGTAGACCGGCTACGGCACGCATCGCGCAGTAAAAATCTTCGTTCCTATCTCGGATAAGAGATGGGACCGTTCGATGAATTCTGACGGTGATGCTGAATTGTGTTCTCTTCTACTTTGCAACCTCATAGACAAAAAGACTTGCTGCGTAATTCTCTATCAGCTTGCCAGAGAATTGATAGTCTGATGGTGAGCGATATGAAAAAACGTACGAAAGAAATATCGAAAAGCGGATTCAGAGAATATGCAACACTTGTTGCAGAATTGAAGGACCGTATTCGCTCGGCGCAGGTCCGGGCGACGCGTTCCGTGAACCGTGAGCTTATCAAGCTGTACTGGGATATCGGAAAAGCAATCGTTGAACGACAGAAGAAACTCGGTTGGGGTAAATCGGTGGTGGAGAAGCTTGCCGGTGATTTGCGAGCGGCATTTCCAGATCAGACCGGCTTTTCTCCACAAAACCTGTGGTTTATGCGACAATTCTACGACGAGTTGCATCACTACCCAAATCTCTTACGGCTTGTTAGAGAATTGCCCTGGGGCATTAACATAGCCATCCTCACCAAAGTCAAGGACAACAAAGAAAGGGAGTACTACCTTCGTGCAGCCGTTACGTATGGCTGGTCTCGGGCTGTGCTGACGCATCAGATCGAATCGAAGCTGTACCGCCGTGAAGTGAAAGCGAAAAAGACGCACAACTTCCGCCGACTGTTGCCTCCCCGTCAAGCCCGGGCTGCCGACCAAGTAATGAAAGACCCGTATGTATTCGACTTCATCCATCTTGAACCGGATGCGAAGGAGCGCGAGCTTGAGCTGGAGTTGCTCCGCCACCTGAGACAGTTTCTCATTGAGCTGGGTACCGGGTTTGCATTCGTGGGAAGCCAGTTTCGCCTTCAGGTCGGCAAAGAAGAGTTCTTTCTTGATCTCCTGTTCTATCACCTCCGTTTGCGACGGTTTATTGTGATTGATCTGAAGACGGTATCGTTCAAACCGGAGTTTGCAGGGAAGATGAATTTTTATCTTACGGCTGTGGACGAGCAGCTTCGGCACAAAGAGGACGAACCCAGCGTTGGCATCATCCTGTGTAAAGACAAAGACGACGTCGTCGTGGAGTTTGCTTTGAGGGATATGCACAAACCCTTGGGTGTGGCACGGTACCAAGTGACTGAAAAACTTCCGAAACAACTGGCTGAAGCCTTTCCAACGGCGGCTGAGTTGAAACGGCAATTGAAGGATGTGAAACAATGACGAGATATCAGATTCCTCGTCCCGACAATACGGAACTCGGAACAAACTTTGGGTCGAATGCAGTGGAAAAACTTTCTGGTGAATCTGAAGTGGGCGAAAGGTATCATGAAAGAGCATGAAGAAAAAACGGTGCTTGTCGGCATCATGAACAACAAACACGATTGGGATATCGCGTGCGACCGACACTGGTATCGAATCCCGGTGAGAAGTGCGCCGAAGATCGTTCGCACCATCGGAGTCCGGTACTTAGCTTTTTATTTGACTAAGGTGTTCGGTGAGCAGGCATTTTCGGTCCCATGCTATGCCAGCGTAGAAAAGATAACGATTGTGAAGCGAAAAGAACTTTTCCCGAAAGAGGAGAATGATCCCAAGCGGGATGACGATTACTTCAGGCTTCAGATAGGAAATCTCCAGGTGTTGCCCAAACCAATCGTCAGCAAGCGGTTGCGACGAATAGTATTTATTGAAACTACGCCTTCGCTCTTGCGTCACGCCAACGAAATCAATGAGCTTTTCCATGAAAGTCCAATCGAGGAAACATTTTGGAGCGCATTGAAGGAAGAGGAAATCGATGCGGAAAGACAGTATTTTGTCGGGAATGAGCAATATCGGTTCTGCCTTGACTTTGCTATCTTCTGCATGCAGCGCAATATCGATGTTGAGTGTGATGGAGATAAGTACCATCTCCAACCGGCGAGGGTTCGCCGGGACAAAAAGAGAAACAACATCATGGAAAAAATGGGATGGTCGGTGCTTCGTTACGGGAGTCGCGAGATCTACAATGATTTGCCAAAAACCATTGATCAGGTCAAAGAAACCGTCAATGTGCTCGGTGGACTCCAAGTGAGCGATCAAAAAGGGAGCTATAAGCTGTTGCCTGTGCAAAAGCAAGCAAAACAAGAGAGCCTTTTCAATCGGAGAAGAAAAGCTTAGCCCTAAGTGAATTGCATGGGAGATAAGAAAACGCAAAGCAAAAATAGCAGCAAGAGTGAAATTACCGAGTTGATTGAGTTGGCGAAAAGGTTGGCGGTGTGAAGGCACTTTGATTTTTGCACCCACCAAGCACTCGCATTTATTGTTAATCCCGCAATAGCTATGTCAAAGTCTCAACCAAGTTTATTCCCTTCAAATGCAATAGTTGATCTAGGTAATTTAAAGGAACACACGGCGAGTTCTCCTCGCATCTTTTTTGTACCAGATTCTGGCCGAACATATGTCGTTAAGTCGCAAAAGACGAATCCGGCTGAACCTTATACACCAGCAAATGAGTTTCTGGCGTGGGGGCTTGCGAAGGAGCTGGGATTGCCGATCCCGGAGAGTCAATTATTTGACTTCGACGGTGAGAAGTATTTCGGTAGCTTGATTCATCAACCCACTAAGCTGTGGTGTCCGCCGGTGTTACAGAATCTGATAAGTCCAAATATCCTCTTTGATATCATTTCATTTGATATATTCGCGTGCAATACCGATAGACATCTCAACAACTTGATTTTCACGGAGAACAACAACCTCACATATAACGTTCACATTATTGATCACGGCAGATGCTTTTTCGGAGAGGCGACCGGTCCAGAGCTATTTAAGAAGAAAGATGTTGCGACCGATATATCCGGTTTTGTAAAGATTGTCCCCTACTTGATTAACAATCACTTGGACATTTCACATTTTGAAAGTGCGTTGCAGAGAATCGAACAGCTTACAACCACACAGCTCAGGTCTTTTGTTCAAAACATCCCCTCTGAGTTCTTGGCGGAAGCAGACAAACTGTTGGCTGAGACGATACTTGATAGCAGGAAGTCTCGAATTAGAGGCCTTTTGACCGGACAAATACAGTTCTTCCAAAGGAGGTAAAAATGGGCACTATATCGTATTTCACAATACTTAGGTATGTTCCAGACGTTGTGCGGGGCGAGTACATCAATGTTGGGGTTGCCCTAGTAGCCCCAAATTTTTTCAAAGTTCAACTCATTACCGACTTATCCAGGCTGAGGGCACTAAATCCTATTGAGGACGATTCAGCATTGGATTACCTCTCTTTGCACTTTGCTGCAATACAGGAACAATTTAGGATGGAACTTGGTAAGATAACCAGTGTCGAATCCACGAGCGCCATTTTTGAAAAACTACTTCGTGATTTAGTGGGACAATATAAGTTCCTAATTCAGACGAGTGAAATAAAGAAGGCCGAAATCGTAGATTACAGTGTTGATAAAGCCGGGGCGCTTCTAGCGAGTTTATTCGAAAGACTTGTAGTGACGCCGACCGAGGCGCAGGTTGAGGTTGTAACAAAGGGCAAGTATAGACGATTCAAGACCGAAGTGAAAGGATCATTTAGAAAATTAAAGATTCTCAGTGAAGAAAGAGGAAAACCGACAGAGGGAAAGGTTATTGAAGCTTACCCCATTCTAATTGATCAGAAGAAGGATTGGTTTTGGACGGATTTCGGATACAGAAACGGTCACGACGTGTTAATTGATACGATCGATTTTGATTCGAAAGATCTTCGTGAAGGCGTTCATCGTGCCGCGGTGACGGCAATTAAGTTTGATTTGGTGAAGCAACATGTCACTCGGGAGCGTACTAATGTCGAATGCTTGTCAGTGATAAAACTTGGCAAAAACAAGCCTGAAGATTTTGAGCGCCAACTTTTCTTACTTAACACGTACTCAGACAAGGTCTTTAACTTATCGATTTCGAGTGAAAAGAACGAATTCTTTGAAAAAATAAAAGATGATCTCAGATCATTTCTCGTTTAGCCGTTCGCTTGGCTAGTGATATAGCCGCCTCAGATGCTAACCGACTCACAACTCAAATCCAAAGTCGACGCCCTCTGGGACCGCTTCTGGTCCGGTGCTTCGCTAATCCCCTCACCGCCATCAAGTCCCGTGTCGCCTTCGGCGTCACGAGGACTGCGGGCTTTGTTGAAAGTGGGATTATTGTGCGCGCAGCAAATGTCCTACCACATCTTCCTCAAGCGTCTGGAGGACATGGACAACGCATGTGCGGCTGCGAGCGATGCAAATCCAGGATGCGAGAATTGAGTCGCTCAAAACCATCGAATGATTGGAAGGCGGAATCTAAATCATTTGATACGAAAATCGCTTTTGAAGATGTTGATTCTCAAATAATGATAAAATCCTTTGAGAAGAAATCCGCCTTTCGCCAAAAAACCGGTACGAAGTATGCTTCGCATCGAAGACTTGATCCAAAGGATCCTTGCGAAGCATCCTTCGGATCGGACTCGTTGAGCGGACAAGTTGGCGGAATGCTGGTGAAATAGTGCCACATGGCGCTATCGTAAATAATAACCGATACCAATGAATTTTACACGGGCTGACGAAAAAAATAACGTCAGCCTTTTTTATTTCTTTCGTCGCAGTAAATTTCTTACATTTGTTGAATGAAAAGCACAGTGAGTATGGTAGTTTTTGTCTTGGTAATCGGCTGTGGAGCTTCTTCACCTCGGTTTGCAAGCGGCGAAAAAGACGCCAAACAATCTGAAAAACAAAAAAAAGGGAATATTCGTTTTTCATCGAAGGTGATCGAAGAAGAGACGCGCGAGGATGATAAAAAAGTTAATGTGAAAGAAGTACAACAGCGGTTCAGCAGTGCAAAATCCACAAAGAAAACTGCAGCACCGAAAAAGAACGAGACAGGCGAAAAACAATCTCTTCCATCACCACCTGTCACTGCTGAGAATTTTGAACAGCAGAAAATGATGGATGCCATTCTTGCGTGGATGGGAACGGCGTATGAATACGGCGGCGAAAGCAAATCGGGGACCGACTGTTCCGGATTTACGATGCAGATATTCAAAGAGAGCGCAGGGATGCAGTTGCCGCGCGCAACCGAAGAACAGGTGAAGCTGGGTTCTGCCGTGGCACAGGAGAATCTGAAGTTCGGCGATCTGATATTTTTCAATACCACGGGAGAAAATCCGTCGCACGTCGGGATTTACATCGGCGATAATATGTTTGCTCATGCAAGCGTAAGTTTCGGCGTGACGCTTTCATCGCTGTATTCTTCATATTATAAGAAGCGATATTCAGAGGCGAGAAGAGTAGTTCAATAATTTTTTCATTGAATCAGTATATCATTGAATCAATGTAACTACTCACCCAAAAAAAATAAGCCACACCTGTGTGCTGAAGCTTTACTACATAGAAAGTTTCGTGAAGTGCAGCACTTCGGTGCGCAAGCACAGATTCACAGATTTTTGACAAAATTTTTTTAAAGTTTATCAGTGAAATTCCTATCCGCCGATCCAAAGGATTCCTTCGGGAAGAAGGATGTGGCGATGTTTTTTCTTTGTATTTTTATAGGAAATTATTTGAAACATTAATTAGTTCTCGCTGAAAAAGTCATTGCGAGCGAGTGCTTTTTACGAGCGAAGCAATCTTTTGTTCAAATTTATAAGGTTGCTTCTCCCGACAAGTCGGAATCGCAATGACTATCTAACGAGTATTTCAGTGAGAACTAATTACGCTGAGTAGCGCGTTCAGTACGCCTTCGGCCTGCCCGCCGCACATACAGCGTGCTATGGCAGGCGGGCGTATTTTTCTCAAATAGAGTAACTCACAATGGGTATCTCTAAAAACCTATTCTGCGAACCTGTCGTACGACAGGCGTAATCTGCGGGAGAATATTTCCCGCTGATTTCGCTGATTACCGCAGATAAAAAAGAAATCACTTTCAGTTTTTAGAGGTGCCCCAATGTGAGTTACTTAGGAGTTACGAATCAATGAACCAATGAGCAAATGAATCAATAACGGAGTATTTGTGTCGCAATTACCAATTTACCTCTACGGCACCGACGTCTTAAAAAAGAAAGCGAAAAAAGTAACCGAAGTGACCAATGCCGATATCGCATTGATCAAAAATATGTTCGAAACGATGCATGAAGCGAACGGTATCGGGCTGGCGGCAAATCAGATCGGAGAATTGAAACAGATTCTCGTCATGGATATTTCCGACATGGAAGCAGGAAAAGGGATCAAACCGCTGGTGGTCATCAATCCCGAAGTGATCGAAGAAGAAGGAGAATGGGAATTTGAAGAGGGATGCCTGAGCATTCCCGATGTGCGGGACAAAGTTGTACGCGCGGAAACGATCAGAGTAAAATACAACGACATCAACATGAACGACGTTGAATTGGAAGCGGATGGACTCCTTGCGCGTGTATTGCTTCACGAGATCGATCATTTGAACGGTGTGCTGTTTGTGGAGCGCCTGAATGCGACCAAACGGACACTGTTGAAGAGCAAGCTCCGCAAGATCCAAAAAGGGGATGTGGAAACTTCGTACGAAGTCGTTATTGCGCCGACCGACAAACCAAAAGCTAAAAAGAAAAAATAACTTGGCAGGTCGGCATTAATGCCGACCTACCTATTTCATTTTATGAAAATTATATTTATGGGCACACCGGACTTTGCCGTTCCAAGTCTGGAAATATTGCTGCAGCACGGCTATTCCGTTTCCGCGGTAGTTACTGCGCCGGATAAACCGCGCGGCAGGGGACAGCAGGTGAGTTTTACACCCGTAAAAGAATTTGCGCTTAAACGTTTGCTTCCGGTTTTTCAACCTGATTCTCTCAAAGACACACAATTCATTTCCCAAATCTCAAACCTCAAACCCGATCTCTTCGTTGTTGTAGCGTTCAGAATTTTACCGAAAGAATTGTATTCACTTCCAAACAAAGGCGCTTTCAATCTTCACGCATCGTTACTGCCGAAATACCGCGGCGCCGCGCCGATCAATTGGGCGATTATCAATGGAGAAAAAGAATCCGGTGTGACATCATTCTTCCTTCAGGATAAAGTGGACACGGGCAATATTATTTTGCAGGCACGCGTCGCAATCCGCGACGATATGAATGCCGGAGAATTGCACGATGTATTGTCGGAGGTGGGAGCAGAGATCGTGTTACAAACCGTGCGATTGATCGAACTCGGTAAAGCAGCACCGCATCCGCAGGATGATGTACTCGCTTCTCCGGCGCCGAAAATCTTCAAAGAAACGTGCCGCATCGATTGGGATCAACCGGCAGAGAACATTTACAACTTCATTCGGGGGTTGTCACCGTATCCGGCGGCGTGGACGGTTCTCAATGGAAAGATGATGAAGATTTACAAGTGTAGGTTCATTCATAAAGATGATTCAGGCTTCAGGTTTCAGGTTTCAGGATTTGGTACTGTTGTGGTGGAGAATAACAAACGATTGTTTGTAAAAACTGCGGATGGTTGGTTGGAAATTTTAGAATTGCAACAAGAAGGTCGCAAGCGAATGAGCGCTGAAGAATTTTTGCGCGGATGCAAATTTGCGGAGAATGATAGATGAGTCTACTCTAAAAAGGTTATTATGAAAGTTTTTGATTTCGACTTTAGGATAAAATCAAAACATTTTTTCAGTAAAACTACCTTTTTAGATTCGACTCATAGATTTGAGTGAAAGTTGACTTTTGCGGATATGATTTTCATATTACAAGAAAAAAGGATGAATATGAACTCCAAAATAGTTGTTAAGCAACGGACTGTTTCATTGCAAAGGGCGAAAAGGATCTTTCCCAAAGCAAAACTTTCAGTATTTACAGATGTTTTTGCATCCGAAGGAAAATCTATCAATGTTAAAAAATTAATGTCGTTGATGGATTCTATAGGTGAAAAGACAAAGAAGCAAGGACTTACCGAAAAAAAACTCAAACAACTCCTGCGTAATTAATGCGCTGCGTGATAGATTGTAACGTTATTGTCAGCGCATTACTTCTTGCCAAATCAAAATCCCGATTAGCATTGAACAAGGCACTGATTGAAAGTGAAATACTTCTTTCACAATCAGTGATGCAAGAAATTAGTGAAGTGTTGCGCAGAGAGAAATTCAACAAGTATATTTCTCTTGAGGAGCGAGTCGCATTTGTCGGCTTGTTACTCAACGTTTCAACATTTGTGGTGCCGAGAATTTCATTACACGTTTGCAGAGATCCTAACGATGATAAATATCTTGAACTTGCCGTGAGTGGAAAAGCGGATTACATCATTTCCGGAGATAAAGACTTGCTCGTTCTTCATCCCTTCCAAAATATTCAAATAGTTACACCAGCGCAGTTTTTGAGACTAAAGTAATTTTATCCTGCGAATTACAACCAAAAACCCGAAGAGTGATCTTCGGATTTTTGTTGCTACTACATATTCATACCAATTTTTTAACGATAGGATTCAGGAAAAGAAAAATTTTTAATTTTGTGCGCGGGCTTTCGTCGCATCCAATAGCGTGGACGGTTCTCAATGGAAAGATGATGAAGATTTACAAGTGTAGGTTCATTCATTCGGAGAATCCTTTGGATAAAGATGATTCAGGTTTCAGGATTTGGTACTGTTGTGGTGGAGAATAACAAACGATTGTTTGTAAAAACTGCGGATGGTTGGTTGGAAATTTTAGAATTGCAACAAGAAGGTCGCAAGCGAATGAGTGCTGAAGAATTTTTACATGAAGAATTTTTACGTGGAAATAGATTTGCGGAGAAAGAAAGATTTGAGTAGATTACCGTGAGGTTCACAATGGAAACAATGACTAACTCAACATCTCAAAATATCATTTCTACACTTCTTCAATCGAAAGCTGAAATTCAGCAGCGTTATAAAGCTGATGTTATCGGATTGTTCGGATCCTATGCCCGCGGAGAACAAACAACGGCAAGTGATGTTGACGTGTTAGTAAAGTTTTCTCCGGGCGCTTCGTTGTTCGATTTAGTCCGACTTGGAAACTACCTTGAAAATAAGCTGCAAAAAAAAGTTGATATAGTTTCCGAGCGTGCTCTTCGACGTGAACTACAGCTATACGTTTACAAAGATCTCATTCGTTTATGAGAGATTACAAACTTTTCCTCAACGATATACTTGGTGCAATCCAGGCGATTGAGACTTTTGTTGCCGGAATGAACTTTGAAGAGTTTGAAGCAGACGATAAAACCACAAGCGCAGTGATCAAAAAATTAGAAATTATCGGCGAGGCGGCGAAAATGATTCCAGATGCAATTCGTTCTGATTTTCCTTCAGTGCCGTGGTCAGATTTGGCTGGAATGCGAGATAGATTAGTTCATTCGTACTTTGGTACTGATGTAGTCCTCGTTTGGGATGCCATCAAATATGAACTTCCGAAACTGAGAAAAGATATTTCTGCGGTTATCATTACATTGCAATAGTTTCATTTCCCGCTCGTATACTTCCTTACATCCACTTTTTCCACCGTTACCATTGCGCCGCATTTCGCTTCTTCTATCATCTGATCGATCATCGGCAGTAACGATTCAATCTTTTCTTCGACATCAACAATTTCGACGACGATCGGCAGATCGTCCGAGAGTTCAATGAAGCTGGTTTTGTGAATGTGGCTGCGTGCGCCATATCCTTCAATTCCCCGTAGTACGGTAGCGCCGGCGATACCTTTTTCGCGTGCGTGCAAAATGATCGCTTCAAATAATTGTTTCCCTTGGTAACGGTCATTTTCACCGATGAAGATGCGTACTAATTTCCCAGTGCCGAGCAATCTCATAATTCACCTCAGAAATTTTTTCCGATGATATACCCACACCACGTTGCCATCACACACCCCACAATACTAAAAACGATATTTGCTCCGGCGGCAGCCAATTGTCCCGACCGCATCAGTTCAAACGTTTCGAAACTGAATGAGGAAAACGTTGTAAATCCTCCCAGTAAACCGATGATCAGGAACATACGAACATTCGGTTGAACAAACAGCCGTTCATTCATCAACGACATCAGCAAACCGATGAGGAAACAGCCGATTATATTTACGGCGAGCGTTCCGTAAGGGAATGTTTCTCCAATGCTGTGATACACAAGCCGAGAGAACACATAACGGGAAATACTTCCCCAAAATCCCCCTAAACCGATAAATAAGAGTTTTTCCATAAATGCTTATAGCTCAATGCAAATTAATTGCATCCCTGAATGAAATGAAGTATATTGACTGCGAATCGTCTTCAAAATAGAAATTTTTTAGTCGAGAGCAAGCGTTTCAATGGGAAAAGTTATTGCCATAGCGAACCAAAAAGGGGGCGTGGGTAAAACCACGACAGCGGTGAATCTCGCCGCTTCTTTGGCTGCTGCTGAACGGGAAACACTATTGCTGGATATCGATCCGCAGGCAAATGCGACCAGCGGCGTAGGATTTGACAGCAAAATGCTGGATAAAACAGCATATGAAGTCATGATGGGTGAGATATCAGCCGATGAAGCAGTCGTAAACACGTCAATGCCTTATCTATCGCTTATTCCCTCCAACATCAACATGGTTGGCGCGGAAGTGGAGATGGTCAATGAACAGGACCGCGAGAAAAAACTTCGCGTAGCCATTGCCGATATTCACAAAAAATTTGAATACATTATCATCGACTGTCCCCCCAGTTTAAGTTTAATTACCTTGAATGCGTTGACTGCGGCGGATTCTGTTCTTATTCCCGTACAATGCGAATATTATGCGTTGGAAGGTCTTGGTCAGTTGCTCAATACGATCAATAGGGTGAAGAAAAACCTCAATCCGTCGCTGGATATCGAAGGCGTGCTTATGACGATGTTCGATTCGCGCCTGCGCCTCTCCAATCAAATTGTCGATGAAGTGAAAAAATATTTCGGTGAGAAGGTCTTTTCGGTCATCGTTGCACGAAACGTACGATTAAGCGAAGCGCCGAGTTTTGGAAAACCGATCTTGTTGTACGATGCAATGTCCTCGGGCAGTAAAAATTATATCGATCTTGCGCAGGAGATATTAAAGAATCACCACAAACAGCAGGTCTCGCATCGTACGGCATCGCATGGAACCGCTGTGCATTCATTGTAGCATAGTAACTACACAGTGTAGTTTATCACACTTTGTAACTCCGCCATTTATGGCGGAGATATTGGAAACCACCAAAATTCATGGGCTTTAGCCCTGAAAAAATATCATGGCTAA
>Ga0209516_1000076_pt1 | contig 32382 bp, 22 predicted proteins | sample Napbiome12C3dose_FD_187716 | JGI IMG/M metagenome (GOLD analysis project Ga0209516, IMG submission 187716) | Groundwater microbial communities from S. Glens Falls, New York, USA - Naphthalene biodegradation metagenome 12C3dose (SPAdes) (version 2) ... | reverse complement strand
CACCGGATTCGTTCAATGTTTGTTGAAGTTGCTCTAATTCGAATTTGTGTATTTGAAGATGAGCAATATGTTCACGTAATGAACGATTGGTCGTTATCGTTTTGGATTCATCGGTTGTATCTTCGCTATCTAAATGAGTAAAGTATATTTCAATCTTTTCATCAATTTCTGTAATGAGTCGTTGTAATTTTTCTTTGGTATAACAGCGGCTGTTATGATTCACCGCACTGAACTTGCTACCATCGATAGCAACCAATTCACCACCGAACAAATTCAATTTCTTACATAACAGCGTAAACTCACGGCACACATTCTTTAACGCTTGGGTATTCTCTTTCCGGAAATCGGCAATCGTCTTAAAGTCTGGTTGGAGCTTGCGTAATAGCCACATCACTTCAATATTCCGATGCGTCAACTGTTCCAATTGACGACTGCTGCGAACTTTATTCAAATATCCATACACATATAACTTTAACAAATCTGACGGCGAATATGGTGGTCGTCCTGTTGCTTTTGCTTGAGCATGGGTAAATCCCAATTCCCCAAGGTTCAAACTATCAACATACGCATCAATGAAGCGAACTGGATTATCTTCACCGACATACTCATCGACTAATAGTGGAAACAAGACGCTTTGGTTTCGATCAAAGCCTTCGATAAAACTCATGACTGTTCCTTGGGTTGTTTCTTGCAATCTAACTACTCTGTTTTTTTAAAACAAGAAATAGTTTTCACACAGTCTGTCTACTTGGGAACGTTCTTTTTTTAAAACTCAGTTTCACATTACATTTCTGCGAAGTGGAGCTTCGCTGAGATACGTTCCAAAACAGAGTTTGGGAACGAGAGATAGTTTTCTTACGATAGAACTACAATTATTTATGAGTCGAATCTAAAAAGGTCTAATTTCAATTTTTAGGTATCGAATCCAGTTTAAATTTGTTCCGCTTCTCGGAACTCCGTACAACGGAGGCAATTATTTTCTTAAAAATACCTTTTTTAGAGTAGACTCATTTCTTCAATTCTTTCCGAATTTGACTTTCGAGTTTAAAGTGTTCGTCGGCGGGGATGCCGAGTTTTTCGCGAAGCGTGGTGAGAAAATCGGATTCATTGGGCGTGACCGAATCGTCCGACCAGACATTCCGCAACGCGGTGATGTATGCTTCGCCTTTGGCAGCAGTTTCCAACTCGGAAAATTTCGCATCGGTCATTTGGAGGGCGCTTTTCAAGACCAGCAGTAAGACGCGCTCATCGGCAGAGATAGCGCCGTCCAGCCATGATTTCTGGAACATGCTGCGAAGAATATCTTCGCCCTGTTTTTGGAATGAGGCGTTTGCGGCGGCATTCTTGACGGTTTCCAATTCCTTTTGCAGCACGGCGATCTGCGCAAGCGATTCCGCCTTCGCCACTTCTTTCGCCGTCTCGATCTCTTTTTGATGTTTGGACCTGATGCTGTCGAGTTCTTTCTTCACCGCTTCAAGTTCTTTATCATTTCCTTTGCCCGTCTGTTGTTTTGCCGAAGAAAGTTCATGCTGTAAAGCGGCGATCTGTGCATTGAGATTTTTTTCGGCTGCGTCTTTTAACGCCTGTGCCTCTTTCACCTGCATCGTCAATTGCGCAACATCCCGCTGCAGTTTGGCTTGTGTCGCGGCGAATTCCTGACGCAATGTTTCCAGCCGAGTGGTTGAATCATCTTTCGCTTTTGCGGCAGGCTCTTCTTTTGCTGCAGGTTTGGATTCTTCTTTGACGGCTTCCTTTTTCGCTGCGTCCATCGGTTTTGACTGGTCGGCGGATTTTACAGGTTCGGAAGGTTTTTCTTTCACTGCATCGGCTGGTTTATCGCCCGCTTTTTTATCTTCCGACAATTTCTTTACTTTTTCTTCTTCCGCTTTTTTCTTTTCTTCCGCAATGGAGACATTGATGCGATCTTTGTATGCCATCGCATACATATTGTTCGGTTCAATCGCTAACGCTTTGTTGACCTCTTCGAGCGCCTTATTCCATTCGGTGGATTTAATATACCGATCGGCGGCTTTTAGAAGCTCGCCAATCATTTTTTTTTGCGTCTCTTTATCTTGAATCACTGCAGCCATAATGAACGAAAAGCCCTTCTCCGATTGAACACAATATACCCAACAAGTGTTTGAATTTCAATGATGAACGCAGACAATACTATGCAGCACAACGAAAGGCAATGCGATCGCCCGTGTCGGCGATGATGTGGAAACAGCGGTACAAACTATTTAGAGAGCGCTGAAAATGTAGGACGGGATGCTATCCCGTCCACTAAATTTGGTCGGATTGGCAATCCGACCTACAGTAAAACTAATTTTTTCAGTGCTCACTATTTAACTCCGATCTCCTTCAGCAAAAATCCGGCTTCGGCAACTTTCTCCACCGTCCACAATATATACCGAATATCGACGCCGATGGACCGGCTGTAGCTTTGATTCCAAGCAAAATCATTGATCGTTGCTTCGAATGCACGATCGAAGTTCACGCCGACCAATTCTCCTTTTGCATTGAGTATCGGACTGCCCGAATTACCTCCCGTAGTATCCATATCATAAAGAATACCAACGGGAACATCGTTCAATTTTTTATTCTGATATCTGCCAAAATCTTTTTCCCTTGAAAGCTCCCGAATTTTTTGCGGCGTATCGTAATCCGGATCATGCGAAGCATCCTTCGGATCGGATGATTTTTCGATCAGTCCTCGCAATGTGGTGATCGGTGAATAATACACGGCATCGGCGGGACTATACCCGCGTATTTTGCCGAATGTGAGCCGAAGCGTGCTGTTGGCATCGGGAATAAAATCTTTTTTCTGCCATTGCTGTTTCACTTCAACAAGTTTTGCCATCAATCGGTTCAACTCGCCGGAGCGGCGGCGCGCAATGGCGCTTTGCATTTCAATTTCCGGTATCAAGGAGCGGGCGAATTTTATTAACGGATCGTTGAGCGCCGCAATTTGTTCGGGTGTCATCTCCAATGCCTCTGCAACAAAAGCAGAATCCGTCATTCGGGTTCGCGCGAAAACGGCATCAACAAAATGTTGAATGGAGGCAAGAGTGTCCGCACCCTTCACTAGTTCCATTACCGCATCGATCCTTTGTTGAGACGGGAGCCGTGCTGCACTGAACAACATTTCCCGCAAAAATAATTTGTCGATCGGAACATACGCGTTCCGGAATGCAAGAAGAGAATTTTGTTTGAGTGTCGGAATGTTCCTCTCCATATACGTTCCCGCGCGTTCCATATCCGGCTTCTGCCGTTCGTCCGCAAGTTTCAGGATCCTGTGTGCCAAGGTGAGAAGCGTCGAACTTTCTACGATCATTCCATACGTTGTGCCGGATACGCCTGCTCCGGGTCCAATAAGGATGTTTCTCAAGGCGTCGTTCTTTATTTCTTCATACACTGCCTTGAATCCTTCCAGAATATTGCCGTACTGCTGTTTTCGGAGTGGATCGGCATCAATGTAGGCGGTCAATGTCTCTTCTTCTTTTTGTTTATTCTCGAGAATGGGAAGGCTCTTGAATCCTTTTAACTTGCCGCGATAATTTTTTTCCACATTCGCCAACGATTTTATCCGGTCGGTCAACATAAGAGCAACGGCAGGATCGTCTTTTCCTGCCGCTTCCATCTGTGCGATCTTCCATTTATTCAATTGCTGAATATAGGGAAGCCGGATATCACGTTCGTATTCCAGGTAGTAGGATGGTTGATGACGGAATGTTTTGCCGGGATATCCGAGGATAAAAACATGATCTTCTTCTTCAACGCCATTCGGATTAACCTGTAAATATCTTTTAGGTTGATACGGAACATTCTCTGCCGAATAATCCGCTGCCGAACCATCTTTCCCGACATACGCGCGAACAAACGAAAAATCTCCCGTGTGCCGCGGCCAGACCCAATTCTCGTTTGCCCCACCAAACTCGCCGACGGAGCGGGGCGGAACATACACAAGACGGACATCGCGGATCGTTTTATAGACAAACAGCACGTATGTTTTTCCGGGGAACATTTCTGCAACTTCGGCGAGTATTCCGGTATGTTTCTTTTCTGCCTCAGCGACAATTTCTTTGATCTTTTTATCGATAATTTTTATGCGCATACTCGCATCTACTGTATCGGTGATTTCCGAAAGAACCTCTTTTGATACATCGCGGTACGAATCGACGATCCGGCAGGTGATACCTTTTGCTGGAATTTCCAACTCGCGTGTCTGCGCAAGAAAACCGTCCCGCACGTAATCATTCTTTACTGTGCTTGCCAACTGAACAGCACCGAATACACAATGATGATTGGTGATGATCAATCCTTCTCGCGAAATGAACGAGCCGCTGCACCCACCGACCCTGACGCTTGCATCCACCAGGCTAATGCCGTCGGGATTGTAAATATCTTTTGACGAAATCTTAAAACCTTTTGCTTTGAGATTGAGCTTGTGGATTTCGGAGAGGGGGTACATTCCCTCTTCGGCGTGAAGGACAATAGGGATCAATAACACCAGTATCCATGAGGAGAATCTTTTCATAAATGAGTCTACTCTAAAAAGGTATTTTTAAGAAAATAATTGCCAAATTGTAACTACTCAGCAGGGTTACTATATTGAAAATAAACAACACAAAATGCAATGCCACTAAGACACAAAGACGCGAAGAATCACAAAGAGTGCGTAACTACATTTTTCTTCGTGTAACTTTGTGCCTCTGCCCTGTTAAATAACTATGTTTCAATTCAGTTGGATTTAACAGAGCAAATATTTAACAGGGTGAATGCCTTTGTGGCAATAATTAGAACTGGATTCGATACCTAAAAATTGAAATTAGACCTTTTTAGATTCGACTCATAAATCACTTTCTTTCAATAGAAACGTAATGCCTGGTCATAAACCTTCGTAATTACCTCTGCACTAAATCCCTCACCATATTCGTCACGCTGCGAAAGTCGATCTTTCCGCTCCCCATTTGAGGAAGTTTTTCTATCACGACGAATTGTTTGGGCAAGGCAATGTTCGGTAGTTTTTCACTCATTTTTTTCAGAGTGTCTTTTTCATCGATCTGATTTGTCACCGCCGCAACAATCTTTGCCCCTTTGGTCTGATCGGGAATTTCAACCACACAACAGAGAGTCCCATCCGGCAGAAGTTTTTCCAGCACATCTTCCACTTTGATGAGCGATATCATTTCTCCGCCGATCTTCACGAACCGTTTCAGCCGTCCGACATGCCACAGATATCCATCTTCATCCATCCATCCCATATCTCCCGTATCGTACCAACCGTGCCGGAATGCAATGGAGGTTTGTTCAAAATTGTCGAAATACCCTTTCATCACATTATCGCCTTTCACCAAGACCTTGCCAATTTCTCGCACCGCACATTCTTCGCCGGTCTCGTAATTTTCCACCCGTACGGTTACTCCGGGCAATGGTTTTCCCACGCTGCCGGGGCGATTGTGTGTATACGAGTTCACACATAAACCGGGACTTGTTTCGGTCGTACCATACGCTTCGAGCAATACTTTATTATGTTTTTCCGAATATCCTTTGCGCAATGCATCGGGACATTTATCCGCACCGGCAAGCATGATGCGACACGACGCAAAATCTCCCGGAGAAGATTTTGCATGATATCCCCAGAAGAAACTCGGCGTTCCCACCATGATCGTTGCTTTTTCTTCCCGCACAACATCGCAGACTCCTTTAAAATCGAGCGGATTGGCGTACGTTACAACGGTCATTCCCATATACAATGGAAGCCAGACGTGCGCCGTCTGACCGAACACATGAAAGAGCGGAAGATTGCCGAGCATGATGTCGGTGTCATAAAAGTCTAACACTTGTGTTAAACTCTGAAGATTGGCGTGAATGTTCTTGTGTGTCAGTTGAACGGCTTTGGGATCTTTTTCGCTTCCACTGGTGAAAAGAATGACAATGTTATCGTTCTCATCTCCCTGGGCAATTGTTTTTTTGAGAAAATATGCCGGAAGTTTTGAACGAAGCGCGGCTTGAAGTTTATCGAGCGTGGAAATGTTCTCCATAATATCTTCAAGAAACACCATCCCGGGAATGATCGGACATTGGATCTTTTCCAACAGCGCCTTGGAAGTAATGATAGTTTTAAATGCACACTTCTGTTGCGCGTACTCGCAGTTCTGTGCCGCTCCAGTTGAATAATTGATCATCACCGGAGTCCTTCCGCTTATCAATGCAGCGAGGATCGACAACATACAGCCGGCAGATGTCGGCACCATGATACCGATAAAGCCGGGATCGTATTTCTGGAATTTTTCCGAAAGTATGAGCGAAGCGATAAGCGCACGAGAATATGTCAATCGCCGATTGGTCGTCCGGTCAATGATAAACATCTTGCCGCCGTACTCTTTCGCCGATTCGATGAATTTATGATGTAATAGCATGTTGGGAACTCCTTACCTAATTGATCTATGATAAGTGAAGTTAACTTTTCGCACCCGAAAATGCAACGAAAGACGACTGCCAAGTCCGTTCATTCGAATCGCCGCCAAGCAACAGAACCGCGGGACGTGGAGAAAATTTTCCCGGGAATTAAAAAATCACTTGACAACAGACTTTAATTTTTTATATTAAATATAAACAATGCCTTAATTAATAAGGTTAATATGTGATTAAACTTATTTATTAAGTTTTATTCGCTCTTTCCCCTGTGGGAAACAACATCTCCCATGGGATGCACAGCGTTACACTTCCGCGGTGCAGGCGGAGAGTAGGGGAGTGGGACAATCCATTATTACATTAATTATTTCAATCATCGGAGGGTACTATGGACAGCAGAAAAAGATTCATCGGTATTATTGTTTCACTTGTTGCCTTGTTCACCACAAGCACAATGGGACAGTTTAAATTCGGCACCGATATTTACAGCCATTATGTTTGGCGCGGTGCCGCGTTACATAGTGCTGAGAATTTTCAGCCTGCATTAACCTATACCGCAGGCAGTTTTTCGGTTGGCGCGTGGGGTTCGTATTCAGTCGGCGGCACCAGTTATACAGAAAATGATTTATGGGCATCATATGCTGTTGGTCCCGTAACAGTATATTTAACCGACTATTATGTGCCAACCCTTCTTGCACCTACTGCCACATTCTTCAACTACAACACCACAGCCGGTGCCGGTTCTCATACGGTAGAAGTCGGGCTTGGTTATACCGGTGGCGAATCATTTCCAATTTCTATAGCCGGTTATTACAATGTAATAGGCGGTACTCTTGATCCCGATAACTCTTCTTATGTTCAAATTTCATATCCATTTGCTATAGAATCAACCGACTTGAGTGTCGGTATTGGTTTTACACCCGCAAAAAGTACGGCATGGTACACGACAACGGATATGGGGTTAGTGAGTGTTGGAATAATGGCAACAAAAAAAATTAAGATCACGGAAGATTTCTCTCTTCCATTCAACGTGCAATATATCATGAACCCGTACGCTGAAAAATCATACTTGATTTTCGGAATAAGTTTGTAAGCAAAAACTATTCAGTGTGGTAATTGTAACACATAACATTTTTTACGTCAGAAAGGATTTCAGTTATGGATTCAACAACAGCCAGCGTTCTTGCTGATTCGGCGGCAGCGTTCGCCGCGGCAGCAACCCAAGGACCGACAGCAGGAGACGCCTTGTTTACAACAAACAATCTCTGGATGATGCTCGCAACCGCTCTTGTGTTTACTATGCACTTGGGTTTTGCAACGGTTGAAAGCGGACTCACCCAATCCAAAAATACCGTCAATATTTTGTTCAAGAATACTATCATTCCGTGTATTGGATTGCTTACTTATGCATTGGTCGGATTTAATTTAATGTATCCGGGTGCTGATTTTGCGGGAAGTGTGTTCGGCTTTGCCGGTTTTGGAATCGGCACCGATGAAGCAGGGATCACCAGCGCATACAATCCCGGATATACATACTGGACAGACTTTTTATTCCAGGCAATGTTTGCGGCAACGGCGGCAACTATTGTTTCCGGAGCTGTCGCCGAACGAATTAAATTGCATTCTTTTCTTATTTTTTCGGTCTTGTTTGTTGCGATCAGTTATCCGATCACCGGCTTCTGGAAATGGGGCAATGGATTTCTCAACACCATGTCGACACCATTCTATGATTTTGCCGGATCAACATTGGTACATAGTGTCGGCGGATGGGGAGCTCTTGCGGGTGTCATCTTGCTCGGACCCCGGATCGGAAAATATATCGACGGAAAGATTACACCGATCCCCGGACACAGCATGCCATTGGCAACGATTGGAGTATTTTTACTCTGGCTTGGGTGGTTCGGTTTTAACGGCGGCTCTGTATTGTCGGCAAATCCCGGTGCGGTTTCTCTTGTGCTGATGACAACATCCCTGGCGGGTGCAGCGGGCGGAGTCCTTGCCACGCTGACATCGTGGACTGTCTTCAAAAAACCTGATCTTTCGATGGCGTTGAACGGCATTTTGGCGGGCTTGGTAGGTATAACAGCCGGCGCAGATCAAATGGGACCGATGTCTTCCGTTATCATCGGAGCCGCTTCGGGTGTTATCGTCGTGTTCTCTGTACTGTTCTTTGATAAACTGAAACTGGATGATCCGGTCGGCGCTTTATCTGTACATCTTGTTTGCGGTATCTGGGGAACATTGGCGGTCGGACTCTTTGGGAATTTAGCAGGAACAGAACAGGTGATCAGTCAGCTTATCGGTATTGTATCTATTGCCGTGTTTACATTTATCTTTGCGTTTGGTGTATTCTTCATTTTGAAAAAAACGATCGGCATTCGCGTATCGGAAGCAGAAGAATTTGAAGGTTTGGACATTGGCGAGCACGGAATGGAAGCGTATCCGGATTTCAAAAAATGATCTCGGCATGAATATGCGTGATACATCAAAAAAAAATCGTGATTACTTTCAGAGAACATTTGATTTTCTGATGATGCTTGAGTAATCTTATGATATATTGAAGCATACATAGTCGTCCCTTAAAAAATAAGAAACCTTGTCAAGGTTTCTTAATCAACAATGAAATAACTTCCAAATTTTACAAATCTAATTACATAACCTTGACAAGGTTGTGCTAATGAAGACTTTTTAAGGTTCAGCTACATAATTGAATGAACAAATCCACAAACTTATATCAAGGATGCATCCATGAAGAAAATTGAAGCAATCATACGTCCTCACAAATTGGATGAAGTGCGTGAAGCATTACAAGAGGCGGGATTTCGCGGATTGACCGTTATCGAAGTAAAAGGGTACGGAAGGCAAATGGGTCACAGTGAGATCTATCGCGGATCGGAATACACTATTAATTTCCTTCCAAAAGTAAAGATTGAAATTGTGTGCGCCGATAGTGCCGTCGATAAAGCGGTCGAACAAATTCTGAAACATGCCAAAACCGGAGAAGTTGGCGACGGCAAGATCTTTATTTTCCCGGTCGAAGAGGTTATCAGAGTCCGCACGGAAGAGACCGGTGAAGACGCGGTGTAGTTTCGCAATAAATATACGCTTTAACAATTGAATTTAAGTCTTTAACGATAAAGCGGTTAACATCGCGTATGCTTTACCGTAAAGGTTGTGAAAAGAGATTGTTGAATTTCTTAACTCTCGATTGTGACACTATAAAAAAATTTGAAAAGATACCGTATCTTCGTCATACAACAAAAATATTACTTGCGTCTTACTGGTAAAGACTATATTTTGTAACTGCAATTAACAGTACACCGTTGATGCGCTTGTAATGCCCCGCATTCAATAGCGGGTATGTTTCGCTCCTGATCTTTCAAAGGGACCTCCCTGAACTAAGGATCGGCAAGCACAAAATTCCGAATGATCTTCGGGATGCGTTAAAGTGGCACCAATGCCGGATGTACCCTTACTGGCTTTCAGTTCAGTGAGGTTTTTTTGTAATATCACCTAAGGAGCTCCTCTTATGGAAACAGGGACCGTAAAATGGTTCAACAATGCGAAGGGCTACGGCTTCGTCTCCCGTGAAAACGGCGAAGATGTATTCGTGCACTATAAATCCATTGTTGGCGACGGTTATAAGACGCTGAACGAGGGCGAAAAAGTCCAATTTGAAGTTGAAAAAGGACCTAAAGGCCTCCAAGCAGCGAAAGTTTCGAAAGTCTAACAGCGATCGTTACTGCATGTAACCAAAAAAACCCTTCTGCAATTCGCAGGGGGGTTTTTAATTTTAAAGAGAATGGATTTCTTAAAGGGCATCTCTAAAAATCAATAAAATAATCCGTGAAAATCTGTTCCATCCGTGTTCACCCCGTTAAATAAACATTTCAAAATACATTACAATTCGTGATGTGCTATTTAACGGGGTAAATCCGTGTTCTATATTTTTACAAACATAGTTTTTAGAGATGCCCTAAAGAAATAAACCACCCAGACGCAAGTGTCGAGGAATTCTTTTGATTAAAAGAAACAGCCATCTGATTGCTCAACACAATCAGATGGCTGACCAATATTTTTTTTTCTACAAAAATATCTAAAACTCTACACTCACACCCGCCACAGGAAAAAATGCGAACTGATAAATTGTGTTTCGCGTTCCATCAGTAACGTATTGGTAGCCCGCAACATTCGCACGGTTGTACACATTCTGCAGCGCAACAATCATGACAATGTTGTATCCTTCGTTGTGCCATCGGCTCAGCCATTGCATATCGAGACGATGGTAATCGGGATATCGCGTTGAATTGATCTGCGCACCATTCTCCCACATTCCCCTCGACCACGTAATGCTTCCTTCTCTTCGCTGGATGAATGTCGTGAAGACGCGCGGCGTGTAGGGTCTTCCGCTGGAATATCGGAACCGAAAACTGAATTCCATATCGTCTGACATTGGAAGAAGATACGCCGGGTATTTGATGAAAAAGGGTGCATCATCCAGCGTCGCCCGTACATTTTTTACGATCTTTCCCGCAACGAGCGTCAGCAGGAACGGAAAATCGTAATCCGAAGGATACTCGCCGACATTGATCGGAGGAAATCCGGCGAGGTTCTCCCGCGGGTCATTCGTCGTCGTTGATGAGTACGAAAGACTGAACGTGCCGTAAAAATCTTCCACCTGTTTTTGCTGAATGAAAAATTCTATTCCTTTGGATCGTCTCTTTCCGATGCTGAATCGTTTATCGGAGCGGAATGTGTTGTCTGCAGACTTTATAAATTTTTCGTCAAACGGAAGTTTGTCGTACTCTTTGTAATATCCTTCCACCGTCGCCTTCAACCCTTCGTCGAGCACGTGTTCAATCCCGACGACAACATGCCGTGCATGAGCATTGTCCAGATTCCGGTTTTTGCGTCCGCCGAGATTGTCGCCGTACAACGGAAACGGAAGTGTCTGATAATATTCGCCGTACGCCGCGTTCAATTTTGTGGTCGGCGGATACAGTTCGTACGATATGCTCAGGCGGGGACTGATATTCCCTTTTTTCGAATAGGTGAAATAATCATACCGTAATCCCGCGGTGACGGAAAGTTTGCGGAAAAAAAATATTTTATCGCTCACATACCCGCCGATCTTGAACTCTTCGCCGAATCCAAGTATGCGGTGTATGCGGCCGTTGTCAAATGTGGATTGAACATCCCACGTCCCGTTCCGGTCGAGATCGAACCGGATCGTATCGGAATTGAAAAAAACATTGTTCACAAATTTTTCGGTCGTCAGCGCCTGTCCGCCGACCGACAGTTCGTGATTATCGAACAGACGATAGAGCAGATCGTATTTTGCCCCGAGCAAACGCTCGGTTGCATCGTTAGTATATGTCGGTCGGCTCAATAATTTTTGGAATGCCGTCACTTTCCCGCCGCCGTCGTATTCGCGGTACATAAAATCTTCCGTTACATTCACATCGTACCGGTTGCCGAGCAGATAGACGGAAAAAAGCGAATACCCTTCCGCACCGTAGAGTGAACGGAGCGTGGCTCCGACAGCGTATTGTTTTGAATGGACATCAACATTTTCCACTCCGGTGGAATCTTTCATGAATTTTTTCTGCTCGTTCGTCGCATCCGGCTTACCATTGAGAAAGATATTATCATCGCCGAAAATCCCGTTGAAGATCAGTTTCTGCGTTGGAGAAAGTTCGTATGTCGCTTTCCCCTGAAGATCATAATATTTCGGAATCGCCGTGATCCCGAGCGCAGAAATTCCCGTGATGCGGTCGATGAATTCCAAAAAACTTTGCCGTGCAGAAAATATCCACGTTCCTTTCCCTTCTGCAAATCCACCTTCCAGTACCGTGCCGACACCCGCAAAATGTGCCGACGCTTCACCGGCGATAACACGATCTTTATCCCCTTCGCGAAGCGATATATCCATCACCGACGAGAGTTTATCACCAAAATTTGCTGGAAATCCCCCCGTAGAAAAACGGATATCTTCGATCAGATCGACATTCACCATGTTGATCGGACCGCCGGAATTGAATTGGTTGGGATAATGATTGGTGGTCGGAATCTCGATGTGATCCATCACGGTGAGATTTTCATCCGGTGCGCCGCCGCGAACGATCAGTTCGTTGGATTGGTCGTTGCTGTTGGCAACACTCGGAAGATTCTGCACGATCCGCTGCATATCAAGGGCAGAACCGGGAGAGCGTTTCACTTCCGCACTGTTCAATCCGATCGTGGAGATCGGGCTGATACTTCCTTCACTGCTGAAATAATCCGCTTTTACCACCACCTCGCCGACTTCTACCGCCTCTTCAAACATTCGGATTTTTATTTTTATGCTGCGTCCGGTGGAAACGACAATGTTTGTCAGTACGGCGCTCTTATATCCGAGCAGCGAGGCACGCACACTGTATTCACCGACAGCGATCTGTTTGATCGTAAAATGCCCCGATTCATCCGTAATCGAACCGATCGTCGGCTGTTCAACAATCACAATATTAACGCCGACAAGAGGCTGTTGGGTTGTTCCGTCTATTAATTGACCGGAGATAGAGCCAAACCTGTTATCATCATTTTCATTTGCAGTTACGGGTAATGCCCAAAAGAAAAATAAGAGAGTAGAAACACATATTTTCATGACAAAAAATTAAAATACATTTTATATTAATGAGTCGAATCTAAAAAGGTCTAATTTCAATTTTTAGGTATCGAATCCAGTTTAATTTTGGCAATTATTTTCTTAAAAATACCTTTTTAGAGTAGACTCATTAATGTGGGCAGTTGAATTATTTCAAGTAATACTTCAGCGGATTTGGAGGAAGTTTGCATTCTTCGGCAAGGAAAAATTTTTCAACCTTCCCTTCGTTGCGAAGTTGATACAATCGCGGCACTAATTTATCGCGAAAATCAATCGGGGTTAATGGATTGATATAGATACTGGTTCCGCCTTCAAAACCTGCCGGAACATTCACTCGCCATTTGAGCAAAATATGCCACGGCATTTTATACACCGCATCTATTGGAGTGTAATACCATTCTTCGTTGCACGAAAGCTGCGATCCCATTGCTGTATGACACGTATGCACTATATTGCTAAATCCACGAATTTCTTCCTCGGTGTGTTCGTGCGGACGGGAAGAGTACGATTTGGAATAAATTTCAATCGTCGGAAAACGATGACCAATACCGACATACGCAACAGCATAATCATTTTCTGCAAACACAAGATTGTACTGCGATGCGAGATTGGCGCCAAGCTCATTAAATATATTCGGATCTTTTTGCACCATCTGAATTTGATTGCTGATCGAAGCGCCCCATTCATCCAAACCGCAGATTTGTTTATGCAAATGATCGACCGATGCGCCGGCAGGTCTCAACCAGTTTTGAAATATGCTGATGTATCGAATGTACCGATTGTATTCCAGCATATCCCGCATGGCATCAATCGTAAATTTAAAATACTGAAAATGCTCTTCGGAAGTCAACTCGCCCGATGAACGAAGTTGTGCGTCATATTGCGCATTCTCAATGTAGTGAGATTTTGCAATGATCAATTCGTGGCATCCGCCGAAGAATGCGTCTGCCATGTGTAATTTTTCAAATTGCGACTTGCGGCGAATCTGTTCATCGCTTTTTCCTGCTTGATGCAGTTTGTAGTTGATGATATTGGTGATGTGTTCGGCGCCTTTGGCATTGGTGAGATACGAGTCGCGCCATTCCGTAAGTGCGGTATTCAATCGGTAACTGTAATTTTTTTTCCAGTAATCAATCGTAACGATCTCGAATAAATTTTCTGTGCGGCGAAATTCGGCAACGGTATTGTAGTATTGATCTGGCGGAAGGTGATACAATGTCTCGCAATGGTCATTCACCTTTACGAGTCGAGCTTTTTCGGGAGGAACTTCGTAATATCGTGTTTGACAGAAACTACAGTACTCTTCGTGTTCAGTCTTTTCAATTGGTTTTGCGCTCGGGGGAATATCGTTGGTGATCGGTTTGTTCCCTCTTCCGGGAACAGCCCACACTTCTGTTTCTGTGAACGGGTTGACTTGCTTCACCGTTCCATCGGGCATAATATTGTAGTAGAAACTGTAGTTTCTTGGAAACATATGGTTTCCTGTTGAAAAAAACCTTCCAAGTCTTTTAGACTTGAAAGGGTTATTGGGCACCTCTAAAAACTGAAAGTGATTTCTTTTTTATCTGCGGTAATCAGCGAAATCAGCGGGAAATATTCTCCCGCAGATTACGCAGATGTTCGCAGAATAGGTTTTTAGAGATACCCTATTGTTATTACACCTTCGTTGCTGCTTTGAGCATTACCTGTACTTTTTTTGGCGAGTCCGCTTCGGCGTAAAAACGAATCAGCGGTTCGGTGCCCGAAGCGCGGATGAGCATCCATCCGTCTTTCATGTAGAGTTTTACACCGTCGGTCGTATCGATACGCTCAACTTTGAACGAGCCGACCGTTTTTGGCTTGCTCAAATAGAACTTCATCACTTTCTCTTTTTGGGCGGGAGTCAGATGGGCATCTATTCGTCCAAAATGGTGCTCACCAAATTCATCGAACAATTCTTTCACCAGTTCGCTCAGTTTTTTCCGGCGCACTGCCATCACTTCCGCCAACAGGAATCCGATAAAAATACCGTCCCGTTCCGGTAAATGTCCCTTCACGGCGATTCCGCCGCTTTCTTCGCCGGCAATGATGATATCGTTTTCTGTCATCAACCGGCAGAGATATTTGAAGCCGACGGGTGTTTCGTGCAGGCGAATGTTGTACTTGTCGCACATCTTCGAAATGATCGCGCTGACCGACAACGATTTTGCAACTGCACCGCGAAAATGTTTCCTCTCAACAAGATATTTCAGGAGAACGGCAAAGATGCGGTGCGAATCGACAAAATTTCCTTTTTCATCAACCGCACCGATGCGGTCGGCATCGCCGTCGGTCGCAAATCCAATGTGGTATTTTCCGGCACGGACTTCCATGCTCAACTCTTCCACATTTTGCGGGAGCGGCTCGGGGTTCGTTGATCCGAACGACGGATTGTAATCACTGCGGATCGTTCCGATCTTCGGTAAAAGAAGTTCCGGGATACCCATTCCTGCGCCGTGCATCGCATCGTGGATAATTTTGATCCGCGTCGCTTTGATAAGATCGAATGCTATTTTTGTTTTCAGATCGTCGACGTAGATCCTGGTCAAATCGATAAATTGGATCAGCTTTTTCTTCACGAGATCGTCAAATGAAGTGAGTTCAAGCGGAAGTGTTGTCGCATCCTGCAGCGGTTCAAGCTCTTTTTCTACCCGCTCGATCATTTCGGTATGCGCCGGACCGCCGAAATCTCCTTTGATCTTGAATCCGTTGTATTTTGCCGGATTGTGGCTTGCCGTGATCACAACACCGCCGGCAGCTTTTTTCTTCACGACGCCGAGCGACACCATTTGTGTTGCAGAGATTTTATCTGCAAGAAAAACTTTCACACCGAGCGATGCAATGACCTGTGCCGATGCGTGCGCGAATTCTTTCGACAAAAAACGTGCATCATATCCGATCACAATGCCGTTCTTCACTTTAGGATGTTTTGCAAAATATCGTCCTGTAGCAAGAACGACTTTTTGTACGTTCGCAAATGTGAAATCTTCCGCGATCACTCCGCGCCAACCGTCAGTTCCGAATTTGATGTGAGCCATAGATACGTTGTTGAGTGGTTAGCTGTTAAGTAAAGTATTTAAGTGGTTGAGATTATTTTCGAGAAACAAGTTCGAGATATTCCTTTGCAGTAGTCATTTTCTTCTTTTTAATTCTTTGTAAATATTTTCTCTGGTTCCGACAAGCACAAGTGAAATGATTAACCGCTCATCCACAATTTCATATAAGACACGATACGAAACAGCATCAACTGTAAATTTATATTTCCACATGGAGGAAAACTTACCGGTCAATCGTTCCGATTTTGTGCGCGGATATTCTTCAAGAAGCGGGAAAACGGCATTCAAGAGATATTCTTGTGTCTTGCGAGAAAGTTTTCTGATATCTCTTTTAACCGTATTCGGAGTGAGGATGTGATACTTCATAATCCTAGCTCTTTGCGTAACTCCTCGGCTGTGACGGTTTTTCCCTGTGCTATTTCTTTCCGCGCTGTTTTTACTCTCGCAGTAAGAAATTTCTTCCCTCTTGGCGTTTCAATCCAATCATCGTTATCTTCCTTTAACGATGTTTGAACCACTGTTTTTTTTAACAACTGAAGTTCGGCTTCGATTTTTGATATCTGGGTAAGAACTTTTTTTACCGCCGCCGTTGTCATACACACCTCCGTATAATTTATTCTTAACTCATGTTACGCAATGGCATGATCAAAATGATTTTTATGTCGCTCCTACGGAGCTTGAAAATAAGCGGATCATTAATTCTACAAATATTTCGTCCCTTCGGGACTTAAAACCTATGAACTTTGACGAAATGATGTCAATTTCCAAAGCTCCGATAGGAGCGAAATATTTGTGGGAACGCACACGCACCAACAGTCAAGCCCCAGAGGGGCGACATCAAAAAAGTTTTTGTCCTTCTGCGTAACATCAGTTCTTAACCAAAATATAGTAAAATTCGTAAGGTGAAAAAAGAATGAAGCACTCAGTCAATTAGTACTGCTTTCCGCGATCACTCCGCGCCAGCCGTCAGTTCCGAATTTGATGTGAGCCATATTTTTTCTTCGTAGTGGATAAAACTTTTTCACGCGAAGCCGCAAAGAAATTTCAAACCCTTCTTAGCGACTTTGCGTGATAGACAAAACTACCGTTTCACATTAAACGCACTCAGCCCAGCATAGATCCCATTCGTATCGAGCTCTTCTTCGATGCGGAGAAGCTGATTGTACTTTGCAATGCGGTCTGTGCGCGAGGTTGAACCGGTTTTGATTTGTCCCGCATTAGTTGCAACGGCGATATCGGCAATGGTTGCATCTTCTGTTTCGCCAGAGCGGTGGCTGATAACAGCAGTATAGTGAGCACGTTTTGCCATTTCAATACAATCGAGCGTTTCAGTCAGTGTGCCAATTTGGTTTACTTTGATAAGAATAGAATTGGCAATTCCTTCGTTAATTCCTCGGCTGAAAATTTCGGTATTGGTGACAAAAATATCATCGCCAACCAATTGCACTTTCTTACCGACTGTATCGGTCAGAAGTTTCCAACCCTTCCAATCGTTTTCCGCCATACCATCTTCGAGAGAAATGATCGGATAATTGTCCACCCATTTTTTCCAATATTCAACCATTTGCTCTGCGGTGAATTTTTCCTGTGTCGATTTATAGAAGAGATATTTTCCGTCCTCTTGATACATTTCGCTTGCCGCCGGATCGAGTGCGATAAAAATATCTTCGCCTGCTTTATATCCCGCTTTGCCGATCGCTTCCATGATCACCTGCAGCGCTTCTTCGTTGGATTTCAAACTCGGTGCAAATCCCCCTTCATCACCAACTGCGGTATTGTATCCTTTTTTCTTCAAGACACCTTTCAGCGTGTGGAACACTTCCGCACCCATACGCAACGCTTCCGCAAATGTCGGTGCGTTCACCGGCATAATCATAAATTCCTGGAAATCCACATTGTTGTCGGCGTGGCGTCCGCCGTTGATGATATTCATCATCGGTGTGGGAAGTGTTTTTGCATTTGTGCCTCCGATGTAACGGTAGAGCGGAACATTGAAATAATTTGCCGCCGCTTTTGCCGTTGCCAGCGACACAGCAAGCATTGCATTTGCGCCAAGTTTTGCTTTGTTGTGTGTTCCGTCGAGTTCGATCATCATTTTATCGATGCCAACCTGATCCTGCGCGTCGAATCCAACGAGTTCTTCCGCGATAATGTCGTTGACATTTTCGACTGCTTTCAAGACACCTTTGCCGAGGTAACGATTTTTATCGTCATCGCGTAATTCAACAGCTTCGTGTTCGCCGGTGGATGCACCGCTGGGAACAGCCGCACGACCGATTGTTCCGTCTTCAAGTTCGACATCCACTTCTACTGTGGGATTGCCGCGGGAATCCATGATCTCGCGTGCCCATACATCACTGATAATAGACATGATTGCTCCCATTTCTTTTTTGAATAGTAATCCGAGTAGTTTATATTGAGGAAGTTGCTATTTGCCTCATCAATTAACCGAAAAATTGACTGAAAAGCAAAGCGGGTTTTTGCAAAAGATTTATGAGTCGAATCTAAAAAGGTAGTTTTACTGAAAAAATGTTTTGATTTTATCCTAAAGTCGAAATCAAAAACTTTCATAATAACCTTTTTAGAGTAGACTCATTTATAGTTTTTCATCACAAAATTGTAAATCTGTGAATCCCTGCCTGACGACAGGCAGGTGTGGCTACATTTTTTGATGAAAATTCTTCTCCTCGGCGCAACCAGACTTGTCGGCAGCGAATGTTTGCAATTATTACTCTATGAAGCCGCTCGGATTGCTGCTTGTTGATGGAGGATATTGGCTTCTTAGACTTCTTGCCGGCGGAATTATTCTGGTGAAAATGAAAAAGAAGGAAGCGGCAGCGGACTAATTTTTCCCCCGTGTTTTTTGCAGCATCATGTGACGATATAAAACTTCCGAAGTTTTCAAGACTTCGGAAGTTTATTCTCCTGCTCTCTCCTGTTTGCAGATATTGTTTTTTTTCCTACCTTACCATTGTATGCTCTCCTTTGAATATCTTATACTGATCTCCTCGTCGCTCATTTTGTTGAGCATTGCCATCGCAAAATTTTCGGACAACCTCGGCGTGCCGACGCTCCTTCTCTTTCTTGGCATCGGTATGCTTGCCGGTTCCGACGGTCCGGGGGGACTTTTTTTCAATGATGCAAAACTCTCGCAATCCATCGGTATCATCTCGCTCATTTTCATTCTGTTCGCCGGAGGATTGGAAACAAAATGGAGCGAGACAAAACCAGTTGCAAAAGAGGCGGCTATTCTTGCAACCCTTGGTGTGCTGTTCACGGCAATTTCCGTTGCCGCATTCGTTACTGTGATCTCTGAGTTTTCGTTTCTGGAAGGATTGCTCCTCGGAGCGATCGTTTCTTCAACGGATGCGGCAGCAGTCTTCTCTGTGCTGCGTGCAAAGAATGTCAGCCTGCGCGGACAGCTCAAACCTCTGCTTGAATTGGAATCGGGAAGCAACGATCCGATGGCGGTCTTTTTAACGGTCGGCACGCTGCAACTCATCACCTCTCCGCAGGTTTCGATCACCGACATTCTTCTTTTGTTCGTGTATCAAATGGGGATCGGCGCTCTGTTCGGATTCGGATTCGGCAGATTGATGGTGTGGGTTTTAAATCACCTGAATTTTTCATACGAAGGGATCTATCCCGTTTTTGCTCTCGCGTGTTCGGTGCTGGTATATAGTGCAACAGCGGTGGTGAACGGCAGCGGATTCCTTGCGGTGTACTTAGCGGCGCTCGTTGTAGGAAATAACGACTTCGTTCATAAAAAAAGCCTTCTTCGATTTTTCGACGGCTTGAGCTGGCTCGGACAGATCGCGATGTTTCTCACACTCGGCCTTCTCGCCTTTCCGTCAACGTTCATTCCCGTCATCGAAATCGGTTTAATCGTTTCCGCATTTCTTATTGTTGCGGCACGACCGATCGGCGTTTTTATTTCTCTTCTCTTTTCACCGTTTTCCGGCAAAGAAAAAATATTCATCTCGTGGGTGGGACTCCGCGGAGCGGTGCCAATCGTTCTTGCTACGTTCCCCCTGCTTGCCGGAATTCCAAAAGCAGAAATGATCTTCAACGTGGTGTTCTTCATCGTGTTAACATCGGCCCTGATACAAGGGTGGTCTATTCCTCTTGTCGCAAAACGGCTTGCCGTGGACGCTCCATTGAAGAAAAAACAACAGTATCCGATCGAATTCGCTCCCCTCAATAATGTTGACACGCAGCTTGTCGATCTCATCATTCCTTTCAACTCCGGTATCATCGGAAAATCGATTGTTGAACTCGGATTGCCCAACGACAGTTTGGTCGTGCTGATCAATCGCGACGATAATTTTGTGGTTCCCAGCGGCGGTACGCAGATCGAAGAAAGCGACACGCTGCTCGTGCTGGTGAATAACGATAATCTTCCCGTCGTACGTTCGATTCTATCCAAACAGAAGGAAAAACAGAGCGATACTGCTTTCCCTGCTATTTGATTAGTTCTCGCTGAAAAAGTCTGGTATAGAAAACCTTCGGAAGGTTTTTCTGTAAACACCGCAAAAATTTCTGCTGTTTATTTCTCTTCAAGATAACCTTCCGAAGGTTCTTAGCCTTAATCAGTGAGAACTTATTTGTTCTCCGCTTGCTATTCGTGGTATCTCTCGTTAAGTTTTTCTATCAGTCCATTTGAATCGATAGCCATAATGAATTCTATCCTTCTCGCTCCCAATGCAATGAAAGGCGCACTCTCAGCGTCAAAAATTGCTTCTATTCTCGAAAAAACTTTGCGCAGAAAATTCCCAACCGCTTCAATTGTTTCTTTACCTGTCGCCGACGGAGGCAACGGAACACTCGATTGTTTGATGAATGCACTCGGTGGAACGATCCACGAAAAAGAAGTCACCGGACCTGTTTCTTCGATGAAAGTTCGCGCTCGATTTGGAGTAACACGCAACAATATTGCCATCATCGAATCAGCCGAAGCAGCAGGACTCCATCTTCTTTCACCGACTCCGGAAACGATCGCACAGTCGACGTCGCGAGGAGTGGGGGAATTGATCGTTGAAGCAATGAACCGCCAATGCAAAGAAATCTGGATCGGACTGGGCGGCACGGCAACAAACGATGGCGGCGCGGGAATAGCGAAAGCGTTAGGTGTACGGTTGTTGGATGAGAATGGTAAAGAAATAAAAGATGGCGCGATCAATGTAATGAAACTTTCAAAGATTGATTTGCAATTTTCGAATGCCAATTTGAAATTGCAAATTGACAGTTGCAAATTGAAAATTCTTTCCGACGTACAAAATCCATTGCTTGGAAACAACGGCGCAACATATACATTCGCCCGACAAAAAGGAGCAAGCGAAGAGCAACTTCCCTATCTTGAAGCGGCGTTAAAAAATTTTGCCGATGTGGTTGAAGCACATGTCGGCAAGCAATTCCGCGATATTCCCGGTAGCGGTGCCGCAGGGGGACTCGGATTCGGATTGCTTGCATTGTGCGATGCGGAGACCGTTTCGGGAATAGATTTTATTTTGGATGCGATCACCTTCGACGAAAAACTCCGTCAATGCGATTGCGTCATCACTTCAGAAGGACAATTGGACGAACAAACGCTTTGGGGAAAAGGGATTGCAGGAATTTCTCAGCGGGCGCAACAATTCCATAAACCGGTTCATGCATTCGTCGGCACGGTGAACGGAAATATCGATCAACTCAAAACGAAACTTTCTCTTGCCTCGCTCACACAGATTTCTCCTCCGGAGATGGAAACACGAGAAGCAATAAAGAACGCGGCGTGGCTTTTAGCCGATGCGGTGTACCATCATAATTTCTGAAACAATATGACAAAAGAAGAAATCCTCACTTATCTGAAAAACCACGGCACGAAAGCAGCCGTTGAAAAAATGAAACACTTCGGCATTGAATCGCCGAAAGTTCCGCATTATGTTCCGCAGTTTGAAATGCTGCTCAAGCGGAATGTCCCGTTCTTTGGATTCCGTTTCAACGGGATTCTTAAAGACGGAACAAAAGGCGGCAGATTCCGTTTCAACGGGATTCTTAAAGACGGAACAAAAAGCGGCAAATCCCGCAAGGAGCGGAATCCTGAAAGCGGGACATTCGGAGTAAACGCACCGGTATTGCGCAAACTCGCAAAAGAGATCGGAACAGACCATAAACTCGCGTTGTCACTCTGGAAAACAGGATACCACGAAGCGCGCGTGCTTGCCTCCTTCATCGCCGATCCGGAACTTGTGACAGAGAAATTGATGAACGAATGGGTGGAAGATTTTAATTCCTGAGCAATCTGTGATTCGTGCTGCCAAGAATTGTTCGACTATACACCGTTTGCCGTTTCGAAAGCACACGAATGGAGCAAGCGGGATGAGGAATACGTCAAACGGGCGGGATTTGTTATGATGGCGGAACTCGCGGTGCATGTTAAAGAGCTTGATGACGAAACGTTCCTTTCCTTCTTCCCCGCTATCGAGCGCGAAGCAACCGATAGTCGCAATTTTGTCAAAAAAGGAGTCAACTGGTGTCTGCGCCAGATCGGAAAACGAAATGTAAATCTCCATAAAGAGGCATTGGCATTTGCAAAAAAACTTTCCACACATAATAACGCAACAGCACGATGGATTGGAAAGGATGCGGTAAAAGATTTACTCAGCGATCCCGTTAAACGGAAATTGCAGCGGATGAAAGAAACATAATTATGAATAACTGATGTTACGCACGGCAGTAACACAGCCTAATAAAACAAGGATGTCATGCCCGAATGTTCCGCTTTTTGTTCCGCAGTTTGGAATCCCGTTAGTGCGGAATCCAAAAAACGGGAAATCCCGCAAGTGAGCGGAATCTGGGAAAGCGGGACTTTAATCGGGCATCCATTTTATAGATTCCCGCTAAAAACATGCCTGCCCGCCGCTGCGCTTTGGCGGGCGGGAATGACGGTTGTTTTTTCCCTTGTTGCGTAACATCAGTGAATAACAAAATTGCGAAAAATAACTCTCTGCGTAACATCAGTTACTAATGCACGAGGCACAGAATTTATGCAGCATTTAACGTTATACTTTATACTTTTTACTTTTAACTTTATACTTCTCCACGCTCAATCAATCGAAGAACTCGGGATCAAGGTAACAACTCAAGACAGGCAATACGTCTTCACCAACAAAGAAGCGGGAACCTACTACGGCGAAGTGAACGCACAAAATTCCGGCGGATGGCAGGGATGGTTTATCAACGCGGAAAAAATTCTTCATGATTACAGAATTTTGATTAACAATAAAACAGTAGATCGAACAACCGCGACGTCTGTTGTTTACCCGCATCAGCTCATCCGCACATATTCTGACGGAACAAAAGAAACTGTAACATTGCTGGATAGTATTGATGTGCTCTTGATCGAAGTGAACAATCCGTTCGCACAAATAGACATTCATCCTACGGATAATTTTATTTTTGATTCCGCCGCTTCTTCTCCGTTACAACATTGGAAACGGACAAATACCTCCGCCGAATTTATTCCCACAGATATTGTTGTTGTGCGCCAACCGAAACGAAATGTGATGACATTCGCAATCGCCGCGGGAAGAAATGTTGAGCAACTAAAAGAATTAGCGAATCAAGCGGCGAGACAGGCGGACAAATGTATTGCGCGGCGAAAAGAACGAATGCAAAAAATCTTGAATCGTTCGCAACTCAAAACACGAAACGCAAACTTTGAAACGGCAATCGCATGGGCAAAACTTCAGGCCGATGCATTGATCATGAATCAAGCAACCGGCGGTGCCCGCACGAAAGGGATTTTTGCCGGGCTGCCGTGGTTCAACAATTATTGGGGGCGTGATTCGTTCATCTCGCTTCCCGGCGCAACGTTCATCACCGGCAACTTCGCCGATGCGCGCGATGTGCTTCTTTCGTACGCAAAATTTCAGGAACTCGATTCCACCAGCATACACTTCGGTCGTATTCCGAACCTCGCTACAGCATCGTCGATCATCTACAACACGGCTGATGGAACTCCGTGGTTCGTCAAATCTCTGTACGAATATGTGAAGTATTCCGGCGATGTAGAGATCTTGCGGGAATTGTATCCTGTGCTTGTTCGGGCAATTGAAGGAACCATCAAATACCACACGGATACGCTCGGCTTTCTCACACATGACGATGCAGAGAGCTGGATGGATGCAGTCGGTCCAAACGGTCCGTGGTCTCCGCGGGGAAACAGGGCGAACGATATACAGGCGTTGTGGTTCCATCAGTTATCGATCGGCGCATTTGTCGCGGAATATTTTCACGAATATCACGATGCGGCGCGCTGGTCGAAGCTCGCACAGAAGGTCGAACAAAACTTTCGCCGTTATTTCATCGACGACGTGAACAAACTCATCTACGATCATCTGAACGCCGACGGAACGCCGTCAACCGAGCTTCGCCCGAATCAATTGTATTGCATCGATCTGGCGATTCCGGAAGATGTGCGGCAGAACGTGGTGCGGACTGTGTTGAAGGAATTGGTCTATGAACACGGAACAGCAACGCTCGCTCAATCGGATTCAAATTTCCACCCGTTTCACGAATATCCGCCGTATTATGTAAAAGATGCCGCATACCATAATGGTATTGTGTGGACATGGCTGAACGGTCCTGCGATCTACAGCGCCACACGGTACGATCTGCAGAACATCGTGTTCGCGGTGACAAAAAATTCCGTTCACCAAATGTTGAACCGCGGCTGTATCGGAACATTATCGGAACTGCTTGATGCACATCCGCGAAAGAAAAATCCACCTTCGATCCTGTCGCAATATTCCGACTCTGCCGCTCCGGGTGACTACGATGAACCCAAACTTTCCGGCACGTACTCTCAGGCATGGAGTTTGGCGGAATTCATCCGTTCGTTCTATCAGGATTATCTCGGCGTCAGCGTCGATGTTCCGTCGAAATTGCTTCGCGTGAATCCGAAATTACCGAATGAAATTACCAGCGTCGAATTCGGGCAGCGGGTCGGCGGCGGTTCGGTACGCATGAAGTATGAGATAAAGAATGACCAGGTAACTGTGGTCATCACTCCGAAAAATATCAATGAAAAATTCATCGTCGATTATTTTTATGTGTATGAAAACGGCGACGCGGTGATGGCTCCGGTCGATCTTCTTCCCGGCACACCGCTGACAATCATTCACAGCACAACGTCGCTCGAAGTGTTTCACGGAAAGAAAAAAATATTCGCTCAAAAAAACGATCCGAAGGATGCTTCGCATCCGAAGATCTTCCTCAAACAATTTTCCGATAAGAAATATTTTGCCGGTATATCTTTGGCGCAGCCGGAATTCAACCGGAAATTTCCTGCACTGCGTGGTCCGTCCCATCCACTGTTGACCGGTAACGATGTGCGGAGTCGAAACACACATGCGTCCCTATTGTTTGAAGCATCCGATCCGACCGGGGATGACCGCGGAATGACCGGAACATATACCTATCCGACCGGCGTTCATTTCAAAAAAGGAATTCTCGACATCACTTCGGCATCGTTTCGGTATGATGATCAATTTCTCTATTGCACTTTACAATTTGCCGATCTCCATCAACCCGGCTGGCATCCCGAATACGGATTTCAACTGACGCTCGCGGCGATTGCGATCAACCGCGGAAGCGTGGGCACACAAGACCTCGGTTTGAATTCCAATGTGGCGCTCGATGCTGCCGATGCGTTTGACCGTCTCATTATCATCGGAGGTGGTGTGAGGGTAGAAGATGAGAAAGGAACAATATTGTGCGAATATATTCCACGACCGGAAGATGTACACGATCCGATCGGCAATGTGAACGAACGATCAATTGTATTTAGCATTCCTTTTAAGTACCTTGGTATACCGTCAAAAGATTGGAAAATAACAATCCTTGTCGGTGCACAGGATGATCACGGCGGCGCGGGAATCGGAGAATTTCGCACGGTGGCGGAAAAAGAAAGCGAATGGATAGGAGGCGGAAAACACAACGCTCAACTGCCGAACGTGTACGATCAACTGAAAATAAAAATCCAATAATCAAATTCCGGCATTACAGAGATTCTTATCTCTCCGTCTATGATAGAACAATGACAGACAGAAACACTTGTCCTGTTGTGCTAATTTTTGTATCATCTACTACCGTAACATTTTTACATTTATCAATTTCCTTTGGAGGTCAATATGTTCTTCATTTTATTCGTTGTCGTCGCAATTGTTGCGTTTCTTGCATGGAAGGAATTTCGCTCAAATCCCAACAAGAAGGGTTCGGCAAACATGGCGATCCTTGTTTCTGCGGGCGCCGCATTGTTCGCGCTATCCAACGCCTTCACGGTTATTCCGGCCGGCAATATCGGCGTGGTGGATTTTTTCGGAACAGTTTCCGACAATACGCTCAAATCCGGAATTAATTTTGTGAATCCTCTTGCACGCATTGTGAAAATGTCGATCAAAACACAAGAGATCAAAGAAGTGATGGAGGTTCCGTCAAAAGAAGGATTGACCGTACAGTTAGAGATGAGCGTACTCTACCATCTGAATTCTGAAAAAGCGGCGAATGTATATAAAACAGTCGGTGAAGACTATGAAAGCATCATCCTTGAACCGCAAATTCGTTCCGTAACACGCGGTGTAACGGCAAGTTTTGAAGCCAAGGCATTGTACACTTCCGAACGTGAACATCTTTCGAGCTTACTGCTCAGCGAAATCATAAAAGCAACAGCCGAACGCGGTGTGATTGTTGAATCCGCTCCACTGCGCCGGGTAACATTGCCGGAAGGACTTTCCGCTTCCATCGAAGAAAAATTGCAATCGGAACAAGAAAGTCAGCGAATGCAATTTGTGCTGACGAAAGAAAAACAGGAAGCCGACCGCAAACGGATTGAAGCGCAGGGTATCTCCGATTTTCAGAAGATCGTGAATCAAGGATTAAATGAACAATTGCTGAAGTGGAAAGGAATTGAAGCAACGGAAAAACTTGCAAATTCTCCTAATTCAAAAATTGTTGTCATCGGCGGAGGCAAAACCGGATTACCGTTAATTTTTGATGCAAAGTAAATACGCATCGTATTGAGAATCTTAAAAAACCTCATCTGCCGCGGCGGATGAGGTTTTTTGCGTTTTTTCTCTTGCTGACCCTCATAAAAAAAATCTTAATACTTCAGTAATGATACAGAAGAAACATACATCCTCCGTCACCAACGACATTATCACCATCGTTCTTATCGGTATTGCTGTTCTCGGACTTTCGATCCAATTCAAACTGTATGAAAAATTTTTTACGTTCCTCGACGACTACAAAAGATATCATGTCGAAGAGATCGTTCTCACTTTTCTCACATTGTCGCTGCTCTTTGCTGTTTTTTCCTACCGGCGATGGCGGGAGTTGAAACTCGAAATCGATGAGCATTCCAAAGCTGAACAGGCGCGGGCAGAAACAGAACAGCGCAGTGAAGCACTGTTGACCACAATTCCCAATCTTACGTTTCGCATTCGCAGAGACGGCACGTACATGGATTTTCGCGCGGGGAATCCGGATGACCTGTACGACACCGTGGACAGCATCATCGGGAAAAAAGTGGAAGAACGACTGCCGAAACCGATCGCTGCACAGTATATGAAGCATATTGAACACGCACTCGCATCAAACTCTGTGCAAACGTTTGAGTACGAACTTACGATCCATAACGTGTCAAAAAAACATCAAGCGAGAATGATCGCCAGCGGAACGGACGAAGTGTTCGTGCTGATCAGAAATCTTGCCGATTCGGAGGTCGTCTCGGAAGCGCTGGCGGAATCAGAAACAAAATTTCGCGCTGTCGTGGAAAGTCTGAGCGAAGGATTAATGTTGACCGATCTGAACGACAACGTTCTGTACATGAATCAACGAATGACCGAACTGTGCGGATGGACCATTGATGAAGTGAAGAACAGACCTGCCTACTCTTTCCTGCTTCATGCAGAAAAATGGAATACTCATGTCGAGCGCAATAAAAACCGTGAGGAAGGATTTGCCGAGCGCTATGAAGTTGAAGTGCTTCGTAAAGACGGCAGTACGTTCTGGGCAGAAGTGTGCGGTTCGCCGTTTCGTGATATCAATAAACAGATCATCGGTACGATCGGTACGTTCACAGACATCACCGAACGGAAATGGAACGAACGGCTGCAATCTGCGCTGTACCGCATCACAACATTGACCCGTTCCGCCGAAGATACGCAGCAGCTTTTCACCACTCTGCATCAGATCATCGGTGAACTGATGTATGCAAAGAATTTTTACATTGCACTCTACGATCCTGTCAGCGGGATGATCAGTTTCCCATACTTTGTGGATGAGGTAGATTTGCCGCCGCCGCCGAGGAAATTTTCACACGGTTCAACGGAATATATCTTGGAAACCGGAAAGATCCTCCATGCCCCGCAACCTGTGTTCAACGTGATGACCGACCGCGGCGAAGTCAATCTGATCGGTTCTCAAGCCATCGATTGGCTCGGAATTCCCTTGAAATCCGGCGACAAAACATTCGGCGTACTTGCCATCCAAAGTTACGACCCGAAGGTCATTTTCACCGAACGGGAAATAGAAATTCTTGTCTTCGTTTCGCAGCATATTTCCACCGCCATCCGGCAACGGTTTGAAGAAGAGCGGTTCCGCGCAGTGTGGGAACATTCCGCCGACGGAATGCGGGTAACGGATAAAGACGGTTGTATCGTCATGGTGAATGAAGCGTACTGCGCCATGGTCGGAAAAACCAAAGAAGAACTCGTCGGCAGATCGTTTCTAGAAGTGTACAACAGTGAAAAGTTTCATGAACAGAAGGGCATTGCCGATTACCAAAAATATTTTGTCGAGAACAACGTGGTGCCACGAACTGAAGCGCAGGTATTTTTGTGGAACAAAAAAGATATCTGGGTGGAGATCACGACATCGTTCGTCACCTTTGGCGTGAACGAGCGGATGCTGCTGAGTATCTTCCGCGATATTACCGAACGCAAACGGCTCGAAGACCAGCTTCTGCACGCACAAAAGATGGATTCCATCGGCGTGCTTGCCGGCGGTATTGCGCATGATTTTAACAACGTGCTCGCCATGATCCTCGGTTCTGCGGAACTGGTAAAACACAAAGCGAAAAACCACCCCGATATTCTGAAATTTGCACAGATGATCGTCGCGGCAGCCGAACGCGGTTCAGGCATCGCAAAACAATTGTTGATGTTTGCTCGGACGGAAAAAGGCAAACTTAAACCGCTTTCCGTTTCGGCAGTCGTGCTCGATGCGTGCAAATTACTCGAACATTCCATTCCGAAATCGGTATTGATCCGTACGGACTTCCAGACCGGCAACGATGTCATTATGGGGGATGAAGACCAAATGCATCAGGTCATCATCAATCTCGCCGTCAATGCGCGGGATGCAATAGAACAATGCGCAACCGGCAGCGGCATACTCACCTTTACCGTAAAGAATGAACCGGGCGACACGCTGCTCAAGCGGTTTTCTGATGCCACCGACAATTTATATGTTGCACTGGAAGTATCGGATAACGGAAGCGGGATGGATGAACAAACACTGCGGCGCGTCTTTGAACCATTCTTTTCGACCAAATCGCGGGGAAAAGGAACAGGACTCGGGCTTTCCATCGTTCACGGCATTATGAAAAGCCATAACGGGATGATTGATGTCCGAAGTACGGTCGGCACGGGAACAACATTTTCCCTCTTCTTCCCGGCAATCCATGTCGTCGAAGAAGTTACCGCCAAAACAGAACGACCGGCTGATGATAAACGTCGCATACCGAATAACTCCAAAAAGGTTCTGGTGGTCGATGACGAACAGGAACTTGTCGTGATGATCAAAGATATTCTGGAAACGGATGGTTATTCCGTGCTGACTGCCAATGACGGCATTGCCGCCCTCGCGATGTACAAAGAGAATAAACATTCCATTGGATTAATCCTTTCCGATCTCGGAATGCCGAATATGGACGGCATGGAATTGTTGAGAAACGTTCAATCGGATGATGCGGATATAAAATTTATTTTTATCACGGGATATGTAGATCAGGGGTTGAAGAAAGACCTGATGGAATCGGGGGCAACGGATGTGATATTGAAGCCGTTCCGTGTTGAATCTGTGCTCGATAGTGTTCATCAAGCAATGCCGGCGTATTAAACCTAGAATTGTCATTAGGTCAAAAAAAATCTAATGTTTGCTATGCGATAACATGTACGTTAACGCAATATATTTCAAGAATATTACTTTCCCCGATTGTGCTCGCAATATTATTTTTTTGTAAGAAAATCTTACTCAGTGATGTTACGCAGACGACTGTTTTCATAAGGTGCGACTCACTTTGCCTGTTAAGAATGTAAGCCTTTGAATGATTGAGACTAATTTTGGAAAGAAAAGTGAGTCGCACCTCGCTGTTTTGCGTAACAGCAGTTACTCAAAAATAAGCGCAATGGGACGAAATCGTCGGCGGAATGAGCGAACGGGTAAGAATCAATCGAAGCGTTTCCCTGCCCGCTAACGCGCTGGCATTTACATAAGGCAGGCGGGAATTTCGATGCACTGGTAGTGCACTTGAATATGTTCTGCACGCTGTACGCATCGAAATTGACGGCGTTGTGCGATATGGGGATTGATTCGCGCGTTACGATTTCGAAAGATTTTGCCGCCACCAGAAAATATTAATGAGCGGCATCTCCCGCTTTCTGGATTCCGCCTCCACAGCGGGATTCTGAGAAGCGGAACCGTGCAGCGGGACTTTTGCTTCTTTTCTTTATCGCAAAGAAAAGAAGATGAGTATATGTATTGATTCGCCGCGGCGAATTGACGTGAAATAATCTCTAATGATAAATCAGGGTTAAACGGCAGTTGTGGTTGCTCGCAAATCTTTTCTCCATGCACGGTACCCTACCACCGCTAAACCAAAATACACCGCATATAGCACCATGGTGAAATACAATTCCTTATAGCCGTACATTGCAATCGAACCGGTATTCACGACCATCCAGACGATCCAGTTTTCAATATGCTTTCGTGCAACAAGCCATTGTCCCGCCATGCTCAACACGGTCAAAAAAGAATCAACATACGGAACGGCTGCATCGGTATACGTTGTCAGCACATACCCGAGCGAACCGGTGCCTGCAATCGTACCTATTCCCAAGAGAACGTTTATTGTCCGGGAAGAATGCGTCACATGGAGTTCCGTTTTATTCTCTCCGCCATACAACCATTCATACCAGCCGTACGCCTGCAATGCAATAAAAAAAACCTGCAATCCCATATCGGCATACAGTTTCACTTCGTAAAAAATAAAAATATAAATGAAGACAGAAACGATGCCGAGCGGGTAACACCACACATTCTGCCGTGTCACTAAATAGACGGAAATGAGACCGAGCACAACGGCGATAAGTTCGACAAATGTCATTGGGTGATACTGTTGGGATGGATTTTGAAAAGGAGCAGGGAGCCGTGTTTTACATTGACCGTAACCGCTGGAGCAATTGCTTCGTTGCTCGAACCTTCGCGCACTCCCAGTTTGAGCGATTCATTTTTAAGGGGATATTTTAATCCCGCAGTGATGATACCGCTGCATTTCCCCATCGAAACAAGCGAAATCTGCTGACCGATCTCCGCGGTGAATCGGATCTTTTTCGTGACGATCTCAACCGTGCACCAGTCATCCACAAATTGAACCTGCAATGAGGAGTGATATTTCAACAGGATGCTGTAGTTCGACATCGTGTGATCGGGACGATCTCCCGTGGCGCCGATGATGGTTGCCGATCTGAAATTGTTGATCAGCAGATAATCGAGCGCTTTTTCAAGATCGGTGCTGTTCTGATCGGCAACATGAAAGATCGGAACGGATGAATAATAATGCAGCGTCTTTTGTGTGATCGAATCCAAATCGCCGATAATACAATGCGGTGTGATGCCGAAGGCACGAGCCTTGTTCGCGCCGCCATCGGCGCAAATGATGAACGGTTTTGAACGGAGCAGCGGAGAAAGCATTTTTTTTGATGGCATTTCTCCGTTGCAAATTACCAATGCGTGTTTTTGATGTTTCAATTAGTCCTCACGGAAAAAAGACGAAACCCTTCCAGCGTTATCTGTTTAATCCTGAAACCTGCGTGAATAAGAGTTACAAAAGTTGATTATGCATAGTAAAAACAATATAGTATTGAACAAATGTCAAAACATTTCAACCTACTTTTTAATTAGGTTCAATCCCGATGCGTCGAACAC
>Ga0209516_1000074_pt1 | contig 32421 bp, 26 predicted proteins | sample Napbiome12C3dose_FD_187716 | JGI IMG/M metagenome (GOLD analysis project Ga0209516, IMG submission 187716) | Groundwater microbial communities from S. Glens Falls, New York, USA - Naphthalene biodegradation metagenome 12C3dose (SPAdes) (version 2) ... | reverse complement strand
ATTGGATGAATGCTGGTGATGTCGTTGAACTCCTAACGGAGTTCTGCATTCTATTTTTCTGTTCTTGTTACAAACATGAGACTCCTACGGAGTCTTTCAGAACATCGCATTCATTTTATGCGACCTACGGTCTCGTAGAGAAGCATACTCCGTATCAATCCCGTAGGGATTGTATGTTTATAGTTCTGTAAAACCAAAACCGTTCAGAACCCCGTAGGGGTTCTACATTTCATTTTGATTCCATAAATAATGCAATTGATGAACTTGGGCTAACGCTCATATGTTACTTTCTTCAATTGTTCGTTCTTTTCTTCGCTCCAATCAAAATATTTCATAGGATATTATTCAAATATCGTAACTTGGCGCTTCTTCAGTTTCCCGTTCTGTCTTATCTTCTTTTTTGAACAATCTCACCAACGACCGGAGTATTCCGTAAAAAATAAAAAGTGTAACCAAATAAAAGAGCGCTTCTCCGCGTGTAAAGATGATGATCAACATTGAAAAGAAAAAAGAGATCGTCCGGATCGGATGTTTTTTTATCTCTTTCTTTGACGGTTTCGGAAGCGTGTCGTACTTAATTTTACTCACCATCAACAACGACACAACGACCACGAGCGGCGCAAAAAGATCGGCTGTTATTCCTTCCAATCGGTTTCCATCCACAATGAAAGTCAACACAAACGAAACCAACGCAATGGCGCTCGCCGGGATCGGCAAACCTGTAAAAAAATCTTTGTCATATCCGGCCAGTTGCACATTGAACCGCGCCAAACGGATACCGCCGAGAATGACCAGCAGTGAACTGAGGATAACGCCAATCGTTTCAAATTGGTAGAGATGAAGCTTGAACGCAAGAAACGCCGGCGCCGCACCAAACGATACAACATCCGACAACGAATCGATCTCGACTCCGAACTTGCTGGTGGATTTTGTGAGCCGCGCCATTACGCCGTCGAGCGAATCAAACACTCCTGCGAGAATAATGAACCAGCTTGCCTCAATGAACTTTCCTTCACTCGCCTGGACGATGGAGAGAAAACCGCAAAACATATTCAGCACGGTGAAGAGCGTCGGAACAACAGCCCGAGTCATTCTCATGGCATCACCGCCACAATTGTTTCACCCGCAACGGTCTTCTGATTCAATTCTACTTTTATCTCCGCATTTTTTGGAACATAAATGTCCACCCGGGAGCCGAACTTGATCATACCGAATCGTTTCCCTGCCTCCACGCTGTCACCGACCTTCACATCTGCCACAATGCGCCGGGCAACAAAACCGGCAATCTGTTTGAAAAACACTTTTCCTTTTTCGTTTTCGATTCCGATATGGGTCTGTTCGTTCTTCAGCGATGCTTTATCCTCAAACGCCGCAAAATATTCCCCCTTCACATAGTCGTAATAACCAACTTTCCCGGAGATCGGATTGCGATTCACGTGCACATTCACCGGCGACATGAAGATGCACACCATCGTTGCTTCACCGTTGATGAATTTGTCTTCAAGAACATTTTCAATTTTAATGACGGTTCCGTCGGCAGGCGAAAGAACGAGATGATCTCCCTGAGGAGGTGTTCGTTCGGGATCTCTGAAGAAGTTCAACGTAAAGATAAACAACAGGATTGAAGCCGATATAAGAGCTGTTTTAAGAATGGCGTGTTCAACAAAATAGAACGAACCAAGGGCTGCAACGAGGCAGAGCGCTGTTACCGTAAAAAAAACATCGTAACCATATTCCGTAATCAATGCAATTAGCTCCGAAATTTCAACAAAAATTAAAGATAAACGCGCATTACCTCTTCAAATTTCGATAGCAACTTACCAAAAAAATGAGGCAAAGTCAATCTTGCATTTTTTAGACATTTTCGTTAATATGGTAGTGAGATAATGACGACTTCAAGATTAAAATTACTTTCAGGCAAGAACAAAAAGCGTTTAACAATTTTTTAGCGATAGAAAATGTCCCGCACAACCAACGGGACATTCTTTTTTACCTACACTCAAACGTGACCATAAAAGAGTTTCAAAAGATTTTCGAAGAACATACACCCCCCGCAATTGCGTGGAAAGGAGACACTGTAGGATTACAGATCGGGAGAGGGAATGAATCAATACGCAACGTGCTCATCGCGCTTGATGCAACGATGGATATTCTCAAGGAAGCACTGAAGAAAAAAGCGAATCTTATTATTACGCATCACCCCCTCCTCTTCCATCCTCTCAAAAATCTTACTCCTTCATCGCGTGTGGGTGAAATTGCAATGTTCGCCACGGAAAACAGGATCGCACTCTACGCCGCACATACTAATTTGGATAGTGTGAAGTGGGGTGTAAATTTTGCACTGGCAAAAAAGTTAGGAGTGCAGAATGTAAAAATTCTCTCTCCTATTAAAGAAAGTTTAACTAAAGTTGTTGTCTTCGTTCCGCACGACCACGTCGATAGAGTCGCCGAGGCGATGTACGATGCGGGGGCCGGAATGTTCAGCAAATATGACAAGTGCAGTTTTCGGGGTGAAGGTATCGGAACATTCCGTGGGATGAATGATGCCCGTCCATTTCTTGGCACTGTCGGGAAATTGGAGAAAGCACAGGAAGTGCGTCTTGAAATGCTGTGTGAGTCGTGGAAGATCGGAGCAGTGCTTTCCGCAATGTTGAAAGCGCATCCATACGAAGAAGTTGCGTACGATATGTATCCGTTAATGAACCGCAACACGGAGTACGGACTCGGTGCGATCGGCGATATGCCGAAGACGATGAGTGAAAAAACATTCCTCGACCTGGTGAAGAAAAAATTAAAATCCGGATCGCTCCGTTTTTCAAAAGGCGCCGGATCCATCCGGCGGGTGGCGGTCTGCGGCGGTTCCGGATCCGAATTCATCAACGATGCGATCAGCCAGGGCGCCGATGCGATGGTCACGGCAGATCTGAAGTATCATACATTTCAAGATGTAGAAAATAAAATTCTGTTGGTGGACGCGGGACATTACGAGACGGAACAGATCGTCCTTCCCGACCTGGCAAAAAAGGTGAAGGGAATCGTTCATCAGAAAAACAGATCAACACAAGTATACATTACAGAATATTCAACAAATCCTATACGATATCATTAAGGAGAATACATTGAAAGAAACGCTTCGGTTGTTATATCTTTTGCAAAAAGTAGACAGTAATTTGGATGATGTAGAAGAAAGCAAAGGCGATTTGCCGGAAACGGTTCGCAAGCTGGAAGAAGAGATCGAAGAGCTGACACAGCATGTAACAGCAAAACAAGAATACATCGACGGACAAGTTGCAGCACGCAACAAAGCCGATGATGACATCAAAGATTTTGAAGAGAAGCTCAAAAAATATAAGGCGCAGCAATATCAGGTCCGGAACAACAAAGAATACGATGCGATCACCAAGGAAATCGATTTTGCCGAAGAAGTGATTAAAGCATTGACGAAACAATTTGAAGATTTCGAGAATCAAATGGTGAGCGCAAAGAACGAACTGGAAGAACTTCAGACCAGACTTGATGATCAACAAAAATTTCTCGAAGAGAAAAAAGCGGAATTAGCGGAAGTTTCACAAGAGACTGAAGAAGAAGAAGGGAAATACAAGCACGAAAGAGAAAAGTTGATCGTCCGTATCAGTAAAGAGAATATCGCACAGTACACCAAAATTCGTAATGGGCGGGGCAAAGCGGTCGTTGCAGTCCGGAAAAATTCATGCGGCGGATGCGGAAACAGGATTCCCCCGCAGCACATCATTGAGCTTCGCCGTAACGACAAAATGTACATTTGCCAGCACTGCGGACGGATCGTAGTGTCCGAGGAACTGGCACGAAATGTCACTGCAGAATGAAGCTTTTAGCGTTTACTGACGGCGCTTCACGGAACAATCCCGGCGAGGCGGGGATCGGTGTTCTGATCAAAAATGAACGGGGTGAAATACTTCTGAAAGAAAAGAAGTATCTGGGAATCACCACCAATAATATCGCAGAATATACCGCCTTGCTCCATTGTCTGGAAATGGTCGCGGCGTCGGAAACTTTACGGTGCACGGCGCTTGTTGTCCATACAGACAGTGAATTGATGACACGCCAGATGAATGGCGAATACAGGGTAAAAGATGCGGATCTAAAAGTTTTATATCACAAAGTACAATCTCTGCTTGCTTCGTCCGATTTTTCTTTTACTATTAAGCATATTCCCCGTTCCCAAAACAAAGAAGCGGACAAATTGGCGAACGACGCAATAGATACAAAAATTTAAATCGGCAGGTCGGCATTAATGCCGACCTGCCCAGACAAAAATAATGATACAATTTTTCTACATCACCATGATGTATGCTGCCATTCGCTCGCTCGAATGGCATATTCAAGTTTTTAATTCATCATCTATTCATTCTCACTCGGTTGCTTTTGCACAGAGCCAACAAGTCGTAGAGGCTCGACAGGCAGTCGCTGTAATTCATCAACGAATTATGGAGGAAAGTCCGAACTCTATCCTGATACCACGGTATCGGGAAGGGCACAGTGCTGGATAACGTCCAGGACGAGTAATCGTACGGAAAGTGTCACAGAAAAAATACCGTCCCGATGTTCTGCATCGGGATAAGGGTGAAAAGGTGCGGGATGCGATCAAGCCTCCTTAATGTAAGAGCGCACCGGTGAAGTGGCGACACTTCACGCATGACAAACCCCACTGAGAGCAAGACCATGTAAATCCTGTTCCGCCCGCCTTTGGCGGGTGGAAAGAGATGCCCGCTCAATTCTTCGCAGAGACAGGATGGGTAGGTCGCTGGAATGGCGTAGCAATGCGTCATCGAGAGAAATGACTGCCATTCCGCTTCGGCGGAAGACAGAATTCGGCTTACGACGAACCTTGCACTTGTGGCGTTTCCATACCATTGGTACCGGCTGTGCGAAAAGCAGAGAATGAAAGATGCATTTTCTCACTCGGCAGTGAATTCCGATTCACCGCCCTACAGGAGAAATGCATTGACTACACGAAAACCATATCGGTGGACCATAGCTCCGCCACCACCGGAAGATATCGTCAAGCACCTTGCGAATGAACTGACGCTTTCCCCTTCCCTTGTTTCTGTTCTCGTCAACCGCGGTATCGATACGTTCGAAAAGGCAAAAAAGTATTTTCGACCGACCATCGATCAACTGCATGATCCGTTCTTGATGGATGGAATGCATCTTGCTGTCGAACGCATGTTGAAAGCGCGGGACAATAATGAAAAAATCATAGTATACGGCGATTACGACGTTGACGGCACCAACGGCGCCGGTATGTTATATCTCTATTTCAAAGAGATTGGTTGCGATGTTGCCTATTACATACCAGATCGATTGACCGAAGGATACGGCATTTCGCAAACCGGGGTTGAGTATGCGAAAAAAGAAGGGGTGAAGCTATTGATTGCCATCGATTGCGGCATTACCGCTCTTGCCCAGGTCGAATACGCGCGCCAGCTCGGCATTGATGTCATCATCTGCGATCATCACGAACCTGCCGATGAACTGCCAAACGCCGTTGCGGTGCTCGATGCGTTGAAACCAAACTGCCGATATCCATTTAAAAACCTTTGCGGTACCGGCGTCGGCTATAAATTCATTCAAGCCGTTGCCCGCACACTTGGTCACGAGGAAAACGTAGAAAAGTTTGTCGACTTTGTTGCGCTTGCAACGACAGCCGACATCGTTCCTCTTGTTGACGAAAACAGAGTGTTTGTACGAATGGGTTTGGAGCGTATTAATTCATCTCCCCGACCAGGAATCCGTGCACTACTTGAAGGTGCCGGTTTGAAAATTGGAAGCGCAACGACCGGTCAAATTGTTTTCGCCATGGCTCCTCGGATCAATGCTGTCGGACGACTCGGCGATGCAAAACGCGCCGTGGAATTACTTGTAAGCGATAACTACGAAAGCTCTATACAATTTGCACGCGTGCTGGAACAAGAGAATCTCAACCGTCGAAAGATCGATGAAGATGTCTTCGAGGATGCCAAAAGTCTCATCGAAGAATATTTCAAAAAATACGGAGATGGCGCCATTGTCATGCATAACGAACAATGGCACCCCGGTGTCGTTGGTATTGTTGCATCTCGAATTGTTGAAAAATATTACCGTCCCGCTGTAATGATGACGACCGTGGAGGGCGTGGCGAAGGGATCGGCACGAAGCATCTCCGGAGTGAATATCCATTCGGCATTAAAGCAAGTGGAAGATAAATTGTTACAGTTCGGCGGTCATAAGTATGCCGCGGGAGTGAGCGTTGATCTCGATCGCATCGATGAGTTCCGCACGGCGTTCAACGCCGCGATCAAAGAGATGCTGACGGACGACCTGCTCACGCCAGTAATTCACATCGATGCCGAACTGGATCTTGCTGAACTGACGCCGAAATTTTTTCGTGTCTTAAAACAATTCGCGCCATTCGGTCCGCAAAACATGCGTCCCACGTTCCTGACAACAGGCGTCCAGGTGATCGGACTGCCCCGCATCGTCGGTAAGGATCATTTACGCTTTAAAATAAAAAAGAACGGCATCACGTTCGACTGCATCGGATTCGGTTTGGGACACTTGCTCGACACGGTAAAAGCAAAATTATCGAGTTTGGATATTGTTTTTTCAATTGATGAAAGCGACTTTTCTGGCATGACCGTGACCCAACTGAAAATTAAAGATCTGAAATAACCACATGATCATCTTAGGTGTTGATCCCGGCACTATCATAGCAGGATATGGCGTTATCGAACGCAACGGGAAATCCATCGCTTTGCTCGATGTCGGCGTCATAAAAAATGCTGCATCTGTCTCCATGCCCTTGCGGTTAAAAAAAATCTATTCGACATTGTGCGAAGTTATCGATAGATTTCATCCCGATGAATTTGCCATTGAAACGGCATTCTATTCCAAGAACGCACAGTCGGCGCTCAAGATCGGACAAGCCAGAGGAGTTTCGATGCTGGCGGGAGTGAATCACGAAATTCCTGTGACGGAATATTCTCCCCGTGAAATCAAAAAGGCGGTGGTCGGCAGCGGTGCGGCATCAAAAGAACAGGTGCAATATATGATGATGACGTTGCTGAAATTGAAAACCAAACCGAAGAATTTTGATTCGACTGACGCACTTGCTGTCGCCGTCTGCCATGCGTTCAAGATCTCTGCGCCTCGGGCAAAGTCCAAGAATTGGAAATCGTATATTGAATCAAATCCCGAAAAAGTGATTCGCTTCAATAAAAGTTAATTACTGACTGATGTTACGCAAAACACAAAATAGACCACTGATTTACCCCGTTGGATAATCTCGTTGAACAACGTTTGTGCAATAAAAATAAAATATCCTACGGGGTGAACACAGATTAAACTGGTGTACACAGATTTAAATCCGTGAAAATCAGTCAAAATCAGCGCCATCGTGTTCTATTATTCTTTAAATCGTTCTTTTTTCTCATAAAAATTGAAAAGATTGCTTCGTCTCAACGAGTCGAGTCTTCGACTGGTGCTAAAGCGCCATCCTCGCAATGACGACAATTCGATGCGAAGCATGCTCTGCATATGATCACACATCTCAAAGGAACATTGTCCAAAAAATCCCCTACCGAAATCATCGTCGATGTCGGCGGGATGGGGTATTCCGTCAACATTTCCCTTTCAACGTACGAACAATTGCCGGAAGTGAATTCGTCCATTCACATTCTCACCCACCACCACGTGCGCGAGGATGCGCAATTGCTGTACGGATTTTTTACGCAGGATGAACGTGAAATATTTCGATTGCTCATCAGTGTGTCGGGTATCGGACCGAAAATGGCGCAAACGATTCTTTCCGGGATTCAGCCGGAAGAACTGATCCGCACCATTTCTCAAGGCAGTATCGGTTCGCTCACGGCAATCCCCGGTGTCGGGAAAAAAACTGCTGAACGGATGATCGTCGAATTACGGGACAAAGTGACAAAGATGGGGACAGGAATCCCTGTTAGCGGCGCACTCCCCAACTCTGCATCCATTCGCGGCGAAGCGCTTGCTGCCCTCCTCTCTCTCGGATTCACCCGTGAAAAAGCGGAACAATCTCTGCGTTCGGTATTAAACGAGTCCGATGGAAGCGATCTCGTCGTAGAAGAGATGATCAAGAAAGCATTAAAAGTATCAGGCAAATGATCCGAAGAACCACCACATTATCCGAAGGATGCTCCGCATTTCTCCTTCTCGCTGCAATTTCTTTTTCACAAACCGATCCTCTTATTATTGCCCATCGCGGCGCTTCTTCGGTCGCGCCGGAAAATACTCTCGTCGCCTTTACAAAAGCGGTTGAACTCGGTGCCAATATCATGGAGATCGACGTCCGGCAAACGAAGGACAGTCAGCTTGTGATCATTCACGACGGCACGGTAGATCGGACGACGAATGGCAAAGGAAAGATTTCGGGATTCACGATTCAGGAGGTGAAGAAATTAGATGCGGGGAGTTGGTTCTCACGGCAATACCAAAACGAAAGAATCCCAACACTCACTGAACTATTTACGATCACGGATTCTTCGGTCATGATCATCATAGAGATCAAAGATGAGGAAGAATTTTCTCCCGGAATTACCGAAAGGGTTCTCTCACTTATCAAGCAATACGGAAAAGAAGAACAGGTCATGCTCAAATCATTTTATCCTGATGCCATCCGAAAATTCAAGCGGCTCGCTCCGGATATTCCGCGCGTGTATGTTTTTGCATTCCACATTCCGTGGCTCAACTTTACGTTCGGCACTGTTCCCCGTTTTGAAAATGTGTTTGAGATTCCGGCAACATATCTGCAGGTCCATCGACTGGCGTTGACGGAATCGTTTATAAGAGCATCACATAAGAAAGGATTCAAAGTCATTGTCTGGGATGTTGAAAAGGAAGATGATATGCGAAAATTTATCGATGCCGGCGTTGACGGAATTGAAACCGATGATCCGAAGTTACTGCGCACAATTCTTATGGAAAAATAATGGAGCCTGCAAAAGCTGTTGACGAATACATTACGAAGCAGCCAAAACACCAGCTCGAACTTCTGTCCGCGGTTCGCAAGATCATTCACGACATCATTCCCTTTGCCGTTGAATCGCTGAAATATAACACTCCGTTCTACACGCATAAAGGACTTCTCTGCTACTTAAATCCGACGAAAGAAGGAATGTATCTCGGCTTATGCAAGGGATATCTTCATTCCGATCCGGCTGGAATTTTAACGGGAAAAGATCTGAAAGAGATACGTTACATTGTGATGAATAAAAAATCGGACATCAAAAAGAAGTTGCTGAAAGAATATTTGGAAGAAGCGGTGGTGTTGAATGAGGTGAAACGTTCGTCAAAGAATGCACTGTGGAATACGTGAAGCGTATCTGGTTGGCGGAAAGAGAATTACCTACTGATGTTACGCACGTTAGAAAAATGCCTAAAACATTAAGGTCGTCATGCCCGAATGTTCCGCTTGTTGTTCCGCAGTTTGGAATCCCGTTAGTGCGGAATCCAAAAAACGGGAAATCCCACAAGTGAGCAGAATCTTGGAAAGCGGGACTTTAATCGGGCATCCACAAATGGATTCCCGCTAAAATCACGCGGGAATGACGCGGTAAGTAGTAGAAAAATTAAATAGCAGAGATTAAATTTTCCCTTCATACAAATCGAAAATCGGAAAACACATCTCATAATCTCCCCACAGCAAGTCGCCATACACAACTTTAAATTGTTTGAATTTTTTCAAATTCAAGAATTGTGTCGTCATTGGGTTCTTTGCTTTCAACAAAAATTTCTTAAAGTCGATGATACGTTTTTTACTATCAGAAAAATACAATTGCACTTTGTGACCATCAAGATATTTTGCTTTTTCTATTTGGATAACTTCAGTTTTCATAATTATACCAATTTACGCGTAATGGTTATAGTTTCACACTCTTCAATCTCAACGAATTGCTCACTACACTTACCGAACTCATCGCCATTGCTCCCGCCGCAATGACCGGACTTAAAATCCCAAACGCCGCGAGCGGAATTCCGATCACGTTATAAATAAACGCCCAGAAAAGATTCTGACGGATCGTTCGCACCGTTGCTTTTGAAAGTTTTAGCGCCGTTACAACCGCACGCAGATCGTGACGCATCAACGTAATATCCGCAGTTTCCATCGCAACATCGGTTCCGGTTCCCATCGCAATGCTAACGTCCGCTTGCGCAAGTGCGGGCGCGTCATTGATTCCGTCTCCTACCATCGCAACTTTTGTTCCTTTGGATTGCAGCAGTTTGATATGTTCAGCTTTTTGTTTTGGCAATACACCGGCAACAACATTCTCAATACTCGCTTTCTGCGCAATCGCCTTTGCGGTTACTTCATTATCACCGGAAAGCATGACGACATTCACTCCCAATTTTTTCAATGCTTTTACCGCTTCAACAGAAGATTCAAGAACCGTGTCGGCAACGGCAATCACGCCCGCCAATTGCTTTCCCAAACCGACATACATCACCGATTTCCCTTCGGCGGATAATTGCTCAACACGCGAGTCGGCATCGCTTGTCTTTACAAGGTTTTCCATCATGAATGATTTGTTGCCAACGATGAATGTTTTTCCATTCACGTTCCCCGTTACGCCAAATCCGGAACTTGCGAGGAATGATGTGACCTCTGCAAGTTGGATACTCTTCTCTTTCGCATACTCAATTATTGCTTTTGCGAGCGGATGTTCGGACCTGCTTTCGATTGACGCTGTCACTAAAAGAAGAGTCTGTTCATCAACACTATTCATCGGAATAACATCGGTCACCGACGGCTTTCCCTTTGTCAACGTACCTGTTTTGTCGAATGCAATTGTTTGAATTTGAGATGCATGCTCAAGACTCTCCACATTTCGGAAGAGAATTCCGTTCGAGGCGCCTTTCCCCATTCCTACGATGATCGCGGTCGGCGTTGCAAGTCCGAGCGCACAAGGACAAGCGATGATGAGCACTGCGATTGCGTTGATCATCGCGGTGGTAAATTCCAAATTCCAAAAAACAAATCCCAAAATAAATGTGAGAATTGCAATTCCAATGACTATCGGAACAAACACCGACGATATTTTATCCGCCAACGCTTGTATTGGCGCTTTCGAACCTTGCGCTTCTTCCACAAGTTTGATGATCTGCGAAAGAACGGTCTCACTGCCGATCGCTGTTGCTTTAAACTCAATGCTGCCGTTGTAATTGATCGTTCCACCGATCACTTTGTCCCCAACCGTCTTTTCAACAGGAATACTTTCTCCCGTGATCATTGATTCATTGATTGAAGATGCACCCGCAGTGACAATTCCGTCAACAGGAATTTTCTCGCCGGGATGAACGATGATAATGTCATTCGTTGTTAACTGGTCAACGCTTACCTCCTTTTCTTTTCCTATTTCTGTGCCATTCACTTTTACGCGTGCAGTTTTCGGTTGAAGCTGGAGCAATTTTTTCATCGCATCCGCCGTGCGAAGTTTTGCGCGTGATTCAAGAACTTTTCCGAGCAAGATCAGTGCGATGATCGTCGATGCCGTGTCGAAATACACTTCATGAACATGCACCGGCAACAGATCCGGAAATAAGGTTACGACAGAACTAAAGAGATACGCAACGCCCGTTCCTGTCGCAACAAGCGTGTTCATGTCGGCTTGAAAATGTTTTGCGATTTTGAACGCAACGGTGAAGAACCGTTTGCCGGGAATGAACATCACAATCGACGTTGCAAGAAAGAGCAGCATGTTCAGATTCTGTATTTCGATCGGTTCAGTTTCCATCCACCAGTCGGTCATGCTGAACATACTCAATACCATGATCGGTACACCGAGAACAAGCGCAATGATGAAGTCACGTTTGAGTAGTCTGTACTCTTTTTCCTTGTAACCTTCGGAAGGTTCCAAACCTTCCGAAGGTTTGTTTGTTCTTTCCGGAATGACAAGTTTATATCCGGCTTCATCCACCGCGATCACAAGTTTCCGCAATTCCTTATCGTCACCGACAAATTGAACGGTCGCTTTTTCGGTTGCGAGATTCACAGACGCTTTTTTTACACCTTCAACTTTGCCTAACGCTTTCTCCACGCGCGTAACACAACTGGCACAGGTCATGCCTTCAACAGGAAGCGAGAGTGTTTGAATTTTTGTTTCCATGATTTTTTCCTTAAGGGTTGTTCCAAAAACTCAAGAATACTTCCTTGTCAGTGAGGTTTTCCCTACGGGTCGTAGACAATTTGTAATGAGCACTTTTCCAACCCCAAAACATAGTTATTGGAACTACCCTTAATTTTAACCGAAAAATCTAAAAACGTCTCTCGCAAAGTCGCAAAGCCGCCCTACGGGTCGTAGACCAAAAACATTTAAATTCGTCTTCGCGAACTTGGCGGCTTGGCGTGAGATATTACTTTTTCATCGAGAACTATTCCGATTCATTGAATTGATACCACAGAATAACCGGCTTCTTCAACGGCGTGTTGCAGTTGTTGATCTGTAACTTTTGATTCGTCAACAACAACTTCTGCCAAACCGATTTTCACATTGTTGAACGTAAGACCGTCGATCTTCGATAATTCTTTTTTGACAGACATGACGCAGTGACCGCAGGTCATTCCTTGGATGTTTACTGTTTGAGTTTTCATCGTTCATTCTTTCATTTTCTTGATATAACAAATATACGATGAACACGGATTGAATGTGTTATATTTTATTGAAAATAATGTATAGGATTATAGAGTGAGAACTATTTCACTCTATCGATCGGCCGGCGGGACAATGTAGTTTGACGTTTGAATTCTGAAGGAGTAAAACCTGTGAGGCTTTTGAATTGATTAGAAAGATGCTGCACACTGCTGTAACCGAGGTGAAAAGCGATTTCACTGAAACTTAATTCGCCGTATTTGATAAGTTCTTTCGTCCGTTCAATACGCTGCAAAATGATGTAGCGTTCAATCGTAACATTTTCGACGGATGAAAATAGCGTGCTGAGGAAATGATAATCCCTTCTGACTTCTTTCGATAGATATTCCGAATATTTTAGTTTCGCGGGCGATCCAAAATTATTGAGTTGAACAAGTTTTATCACTGCCCGCTTGATCGCATCAATGGTCTTCGCGTTCGCATCCTCAATCAACTCAAAACCGTTTTCGAAAAGAAGAACTTTGATCTTCTCAATATCCTTTGTCTCCAAAATCTTTCCTATTTCCGCTTCCCCTAAATCAACGTTTCTCACATCATATCCTGCATTCGATAATTCTTCACGCACGACACGGATGCACCGGTCGCACACCATGTTTTTAACATAGATTTTTTGATGTTTGGAATTTGTTTTGTGTGATTTCTTCATATCGGTTCGTGATATGCTAAACTTGAGCCAACCCACGTTTTATTTTTATTGAAATCAACTCCCATGCGTATGCATGCTTCGCATCATCTTCCCCTTGCTTAATCGAACGAGATTCTTCACGAGGATCGGTTTCTCTTTCCAAATGAACATCATGCGCACTTCCGCTTTGGCGTAACCGTCAGGTGTTTCGATGAGCGGAGCGTATTCAACTTTCTTTTGCAAAAGATGGTGGAAACGTACTTTCCTGACCATACAGGATGCCAATTTTTTCCATAGCTCCCTTCTATTGATTGAATATCTGCCTTGGTGAATATAGCAATTAATTATAAATCGTCAAACCTGCGAAGTTCGTTACACAATCGTTTCATCGAGAAGATGTCAGACATCTTCTCATTAAAATTCATCAAAATCGAAAAGTTGTTAGTTTCTGTATAACCAAGATGTCAGACATCGTTACTTTTTAATATTCAACTAAATAATTCTACACTGTTATTCAAAAAAAATGGTCTATCAGATTATCTGATAGACCATTTTAGTAAAAGTTCGTACTTCGAAAGAAAAAGATCAGTTAAATAAATACCGTACGCCGATCTGCATCTGCCATCGGGACGATAGACTAAGATCGTCAACAAAAGTTTTGGTCGCAATTCCTTTGAAGTTGAACACAGGCGCGCCGTTGGCATCGAATCTTTTCAACTCCAGCGGTGACGTGGCAGCCGCGCTTGCAACACTGCGTACACCCCATTCCGAATTTAACAGGTTCGCCACATTCAAAATATCGGCGCTTATTTGGAACGAATGTTTTTGCGTTCCCGCCATAAACGATATTTCATGCAGAACTTTCAGATCGATATTGCTGTACCACGGATTAAGCGCGCCGAATCGTTCGGCGATTTTTCCGCGGTTCGCCTTCAGGTACTCATCCTGTTCGATGAACGCATTAAATGCCGCCCATTGCTCTGCGGCAGAGCCGCCGGGACCGGCAAAGGGATCAAAATTGATCTCACTCTGATTCCTCGGAATGTAGATCAGATCGTTTCCGCCCTGACCGTCACCGTTCACATCGCCTGAATAGGTGAACGAATACCGGTTACCGCCTGCGCCGGTAAATCGGTTCCCTTCGGCAACTTCGAAGAACGCTCCGATAGTAGTATTGTTATTTTCCGACCAATTATATTTGTACGATGCAACACCGGCAATTCTGTTCCGCACACCAAACTCGGAGTAGCTCAGCTCGGGTTTGTTGGAATTCCCTCTCACGGGATTTCCCTGCCACAGCACGCTGGCAATTTCTGTCGATTTCATATTGCTCTTTGCTTCCAAGTACGTATAGGAGACCGATGTGAACAGACCGTTCTCGAACGCTTTGCGAAGCTGCGCCGTGATGCTGTAGTTATATCCTTCGCTTGTATTATCGATCGTATAAACACCTGCACCTTCTCCCGGCCATTGTGCATTCAATTCATTCTTTCCTGCACCGCCGTAATACGGCCTGCCGTCAGGCAAATAGCGGACCGGTTTAACAAGATCCGCATTGCGAACATAGACGGCGTTGAGATCTTTTCCATACAAAAATTCCAAAGTACCGTAAATATCGTGCGGTAATTTTTTATCAAGACCAAGATTGGTGGTCCAGACCTGGGGCCATTTGAAATCCGGAACTGCCGCATTCAGATCGTACGATTGTTGAAGGATGGCATCATCCGAGGTTTTAACTTTAGGGACACCCGTATTGAACGGTCCCCAAACGTTTGGATTAGCACCAGGGTTTGATATGACATTGCCAATCCAGACAAATGGGACACGACCTGTAAAAATACCTGTTCCCCCTCTAAGTTGTGTTTCTTTTTTTCCTTCAACATCCCAATTAAATCCAATGCGCGGACTAAATAACGGTGTTGTTTTAGGAAGTTTGCTTTGATCAAGTTTTTCAGGATTTCCATTTTCATCAAGTAGTGTTAAGCCCGTTGAATATGGATTGGCTACAATGTCGGTTAAATAGATCGGAAAATCGACACGGACACCGTAGGTTAAGTTAAAGTCCGATGATATCAAGTATTCATCTTGTGCGTAGATTGCCAACTGCGCAACGTCGATCTTTTCCCCCTTCCAATCATTTTTTAAAGCAGTGGCAACTTCTTTATTGAAATCTCTGAACAATGTGTCGGCACGATTCGTGATCCGGAAGAATTGGTCGATCGTCAACGGCCCAAAAATATCGAAACCGTATTTGAAGATGTTGAATGAATTAAAGAAAGAGAATTTTTCAAACGTCGCGCCGACGGTAATTACATGGTTATCGAGATAATAGCTTAAATTGTTTGTGAACTGCAGGACATCTTGGTCAAGAATATTGTGGACTGAAAACGGTTCATGGCCAATCGTTGTATATGCAATTCCGTCTTTAACGATCTCCAATGTCGGGAAGGGAGCGCTGAACGCATCGCGAGAATCTCTGAATCGGTTATAGCTCGCGAAGAATCTATTCGAAAAATTATCGAAACGGCTGTTCACTTCTAATGCGTATGAATTTAATCTGTTATTAATCCGATAACCGGAGTTTCTGAAAGGAAGTGTATTCTCGTTCGGTCCGCGTCCTGTGCCAAAAGCGCTCAACACAAACGGATGCGGAGGAAGATCACGCCTTCCGTCCAACCTGTTATAGCGGAACATCACATTATTATTGTCATCGAGGATCCAGTCCAACTTTAATAATAATTTTTCGCTTTGTGTCTCGTGAATAAAATTATCGTACGGACCGGTTTCGTAACCGTACACGGTCTTCAGCCGGCTGCGGATGGCATCCATCGTCGCGGCATCGACACGCGAAATTCCAAAACCGGGTGTTCCCCGGTTCGCAACAAAGTTCGTTCCCGGATCCTCCCGTCGATCAACCTCTGCGTTAAAGAAGAAAAACAATTTATTGGGAATGATCGGTCCGCTGACGGAAACACCCGATTGATTGTACGAAAGGTCTGGATTAGCGACAACTTTTTGTCCACGCACGTCGTTGCCGAGGAAACTTTCATTGCGAATGTAGCTGTAGATCGAACCTTTGACTTCATTGGTGCCGCTTTTTGTCACCGTATTGATTCCGGCTCCCGTAAATCCCCCTTCGCGCACGTCGAACGGTGCAATCGAAATTTGCACCTGGTCAACCGCATCATAAGAAAACGGTTCTGCGTTGGCTTGGCCTCCCGGCGCGGGATCATCCAAGCCGAAAGGATTGTTGAAGTACGATCCGTCTAAAGAAATATTATTGTACAACCAATTTTTCCCGCCGAAACTATAATTGCCGTCGCTGCGGGGATCCAGCCGGGTCAGATCACGAACGCTTCGTTTGAGGGTGGGAAGGTTCTGCACCATCTGCGGACTAACATTCGTCGCCGCTCCTTCCCGATCGCTGTTGATCACTTCATTCTGATCGGCCGTTACGAGAACTTCTTCCCCTTTAATGGCTTCCTCGACCAAGGTAAAGTCTAATCTGGACTCCTGACCAAGATTTAAATAAACATTTTGTTGCTTCTGAGTTTTGTAGCCGACAAATGAAACGGTAATGGCGTAAGGACCGCCTATACGCATGTTGGTAATATTGTATTGTCCGTTACTGCGCGTGTTGGCGCCGTACTTCGCACCCGTCGGTTCGAACACTACAACAACATTGGCACCGGGCATTACTTCTCCTTTATCGCTTTTTACAATGCCGGTCAATTCTGAAGTGGTAACACCTTGTGCCAGAATTATAGCCGTATTAACCATAAGGAAGCAAAAGAATAATACGACATTGGAGGTAAATCGTAGCATACTGTTCATCATCGTCTTTCTCCTTAGTAAAATTTGGTGATAAAATTGTTGGTAACACCTGAATCTTAAGAATAATGCTCTCATAAGTCAAGTTAAATGTTTTCCAAACTGCAGCGATCAATTGAACATTGTGCTTAGTCGTCCCTTAAAAATTCTTCATCCGCACAACCTTGACAAGGTTATGCAAACAGATTTGTAAAATTTCGACCATTTTTCGCTGCTCATCAATAAACCTTGTCAAGGTTTTCTATGGATCTGTTCCGGACACATCATCGTCTTGATACTCCACAAAAGTTTATGTATGATAAAATAAATAACAGATCATATGATGAAGAAAAGTTTTTTTATTATTGTTGTTCTCTGCTTCAATTTCTCTGCCCACCTGTATTCTCAGGTAACAGTCGTTGAAGACAGTCTGTTCTCTCCTTCGATCAAATCGACAATGAAGTTTTACGCCGTACTGCCGAACGGATATGCCAAAAGCCATGAACGATATACAACGATCTATCTCCTGCACGGGTCCGGCGGAGATTATACGAACTGGGTAAAACTCACCGACCTCGTTCGGTATGCAAGAGAATATAATTTTATCATCATCACACCGGATGGAAAAAATAGCTGGTACAGTAATTCCATCGTGATGCAAAATGCACATTATGAAGATTATATCGTCAAGGATCTGATCCCGCACGTGGATAAAAAATACCGCACATTGCAGTCGAAATTCAGCCGGGCAGTCGCCGGTCTTTCGATGGGAGGATACGGGGCGGCAAAATTCGGATTAAAATACCCGGGACAGTTTTTCTTTGCCGGCTGTTTAAGTCCCGCAATTCAGTTTCCCTATGGCATGGAAGATTCGACGATCGTTCTCCGCCGTTCAAAAGAAATGATGAAAAGCATCGCCGATATGTTCGGTACTGTACGGCACGAGAGTTGGACGGCCAACGACGTATTTATGCTCGCGGAAAAAGCGAATTCAAAATCACTCACGTACTTCTATCTTTCCGTCGGTTCACAGGACAGGATTACGGAAATTATCGATCTGACACATAAATTTGCCGGAACACTTCGCAGGCAGGGTGTGCCGTTTGAAATGCATGAAACTACTGGCGGACACGACTGGGAATTCTGGGATAGAGAAATCGAAATAGTATTACACCGAATCGCGGAACTCAGCGGAAAGAAAAAGATACGACAATGAACAAGAACGATTCACCACATTCCATTGACGACCTTCTGCGGGCAAACATCCGCCTTCTGGGCAACACGCTCGGCGAAGTCATTCGCGAACAGGAAGGAAAAACTTTCTTTGAACTGGAAGAATTCATCCGGCATTCCACGAAGGAATACCGTACTACGCACAGGAAAGAGGTGAAACGAAAATTAAAGAAAAAGATCGCATCGCTTCACCCCGATTCGATCCGGAAGGTCATTCGCGCATTTTCCACGTACTTCCAACTTATCAATATCGCCGAACAACATCACCGCATCCAGCGAATGAGGTCGCAGAAGAAACGCGGACGCGCTCATTATCCGCAGGGTTCGCTCCATCACACGCTGCTCTTTGCCAAAAAGAAAAAAGTTCAGCCGAAAGAGATCGCGCGGTTCTTGTCGCACGTTTTCATTTCACCAGTTTTCACCGCTCATCCCACCGAAGCATTGCGACGTACGGTATTGGAGAAACACTCAAAGATCTGGAGTTTGCTGGAAGAGTTCGACCGGAAAGAAATGCTGCCCGATGAACGAACATCGTTGGAACAAGCGCTCAAACGAAATATCACCAGCCTTTGGCAAACCGAAGAGACCCGCTCGTATGATATTTTGCCGTTGGACGAAGTGACGAACGGACTCTATTATTTCCGTCACGTGCTGAAAGATGCGATCCCTGCATTCTACGATGAACTGGAGCGCGCTCTTGCCGATACATATCCTTCGCTGACCGGCTCCATTCCGTCGTTCATTCAATTCGGTTCGTGGATCGGCGGGGACAGAGACGGAAACCCGTTCGTTACCGCCGAAGTTACCTGGACGGCGTTAAAACGTCAGGCACACACGATCATCGACATCTATCTGAAAACATTGGATGAACTGTATGTGGAACACAGCGAATCGTCAAAAGTGGTGAACGTCAGCAGAGAACTGCAGGATTCGATCGCCAACGAACTCGAACATGAAAAAGAAGGAATACCCCATTTTATCCGGAACAAAAACGAAGTCTACCGCATCAAACTCGCTCTTGCCCACAGAAAACTTCAACGCTGCAAGAAAAAATTGGAAGGTGTACTTTCAGAAGATGAGTTGGCATATACTTCTTCAGAAGATTTTTTGAACGATCTTAAACTCATTAGCGATAGTCTGCATCACAACAAAGGCGAAACCCTTGCGAACGGGACATTGAAACAGTTGATCCGCAATGTCGAAACGTTCGGTTTTCATCTTGCAACGCTCGATATTCGTCAGCACAAAAAAGTTCATCATACTGCGATCAGCGAGATATGCGAACAGCACCGGATTTTTTATTCAACTCTTTCCGATGCTGAACGTGCCGAGTGGCTGACCTCAACATTGATCGAGAACAGGACTCTGCATGTGGATGTCTTATCTCTTTCGGAGCAAAGCAGAGAAGTCATCGCTACGTTTCATACTATTTCCCGCGCGATCAAAGAGGTCGATCCCCGCGCGATCCGCTCGTACATCATCAGCATGACCGAATCTCCCGCCGACGTGCTGGAGGTGCTGCTTCTGATGAAACTGACCGGATTGCTTTCCACCAACGAAGAACCGTGGCAGAGCAAACTCAACATCGTTCCTCTGTTCGAAACAATCGGCGATCTGCGGGCATCGGTTTCCATCATGGAAGGTTTATACGCCAACCCGGCGTATCAAAAACATCTTTCCGCCCGCAACAATAATCAGGAGATCATGCTCGGCTATTCCGACAGCAGCAAGGACGGCGGTATTGTCTGTTCGAGCTGGGAATTATATAAAACGCAGCGGGCGCTCGCGAAATGTTCCGCCAAACACAATGTGGACTGGATGTTCTTTCACGGACGCGGAGGAACGGTGGGACGCGGCGGCGGTCCCGAATTCCAGGCAATCATGGCGCTGAACGGGCATTCCATCAACGGTAAGATGAAGATCACCGAACAAGGCGAAGTCATTTCTCTGAAATATTCTCATAAGGAGATTGCACAGCGCACGCTCGAACTGACGACCTCCGCTATGCTGCTGAAATATTTTGACAAAACAAATCTGAACAAGATCAAAGTCGCCAATCATCCGCAGTGGCTGATCGTGATGGAAGATGTCGCTCAACGGAGTTTTGATGCGTATCGCAGTATCGTGTACGATAATCCGAATTTGGTGAAATATTATTTTCAGGTGACGCCCCTCAAGGAAATTACGAGAATGAAGATTGGTTCCCGTCCGGCGCGCAGATTGAATACCGAACGGATCGAAGATCTCCGCGCGATTCCGTGGGTCTTTGCATGGATGCAAAGCCGGCACAATGTGCCCGGATGGCTCGGAGTCGACAGCGGCTTGCAGAACTCACCGGGAATCACGCTTGCCTCCCTGCAAAAAATGTACGACCACTGGGAATTCTTCAAAGCGATGATCGATAATATCCAGATGATCATCGCAAAAGCGGATTTCGACATTGCCGAACAGTACGCGGAGCTGGTTCATCCCCCGGCATTGGCAAAAGAGATATTCTCCCTTCTGCAGAAACGATTTGAAATGACGAAAGAGGTGATCGTGCAAATTTCCAAGCAGAAGAATATTTTGGATAACAATCCCGTTCTTCAGCGGTCTATTACGTTACGGAACCCGTACGTCGATCCGATGAGTTTGGTGCAGGTGGAATTATTACGGAGGCTTCGTTCGGAGAGATTTTCCGACAAAGAACGGCAGGAATTGGAAGAGGTGATGTTCTCCTGCATCAACGGTATTGCCGCGGGATTGAGAAATACTGGATGACTGCGGGACGTATAGATAGTGAGACTCACTTTGGTTTTATAGTACGGTAAAAGTTAAGATTTTTGACTATCTGATAAATATGTGAGTCGCACCTAAAATATATTTTATGCAAAATACCTTATGGCTCGAAGAAAAACAGATTTTATAGAGGGAAACTATTATCACATTTATAACCGAGGATGTAATCGGGAGAATATTTTTCGCTCAAGTGACAACTATATATTTCTCATTTCAAAACTAAAGAATTATTCCATTGAACTTAATGTTTCAGTAATAGCATATTGTTTAATGCCAAATCATTATCATCTGCTGGTTAAGCAAAATGGAAATATTGAGGCAGGTTTACTTCCAAAAAATATCTTTAACAGCTACACAAAAGCATTCAACAAAACATTTGGGAGAAGCGGGACACTATTTGAATGTCCATATAAATCAATTCACGTAGATAAAACTGAGTATGTTGTTCATTTATGCAGATATATCCATCGTAATCCGCTTGATGCAAAAATTGTTAAGAATATTGAAGACTGGAAGTTCTCAAATTATCTGGAATGTGTCGGAAAAAGGAAAGGCGTAATCATCGAAAAGGACTTTATTAAAAACCATTTTGGATCTTTCGAAGGGTATGAAAAATTTGTTTTAGAGTATCATATCAATTCTGAAATCCAAAAAGCAATCGAGCATTATTTATTGTAATGCATTCTACTCAACAAAGTGCGATTCACTTATTCAATTATATTCTTAAAACTTTTTGATTTTTATAACTCTATCAACAAAGTGCGTCGCACTTTTACAAATTACAATAATTTCTCCACCAACTTCGGCATCTGCTCGCTTGCGCTTCCCTGCAACACTTCGTATCCGTCCAGCAATTCATAATTGGGATGCGGATCAATAAAATATTTTTTACGTGTCCGGCGAAACATCGGTAGCAATCCTGCCGCCGGATACACCAGCGCCGAAGTACCGACACCAATAAATATATCGGCTGTTTGTACCAGATTCGTCAACTCCTCTTCCCTCATATCGACCGGTTCTCCGAACCAGACAATATCGGGACGTAATTGCCGCTCTACGAGTCGTAGACCGCATTTCGGACAGAGATCGCCCAGTTTGATCGGAGTTGTTATTTGCGATTTGTAATCACAATCGAAATTTGCATCAAAAGAGAAACCGAGCGAATGATGATTCTCGCACTTCTGGAAGTCAATGCGTCCGTGCAAATGCCAGACATTCCCACATCCTGCTCGTTCCAGCAGCGTATCAATATTTTGTGTGATGTTAATGACATTGTGGTGTTTGGAAAGTTCAGCGATGGCACGATGGGCAGGATTCGGCTGGCATTCCGCCTGTTTGAGGAAACGCATCGCATAAAAATCGAGTACGAGTTTTTTATTGCGCTGCCATCCTTCGGGTGAAGCAACATCTTCGATGCGGTGCTGTTCCCACAGTCCGCCGCTGTCGCGAAAGGTTGGAATGCCGCTTTCAGTGGAAAGTCCGGCGCCGCTGAAGATGATGATAGTGTGTTTCATAATAGCTATTTTTATCCGTCATGCTGATTACAACATACTCATAACTTGTAAACAAAAAAGGACAGGTGAATTGCCTGTCCTTTTTTGGTAATATCTATCGAACAAGATCATTGACCATCGGTTGAAAGACGGTAAAGCACAATTCGGTCGTTGCCGGTGTCACACACGTAGAGAGTGTTCTCTGCCACTGCAACACTGCCGGGGCGACGCAGTGAAATTCCCGGTGTTTTCGCGCCGAACGATTCGATCTTGAATCGTCCCCGATTGTTAAATTTTACAACACTGTCTAATTCCGCATCGGCAATGAAGATATCCCGCCGTATTCTATCAATACCTACCCCTTTTGCATTCCTGAATCGGTTGGGGCTGACAAAATCGATGCTTCTTTGGTCCGGATTGGAGGGATCGTATCGCGGCAGCCAACCTTCAAAATCAAGATTCTTCGTGTATGTCATCCAAATCGCCGCGTACTGAATTCCGTCCGAACTTTGCGTTACAATAAAATCTCCGCTATTCGGAAACGTTGCCAATCCCGTTGGATGATTGATGTTCGTAATCGAACTTCCGGCACCGGACTGTAACTCACCGAGTGGTGTGATGAACGAATCTTTTTTCGTTGTCGCATTCGGGCGGTATCGGAAACGAAGAACTCTGCCATCGGGATCCACGATACTGCTGTTATCAGGACCGTCGCGCGCAACGAGATATTCGTCATTTAATATGATTCCGATTCCGACAAAACGCCGCCTCGGACGCGCCTGTTCCCTCCATATTGTATCGATCTGCGCATCGCCCAGATTGTGATTTGCATTAACCAGTTTGATGCGAAGCAAAATGCCGATCGTATCGCCGTTCGCTTCGATGGATTCCGCGCCCACAAGAAGATCAAGACGAAGATCTTGCGCTATGGAGATAGGACGTCGGATCGGCTTGCTGATATTCAAAATCTGCCCTGCCTGATTGAGCATCACGATCCGGTTGTTCTCGGTATCGGTAACATAGATCAATTGGTCTTGTCCGTAGAGCACCGTTGTCGGTTTTTTGAAAATTCCCGTCCATGAACTCTTTTCTACATAGGTCGTATCGCCAACGGTCACAATATCGGTCGCCTTCGGCAATGTGGAAAGGTCAAACTTCTCCTGACATCCCGTAACGATCAGAACGACGGAAAATAAAAAAAAGAGGAAAATATATTGTGTTGGAGTTCTCATGTCCCTTTAGGGTTGTTCCAAAAACTCAAAAATATCTCCTCTAAAATTATGGAGATGTCAGACATCTTGATAAAAACATAGTTTTTGGAACAACCCTTTAATAAGTCACAGCCACAGAAATACGATGAACGGTTCCCAGATCGTTAAAATTCGTGAAAGCGTAATCAACATTTGCCACCGTCACACCGAGAGGAATCCTCACTCCGGCACCCAGCGACAGATCTTCTGCCGTTGAGATGGATTTCCCCAAAAATGATTCGCCGATCGTTCGTTTCACTCCGGCACGGAGGAAGAACATCCTGTCGTATTCATACTCGCTCCCCACACGGATGTTTTCGGCGTTATCATTTGGATGATTCAACTGGATCGATGTTGTGAGACGATGCACGTTATCCATCCAAGGTTCGAACGCATATCCGAGTCGGAACAACGTCGGCGGTGAAAATTCCTGAAACGCATCGATCGTCTGCCCTTTCCCATTCTTCACGGAACCGGATGGCTTCACATTATCCCCAAAGTTCGACACGACAACGGAAAATCTCGAAGTACCGAGCCCCATATAATAAAACGTTCCGAGATCGATCAACACTGCATTGGTGTGAAGGTCTGCAATCGATTCCCGCACATACCGCACCGTAGCGCCGAAACTGAATTGATCCGTCATCTTGCGGGCATACGTCAGGCCGATCGCCACATCGCTGTAATTAAAATAATATCCCGTCCCTGTCGGTTGGTACTCCGTCGTGATCTGCATCGGATCGGTTGTTAACGAAGTAAACGCAAGACCAAGGATATTATTCTCATCCAAACGGTAACTTGCCGCGGCAAAATCATACTTCAAATCACCGAGCCATTCCGCATGAGAGAACATCGCCTGATCCGTTGTTGCGTTGGTCAATCCGGCCGGATTCCAATAGACCGCAGAGACATCATTCACGACGGCAACAAACGATTCACTCATCGCAGAACCGCGGGCATCGGCGCCGATCTTCAAAAATTGCAAAGAGGAAATACCCGACCGCTGTCCGCCGAGATTTGGAACCAATTGAGCGAATGAACAATGGACGATAAACAATGCAGCGAACACAACTCCTGCGGCAGCGCTGAACATTCTACGATATGGTGCCGTGTTTTTCATCGATCAAAATCTCAGTGCAATTCCTACCTTCGCGGCACGCGGAGTTAAATATCGCGCCGGATTATACGGGAATGGTGAAATAGTCCCCTGAAGATTGGGGAACCGCGGATCGTTATACGAAAGCGGCGTATCGTCCCCGTATTCGTATGCACGACCCGTTACCGGATTCACGATCTGTGTATTTTTGTTGTCGAACAGATTCTGAATTTCCAAACTGATCGACAATTTCGAGAAACCGAGATCGAAATACTTTTCGATGTTCAAATTCGTATAGAACCAATATTCTCCCACCTCTTGCAAAAGGTTATTGAAATCGGTTCGGTATTCAGGGCGCCCGTCGGAACCGATTCCGGAATATAATTGACGCGTATATCGTTTACCGGACTGGAAGAAGAACCGTGTATAGACATTGTAATTCCCGAAATCAAGCGGGAAGAAATCGAACAGCGGTTCATCCTTCTTTACATTCAATATCGCGGTGATCTGCGCCTGCAGCGGACGATCCCACGGCACATAATTTTCTTTGATCGATGTTTCGATACCGCCACTGGAAAGATTGAAGAGCGCTTCGGTCGCCGATGAACTCTTTCCTGTTGCAATCGAATACGAACCGGAAACCGATGTGCGGAAGTTAGTGGAGAATCGGCGCGTGTATTCCAATTCCAAACCGCGCGTGCGGGCGTAATCGGAATTCACATAGGTGGTGTAGGTTCCTCGTGAGAAGCGGACACTTGTTGCACGAACAGACCGTGCGGTGATGTAATCAAAAATATCCTTGTAGTATGCCGTTACAGTCACGACGTCGTTTTCCGTGATCTGGTTTCGCAAGCCGAGCTCGTACGCCACGGTCGTTTCGGGATTCAGATTCGGGTTGCCGATGATCTGTGCCGACGAACGGGCACTGCTTTCCGTTAATTTGGAATAGACATACGTCGGACGCGGCAGTTTGGAAAAATGTCCGTACGAGAAGAACAATGTCTGGTTATCGGACACAGGGTGAGAGATACCGAGACGAGGACTGATGCGTCCCTTCCATCGTCGTCCGAACAACAGGGAGGTCTGATCGACATACTGTCTCCGAATTTCATCCGATGCAAGAGGAATTTTGGGATTGTTGATCGCGTCGTCAACAAATTTTCCGGGGAACCAATAATCGAACCGCAATCCGAAATTCAACACCATACCGCTGATGGAAATATTCTCCTGTGCATAGAACGCGCCGGATGCGGGACTGACCTGATAGATATCGTTATTCAGTCCAAGCGGTTTGATCCACGGTTGAGAAATATCCGCCATCTGCAGGTTTTGGAATTTTAATTCAAACCCTGTTTTGAATTTATTCTTTTCGGTAAAGTGATTTGTAAAATCGAATTTAACCGTGAAATCATCAATAAAATGGTCGCGCCATCTGTCCGGTCCGCCGATATCATAAAAACCGTCGCCGGGAATCACACCGACACGCGCACTATCGCGATTGTAGTACTGGATCGGGAACGTGACGATATCGCGGGGCTCGTTGTAGTAACGATAATCTTTTCCATTGGCATCCCCTCGCACATGTGCGGAATACCGGCTCAACCGCAATTCATAAAATGATTTCGGACTCAGCGTATGCGTCCAGGACACCGTGTGCTGAATATTGATCTGCGTGAATGTATTGGCGCTGTCGAGGATATTCTGAAACTCGTATTGATACCCGGGTTGAGGTTCTTCGCGCTCAAGCGTGGTCTTCACGGTCGCAGTGTTCTGATCGATCGACACAGATTGGTTGTAAGAGTACGCCAATTTTTCGGTAGGAGAAATTTTCCAGGTAAGCTTCGTCACCCACGAATAGGCGTTGACAAGTCGATAGGCAAAATCTGTTCCGTTGAAGATCGACGATCTCAATTGTGTCGGAACACGTTTTGAATAACTGCCGGCCGATTGACCGTTGACGATGTCTTCCATCCAGCGGGTGTACCCGTCGGTTATGTTGACGGAAAAATTACCGAAGAAACTGACAGTGCCGGGCAGAACATCGTTCATCAGCGGCATAGGACCGCTCAGATTCGTCTCGAGAATATCCGTATTAAAGAAGTGCCGCGAGTTCGTCCCGGCGATACGATCGGTCTTGTATGATATACCCCCGCTATATTTGTCGCTTCCCTCTTTCGTCGTAATGTTCACGACACCGGATGTCGCCTGGCCATATTCGGCATTATATCCGCCGGTGATAACTTCCATCTCTTGGATTGCATCGGGACTGATCTGAAGACCAAATCCCGAACCGCCGAGAATGTCTTGCACCGAAACACCGTCCACAAGGTATGCATTCTCATATCCACGGCTTCCGCGGATATGAATTTCATTATCCGACTGCACAATACCTGTCTGCAGACCGACAACATCCTTTACGTTCGTCACTGCGGCAACCGTGATATCTTCGGTGCGAATCGTTCTCTTGCTCGATGTTTCTTCCACGTCAAACAATCTCTTTTCGCCGATAATAACAATCTCTTGCCCCAGCGACAGTACCGATTCGGCCATTTTGACGTTCAGTTCGATCGTCTTCCCCCCTTCAACTTTTATCCCGGAATACTGAACCGTTTTATATCCGAGCAGCGTCACATCGATGTTGTAGACACCCGGATTGATCCGCTCAATTTTGAAGTTGCCGTCGAAGTCTGTCGATGCGCCGTAGTATGTTCCTTTGATCTGAACGTTGGCGCTTGGCAAACTTTCGCGGGTCGCTTCATCGACAACTTTTCCGATGATCCACCCGGTTTGTTCAGACGCGTGCTGTTGTTCGCGCAAACGTTCCAGCACCTGCGCAGAAAGCGAAGCTGAAAGTGAGAACAGAAATAGCAGAGTTACTACTAAAGCAAATGTACAACACACCCCTAAATCCCCTCTCCCTCTCCGCAAAACCCGCGCACAGAGGGGACTTTGAATTCCCCTCTGTGCGAAAGACGGTGCGCTGGAGAGAGGGGTTAGGGGTGTGTTATTTTGATTTAGGAATCGTCTCATTAGTTCAAACCAAATTCGTCAACGATGACACGTTTGAAAAATGCGGGAAGATTCTTCCCTCCATTGAGTCTGTGCAGTGGAAGCGCCATAATGACAAAACTTTTGTTATTGTCGATACACGCAATTTCGGGACTTCCTGCGTAACGAAATGTTGGGGGTGTTTCATAAAACTTTGATGAATCCACGCGATACAAATATTGAGCATCCGCACGTTTATACACTCTTCGCCAGTTGAAGTTGTGAATACTTTGCGTCGAATCGAATGTGAGCTGCGGAAATCCGCTGACAAGCGGAAATACTTTTGTTCCCGCTCTCATACGAGAGTCTGCGTTGGTATGCAGCGTTGTCGTAGAATTCACATCCGTTGACACACTGTCAATCGGGGCAAAATCATTCATTGCACGAACATCGGGAAAAGAGATATTCGCGGGGAATGTCGTTGAAAAGATCACCTTCCCCCCAGTCAGCGTATAATTGAACAACCCGATCTGTGCAGGAAGATAACTCGGGTACAAATCACTGAACCAGAATACGACATCAAACAATTTCAGTGTATGAATGAATGCCGGGTTCATATGATTGGGAACATTCGCTCCGTAGCGCTGATTTGCCAATTGATTTTGTTTGTCTGCCGCCGACAGGTTCCACGCAAGATTGAGTGTATCAAAATTATCGAACTGTTTTCCGGGAAGACTCTCTTTCAAGGCGCTTCTGAAAATAGAGTTCGCAGCAACACGGTCTAACTGATTATAATCCATCACAAGAAGCATCCGGCTCTTCGGCTTTGCGACATACCATCGTTTTCCCACAGATGGTAACGAAACAGGGTTGCTGTATTCCCCTGCAACGTCTTTCGCCTGAAGAAAGAATCTATTGACATCATTCAGCCGCAATCCGGGGATTTTTCTGCGGAACTGCATATTGGGAAATTTCCCGGTGTACACTTCCGCTTCTACTTCTCCGGTCGCATTATCGCTCACAGAACGGGGAACAATTAATGTCACCAAATTTACCGCACCGCTTACAGTAAACCAGCGTTCCGGTGTTAACGTATCGTTCAGCGCAATTCGGTATGAAGCAATCGTCTGGTCGCCGTCAACATCGGTGCCGTACCAGGAAAACGTTGCCACCGTAAATGTCGTCTCAGGCTGCTGAATGATCGTTGAATCAAAGGGATTCACAGAGAAGAATACTTTGGGCGGTGTGTTGCGCAGCGGCAATAACTGAATGGCGCCTTTCGGATCGATTGCGGTAGAAAGTGACGGTAACGCAATATCGGCGCCATCATACTGTCCGTTAAGATTCTTGTCCCAATACGGCTGAGGTATCATCCGTAACCGTGCCCCTTCCGGAAGCGAACCTTTTTCAAATGTATTGTCGACAGCCCGCACGATCACAACAAAACTGTCCCGTGCGGTTAAGAGCGGCAATGCTACGATGCTGTCATTCTTTGTGATCCACGTATATGTTGTCGTATCGGGCTGCGGCAGTTGACCGTTCAATCGATACGCACCGGATGCAAGTAAATATCCGATAACAATTCCGTCGGGATCTTCACCGTACCAATGGAGATGCTGCCGCGATGAGGTTTCGCGCAAAGTCGTATCAGCCGCCAGAAATAACCGTGTTGTCGGAAGTTGGTTTTGTTTCGGCTGGTTCGGCAGATCTTTCTGACAAGAACCGATGATCAATCCGATGACGACAAGAACAATATTTATCAGAATTTTTTTCAAATTGGTAAGTGGGGAGATAGTAGTGTAACGCGGAGTTTCACTCCGCGCTTTTAACAAACGCCGAGAAGAATCTCGGCGATACGTTCCGCATTTCACAAGTATCCCGCCCTACAGGTCGTAGACAAACAGCGCGGGACTTCTCGTTTTGTCATTCAATCGCCTTCACAAATGAACCACACATTCTATGGAGATAAACCTTCCAAGTCTTAAAGACCTGGAGGGTTTCCGTTTTTTACTTTACGAGAAGCATTTTTTTCACTTGCGAAAATTCTCCCGAAGTGATACGGTAGAGATACATTCCGGTGGCAAGTTTCGATGCATCGAACTTCACCGAATATGTCCCTGCCGTTTGATACTCGTTGACCAGCGTTGCAACTTCCTGACCGATCACGTTGTACACCTTCAACGAAACGACGCCCGCCTTCGGCAATGCATAGCGCAGTGTTGTGGAAGGGTTGAACGGATTGGGATAGTTCTGTTCCAACGCGTACGCAGCAGGGATGATATTCTCACGCTGCACGCTGACGCCGGTAACAATTCCAAAATCGGCATTGGTTCGCGGAACGATCTTATATCTGCCGCCGCTGAAATAAATGACACCGGTAACCGAGGTAAACTTCTCTCCGAGTTTCACGACCTTCAATCCAATCGCCGTGTCGGAAGGAACGTTGGAATATGTATGTCGTCCGTCGCGACGGACAAGGACAGACTGCGAACTGTTCGAGATCCAGAATTCCGTCGGCTCGCTGAAGACCGGCGAAACATCCGTCACCTCCACAGAATCGAATCGCACAAGCATACCTTCGTACGGTTCGGCGTTCAGATTGCCGTTGCTTGCCGCATCACCGAACACTTCGGTCTTCAAGTTTACGGGAGCCGGCACCGGATTCCCTTTTGAAACCACCCGTGCCGACGTGATATTCGCAATGCGCGTCACTTCAAAGTTTTCCTGGATCGAACCCGTGACAACCACGCTGTCCCCGATACGCAGCTTGGTCATCAACGAATCCGGACCGAGGATCCAAATGCCGCTGAACGGAGCATTTCCGCTTTGCATATACCAGCCGTTCGTTCCTGCACCGGAAATGGGCGAAAGACGTAACGCCGATGTATCGGCTGTGATCACTCCGCCGACGGAGTCAACTGCGCCAACATATGGGCTTCGTCCATTGATGTACGGCGTGGTTTGAACATCGCGCGGATGCAGAACTTTTTGCACAGTCCGATCAAGAACTTTGTAGAAGAAAAATCCTTTTGAAGAATCATACTGCGTCAAGGCTCCGCTGTTCGCGAGTATTGTCTTTTGATTGTCGGTGTCCTCTGCTTTCACAAAATATTTCACCGTGCTGCCGACAGTTTGGGCAGGGATTGTTCCGGTAGAGGTAGAATCACTTGCACCGGGATTGCTCAATGTCACTTCCTGCCATGCACCGTTGTTTACGCTATATACAAGTTTAAGGTTCGACAGCGGTGCGCCCGAAACAACCGCCGACGTTTGACGATAGATCTTTGCCGATACGACAGCAGCAGAATCCTTTGCAACAATCACCGGATTGCGTCGATGCGTTGTAACCGCCGGAGCGATTTTCCCATACACAACATCGCCGGGATAGATCGGGCAAATACGGTAGCCGCGGTTGGATTCCTGACCGGAGGATGTGGCGATATATCCTTTTAACGTATCGATCTTCGTCCCAACCGGAGGAACTTTGTAATTCGGATCGCCGGGAGTTATGAACGTACCACCGTGACTGATGGTAAAATAGTATGACCAGTCGTACATTGAAAATTGATTTCCGTTCTCGTCGGTAACAACCCATGTTCCGCGGGCAGTATTCAATTGTGCCACAACCGTAAGATTGGTAAAGCGCACCTCTTTGGCTTCATACGGTTCACCAGTGGTAAACTTTACCTTGCCGCCCGGGTTTGCACCCTGATTAAAATCTGCAATGGACTTGGGGGTCGCCGGTGGAATAGGATTTCCGGACGAAAGAATATCGATCGGGTAACCAATCAAAGGTTCAAATTGCGTAATGCTGTTCATATTGTTGAGAGGAAATTCGCCAACCCAACCAGTGATCTTGATGATATCGCCGCGTTCAATATTATAAAATCCAATTGCATCAGCAGCAGATGAATCCATATTATCCGGACATCGAACAAAAAGACCGCTCCACGGCTGGTATCCTGCCGCTCCTGTATCAATCAACGCAAGCGTTCGTCCTGCCGCAGTGTATGTAATCACCCGCGGTGGAACTCCCACCAGCGCAACAATAGAGATCGTTTCTCGTTGAGCAATTGTCGTTTTAAAGAACGGTGATGTTTGCAAAAGATAACGTGTTGATCCGATGCCAAGCGAATCGGCGATCTTCAACGAATCCATACTCACGGTCTGAATTTGTTGAATTGTTTTCACTGGATAAACTTTTTGTGCAAAGACATTGGTCATTCCTACAATGACCATTAGTAACAAGAATTTTTTCATCTCTCCTCCTCTATCGTTTGTGATTGTGTGATGTTTGTGAAAGTAAAATAAATGGAAGTTACTTAGTGAGCACTGAAAAACTCGTTAGATAGTCATTGCGAGGCGTTTTTTGCCGAAGCAATCTTATAAATTTGAACAAAAGATTGCTTCGCTCGTAAAAAATGCCGCTGTACGGCATCCCGTACAGCGG
>Ga0209516_1000073_pt1 | contig 33141 bp, 28 predicted proteins | sample Napbiome12C3dose_FD_187716 | JGI IMG/M metagenome (GOLD analysis project Ga0209516, IMG submission 187716) | Groundwater microbial communities from S. Glens Falls, New York, USA - Naphthalene biodegradation metagenome 12C3dose (SPAdes) (version 2) ... | reverse complement strand
GCCGCAGCCGGCTGGCTGTGCAAAGCCAGCCGTGGGCCGCGTAGCGGATGGGAGGGGCGGGCCCATTTGCCCGCTTGAGGCGCTGCGAAGGTAGTGTGCTTCATGATGCGGGGTTGGTACATCGGAGCCATGAGCGTTACTTCGGCAGCTTCATTTGCGGCGGCAGGCCGATAGCCTTGTCGTAGCGGCGCAGGAAATCGCGCATCGGCTCGTAGGTCTTGTCACTGGCAAGCTCGAAGTGAGCCTGGTCGATCCTGAACTGGCTCTGGTCGACTTCCGTTTCCATCGCCGCCAGCGCCTGGGCCACTTGCCGTGCAACCCGCTCGTCGATGTCCTTGCGCGCGACAATGCCGTTATGCGGCAGCGAATCGGTGCGCCACAGTTGCTGCATGTCGCGCGCCTTGTCCGGATTCTCGCGCGACCAGGTGCGGAAAAAGCGCGATGTGCTGCCGCAGGCGTAGGCATCGCCGACGTGCGCATTGACGATGGACGAGAACTGCGAGCCGACGTAGCGGATCTGGATGTCGCGCTTGACGTCGATGCCGTGTTCTTGCAGCCACAGCAGGGGCAGCATGGTACCGGCCACCGCTGTCGGCGAGGGGAAGCAGAGCATCTGGCCCTTGAGTTGTTCCGGCGCGGATATCTTCTTGTCGGTGCGGGCGACGATCAGGCCGCGGAAGTCTTCGTCCGGCTTCATCTTGGCGATGACGCGATAGCCGTGTTCCAGGCTCACCACGGTCTGGAACGGGTTGGGCATGGCGAAGTGGAAACGGCCTGCGGCGAGCTTGGTCTCGAAATCGGCATAGTCCTTCGAGGCTTCGACCTGAAAGCGCGCGCCGGGTATCTTGCGCTCCAGATAACGCATCACCGGCGCGTAGGCCTCGAACAAGTCCTGCGGGTTGGTGTAGGGATGAATACCGAAGACGTAGGCGTCGTCTGCAGACGCCACGCCGCTGGGCCGGTAGCCCTGCGCTGCGGCTTGAGAGCAAGCCAGGACGAAGGCCAGCAAAAACCCCAGCAAGGCCTGGATGGAAGTTGTTTTCACGGTAACCCGCGTTCCTCTGAGGGGTATAACTTTAGCATGATACGCATGGCGTGGCGAAGCAAAGAGTGGACGAAGGAAGTTCCCACCCCGCCGCGCCGCCGCGTGGATAATTGCGAAATGATCTCCAGAGAACTCGAATACTTTTTCGCCGCGCTGCGTTTCTTCACGCGCCTGCCGGTGCCGGCGTGGGTCGGACACGCTTCGGCGCAGTTGCAGCATGCGACGCGCTATTTTCCGTTGGTCGGCGTTCTCGTCGGCGCCATGGGCGCATTTGCGACCTTGGCGGCAGCGCTGGTCTTGCCCCTGAGCGTGGCGATCATCCTCGGTATGGCGGCGACGCTGCTGGCTACCGGCGCTTTCCACGAGGACGGATTTTGCGATGCCTGCGACGGCTTCGGCGGCGGCTGGGACAAGGCCCAGGTGCTGGCCATCATGAAGGACTCGCGCGTCGGCAGCTACGGCGCCATCGGCGTGGCGCTGCTGCTGCTGGCGAAGTGGAACGCGCTGCTGGAAATGGATGAGAGCTACCTGCTCACCGGTATTGTCGCCGGCCATGCGGTATCGCGCTTCGCCGCCGCTACGCTGATTTTTGCGCTCAGCTATGTTCGCGACGACCCTGGGCTCCCCACTCCCCAGCCCCCGCCCCAGGGCGGGGGTGACGGTGGTTCGGCCGCGCCCGGCGCGGACTCCGGACTATTGACTGGCCCCGCCTTGGGGCGGCCCGGCAGCGGGGCCTGGTCCAAGTCGAAGCCGCTGGCGCAGCGCATGGGCGCCGGCAGCCTGGTCGTCGCGGCGGTCTTCGGGCTGGCGCCCTGCGCTTTGCTGCCGCTGCCGGAAGTCGCCTATGCGCTGGCGGCGGTTGCGTTGGCGACGTTTGCGGCAGCGCGCTATTTCGTGCGGCGCATCGGCGGCTATACCGGCGACTGCCTCGGCGCGACGCAGCAGGTGGCGGAGCTGGCGTTCTATTTGGGACTGCTGTGCGACTTTTCCTGATCCGGCATCCGCGTCCGCTGGTGGCCGAGGGTATTTGCTATGGCAGTAGCGATGTGGCGCTGGCCGAAGACGCCGCCATGGTGGCCGCACGCCTGAAGCCGTTGCTGCCGGACGTGCCGGTATTTTGCAGTCCGCTCAGCCGCTGCCGGCTGTTGGCGCAGGCACTGCATCCGGCGCCGGTCTGCGACGAGCGCTTGCGCGAGATCGATTTCGGGGGCTGGGAAATGCAGACCTGGGATGCCATCGGGCGCCCCGCCATCGACGCCTGGGTCGCCGATCCGCTGCATTACGCCGGCCACGGCGGCGAAAGCGTGGCGATGCTGCGCCGCCGCGCCGTCGCCTGCGTGGGCGAAATTGCCGCCCGCCACGAAGCGGCGATACTCGTCGTTCATGCCGGCGTGATGAAAGCGCTGGCCGTCGAACTGCTCGGCCTGCCCGATTCGGCCTGGTTCTCGACCTCCTTTGTCTTCGGCAGCGTCAGCCTGATCGAGGAAAACCGTCTGGTGTGGCACAACGCGCCTGCGTCAACAGGCAGTTGGCGCCGCGGGGCGGCGGGGAGAGAACTTCCTTCGTCCTCACGGCGCTGAGAAACGCGCAGATCGGCCAAAGGAAGTTCCCTCCCCGCCGCCGTCATCACCCGCACCGGTTTGCGGCCACCCCGCACCAGCGCCGACAGGCGACGGCCCGGTATCCCGCTCTGGCGATCTGTGCGCTTTTTGCACCGTGAGCCGGGGCGGGATACCGGGTCGGCGCCCCCGCGATCGGTAGCAATGCGCCAGCGCATCACCCCGAATTCCGTCCGACAGTTCCGAATGCACCCTCGGCGCATACCCGATACGTCGGACACCGGCAAGGATGGCACAATAGCCGGATGACCGAGAATGCCATTCCCCTGGACAGCCTGCGCCGTGCGCTGGTCGTCAAGCTGCGCCACCATGGCGACGTGCTGCTTGCGGCGCCTGTGTTTTCGGCGCTGAAGCGCGCCGCGCCGCAATGCGAAATCGATGCGCTGGTTTATGCCGATACGATGCCCATGCTTGCCGGCCACCCGGCCATCGCGCGGTTTCACGCCATCGACCGCAACTGGAAAACCCGCGGCGTGCCAGCCCAGGCGGCGGCGGAGTGGGGGCTGCTGGCGCAATTGCGCGAACGCCGTTACGACCTCGTCGTTCATCTCACCGAGCATCGTCGCGGCGCCTGGATTTCGCGTCTCGCGGGCGCGCGCTGGTCGGTGGCGCCCAAGCGCGCCGGAAGTTTTTGGCGCAACAGCTTTACGCATCTCTACGGTCAGCCGGCGCATGCGTGCCGCCACATGGTCGAGCGCAACCTGGATGCGCTACGGCGCATCGGCGTGCAACCGGAGTCCGCCGACAAGCGCGTGCTGCTCGTGCCGGGCGTTGAGGCCGAAGCCCGCGTCGCCTTGCTGATGGCGCAGCACGGTCTGCCGCGGCGAGGTTTTGTCCTGCTGCACATGGTTTCGCGCTGGCTGTTCAAATGCTGGCCTGCCGACAGGATTGCGGCGCTGGCCGATGCGCTGCAAGAACGCGGTCTGGCGGTGGTGCTGACGGCGGCACCCGAGGCCGCCGAACTGGCCTTGATCGCCCAGGTGATGAAAGCCGCGCGCCGGCCGCCGGTCGATCTCTCCGGGCAGTTGAGCCTCAAGGAACTCGCGGCGCTGGCGGAGAATGCGCGGCTGTTCGCCGGCGTCGACTCCGCCCCCATGCACATCGCGGCGGCAATGGGCACGCCCACTGTCGCCATCTTCGGCCCGTCCGGCGAACTGGAATGGGGGCCGTGGGACGAAACCGGCACCGGCCGCCATCGCATTGTCGCCAGCACCGTCCATCCCTGCCGCCCCTGCGGCATAGACGGCTGCGGCGGCAGCAAGATTTCCGAATGCCTGACGACGCTGCCGATGGAACGCGTGCTGGCTGCCTGCGAGGAACTATTGTCACCATGAAAATTGCCATTGCCCGCCAGAAATACACGCCCTACGGCGGCGCCGAACGCTTCGTGGCGCGTGCGCTCGACGCGTTGCGCGCACAAGGCGTTGAAGTCACCGTCATCGCTCGCGAGTGGACGGGAGACCCCGCCGGCATCCTGCAAGTCAATCCTTTTTTTCTCGGCCGCACCTGGCGCGACGTCGGCTTTTCGCATTACGTCCAGCGCATCATCAACGCGGGCCGCTTCGATCTGGTGCAAAGCCACGAGCGCATTCCCGGTTGCCATGTCTATCGCGCCGGCGACGGCGTCCATGCCACCTGGCTTGAGCTGCGCAACCAGGCGCGCGGCGGCCTGGCGCGCTTTCTCACCGGGCGCTCGCCCTGGCACAGCTATGTGCTGGAAACCGAGGAGGCGATGTTCCGCCACACGGCCTTGCGTGCCGTGATCTGCAATTCGCAAATGGTGAAAGACGACATCGCGCGCCGCTTCGGCGTGGCCGCCGAAAAGCTGCATGTCATTCCCAACGGCGTCGACCTCGAAGTCTTCCATCCCGGCCTGCGCGCCGAACATGGCAGCCGCGTGCGCGCCGAACTCGGCATTCCGGCGGATGCGCCCGTCGTTCTGTTCGTCGGCTCCGGCTTCGAGCGCAAGGGTGTGGCCGTGCTGCTACGCGCCCTGGCGGCGATGACGAACCCGGCAGCCCACCTGATCGTCGTCGGCAAGGATCGCGGCCAGTCCCTTGCCGAGAAGCTCGCCCAGACCCTGGGCGTGGATGAACGCGTGCATTTTCTCGGTGGCCGCGAGGACGTGCGCCCCTATTACGGCGCGGCCGACGTCTTCTGCCTGCCCACGCTCTACGATCCCATGCCCAACGCCGCGCTGGAAGCCTTCGCCTGCGGACTGCCGGTGGTGACTTCCACAACCTGCGGCGCGGCCGAACTCATCGTGCCGGGAAAGAACGGCGCCGTTTGCGAGGCGCTCGACCATGCTGCCATCGCCGCGCAGCTCGACGCGCTGCTTGCCCCCGAAGGGCGCGAAGAGCGCCGCGTTGCCGCTCGTGCCGCCGTCGAAGCATTGGGTGCCGGGGTCATGACGGAACAGCTCCTCGCCCTCTACCGCTTGTTGCTTCAGCCCGGTCAGCTATAATCCGCCGCCCATTTGTCGGGCCAGTCTGTTCAGAAACCGCGAAGACTTGAGCCATAAGAGACGCATGACATCCCCGCCCCCATCGAGCCGCGAGATTTACCTGCGCCTGCTGAGCTACGTGCGGCCCTACTGGCGGGTATTCGGCCTCGGGCTGGTCGTCATGGTCTGCGTCGCCGCCACCGAGCCGCTGTTCCCGGCGCTGATGAAGCCGCTGTTGGACAAGGGCTTTTCGGGGGCGCCGCGCGACAACCTCTATCTCGCGCCGCTGGCCATCATCGGCATTTTCCTGGTGCGCGGGGTGCTGGGCTACCTGTCTTCCTATGCTTTCGCCTGGGTGGCCAATCGTGTCATCACCGATTTGCGCAGCCAGATGTTCGCGCGCCTGGTGCGCCTGCCTGCCAGCTACCATCTGGCGCATCCGTCCAGCGTGCCGGTGACCAAGATCGCCTTCGACGTCACCGGCGTCTCCTCGGCGGCCACCAGCGTGCTCACCGTCGTGGTGCGCGATTCGCTCGGCGTCGTCGGCCTCACCGCCTGGCTGCTGTATTTGAACTGGCAACTGACGCTGGTCAGCCTTGCCATCATTCCCCTGGCCGGACTGGTGATGCGCGGCTTCAGCGCGCGTCTGCGCGCCTTGAGCCGCGCCACCCAGATCGGCATGGCGTCCCTGAACCAGTCGCTCCAGGAGAGCATCCACTGCCAGAAGGTCGTCAAGATTTTCGGCGGCGAGGTCCACGAGATGGCGCGCTTCGATAAGGTGAACAACGCCCTGCGCGGCTATGGCATGCGCCAGGCCATTGCCGCCGCCGCCGCGGTGCCGATTGTGCAGATGCTGGCCGCCATTGCGCTGGCCGTCGTCGTCTGGCTGGCGCTGTTCCAGTCCCAGGCGGCAAACACGACGGTCGGCAGCTTCGTCTCTTTCATCACCGCCATGCTGATGCTGATTTCTCCCCTGAAGCACTTGGCGGACGTGAATGCCCCCTTGCAGCGCGGGCTGGCGGCGGCGGAAAGCGTGTTCCAGTTGCTCGACGAGGCGCAGGAGCCGGACGAAGGTAGCGAAACGCTGGGCCGTGCCCGCGGCGAGCTGGTTTTCGATCAGGTGAGCTTCGCCTATCCGGGTGCCGAGCGGCAGGCGCTGGCCGGCATCGACCTTGCCATCCAGCCCGGCGAAACCGTGGCACTGGTCGGTTCCTCGGGTGGCGGCAAGACCACGCTCGCCGCTCTGGTGCCCCGCTTTTTCGCCCCGACGGCAGGACGGATTCTCGTCGACGGCCATGACATTACCGCGCTGAAAGTGGCCAGCCTGCGCGCCAACATCGCTCTGGTGAGTCAGGAAGTGCTGCTGTTCGACGACACGGTCGCCGCCAACATCGCCTACGGTACGATGCGCGCTGCGCCAAAAGATGCCATCGAAGCGGCGGCGCGTGCCGCCCATGCGCTGGACTTTATCCGCGCCATGCCGGAGGGGTTCGACACCATGATCGGCGAGCACGGCGCGCGGCTTTCCGGCGGCCAGCGCCAGCGTATCGCCATCGCCCGCGCCATTCTCAAGGACGCGCCGATACTGATTCTCGACGAGGCCACCTCGGCGCTCGACAGCGAGTCGGAGCGGCAAGTGCAGGAAGCGCTGGAAGTGCTGATGCAGGGCCGTACGACCCTGGTGATCGCCCACCGGCTGTCCACCATCGAACGCGCCGACCGCATCGTCGTGCTGGCCCATGGCCGCATTGTGGAAGTCGGTAGCCACGCGCAATTGCTGACGCAGAACGGCACCTATGCCCAGCTCTATCGGCTTCAATTTTCGGAGGCGGCATGAAGATAGTCCACACCGAAGCCTCCTGCGGCTGGGGCGGCCAGGAAATTCGCATCCTGGAAGAGTCGCTCGGCATGATGGAGCGCGGCCACGAGGTCGTCATCCTGTGCCCGCCGGAGGCGCGTATTTTTGGCGAGGCGCAACGCCGCGGTATCGCCGTCACGGCGCTGCCCATCGGGCGCAAGAGGCCGGCCGGCCTGCGCGCGCTGCGGCGCTGGCTGAAGCTCAATCCGGTCGATGTGGTGAACACCCACAGTTCCACCGATTCCTGGCTGGCGGCGCTGGCGTGCAAGACCTTGCGCGGCGCGCCGCCCATCGTGCGCACGCGCCACATTTCCGCGCCGGTTCCCAAGAATGCCGCCAGCCGCTGGCTCTACAGCGGCGCGGTGCGTCACGTCGTCACCACCGGCGAGGTGTTGCGCCAAACCTTGATCGAGCAGAACGGCGTCGCTCCCGCGCGTGTCACCTCGGTGCCGACCGGCATCGATCCGGAGCGCTTTTCGCCCGGCGACAAGGCGGCGGCGCGCGCGGCCCTCGGGCTGGATGCCGCCGGACATTACATCGGCATCGTCGCGACGCTGCGCAGCTGGAAGGGGCATTCCTACCTGATCGAGGCATTCGCCAAGCTCGATCGACCCGGCTGGCGGTTATTGATCGTCGGCGATGGCCCGCAGCGACCCGCCCTCACCCGGCAAGTTGCGGATATGGGTCTCCAGGAGACCGTCGTATTGGTTGGTCAGATGGCGCACCCCGAAGAATGGCTGCGGGCACTCGACATCTTCTGCCTTCCTTCCTATGCCAACGAGGGCGTGCCGCAGGCGCTGCTGCAAGCCATGCTGACGGCCTTGCCTATTGTCACCACGCCGGTCGGAGCCATTCTCGAAGCGGCGACGGACGGCGCCACCGCCCTGGTGGTGCCGCCGAAAAGCAGCGAGGCATTGGCGGCGGCCCTTGCCCGCTTGATCGATGCGCCGCAACAGGCAAGCGAACTCGGCGTGGCGGCCAGGCACGAAGCGCAAGCCAGGTTCTCCCGCGTGGCCATGCTGGACAAGATGGAGCGCGTGTTTCGGGAAGCTGTCATCTCGTGAGCATTGCGGCGATCGAGCCCCCGCGGGAGATTCTGTTCATCAACGTCTCGCGGATCGGCGATACGCTGCTGATGACGCCGGCTGTGCGTGCGGTAGCGGCGCGGTGGCCGCATGCGCGCATCGATTTGCTGGCGCATCCCAAGCGGGAAGAAGTGCTGCGCCATCTGCCTTTCGTCCGCCGCGCCGGACCCATCACCAAGCAGTGGGCGCGGTTTATGGGGCATTTCGGTGGCAAGCGCTATCAACTGGCCTTTGTCTGTAATTTCGACAAGCCGCTCATCGACTATGCGCTACGCGTCGCCGACCGCGTTGTGGCGTTTCGTCAGGGTGATGCCGCGCTCGATGCACGCCTGTTCCGTGCTGTGGAACATGTGCCGGCGCGCACCGAGCATGCCGTGGATACTCTGCTGCGCCTGCCGGCGGCCATCGGCATTGGGCATGCGGGCAAGGCCCTGGCCTATCGGGTAACGCCGGAAGAAGCCATCTGGGCGGGGGAATTTCTCGCTGCCAACAAAGCCGCCGGCAGGCGGCCCCTGATCGGTCTACAGGTGGCCAGTTTTCCGACCAAGGCCTACCGTGACTGGCCGCTTGCCCATTTTTCGGAGTTATGCCGCCGCGTCCTTGAAGCTTGGCCGCAGACGCACTTCCTGATTTTCGGCGGCAATCTGGAGCACGCCGTCACGTCGGCACTCGCCAGCACCCTGGGCACCAGCGCCACGCTCTGCGCCGGCAAGCTCAGTCTGCGGGAGACGGCGTCCCTGATGAATTGCGTCGATCTCTATGTGGGCGTCGACACCGGCCCGACGCACATCATGGGCGCCCTCCATCGGCCCATCGTGGCCTTGTACCATGGCTACTCCCCCTGCCGTTGCTACGGACCGCTCGACCATCCCTGTCTGTACGCCATCGATCATCCCGGACTCGATCAAAATTGCTCGCCCGAGACGCCGATGGCCGAAATCACGGTGGACCGCGTTTGGGATACTGTGCAGCAGGCGCTGGCCGAGCATCCGCCGCGATGAAGATACTCGTCATCCGTCGCGACAACATCGGCGACCTGGTGTGTACGACGCCGGTATTTTCGTCGCTTCGCCGCGCGTTTCCTGCCGCCTATATCGCGGCCCTGGTCAATACCTACAGCGCGCCGGTCATCGACAATAATCCCGATCTCGATGACGTTTTCTCCTACACCAAGGCGAAGCACGGTTCGGCGAGTCAGGCGAGGTTGCTGATCTGGATCGGAACATTGTGGCTGGTGTTGAAGCTGTTTGCGCGTCGATTCGACATTGCCATTGCGATAGGGGATTCTTCCGTAACGCTTGCCCGGTTCATATGCCCGAAGCGTATCGTCTTTGCGGGGACAACAAAACGGGGGGCGACGTCATTCCATTGGCGGAAATCGAATCGTTGCATGCCGTCGAGGCCGCTCATAAATACCTGGCGCCGCTTGGAATATCGTCTGCGCCGGGTTCGCTGGTCGTGTGTCCGGAGCCGTCGCGGCTGGCTCAGCTTCCGGCCTCCGTGCACGCCTGCGCCCGGCCGATCATTGGCCTGCATTTATCGGCACGCAAGCTGTCGCAGCGCTGGTCGGTCGAGAATTTCTCTGCATTGGCGCGAAAACTCAACGGCGAGTTGCAGGCGTCCTTTCTGATATTGTGGTCGCCCGGTACGCAGACCAATGCGCTGCATCCGGGGGATGACGAAAAAGCCGGAAGCTTCGAGAAGGCATGCGCGGGATTGCCCGTCCTGCTTTACCCGACGAACCGCTTGGCCGATCTTGTCGCCGGGATGTCTATCTGCGATCTCGTCATCTGCGGCGACGGTGGTGCCATGCATATTGCGGCGGGACTGGGCAAATCCGTAGTCGCGCTCTTCGGCGACTCGGATCCGCAACGGTGGCGGCCGTGGCATGTGCCCAGCCGGGTTCTTCAACCCCTATCGAGAGACGTCGCGGACATCCCGGTTGAAGAAGTCGCCGCTGCTGCAATGTCGCTGCTTGCCACGTACTCGCCGTTCCCGGAGGTTCAATCATGAACTCCAGCAGGGGCATGGTCTATCAGCTCAATCTGTCGCCCGTGCTGGGAGGCGCCGAGGTATTTACCGGTTTCTTCTCGCGTGCGCTCTCGGAAATGGGATGGCCGACCGAACTCATCGTTTCTCCCAAGGCGGACTATTGGAAACGGATGGATCTGGGAAATACACGCTTGGTCTTGTTCGACGATGAACGGGTGGCGAATCTTCCCGACCGGGCGATGCTGGTAATCCATGCGCCAGCGCCGGAGCCTCTGGTTCGGGCGTTGTCCGGGAAAACAAGAATCTTCGCACTCGCCCATCAGGCGCTTTATAGCGACAAGCAGCCCAGCTATTACAGATACGCCGATACCTTGATCCCGGTTTCCAATTACGTTGCCGAAACCTTGAGGCGTCGAAATTACTCGAACGTTTACCCGGTTCCGCTCTATGGCATCGGTTGCGTCAGCGGGACAGGGCATGGAAGCATCTTCCAGGGCCCCGGGGTTGATTGGGATCGACGGAAACTGCGGGACAGGGTCTTGTCAACCGTGGAGGGTATGTCGCGACCGTTACGTCGGCACGCAGAGTACAAAAAGCGCCCAGGCCTGACGCTGGGCATCGTTTCCAGAATTGCAGAAGCCAAACAATTCCCGGCGCTGTTCGCTAACATTGCGGAACACATAAGGGCTCGTCCTGAGGTCTGGATCGAGGTATTTGGCAGCGCTGTGGGCTTTCGCGCGCTAAGGGAATTTCGACGTGCGGTTGCGCCAATCAAAGACCGCGTCCGCTACTGGGGACTTCAAAACGACGTTGCCTCCGTGTACAGGAACATCGATTACCTGATCACCGGTCTTCCGGAAAGAGAGGCTTTGGGATTGAATGTGATTGAGGCCCAGATGTGCGGCACACCGGTTCTGGCGCCGCGATCGGCCCCGTTTACCGAGACTGTGATCGAGGGCAAAAGCGGTTATCTTTACCTGGATCCGCGCCAGGACGGCGGGCAGGATTTTGCCCGGGTTCTGGATCGGATACTGCAACCGGACTCGCGCCCGGACCCCTTGCGCAATACCGTACATTTGGCCCAGTTCGAATTCCCCGTTTTTTGCCAAAGAGTGGATCAATTGATGAACACCTTTTCCAAACAAAGGCTTTGCACTTATGCCGATTCGCACTGACTGGCCGAAACAAGCCGCCGCAGCGGGCACCCACGAGAAAGTATTGTCGGTCATTGCCGGCCTGATTCCTGACGCGGCCAAAGGCACCATCCAGGCGTGCGACGTGCCATGCGGGGCCGGCGCATTTTCGCAGCGCCTTGCCGAAACGGGAATCAAGGTAACTGCCGTGGATATCGCGCCGGCGGATGTGTTCGTGTTCGATCCCGCCCGGCGCGTACTGCACGACTGCAATCTAGGCCTCCCCTTTCCCGACCAGAGCCTGGATCTGGTGGTATCGATCGAAGGTATCGAGCATCTTGAGAATCCGTCGCATTTTCTGCGGGAATGTGCGCGGGTGGCAAAACCCGGAGCCCTGATCATCCTGACGACGCCCAACGTCGACAGTTTCCGCTCCAGGAAGTACGCGTTCTTTCGCGGCTACCACAAGTATTTCGGGCCGGGTCACGACGGCCAGAAAGACTCCGGGCACATGCTTCCGGTCGACGCGATGTTCGTCGTGAATACGGTTCGGAAATTGGGACTCGACGTTATCGAAATCACCTCGAACCGGCAATCGGGACAGTCATGGTTCAAAGAACTGCTGCGCCGAAAACTACAGGCCAACTTGCCGGAATATATGCGCAATAGTTCCCTTTATTTCGGTGAGGTGGCGATCTACATTCTGCGCAAGGCTGGGGGATCGGCGCAATGAGTACGCCCGACACAGACATCGGCTGCCGTTGCCGCATCTGCGGTGCCGACAACGGTCATGTCCATTGCCGAGTGCGCGAGATGTATTTCGGCACGCGCGAGCAGTTCGACTACTTCGAGTGCGGCCACTGCGGCACGATTCAGATCCGCGATATCCCCACGGATATGAGCCGGCATTATCCGCAGGACTATTATTCGTTTGCCAACGTGCAGCCCAAGCCGGCTTCGAGACTCGAGATCGCTTTACGCCGCCGCCGTAGCGACGCCTGGCTGGGCGGTGGCAGCGGGCTTGTCGGACGGTTGCTGGCAAGGCTCTCGAAGAGAAAATCGGACTATTTCGCCTGGTTTGCCGGCATGCCCCTGAGTACCGATTCGCGCATTGTCGACGTCGGTTGCGGCGGCGGCGCACTGCTGCTGAAGATGCGGCGGGATGGGTTTCGGCGGCTCACCGGGCTGGATCCGTTTATCGCCGAAACCATCGAATACCCCGGTGGTGTGACGGTGTACAAGCACGGGCTGGCCGAGGACGGCGGCCGTTACGACCTGATCATGATGCATCACTCCCTGGAGCACATGCCCGATCCGGTGGCGGCCATGAGCGACATCGCGCGCCACCTCACGCCGTCGGGCCGGGCCCTGATCCGCCTGCCGATCGCCGGCGGCCAAGCCTGGCGCACCTACCGCGAGGATTGGTATGCGCTCGACGCGCCCCGGCATCTGGTGATCCCGACGGTTCGGGCCATGCACCTGCTGGCGGCGAGCGCCGGCCTGGAAGTGGAGCGGCATTTTTTCGATTCGGACACCGGCCAGTTCCTGGCCAGCGAAGCCTATCGCCAGGACATTCCGCTTGTCGATCAGATGCGTTCGCCGCTGCCCGCGCCCAGCGCGGATGAAATGGCACGCCTGGTTGCGCTGACCGACGAACTCAACCGCAGCGACGACGGCGATAGCGGCGGATTCGTGCTCAGGCGGCGAGAGCCGGAACCCCGGTCATGAGGGACTTTCTGGTCTTCGTTCGCGCCGGGGCCAATTCTCTGCACCGGCGCTGGCTGATGGACGACCCGCAACGCAATTGGGATTGCTGCGTCAGCTGGTATTGCCCGCCGCCGGACGAGTCCGGCGCCGAGTTCTACGTCGACGAGGGCGACAACAAGTTCGAGGCCTTCGCCCTGTTCTTCGAGCGTACGCGCTCCTTGCATTCGTATCGCTACTATCTGGTGATCGACGACGATATCGCCTTCGCCGCCGGCGACATCTCGCGCCTGTTTTCGCTGTGTGCGCGCTACGGCTGTTTCCTGGCGCAGCCGGCCCTGCGCTGGGGCACCAACGCAAATCATGATGTGACCCTCTGGAACCCGCTTTGCCGCATACGCAAGACCAGTTTCGTCGAGGTCATGACGCCATGCTTTTCCCGCGAGGCCGTGGCGGAACTGCTGCCCACCTTTCGTCTGGCACGCAGCACATGGGGCATCGACTACGCTTGGGCATCGCAGTTGCAGCGGCAGGGACGCATCGTGGTGATTGATTCCGTGCGCGTCGCCCATACCAAGCCGGTGGACATGGGTGGGGGCGCCTTCTATCGCAAGCTGCTCGCCCAGGGCATCGACGCGCAAAAGGAATATGGCGAGATCAAGAAGCACTTTTTGCCCTTCGGACCGTTGCGCACGCAGGCAAGCGGGCATGTGCTGGTTTGGCCGTGGATACCCGGTTGGCTCGGTCTTCCCTTCATTCGTCTGTTGGAAGGCGTGAAGAAGCGCGTTCATCGACGCCTGCTGAAGGGACCCGGCGCCGCCGCTACGTCGGCACACGGCGCGTGACATGCGACGCGACGTCCTATTTCACCCCGTCGGCCGGGGCCTGACTCCGGCGCTTGAATCGGCGCTCGAAGATCTTGGCCTGGTTTTTCTGCCGCTCGACGCCGACACGGGCGATGCCGACCTGCGCCGCGGACTGGCCTGCCTCACCTGGTTTTACGAGCCCTTGCGGCATCCCGTCGGCGTCTGGCGACTGAAACAGCGGCTGAAGTGCTTCGACATTCCTTTGCTGGCATGGAACCGCGACGCGCCCCATTACCTCAACCGCAAGCCCTGGCGCCTCGATTTGCTCGACCGTTTCCGCCTGCTCGACATCTACGCCACCCATACGCTGATCGATCAGGAGCGTCAGTTTGCCGACCTGATGCTCTACCTGCCCAATGCTGCCAATACGGCCAGCTACAACCTGCGCGGCGCGGCCGATGAAGTTCTGCCGCGCTTGCGCGCCGCCGCCGCTTACCGCTGGGACGTCAGCTTCTTTGGCGGCATGGATGGCGTGCGTTACAAGGAAGACGCGGCGCGCGCCGAATTTTTCGCCGCCCTGGCGGATCGCCTCGATGCGAAAGGCATCAGCCACTGTTTTCGCGAGGCCGCGGGCATGAGCACCGACGAGCAAGTGGCCTTCATCCAGGCCTCGCGCATCAACCTGAACTTCGGCGCCCGCTGCGAATACGGCGCTCCGGTGGCCTCGGGCCTGCCGGAACGCTGTTACGGCATTCCCGCCAGCGGCGGCTTTCTGCTGTGCGACCGGCGCACGCATGCGCGCGACGATTTTTCCGTCGGCGACAACTGGGCCGAGTTCGACGGGCTGGACGACTGCGTGGCGAAAATCGAATACTGGCTCGCCAATTTTGCGGCGGCGCGCGATCTGGCCGAGCGCTGCTGCCATCACGTCATGTCGCATCACACCTACGTCCAGCGCGCCGCCAAACTGCACGCGGCGCTGCAAGACTGGCATGAGGGGCGGCGTGGGATGATCCGGTAATACCCGACTCCCCTGCGCTTCATCCTTGCAATTTGACTGTTGGTGCATCAAAATGCAAGGCTTATGTACGCCCGCCATCGCTTGGACACACTCCGGAATCGCCTGGATTTTTATCCGGGCATGGTGTTGCTTGGGCCGCGCCAAGCCGGAAAGACCACGTTGGCGAGGCAGCTCGCGGCGTCCCACCCGGACGCCGTGTTCCTCGATCTCGAACGGGCGGGAGACCGCGCCGCGCTGGCCGAGCCGGAACTCTTCTTTCGGCAAAACCGGCACCGTCTGGTGGTGCTCGACGAAGTGCAGCATGTGCCGGACCTGTTCGCCGCCTTGCGCCCCGAAATCGATGCCGAGCGGCGGCCCGGACGTTTCCTGCTGCTGGGATCGGCCTCGGGCAAGTTGCTGCGGCAGAGCGCCGAATCGCTGGCCGGCCGCGTCGGCTACCTGGAACTGAGCCCGCTTCTCGCCAGCGAGGTGCAGGCAACGTCGCACCATATCCAGACCCTTTTGCTGCGCGGCGGCTTTCCGCCAAGCTTCGACGCGCCGGACGACGCCCTGTCCATGGTGTGGCGCGACGACTTCATCCGCAACTTTCTCGAACGCGATCTGCCGCAACTGGGCGTGGGAACGCCGGCGGCGACATTGCACCGCTTCTGGCGCATGCTGGCCCACGTGCATGCGCAGCAGTTCAATGCCTCGCAACTGGGGCTGGCTCTGGGCGGGGCGAGCCATTCCACCGTCGGCCACTATCGCGATCTTCTGGTCGATGCGCTGCTGGTGCGCTGCCTGGAACCCCTGGTGGCCAATCTCGGCAAACGCCTGGTGAAAACGCCCAAGGTCTACATACGCGACAGCGGGCTGCTGCACGCCTTGCTCAATATTCCCGACAGCAACACCCTGCACGCCCATCCGGTACTCGGTGCATCGTGGGAAGGCATGGTGGTGGAGCAGATCGCCGCCCATGCACCGCCCGGCGCCGAGCTCAATTACTTCCGCACTTCGGCCGGCGCCGAGATCGATCTGGTGCTGACCTTGGGTCAGCGGCGTTATGCCTTCGAGATGAAATACTCGTCCGCACCGAAACTGGCCAGGGGATTTTGGAATGCCATGACGGACCTTGCCGTCGAGCGCGCCTGGGTCGTGGCGCCCGTCGAGCGTGCCTATCCACTTGCGGAAGCCGTAAACGTTGTTCCGCTCGACGATCTTCCCGGCATCCTTGCCGCGCTGGCTGAGACATGAGGCGCCGCCGATGAACGACAAGCCGTTGCGCCTATCCCTGGTGGTGCCCATCTACAACGTCGCCGCCTATCTGCCGGCCTGTCTCGACAGCCTGGCGGCGCAGACGCTGGCGCCGGACGAGATCATCGCGGTGGACGACGGTTCCACCGACGCCTGTCCGCAGATACTCGCCGACTACGTCCGGCGCATGCCGAACCTGCGCATCGTGCGCCAGGAAAACGGCGGTCTTTCGGCGGCGCGCAATACCGGCCTCGATCTGGCGCGCGGCAAGTGGCTGGCCTTCGTCGATTCGGACGACTTCGTGGCGCCGGACATGTACCAGCGCCTGGTGGAACTGGCCGAGGCCGACGACCTGGACATGGCGCTGTGCAATGCGTGGTATCACTTCGAGGGGCGCGAGCCGGAGCGCCCGATTTATGCGGATACCGTCGGCAGCGGCGCCATTCCTGGCCGCGAGTGGCTGCGGCGGCGTCTCGAAGGCGACCGCCTGCTGCACATGGTCTGGATGCATCTGTATCGCCGCGATTTCATCGAAGCCCACGCCTTCCGCTTCGTGCCGCGGCTGATCCACGAGGACGTGATCTGGACGACGCGGGCGCTGCTGGCCGCCGAACGTGTGCGCTTCGATCCGGCGCCCCTCTACCATTACCGCATCCCGATTCGCCGCTTCACACCGGAGCAGTCGGAGAAGCGGCTGCTGGCGATCGTCGATAGCAGTGTCGTCAATGCCCGCACGCTGGGCGAAATCGCCGACGCCGAAGCCGATCCTGCATTCAGGCGCCTGCTCGACGCGCAACTGGTGGACGGTGGCTTATCGGTGTTCCACAAGCTCGAACGCCTGCCGGCAGCGGTCAGGCGCGAGCGCTATCGGCAGTTGCGGCGCGACGGCTACTTCGGCCTGCTCTGGCGTCACGCGGTCGGCTGGCGCCAGCGGCGGCGCATCGTCCGCAACTACCTGACGAGTTTGATCGCGGCGGGCTGCCATGACAGTTAAAACCCGGTTTCGACCACGGGGGGCACGGGGCACACGGGGAGAAACAAAATGTTGAGGAGAGAAGCCATACAAGCGAACTGGGAACACCAAGATCGACTTCCCGGGTCTCCCCGTGGTGATCCGCTTTTTCAATATGACTGAAACGCGCATCCCTTCCTGGCGCGAGGCCTGGCTGCCGCTGTGGCTGTTTGCCCTCTACGCGACTTACCCGGTTCCCCACACCGTGGCCTTGCGCAACCTGCTGTTGGCCGTTGGCCTGGCCGGCCTGATCCTGGCGGCCAGACCGTGGCGCGAAAGCCTCGCCGGCCTGGGTAGCGCGGTGCGCTGGGCGCGGCCGGCGGCGATCATGCTGATGTTGCTCACCGGCTGGATGCTGGTGCAGTCGGCATTTTTGTCGCCGTTTCCGGATCGGGCCCTGCCTCTGCTGAGCGGTCAGTGGACGATGATTCTTCTGGCCGTATTCCTCGGGCTTGCCGCGGCTTACCGTCAGCCGCGCGCCACCTTGCAGGCGCTGACGCTGGCGTTGTCCGCCCATATCGCGCTGCTGCTGCTGTACCAACTCTATTTGGCCGGGTTCCACGATCCGGCCGCCGGATACACTCCCGCTACGCCCTTCGCCGAGCGCGACTACCACAGCTTGCTCAACGGCAGCCTGTTCGCCCTGCTGCTGGGAGACCGATGGGCGTCGATGAACCGGGTGGCGCCTCCGCTGGGCTTGCCGGGACGCCTGGTCTGGACCCTGTTACTGTCTTCGCTGCTCGCGGATGTATTCCTGCGCACCCGCAACGGCACGCTGGTCACGGTGGCCCTCGTCGGTCTGGCCGTTGTCTGGCTGGCGACGAACGGGCAGCGGCAGTTGCGCTTCCTGACGATAGTCGCGGCGCTGGTGCTGGTGCTGGTGCTCGGTATGTCTCTGCGCAACGATGAGCGGTGGTCGGGTCTTGTCGAAAGCGTGACTCTGGGCGTTACGTCCGGCAGCCTCTACGGGCTGGACGCGACGGCGCCGCCGCCGGCGACGCCTTCGGGCCAGCCGCTGGAGGAATCGGCCTACGACCGGGCCGTCTGGGCGACGCAGGCGGTGGAGGCCATCGTCCGCCACCCCCTGGGGCTGGGCTTCGGTCACCAGGCCTTCGGTTGGGCCGTGGAACTGAAATACGGGCTCAAGGGCATGGAGAGCAGCCATAGCGGCTGGCTCGACTTCGCCCTGGCCAACGGCCTGCCGGGGCTGGCCCTGTGGCTCGCCATGTCCGGCTGGCTGATGCTGGCCGGGTGGCGGCGCTTCCGGAACCTGGGCGACGGCAACGGGTTGCTGCTGGTGCTGACCGTGTTCGCTTATTTGCTGCGCTGTTTGATCGACGGCCACCTGTCCGGCTGGCGCCTGGCGATGTACGCGCTGCTGGTCGGGGCGATCATCGGCGCCAGCGGCAGGCAACGGGAGCCGGCATGAAGGTCGTTCAAGTCAACCTCCAGCCGCATTTCGGTGGCGGCGAAGTCTATACCGCGTTTCTCTGCCGCGCGCTGTCGGCCCTGGGTGTTCCGACGCAGCTCTTCGTCCATCCCCGCGCCGGGTTCTGGCGCGATCTGCCGCTGCCCGGCGACACGACGCTGACGCCCGCTGCCGATTTTTCTGCCGTCGCGGCGGCATTGCCCGGCGACGGCGGCTGGCTGATCGGGCACGGCCCTTTGCCCCCGATTCTGGTGGCGACGGCCAAGGCGAAAAACTGGCTGGCGACGGCCGTTGCCCACATGCCGGTGCAGGGGCGCAATCCGGACGTCTTCGCGGGCCACGACAAGGTCTTCGCCGTATCCGGCTGGGTGCTCGACGGGCTGCGGGAAGCCGGGCTGCCGGCCTGGGAGACGCCGCTCTACGCCGTCGCCGACCTCGTTCGTGCCGCCGGAACGGGCGAGATCCGGCGCAGCAGTTGTTTCGATTGGGACAGGCGCAAGTTTCGCGACTGCGTGCTCGGGTGGATAGCGCCTGTGGTCGCGCCGCTGCTCCCGCATCCGCGCTATCGGCGCCGGCCCGGGCTGACGCTGGGCGTCGTTTCGCGTCTGACGCCGATCAAGCAGTTCCCCCGGCTGTTCGGCATTCTGGCGCCGGTACTGGCGCAGGCGCCGGATGTCCGTCTCGAAATATTCGGCAGCGGCGGCTACGCTTCGGTGCGCGACCTGCGGCGGGCCGTCCGTCCGCTGGCGAGCCGCGTCCGCTTCTGGGGGCATCAAACGGACGTTGCCGCGGTCTATCGGGACATCGACTATCTCATGACGGGGCTGCCGGAAAAAGAGGCGCTGGGACTCAACGTCATCGAGGCGCAGGCCTGCGGCACGCCGGTGCTGGCGCCCAATGCGCCGCCGTTCACCGAGACGGTTGTCGACGGCGCCACCGGTTTTCTCTACCGCGATCCGCGCCAGGACGGCGGCGCGGATTTCGCGCGGCTGCTGGTAAGACTGCAAGCCCTGCCGCAACGGCTCGACCCGCGTCAGGCGCCGAGTCATCTGGAACGGTTTTCTTTCGCCGCCTTCGTCGAGCGGCTGCGCCCGGTGGTCGCCTGGGCAGGGCGCGATGCCGGCTGAACCGCGGAAAGGCGGTTCACCACGGCGAGCACGGCGACACGGCGAAATTCAAAGATCAGACGAGGAATCGACAACTCGCCCATAGGGGCAAGTCGCTTTTGCCGAGCGTCTTCCGCGGAAAGGCGGTTCACCACGGCGAGTACGGCGACACGGCGAAATTCAAAGATCAGACGAGGAATCGACAACTCGCCCATAGGGACAAGTCGCTTTTGCCGAGCGTCTTGCCTTTCCGCCGTGTCGCCGTGCCCGCCGTGGTTCAACCGAGGTTTTCAGTGCGCCTGGTCCCAGTTTTCGCCCACGCCGACATCGACCAGTAGCGGCACCGCCAGCTTCGCCACGCCGCCCATCAGTTTCGGCAGCGCCTCGCGTACTGCGGCAAGTTCTTCTTGCGGCACTTCGAGCACGAGTTCGTCATGCACCTGGAGGATGAGCCTGGTGGCGAGTTGCCGTTCGTCCAGCCAGCCCTGTACCGCGATCATCGCCAGCTTGATGAGGTCGGCGGCGGTGCCCTGCATGGGGGCGTTGATGGCGGCGCGCTCGGCGCCCTGACGGCGGCCGACATTGCCCGACTTGATTTCCGGCAGCCACAACCGGCGGCCGAATACGGTTTCGACATAGCCCTTGTCGCGCGCCAGTTGGCGCGTTTCGTCCATGTAGCGGGCGACGCCCGGATAGCGCGCGAAATAGCGGTCCATGTAGGTTTGCGCTGCGCCACGGTCGAGGCCGAGTTCGCGCGCCAGGCCGAAGGCGCTCATGCCGTAGATGAGGCCGAAGTTGATGACCTTTGCTGCGCGGCGCTGGTCGGAATCGACTTCGAGCGGCGTGATGCCGAAGATTTCCGCCGCCGTGGCGCGGTGCACGTCTTCACCCTTGGCGAAGGCGTCGAGCAGGCGGGCATCGGCGGAGAGGTGCGCCATGATGCGCAGTTCGACTTGCGAGTAGTCGGCGGAGACGAGCACATGGCCGGCGGGCGCGATGAAGGCCGAACGGATGCGCCGGCCTTCTGCGGTGCGCACGGGAATGTTCTGGAGATTGGGTTCCGAACTCGCGAGCCGGCCGGTGACGGCGACGGCCTGGGAGAAGCTGGTATGCACGCGGCCGGTGGCGGCATTGACCATGCGCGGCAGCTTGTCGGTGTAGGTGTTCTTGAGCTTGGCGTAGCCGCGGTGTTCGAGAATCTTCTTCGGCAGCGGATAGTCGAGCGCAAGCTGTTCCAGCACTTCCTCGTCGGTGGAGGGCGCCTTGGTCGGCGTGCGCTTGACCACCGGCAGTCCCTGTTTCTCGAACAGGATTTCGGCGAGTTGTTTCGGCGAGTTGAGATTGAAGGGCTGGCCGGCAAGGGCGTGGGCCTCGGACTCGATGGCCATGAGCTTGCGCCCGAGTTCCTCGCTTTGCTGCGCCAGCGCGAAGACGTCGATGAGAACGCCGTTGCGCTCCATGCGGAAAAGAATTTCGGCCACCGGCAGCTCGATGTCGCGGTAGAGGCGGTCGAGCTTTTCCTCGGCCGCCAGTTGCGGCGCCAGGATGTCGTGCACGCGCAGCGTGACGTCGGCGTCCTCGGCCGCATATTCGCCGGCGCGCTCTACCGGCACTTCGGCGAAGGAGATGCGCGACGCGCCCTTGCCGGTGACGTCGTCGTAGGCGATGGTCGCAAGACCACAGTGGCGGGTGGCGAGCGAACCGAGATCGTGGGGCTTGTCCGATTCGAGTACGTAGGATTCCAGCAGCGTGTCTTCGGCGATACCACGCAAAACAATGCCGTGATTGGCAAAGATATGGCGGTCGTACTTGAGATGCTGGCCTAACTTCCGGTGCCGGCTCGATTCGAGCCAGGGCCTGAGTTTCGCCAGCGCCGCGGCGAGCGGTAACTGTTCTGGCGCGCCCGCATAGCGATGGTCGAGCGGCAGGTAGGCCGCTGCGCCGGCCGCGGTGGCGAAGGAGATGCCGACCAGCCGTGCCGTCATCGGGTCGAGGGCGGTGGTCTCGGTATCCAGCGCGGTGAGCGGGGTGGCTTCGATCCGAAGGAGCCAGGCGTCGAAAGCGTCCCAGGTAAGCAGGGTTTCGTAGCCGTCGCGAGAAATAGGGGACAGACCACGGTTTTCGTGGTCTACAGCCGAAGCGGACGCCGCCGCCGGGGAAAACCGTGGTCTGTCCCCGGTTTCCGTCTCCGCCAGCCACTGCTTGAAGCCGAGCCGGGCGAACAGTTCCGCCAGCCGGTCGTTGGCGGGCGGCGTCGGCGCGAGGTCCTTGATCGCCACCGGCAGGTCGAGGTCGCAGGCAACGGTGACGAGGCGCCGGCCCAGCGGCAGGAAGTCCAGATGCCGGCGCAGGTTTTCGCCGACCACGCCGCCGATTTCGGCTGCATGGGCGACGACGCCGTCCAGCGAGCCGTACTGGGCGAGCCATTTCACGGCCGTCTTCGGACCGACCTTGGCCACCCCCGGCACGTTGTCCACGCTGTCGCCCATCAGGGCCAGGTAGTCGACGATGCGATCCGGGGCCACGCCGAATTTGGCGAGCACGCCGGCCTCGTCCAGCGTCTCGTTGGTCATGGTGTTGACCAGGCGCACCTGCGGGTTCACCAACTGGGCCAGATCCTTGTCGCCGGTGGAAATGAGCGAGGCAATGCCCTGAGCGGCGGCCTGGTGCGCCAGGGTGCCGATGACGTCGTCGGCCTCGACGCCGTCCATCATCAGCAAGGGCCAACCCAGGGCGCGTATGCATTCGTGCAGCGGCGCGATCTGGGCGACGAGATCGTCGGGCATGGCCGGCCGCTGGGCCTTGTACTCGGGATACCATTCGTCGCGGAAGGTCTTGCCTATGGCGTCGAACACCACGGCGCGATAATCTGACTTATAGTCCGCGGCCAGCCGGCGCAGCATGCTGATGACGCCGTAGATCGCGCCGGTCGGTTCGCCCGCCTTGTTTCTCAGGTCGGGCAAGGCATGGAAGGCGCGGTAGAGGTAGGAAGACCCGTCAACGAGCAGAAGCATGGATATGGAGAAGGAATGAGTGCGATGAACAAGCTGCCGAGTACCATCGACCCGTTGATGGCAAAACCTGCGAACACCGCCCGCGAGGCGTGGCGCGTCTTCGGCATTATGTCAGAGTTCGTCGAGGCGACCGAACGTCTCAGTACGATCCGCCCGGCCGTGAGCATATTCGGCAGCGCCCGCGTGGCGCCGGGTTCCGAGGTGTATCTGCTGACCGAGCGCATCGCGCGCCTGCTTTCCGATGCGGGCTTTTCGGTCATTTCAGGCGGCGGGCCGGGCGTCATGGAGGCGGCGAACAAGGGTGCCTTCGAGGGCAAGAGCCCGTCCATCGGTCTCAACATCCAGTTGCCGATGGAACAGAAGGCCAACCCCTACCAGGACATTTCACAGAGCTTCCGCCACTTCTTTGCGCGCAAGTACATGTTCGTGCGCTTCGCCACGGCCTATGTCGTGATGCCCGGCGGCTTCGGCACGCTCGACGAACTGCTGGAGGCCTTGACCCTGATCCAGACCAAGAAGACGCCGCGCATTCCGCTGATCCTGGTCGGAGCCGAGTTCTGGGGCGGCATGCTGGACTGGTTCCGCACCCGCCTGGTGACCGAGAAGTTGATCGCGCCGGAGGACATGGACCTGATTTCGGTGATCGACGACCCCGAATGCGTGGTGGCCTCGATCTTTCAGTATTACGAAACGCGCGGCTTCGGTCCGCTGCCGGAGGAACACGAACTGCTGCTAAACCTATAGAATTCCAACGTCTTCCAGAGGATTCCGCCATGCGCCGCCTGATTCCCGCCCTTTTTCTTCTCGCCGCCCTGCCTGTCGCGGCGCAGAACCGTCCGGCCGATTTACAGACGCTGCCCGACGTACCGCCGCCGCCGCCCGGGGTGTTCGATGCTTCGCTCGAACCGCAGGTGACCATCGTCAAACGCGGCGAGGACAAGGAAGAGCAATTCCGCCTTAACGGCAAACTCTACATGATCAAGGTGACGCCGTCCCATGGTGTGCCGTACTACCTGATCGATGCCCAGGGCGATGGCGCCTGGGAACGGAAGGACCCCCTCGACACGGGTTTCCGCGTACCGATGTGGGTCATCGGCAACTTCTGATTTGAAATAGGGTCCCCATGCAGGCTCGCTGTTTGCCGGCACGCCGCGGCGCCTTCTGGCTTCTTGCCGGCTACCAGCTTTTTCGCCGCAATCCGCCGCTGATCACCGCACTGACCCTGAGCCACATGCTGCTGGTTCAGATCGCCGTTCGCATGCTGCCGGCGGTCAGCCCCTTTCTGCTGCCTATGGCCTGGCCGGCGATGGTGCTGATCGTCGCCAATAGCGTGCGCATCGCCGACCAGGGTAACCGCATGCTGCCCGGCGCGCTGTTCTTCGGCATCAAGGGCAATGGCGTCCCCATGCTGCGCCTGGGCGGACTGCATCTGGTCGGCGCTTTCATCTTTATCGGCATCGTGCTGCTGCTCGAAGGCAGTGGCGTCACGTTTGCCAACTTCGAGAAGGGCGACGACCCCGAATTGCTCTGGTCGCTGCTGCACCTGCTGTTGTTGTCCACGCCGTTCCTGATGGCCTTCATGTTTGCGCCCTACCTGACCGGATGGGACGGCGTGCCAGCCGCCCAGTCGCTGTTCTTCAGCTTCGTTGCCAGCGTGCGCAATTGGCGGGCGCTGCTCGGGTATCTCCTCGCCGTCGGCGCGGTGGCGGTGGCCGTGCCCGGTCTCGTGCTGGTACTGGCCGCGCTTCTGTCCGACTCGGCCGCCCAGGTCGCCCAGATCGTCGTTAGCATGTTGATGGTATTTCTGCTGGGCCCGGTGCTGACGGCCAGCATCTATGTCGGCTATCGCGATGTCTTCCATCCGCCGCCGGACGAGCATGTTTGAAGCGCCAGGACCTCTCGGCATCCTTGGCGGCACCTTCGACCCGGTTCATCGCGCACATCTCAATCTTGCCCGCGCCGCGCTGAAGCAGCTGCGGCTGGCCTCGGTACTCTGGATTCCCGCCGGGTTGCCATCGCACCGGCAGCCGCCGCATGCCTCGGCAGCGGACCGCATGGCGATGGTGCGACTTGCGATTGCCGATCATCCCGGTTTCGCTCCGGACGATGTCGAAGCCTTGTCGGCGACGCCCAGTTTTACGGTGCCGACATTGGAGCGCCTGCGCGGACTGCATGGTACGCAACGCCCGTTTGTGCTGCTGCTCGGTGCGGATGCCTTCCTCGGCCTCCCCTCCTGGCATCGCTGGCGGGAGTTATTCGAGCTGGCCCATATTGCCGTGGCGTCGCGTCCGGGAGCGGAACTCAAGGATGAAGTCATGAGTCCGGAACTGGCCGGGATATTGCGCGCGCGCTGGCGCGGCGACGTTGCGGCTTTGGCCGGCGCTGCCGCGGGGGCCATCGTCGGCTTCGATATCGAGCCGGTTTTTCCGCCCGATCTTTCGGCGACGGCCGTTCGTGCGCGGTTGCAAAGCGGCGATGCGGCCGCGGCCGATTTGCTGCCGCCGGCCGTTCTCGACTATATTCGGCGCAACCATCTTTATTCGACCTGACCCATGGACATTCGCAAGCTTCAGAAAATCGCCGTTTCCGCCCTCGAAGACATCAAGGGCGAGGACATCGAGGTCATCAACACCACCAAGCTCACTTCACTTTTCGATCGCATCATCGTCGTCAGCGGCAGCTCGAATCGCCAGGTGAAGTCGCTGGCGCGCAATGTCGAGGACAAGGTGCGGGAGGCGGGCGGCGAAGTTATCGGCGTCGAGGGCGCGGACGTCGGCGAATGGGTGCTCGTCGATCTCGGTAGCATCGTCGTGCATGTCATGCAGCCGGCCGTACGCAGCTACTACAACCTCGAAGAGCTTTGGCAGACGGCGCCCAAGCGCAAGGCGAAGGGTAGCGCCGCCGAGCCGGCGGCGTGAAGCTGCTGGCGGTAGCCGTCGGTTCGCGCATGCCGGACTGGGTGGATGCGGGCTTCGCCGAGTACGCCAAACGCATGCCGCGCGAAATGTCGCTGGTGCTGACCGAAGTGAAAGCGGAAGCGCGCACCACGGGCAAACCGGTGGCGGCGATGATGGCGGCGGAGGCCGAAAGACTGCGCGCGGCGCTGCCATCGCGCTGCCGGCGTGTGATACTCGACGAGCACGGTACCGACCTGACGACGCGCGCTTTGGCCGAGCGTCTGGCGCGCTGGGCGGCGGAAGGCGACGACGTCGCTTTTGTCATCGGCGGGCCGGACGGGCTCGATCCGGGCATCAAGCGCGAGGCGGACGAGAGCCTGCGGCTTTCCAGCCTGACGCTGCCTCACGCCATGGTGCGGGTGGTTCTGGCCGAAGCGCTCTACCGTGCCGTAAGTCTCATGAAGAATCATCCTTATCACCGAGAATAGACCGATGCAACTTGAATCCAGAATCTACCTTGCCTCGCGCAGTCCGCGTCGCTGCGAACTCCTGGCGCAGATCGGCGTGAATTTCGACCTGCTGCTGTTCCGCAATCCGCCGCGGGACGATCCTGAAACCGACGAGACGCCGCTGCCCGGCGAACAGCCGGAAACATATGCGCGCCGCGTCGCCAGTTCCAAGGCCCGCCACGGCGTCCGGCTGCTCGGCCTGCGCCGGCTGGTGGCCCGGCCGGTGCTGGCCGCCGATACCACGCTCGATGTCGACGGCGGGATCGTCGGCAAGCCGACGGATGCCGACGATGCCGTGGATATCCTGACCCGGCTGTCCGGCCGCACGCATCGCGTCATTACCGCGGTGGCGATGGCCCGGGGCGAGGACGTCGAATGTATCGCCAGCGTCAGCGATGTGCGCTTTCGCGAGTTGGCCGCCGCCGAGATACACCGCTACGTGGACAGCGAAGAGCCGATCGACAAGGCCGGCGCTTACGGTCTGCAGGGCCGCGCCGCGATGTTCGTGGAGGAAATCCGCGGCTCAAGTTCAGGCATCGTCGGTTTGCCGCTTTGCGAAACGACGCTGCTGTTACGGAAGTTCGGATATCCGATATGAGTGAGGAGTTCCTCATCAACTTCACGCCGCAGGAAACGCGGGTGGCCCTGTTGCAGCAGGGCTCGGTGCAGGAACTCCACATCGAGCGCACCAACAGCCGCGGCATTGTCGGCAATATCTACTACGGCCGCGTCGTGCGCGTCTTGCCTGGCATGCAGTCGGCTTTCATCGATGTCGGCCTCGAACGCACCGCCTTTCTCCATGTGGCAGACATATGGGAGGAGCGCCACGGCAACGGCCACGAACCGCGCCCGATCGAGAAGGTGCTCGCAGAAGGCCAGAACCTGATGGTTCAGGTGCTCAAGGACCCCATCGGCAGCAAGGGCGCGCGCCTGTCGACGCAAATCTCGATCGCCGGCCGTCTGCTCGTCTATCTGCCGCAGGAAAAGCATATCGGCATATCGCAACGCATCGGCGACGAGGCCGACCGCGAACGCCTGCGGAGCCGCATCGAGGCGCTGCTGCCGGCCGACGAGGTCGGCGGCTACATTGTCCGCACCATGGCCGAGGATGCAGGCGACGACGCCTTGCAGGCCGACATCGCCTATTTGCGGCGGCTGTGGTCGGAAATCAGGCACCGCACGGCGAACGCCAAGGCACCGTCGCTGCTGCACCGCGACCTGACGCTGGCGCAGCGGGTGCTGCGCGACCTGGTGACGCATGAAACGACGCGCATCGTCATCGATTCGCGCGAGAACTTCCAGAAGCTGTCGGCTTTCGCTCAGGAATATGTGCCGCAGGTGGCCAGCCTGCTCGATCACTACAACGGCGAGCGGCCGCTGTTCGACCTTCACGGTGTGGAGAACGAGATACAGAAGGCTCTGGCGCGGCGCGTCGACCTCAAGTCCGGCGGCTACCTGATCATCGATCAGACCGAGGCGATGACCACGGTCGACGTCAACACCGGCGGTTTCGTCGGCGCGCGCAATTTCGACGACACGATCTTCAAGACCAATCTCGAAGCGGCGCTGACCATCGCGCGCCAGTTGCGGCTGCGCAATCTCGGCGGCATCATCATTGTCGACTTCATCGACATGGAGTCCGAAGAGCACCGCGAGGCGGTGCTGACCGAGTTCAACAAGGCGATGGCCCGCGACCATACGCGTATTTCGGTCAACGGCTTCACGCAACTCGGACTGGTCGAGATGACGCGCAAGCGCACGCGTGAAAGCCTGGCCCATATTCTCTGCGAGCCTTGCCCGACTTGCGGCGGGCGCGGCGAGGTCAAAACCGCCCAAACCGTGTGCTACGAAATATTGCGCGAACTGTTGCGCGAGGCCCGTCAGTTCAACGCGCGCGAGTACCGCATCCTGGCCAGTCCGGTGGTCATTGATCTCTTTCTGGACGAGGAATCGCAATCGCTGGCCATGCTTTCCGACTTCATCGCAAAACCGGTTTCTTTACAGGCCGAATCCAGCTATCCGCAAGAGCAATACGACATCGTTTTATTGTGACTATAATGGGTTGATTCAATAGAAATAAATTGATACGATCAAGGAAATTGCATAGTATTCGCGAGGTTGGCGCGAATAGCTGACGGAATTTCTAGTGTTTCGTGGATGGATGGTTGAAGGGGGTGGAAGTGAAGTCGATAATCCGTGTCTTGCTGTTGGTCGCTATTCTCGTCTGTGGGAGCGCACAGGCCGAGGATGAGCATTTCGACATCCTCCGCTTTGAAGTCGAAGGTAATACGCTGCTTGCCCCGGCCCACGTCGACGCGCTGGTCGCACCTTTCCTTGGAGTCAAACGCAACTATGGCGACGTCCAGAAGGCGCTGGAAGCGTTGGAAGGTGCCTATCGTGCCAGCGGATTCGGCACGGTGCAGGTTTTCGTCCCGGAGCAGGAACTCACCCATGGCGTGGTGCGCCTTCAGGTGACCGAGGGCGTCGTTGGAAAGGTGAGCGTTGTCGGTAACAAGTATTTCGACAACGCCAATATTCGCATGACGCTCCCCAGTCTCCAGGGAGGCCAGGCGCCGAATATGCGGCAACTGTCCGAAAATATTCAACTTGCGAACGAAAACCCGGCCAAGCAGGTCGAAGTCACGCTTGGCGTCAGCGAAGAGGAAGGCAAGGTCGATGCCAAGGTGAGCGTTACCGACGACAATCCGGAGAAATTTACCTTCACTGTCGACAATACTGGCACCAGTGCGACCGGCAAGTTGCGCACGGGGTTTGCCTACCAGAACGCCAATCTCTTCAACAGCGATCAGGTCATGACGCTGGCCTATACCGATTCGCCCGACAAACCCGCGGGCGTCAAAGTCGAGGTCTATAGCTTCGCTTATCGCTTGCCGCTCTACAGCATCGGCGACAGCGTCGACATCATTTACGGCAAGTCCTCGGTGAGTACGCCCAGCGCACAAGCCACCGGCTTTGCTCTCAACGGTCAGGGCGACGTCTTGAGCCTGCGCTGGAACCACTATTTCTCGCGGCGCGGCGAATACACGTCCAAGCTGATAGGCGGCTTCGATTACAAATACCTGAACACGCGCTGCACCAATCCGGCGACGGGCGCCGTCTTTGCCATCGATCCGCCTGTGCCGGGCAATGCCGCGTGTACGCCTTATACGCTGCGCCCGTTTTCGCTGACCTATACCGGCCAGCGTCAAAGCCCCGGGCAGATCCTCGACTACAGTCTCGGCTTCTACCAGAACTGGGCGATGGGCGTGCGCTATCCGTATACCACGGCCAGCGGTGCCGGCGGCATCGACCATTACAGCATCACGAATATTGAGGGTGTCAGCAGCCGGGCGACTCCTGACGGCTTCAATTACCTGAAGGCCACATTCAGTTTCCTTCATGCGCTCCCCGAAGACTGGGCGATGCGTGTTGCAGTCAATGGCCAGTACAGCAGAACGGCGTTACCCGCCGGAGAGCAGATCGGCATCGCCGGATCCATGGCGGTGCGTGGTTTCAATGAGCGCGCCGTGGCGATGGATACGGGATACTTTGTCAATCTGGAGGTCTATACTCCAGAGTTAGCGGGCAAAACCGGGCTGTCCGGTAGTCTGAAGGCCGTCGGTTTCTACGATTTCGGCCGCAGTTTCAACTACATCGGAGCCCGCAGTGCCGACCTCGGCGCCGGGCCGTTCGAGAAAGCCGGCATTGCCAGCATCGGGGCCGGTCTGCGTTATGCGGTCGGTAAAGATGTGAGCGTGCGCGCCGATCTTGCGTGCATCGTCGACGCCGGGCCGGCGGACATCCGTCCCGGCAATTTTGCGGCTTTCCCTGCCAATACCGAAAGCCGGGGCGACTGGAGAGGGCATTTCGGCCTGCAGGTCGCGTTTTAGCCGCGCTTTTCCATTTCTGGGGAGATTGTCATGACCCTGCATTCCCCGCGCAGATACAGGTCCGCGCAACGCTTTACGGCGCGCACGCGCATGCTGGCTGCGGCCGTTGCCGCCTGCTATATTGCCGCGCCGGCTTGGGCGTTGCCTACCGCACCTACCGTTATCAACGGCAGCGCCGGTTTTGTCCGTAGCGGTAACGCCTTGACGGTTACCAACAGCAACGGCGCCATCATCCACTGGAACAGCTTCAATATCGGCGCCAACGAGACGACCCGTTTCGTTCAGCCTTCCGCCTCCAGTGCCGTGCTGAACCGCGTTCTTTCCGCCGATCCCTCGCAAATCTACGGTTCGCTGACGTCCAACGGACGCGTCTGGCTCATCAACCCTGCCGGCGTTATGGTCGGTCCCGGTGGACGCATCGATACCGCCGGTTTCGTCGCTTCCACGCTCAACGTCTCGAACCAGAACTTCCTCGCCGGACGGCTGAATTTCCAAGCGACGCCGGGTGTCGGCAACGTCGTCAACCAGGGCAGCATCGTCACGCCATCGGGAGGCACGGTCTATCTCGTTGGCGCCAGCGTCACGAACCAGGGCATCATCAGCACGCCGGGCGGTGAAATCATCCTTGCCGCCGGGCAGACGGTGAATCTTGTCGATACCGCGACGCCGGGCGTCAAGGTCGAGATCACCGGGGCGGAAGGCAACGTCACCAACCTGGGCGAGATTGCCGCGACCGCCGGGCGCATCGGCATGGCCGGCGTCATCGTCAGGAACACGGGCTTGCTCAATGCTTCCAGCGTCGTCAGCGACGGCGGACGCATTTTCCTCAAGGCCAGCAGGGAATCCTATGTCGACGGCGCCGGGCGCATCGTCGCCACCGGCCGCAAGGGCGGCAGCGTCGAAGTCCTCGGCGACCGCGTTGCCGTCACCGACGAGGCCGGCATCGATGTTTCGGGTAACGATGGCGGCGGTACCGTGCTGCTTGGCGGAGACACTCAAGGCAGGAATCCGGACGTCCGGAACGCCAGCATCGCCTACTTTGGCCCGCGAGCGCTTATCAAGGCCGACGCCAGCGTTAGCGGCAACGGCGGCAAGGTCATTGTTTGGGCTGACGACACCACACGCGCGTTCGGCACTATCTCCGCGCGCGGCGGCGCCCGCGGCGGCAACGGCGGATTCGTCGAGACTTCGGGACATCGCTTCCTCGACGTCGCCGGCATCCGGGTCGATAGGTCTGCGCCTAATGGCGCGGCCGGCAACTGGCTGCTCGATCCGACCGATGTGACCATTGTTGCCGGCTCGGGTGCCGGGACCTTCGTCGGCGGCGTATTCGACAACGGCGGCGGCGCCAGCAGCACCGTCTATGCCGGAGACATCAGCAGCAACCTCGCCAGCGGCGACGTCACGATCACCACCGCCAGCGCCGGCGGTGCGTATGGCGACATCGCCATGGCGGCGGGCGCCGTTATCCAGCCGGGTAGCTCCAGCGGCAGCAGAACGCTGACATTTGTCGCCGACCGCAACATCAGCGTTGCCTACGGCGCCGCGATTCTCGGCAATACCGGTACCCCGCTCAATGTGGTTCTCGCCGCAAGTTACGGCGGCAGCGTCGGCAGCGTGACCCTCAATGGCGGCATCGCCACGCGCGGCGGTTATGCGGTCCTGCGCGGGCAAAGCGTCACCATCGGCAATGGTACCGATACGCTGAACGTCGGCATCAACGCGACGACCGATTCCATTTCTCCGGCCAATAGTTCTACGCCCGACAGCGCGCCCGGCGGCCGTATCATGATCGACGCCGGCACGGGAACCTTCACCCTGGCCGATGGCGCGGGTATCGGCACCAGCAACCAGAGTACCGTTCTCAGCGCCGGTGGGCAGGTCGATTCTTACGGCGGTCCGGCGATCGGCATCAAGGCCGGCGATGTAGCAATCGCGTCCGGCGCTTTGGGCATCAAGCTCAACTACTATGGCGGCGGCATTGCCTCCGGCGGTGGCGGCGATCTCGGCTTCATCCCGACATCCGGCAGCGTTGGCCTGGGAAGTTACGGCGGCGCCAGCTTTACGCTCGACAACGGCGAATTGAGCCATCTTTATATGCCGGGTGCCGGCAGCGCGTATTGCGGTACCGGGGGCACCGGCTGCCGCATCTGGATCGGCAATCTCAATTCGACCGATCCGCTGGTCGGTACGCTGCCGGTCACCAGCCAGCCGATCACGGTCAGTCAGGCCGATTTCACCCTGAACGGCACGGTGGGCGTGCCCAAGCGGGTTCATCTGAGCACGACCTCCACGATCAACGACGCCGGTACGGGTGCGGCAGGCGGCTACTACGGCATCCAGGCCGGCCACCTCGGTGCGTCTGGCGGGGCCGGCATCGGCACCGTCGGCGGCGATGGCCTGAGCTTTGTCGCCAACAGCGCCGGCCTCAGTTCCTCCGCCGGAAGCATCCTGGCGGCCAGTGTCGGCACCGGCGACCTGGCGCTGCGGGAAGTCAAGGCCTCCACCAACGCCACGGTCAGCGTCTACGGCGCGACCGTTCTGCTGCCGCATTATGCCGGGCAGACGAATGTCGTCGGCGGGAGCTTCACCCTCAATTCCGGCGGCAACATCAGCTTCGCCAAGGCCGGGCAGTCTTTCTCCGCCCTGAATTCGTCGGCCTACGGCTCGACCGCGACCTTCTCCGACACGGCCGGCGCCACGGCCACGGTGATGGCCGGCGGCGCTATCAACATCGTCAGCCAGGGCAACATCAGCGTCGCCGGCGATCATGCATCCGGCACGGATGCAAACCTCACTGCGTACGGTGCCGGCGGCATCAGCTTTACCGACGCCGGCCTGGCTGCGCTCGGCAACATCGGTATCCATGCGCCCAACGGCGACATCAGTTTGACGGGAGTCAGCATCGGCACCATCGTGAAGAGCATGGGCACGATGACGCTCGCCGCCAACAACATTTATCTCACCGGCGGCAATGACATCAACCCCGCGTCGACAACCCGGTTCGCCGGCACCGCCGCGAGTTTCGATGCCAGCGGTTATGGCGCCGGCGCGGTTGCCACCAGTTACGGCGCGCAGACCATCACGGCCAACAACGGCATCGTTCTTCGCGCCGGCAGTGCCAACAGCGCAACCGGCTCGGGCAACTCCCAGTATGGCGGGTCGGTGACCTTGACCTCAGCCGGCAGTCAGTCTGTAACGGCGACTGCCGTCGCCCTCTACGGTGGCGTCGCCGGCCACGACAACGCCGCCACGATCGAAGCCTACGGGGCGCAGGCGCTTACTGCATACGCCGGCGGCATTTCCGTTTATGGCGGTGGCACGACGGGAAGCTTCAACAATATT
>Ga0209516_1000072_pt1 | contig 33439 bp, 27 predicted proteins | sample Napbiome12C3dose_FD_187716 | JGI IMG/M metagenome (GOLD analysis project Ga0209516, IMG submission 187716) | Groundwater microbial communities from S. Glens Falls, New York, USA - Naphthalene biodegradation metagenome 12C3dose (SPAdes) (version 2) ... | reverse complement strand
CTTCCCGAAAAGATGATTTTGTAAAATCGGGAGTGGTTTCAAGCCAAAAAAATTGTCAACAGAACAAATTTGTCATTGATGCTTTTTAGAGCGGACTCATCAGTAATTAATATAAAAATACATCCTTCGGAATGCTGAGTGCTTCGGAAGTTTAAAGGGTCAACTACATACAGGGTTGGATATCAACATAACTTATCTGTTCAACAATTCTTTTGCCACATCGTACGGCGTTCGTTCGCGCTGGATGACAGCTTTCATTTCCTTTTCGAGGATCTTCTTTCTATCCTCATCCCAAAAATCGGAACGAAATCTGTTTTGAATGATCTCTTCGATACGTGCTTTCATTTGTTTGCCGCGCCGCTTTTCAAACTCACCGGTGGACAGCAGAAATGATTTGTGCCGCTCGATCTGACCTGCAATTTCGTCTATTCCCTTCCCTTCGCTCGCAGTCGCCTTCACAATATCCGCCATCCACGAATGTTCGTCATGCGGACGAAAACCGAGTACCATTTTTATGGACATCACTGCTTGATCCGCGCCCGGGCGATCCGATTTGTTCATCACAAAAAAGTCGGCGATCTCCATTAAACCTGCTTTCATTGCCTGGATACCATCACCGGATTCGGGGACAAGAACAACAACCGTAGTATCCGTCGCTCCCGCAATATCGAGTTCTGATTGTCCGACGCCGACAGTTTCAAATAGAATAATATCGAAGCCTGCCGCATCGAATACATCCGCCGCTTCGCGCGTTTTTTTGCTCAATCCTCCCAAACTTCCGCGCGATGCCATACTGCGGATGAAAATTCCTCTGTCCCCCTCCGCTTCACTCATCCGCACCCGATCTCCCAATAACGCTCCTCCGGTAAACGGACTCGTCGGATCGACGGCAATAATTGCAACACGATGATCTTGCCTGCTGTAATGAACGGCGAGTTTGTTCGTCAGCGTGCTTTTCCCAGCACCCGGAGGACCGGTAATCCCGATACGATACGCCTTGCCGGTATGTTTGAAAATTTCCGAAAGAAATTTATCTGAGCCTTCGGATTCATTTTCCACAAATGAAATTGCGCGCGCAATGGTGCGGCGATCGGTGGAAAGAAGTTTCTCTATTTGAATTTGGTGCTTCATTACAAACGTTTAACATCCCCCTCGATCCCCTCTACGAGTCGTAGATCTTCGCCTTCGCACACATAAACGCTATCCCGAAAAAAACGCGCAAGGGGACTATAAACTTTTCGCTTTTAATTTTTTACTTTTAACTTGAAAAATTCCACCGTTTGCTTCAATCCGTCTTCTAATTTCACGGTCGGCTGCCAGCCAAGCGCTTCGTAAATTTTCTTTGAAGAAATCACGCTGCGCATCTGCTCGCCCGCTTTTGCCGGTGCATGTTCTTCTTTGCACGACGAACCGGTAAGATTTTTCAAGTGATGAAACAACTGGTTGACATCCGTTTCAATTCCCGTTCCAATGTTGAAAATGTTCGAGCCGCTATACTTCAATGCTGATACATTCGCACGAACAACATCGCCGACAAATGTATAATCACGCGTTTGTTTCCCCTCTCCATTGATGACCGGCTGTTCGCCTTTTAACATCTTGCTCGTAAAGATGGCAACAACGCCTGCTTCTCCGTGCGGACTCTGACGAGGACCGTAAATATTCGCATAGCGCAGGACGATGTGATCAATTCCGTAAACTTCTTTATAGAAGAACAAATATTTTTCAGTAACAAGTTTTGTAATGCCATAAGGAGAAAGCGGACGCGTCGGGTGATTTTCATCGGCAGGGAAATAATCCTGTTCCCCGTAAATGGCGCCGCCGGTAGATGCAAAAAGGACTTTCTTCAGCCCGTGTTTCCTCCCCGCTTCCATAAGATTCAAAAACCCGAGCACGTTGACCGACGCATCGAATTTCGGATCGTCAACAGACCTGCGGACATCCATCTGTGCAGCGTGATGATACATTACGTCGATCTTTTCATCGCGAAAAATATTTTCGACGGCGGCATCCCGTATGTCCATCTGATAAAATTTTGATTTGGAATTGATGTTTTCTTTTTTTCCGCTCGATAAATCGTCAACGATGACAACATCCTCTCCTTCGGCAATGAACGCATCGGCAACATTTGAACCGATAAATCCGGCGCCGCCGGTAACGAGTATTTTCATCTTTCTCCTTTTTCGTCATAAGTGCGACACACCTTTACGGTGAGTCGCACGTTGTGTTAATGAATTCTTCTCAGCGCTCTATAACCAATATCTGTTCGGTAGTATGCGCCATCGAACGATACTTTTTCGACTGCCCGATATGCTGTTTCAATTGTTGTTTTCAATCCATCGCCAATTGCTGCTACTCCTAATACCCTGCCGCCCGAAGTGAGAATTTTTTCTCCTTCTTTCTTCGTTCCGGCGTGAAATACGATCGCTTCTTGATCCGCTTCTTCAAGCCCAAAAATTTCTTTCCCTGTTTGATATTCGTCGGGATATCCTTTGGATGCGATGACAACGACAACCGCCGAGGAATTTTTCAATTGTAACTCATAGTTCTTCACATTGCCTGAAACACACGCATACAACAATTCATACACATCGCTTTCGATCAACGGAAGAACAACCTGCGCTTCGGGATCGCCGAGGCGAACATTGTACTCAACTACTTTTGGACCTTCGTTCGTGATCATCAGTCCGACATACAAACATCCTTTGTACGGATATCCTTCATTGTTCATTCCGCGAAGTGTCGGTTGAATGATTTCTTTTTCGACACGCTGCAATAGTTCTTTTGTCACAACCGGAGCCGGAGCGTATGCACCCATTCCGCCCGTATTTTTTCCTGTATCGCCAATGCCGATCCGTTTATGGTCCTGCGCGGGTGTGAGCACAACAAAATCTTCTCCATCGCACATCGCAAACACCGACGCTTCTTCCCCCGTCATAAATTCTTCGATGACAATATTACTTCCCGCATCACCAAAAATCTTCGTTTGAAAATATTCGCGCAACGTTACGATGGCTTCATTGGAAGTGGCGCAAATAGCAACACCTTTGCCGGCGGCAAGACCGTCGGTTTTGATGACATACGGTGCGGCAGTGTCGAGAATATACTGCCGTGCACGATCGAATTCCGATTGGTGAAATGTTTCGTACTGCGCCGTGGGAATGTGATGCCGCTTCAGAAAATGTTTCAAAAACATTTTGCTGCCTTCCAACTGTGCCGCCGCTTTGGAAGGACCGAAAATCTTCATTCCCCGTTCTTCAAATATATCAACGATTCCTTTCACAAGCGGCGCTTCACTGCCGACGACGGTCAGATCGATGCTCTGTGTTTGCGCGAACTGTGAAAGACCGTCAATATCGTCCGCTGTTATCGGAACAAGTTCGGCAAGATCAGCAATACCGGCATTCCCGGGTGCGCAAAATATTTTTGTTACGTGCAGGCTGCGCTTCAATACCCACACGAGTGCGTGCTCTCTCCCGCCCGAACCGACAACAAGCACATTCATGAATCAGACCTCGACAAATCTGGTAAGAATTTTTGCCAACTCACCCGTCAGCATGATGCGATTATATTTATCCGCTATATCTGGACGCGTCCCCCGCAACTCTTTTCGTTCGTACTGTTGATACAGATTCACGATCGTCTCGGCGATCTGTTGAATATCTGTCGGCTCCACGCCGACGCCGCCTGCTTCTTCCACGATGGACCGCATATATCCCTTTGGCATACAGCCGAGAATTTTTTTCTGTACACCGATATATTCAAAGATTTTTCCCGGCGTCGTCAGATCGTCCTGCATCATCACCCACACGACATCCGATGCAAGGAGATATTTGACCGCTTCTTTATGTTCAAGATAGCCGAGCAGGTTGACGGAATTCTGCAATCCTAATCGATTGATCAAATTGATGTGCTCTGGTCTGAACAACCCCACAAAACATGCTTCGATCCTTCCGCGCAATTGCGGCTGATTTTTTAATACCAGTGCCAGCGCCTGCAAAAAATAATCGGGCACAATATTGCCGTAGAACATTCCGGAATATGTGATGCGCATTTTTTCGATCCGGGGAAGTACCTCGGGATTCGACACCTGCACATCTTCCGGGTCAAAACCGTGCGGTATAATGGCGATGTCGCCGTGTTGAAGAAATTTGTACCGCATCAACAATTCTTCTTTCACTCTTCTGCTGGTCGTTATCACCGCATCTGCTGTGCGCAATACCGAACGCTCCTGCCGGTAATGAATATAACGGTGCAGCGGTGTCGGAAAAAATTTGAACGGATACCGCAGCCACGAATCGCGATAATCGACCACCAGCGGAATGCCGAATTTTTTCTTCAATGCTGTTCCAATCAAAAAATCCGTTGCTGGAGGCGCCGTCGCAAAGATCACGTCATATCGTTCCATGTTGATCAATTTGGCAGCGGATTTTAGTGCATGACGTTTCCATCCGATCTTATTATCGGGGATGAAAAATGTATCGCTGACAAAATTCAAAAATCGCCGCGTGCGTTCCTTGGGCATCTTCACGACATCCTGCTTCTTCTCAACGAGTCGATCTACGATCCCGTAGGGAGTCTTCGACCGAAGCATTGCATTCGCATCGAGAGAATTTGTCCGCACAACCTGAATATTGAGTGATTCAATTTCCCGAAGCAACGATTCGTCCTTGACATAGTATGCCGTCGGACCAATGGTCAATACCGTCGGCTGCCATCCGAACATGGGAAGATACTTGACGAATTTCAGCGTCCGCTGAACACCGCTTCCGCCAAGCGGAGGAAAATAATACGCTATGATCAACACTTTTTTCATTTCGTCGTAAGCGGTAACCGCAGGCTTTAGCCTGCGCATTTATAATTCATATCGCAACCTAAAGGTTGCGGCTACCATTATTTAAATGATGATTAATTCTTTGGGCGAACTTGTTAATACCTCGCATCCCTTTTCACGAATGACAACCATATCTTCTATTCTCACTCCAAACTTGCGGGGAAGATAGATCCCGGGTTCGATCGTCACCACATTGCCGGCAGAAAGTTTTTCTTTGCTCGTCGATCTGAGACGAAGGTGTTCGTGAATTTCCAATCCTACCCCGTGACCGAGTGAATGACCGAAAAATTTTCCATATCCTTTTGAAGCAATATGCGAACGAGCCGCTGAATCGACCTTCTTGGCGAACACGGATGGCGCAGCAACTTTGAGAGCTTTTTGCTGAGCATCAGATACGATGCGGTAGACTTTTTTCATATCAGCCGACGGATTCCCGACACACACAGTTCGCGTCATATCGGAATGATAGCCGTGGTAGATGCATCCGAAATCCAGCGTGACGAATTCACCATTTTTGATTTTCTTTTCCGTTGCTATTCCGTGCGGGAGCGAGCCGCGCACTCCGCTGGCAACGATGGTATCGAATGCATCATTCTCCGCTCCGAATTTTTTGTGCAGATACGAGATCTCTGCCGAAATTTCCAGCTCTGAAATTCCCGGTTTTATCATGCCAAGAATTTTTTGAAACACGCGATCGGTGATCTCAACCGCTTTTTTAATCAATGCTATCTCGCCGTTGTCTTTTACTGCCCGAAGATGTTCAACGATACCGGCAGCAGCGACAAGTTTTTTCCCGTTCACCAATTTTTTCATTTCGGAAAATTGCGCGACGGAAAGATGATCTTTTTCAAAACTTATTCTTTTTAACGAGGAAAATATTTTTTTTGATGCGGCAAACTCGATCAAACTGCCTTTGCCGATGATCTTCTCATCGGCATGCACCTCGGTTTGACTCTGTTCACGGTAGCGGAAATCTGTGAGGAAAACCGATCGCGACGCGGTGACGATATAAAGCGCATCCGAACCGGAGAATCCGGTCAAATAGCGAATGTTCGGAAGAAAGGAAGAAACAAATGCATCGAGTTTCTTTTTCTGTAATTCAGTGCGGAGCGCTGCGATGCGTTGAGTGTAGTTCATTCTTAACTGTGATAATTCGGCGCTTCTTTGGTGATCTTAATGTCGTGCGGATGGCTTTCGCGCAAACCGGCATCGCTCATACGGACAAACTTCGCTTTGGATTGCATTGCAGTAATATTTTCGGCTCCGCAATATCCCATCGCCGCACGCAAGCCGCCGACCATTTGATAGACCGTAGTACTTAATTCCCCTTTGAACGGAACGCGTCCTTCGATCCCTTCCGGCACAAGTTTTTGAATATCATCTTCGACATCCTGGAAGTACCGGTCTTTGCTTCCTTCTTTCATTGCATCGAATGAACCCATGCCGCGATAGATTTTGTACGTGCGTCCTTCGTAGAGAACTTTTTCACCAGGACTTTCCTGTAAGCCCGCAAACAATCCGCCGATCATCACCGAATCTGCTCCTGCAGCAATGGCTTTTGCGATATCACCCGTTTGTTTGATGCCGCCGTCGGCAATGGCGGGAATCTTATATTTTTGTGCGACGGATACACACTCCATAATTGCCGTCACCTGCGGAACGCCGACCCCTGCAACAACGCGTGTCGTGCAAATGGAACCGGGACCGATTCCGATCTTGATGCAATCGGCGCCGGCTTTGATAAGATCTTTCGCCGCTTCCGCCGTACCGACGTTTCCTGCGATCACTTCAATGCTGAATTTTGATTTTACCCGCTTCACCATATCCAGCACACCTTTTGAATGTCCGTGTGCCGTATCGATCACCACAATGTCCACACCGGCAGAGATCAATGCCTGCACACGTTCGATTGTATCTTCCGTGACACCGACGGCAGCGCCGACACGCAGACGTCCGTGTTTATCCTTACATGCTATTGGAAAGCGTTTTTTCTTCTGAATGTCTTTGAAGGTGATAAGCCCTTTTAATTTTCCATTTTTATCGACGACAGGCAGTTTTTCAATTTTGTGTTTTTGCAGGATCGATTCAGCTTCTTCGAGTGTCGTCCCGACAGGCGCTGTCACAAGATGTTCCTTGGTCATTACCTGCGCAACTTTGAGATTGCGATTCGGCTGGAAACGAAGATCACGATTGGTAAGAATACCGACAAGTTTGCCATCTTCTACGATCGGAATTCCCGACACGCTGAATTTTGCCATCAGATCGAGCACATCGCCGACCGTTTTATCGGCAGTCAGCGTTACAGGATTCATAATCATCCCGCTTTCGGAACGCTTTACCTTATCCACTTCTTCAGCTTGACGTTCGATCGTGAGATTTTTATGAATGATCCCGATACCCCCTTCTCGTGCAAGTGCGATTGCCATTTCCGATTCCGTTACCGTATCCATCGCCGCAGAAATAAGCGGGATATTCAGCCGGATGCTGTTCGTGAGCCGTGTGGAGACATCCACATCGCGCGGAAGCACCGACGATTTGCCGGGAATAAGGAGAACATCATCGTAGGTGATCGCTTCACCGATGATCTTTTTCGATTTCATGCTGTTCCTTTCGTTTCAAAAACGAGCGAAGTGGCGCTTAAGCGCCACTTCGACCATAGTCATATTCTGTATCCGCAAGAATCATTGAAAGAGAGCCGTATAATGTTTGTGTGTGCCAACCCAAAACCAGATAGTTGTTTCCCCTTCTTCGACCGCCAAGGCGCGGCAGCGGCTTCCTACACGCATTGAAAGGATCTGCTCAACCTTCACCAGCCGAAGCAGTGGGTGTTTCGGATATTGTTTAATTATTGCAAAATTATTGTCGACGGACTTTCGGACAGCAAGCGGAAGTCTGTTGTAACACTCCCAGAATTGTTCCACTGCAACATGTGTCATACGTCTTTGAATTTTCCGTCGTTCAGATCCTGCTTTGCTTTTTCTGCATGACCGTCCAATTTTTTATTCTTTACATCCGCATCTAATTCGGTATCCCATCTGTCACCTTCAAATTCATCGAACCATTCGCGCAAGCGCGTTCGTTCTGCTTTACTTAAATCATAAATCAATGCTTGAATGTCATCGAGTTTTGCCATGGGTTCACCAATTACTCAAATGCGCCGATGCCGGTAATATCTTCGCCGATGATGAGCGTATGCATTTCGTGCGTCCCTTCGTACGTCTTCACGGATTCAAGATTTGCCGCGTGACGCATGACGGGATATTCGTCCAAAATTCCGTTGGCACCGAGAATTTCACGAGACATTCTTGCGATCTCAAGTGCGTGGTACACATTGTTCCGTTTCGCCATTGAGATCTGCGTGAACTTTACTTTTCCCTGATCTTTTAATCTGCCAAGCTGCAGGTTCATCAACTGTGCCTTTGTAATTTCCGTGACCATATACACGAGTTTTTCCTGCGTCAATTGGAATCCGGCGATCGGCTTCCCGAATTGAATCCTCGACTTTGCATAGTTCAACGCACTGTCGTAACATGCCATTGCCGCACCGACAGCTCCCCACGCAATTCCGTACCGTGCTTGACTTAAACACATCAAAGGAGATTTCAGCCCGCCAGATTTCGGCAGTAAATTTTTTCCCGGGATCCAGCAATCTTGGAACACAAGCTCTGATGTTACCGAGGCACGGAGCGAATGTTTACCGTGCATCTCGGGAGCTGTAAATCCTTTTGATCCTTTCTCGACCAGAAATCCTTTGATCTCGCCGTCCAATTTTGCCCACACCACGGCAACATCGGCAATCGTTCCGTTGGTGATCCACATTTTTGCGCCGTTGAGGACGAAGCCGCCGTTCTTTTTTTCTGCACGGGTGATCATACCGCCGGGATTCGAACCGAAATCCGGTTCCGTTAAACCAAAACAACCGATCTTTTCTCCCTTTGCCAATTGAGGAAGCCAGTAATCTTTTTGTTCTTCGCTTCCAAAAGTGAGGATCGGAAACATCACAAGTCCGCTTTGCACCGAAGCAAAACTTCGGATGCCGCTGTCGCCGCGTTCCAATTCCTGCATCATCAATCCATACGCGACGTTGTTCAATTCTGCACACCCGTATGTTGCCGGAAGCGTTGCACCGAACAGTCCAAGTTCTGCCATCGGCTTAATAAGATCGGACGGAAACGTCGCTGCGCGATTGTGTTTTTCTATGATCGGAAGAATTTGTTCGTCCACAAATTCACGCACGGTGTTGCGAACGAGGATTTCATCTTCCGAAAGAAGAGCATCAATACTGTAATAATCTACGCCCTGAAATTTAGCCATTGGTAACCTTTACGAGACTTGAAATGAATTAGGAGATGTGAAAAAAGATGTGTTAAAATACCAAAATCTTGACCGATTATCAAGATTGGATGTTGCGGATGTGTAATACATAGTCGAACCTTAAAAAGTCTTCATCAGCACAACCTTGTCAAGGTTATGTAATTAGATTTGTAAAATTTGGACGTTGTTTCGTTGTTGATTAATAATCCTTGACAAGGTTTCTTACTTTTTAAGGGACGACTACATAGTTCTTGCGAAAAAGTCCGGTGTAGAGAACCTTCGGAAGGTTTTTCTGTAAACAGCGCGAAAATTTCTGATGTTTATTTCTCTTCAAGATAACCTTCCGAATGTTCTTCGCCTTAATCAGTGAGAACTACATAGTGAGCACTGAAAAAGTCTTAAAACGTCATCCCTCGACTCCGCTCGGGATGACATTGTGCTGAATATATACCAAAAATGCATGTCACGCTGAGCGGAGTCGAAGCGTGACATATTTTTTCAGTGCTCACTACATAGGGAGAAAAATAAAAAAGCCAGATGTAACGGACCCCACCTGTCGTTACAGTCTGGCTTCTCGAAGAGAGAGATTCTCTCTTTAGATTACCGATAGCTGAGTTCTTGCGATAAAGAACCAATCAATTGTTCACAGAATTTTGCCACTTTTTCGCTCCCGTCGTAGATCGCTGATTCCGCCACAGCATCGCGTCCTTCTTTGTCGCCGATCTGAACAAGTGCCAGTGCTGCTGCCATACGGATTTGTTCAACTTTATCGTGATGAAGAACGCTGATAAGATCCTGAACCGCTCCTGTAAGACGATACTGGGCAATAAAATTCGCCGCACTGTAGCGCAGACCGATGTTGTCCGAACATAAAGCAACGATGTAATTTTGCTCTGCTTTTTTCCAATTTACTTTTGAAGAATTTGCCGGTGTGGGGGATGCCGCAAATGCCAATGTGGAGAAAAGAAGTGTCATCAATAGAACTGCCGTTGTAATCTTTGTTATCATCTTCATTTTTTCCTCCTCTTAATCCTGTATGAGTTTTAATGTTAGGATAGTATTCGTAACGGAAAGAAAAAAGTTACAGAGGTCGGGTTATCAAAATGCAAAGGAAGTGAGGTTTGTCAAAGAACTGAACAATTGTTCAGTCTTTCTTCGGCGTGGAGATTTTATAGCGTTTGATCTTGAGGTAGAGGGTTTTAACGGTAATGCCCAGAGCTGCTGCAGTTTTCCTGCGATTGAATTTGAATTTTTTCAACGCGTGTTCAATATGGATTTTCTCCATCTCTTCCATCGTCAAAATGGACGAACCTTTTGATGACATCGGATGATCTTGAGCGACATTCGATTGTGTGAGGACAAAATCGCCGGCAGAGATCTCATCGCCGTGAGACATGAGCATTGCACCTTCAATTGCGTGTTGAAGTTCACGGATATTTCCGGGCCAATCATATCGCAGCAATGCCTGCAAAGCTTCATCGTTGATTTTTTTTGCGGACTTCGATTTGATCTTTTTACCAAGAAAATGTTCGACTAACAGCGGAATGTCCTCTTTGCGGTCTTTCAGCGCCGGAATCTTTAGCGTGACAACATTCAGCCGGTATAAAAGATCTTCACGAAAACGCCCGGCTTTCACTTCAGCATTTAAATCTTTGTTTGTCGCAGAGATGATCCGTACATCCACGCGCATTGATGTTGTTCCTCCGACGCGGCGAAACTCTCCGGTTTCTAAAAACCGCAGCAGTTTCGGCTGCACCATCGGACTGATATCCCCCACCTCATCCAAAAAAAGGGAACCACCGTTAGCAACTTCAACAAGTCCCTGCTTCATTTGGTATGCATTCGTAAACGCACCTTTTTCGTGCCCGAACAATTCGCTTTCCAACAGCGTATCGGGAAGCGATGCACAATTCACGATCACAAACGGACGGTCTTTACGATGACTTTCGGAATGGACGAGATGTGCGATTAATTCTTTCCCTGATCCGCTCGGACCGTGAATATGAACAATCGCATCGCTCGCGGCAACTTTTTGTGCCGTTGCAACGACAGAGTGCATAGCAGAACTTTGCGCAATGATTTCCCTGTCACCGCTCTTTCGCGACAGCTCATACTTCATCAACTCATTGTCGATTGTCAACCGGCGATGTTCGATCGCACGATTGATCGTTGCAAGCAGTTCATCGCGATTGTACGGTTTCCCGGTAAAATCGTACGCACCCAATTTGATCGCCTCGATCGCCGTTTTAACATCGGCAAAATTAGTGAGCATAATCACTTGCGTTGTGGGATGTTTTTCCGTGATGAACTTCAACACTTCCATCCCGCTCAAACGCGGCATACGTACGTCGAGCAGAACAACGTCGAAAGGCTGTTGCTGCAAAACGTTCATTGCCTCGGCGCCATCGTCAGCGGTGAATACATCGAACTTTATTGATTCGGAAAGTTCTTCTTTGAGAAGAAAGCGAACGCTTGGTTCATCATCAACAATCAACACTGAGTGGTTGCGCACCATACAATCGCAGATTCTTTAAAATGAAAATCGTGGAACAACGGAAGGGATTATTCTGAGGAAAGTACGCGTTCGATCGTCGTCAACAGATCGACAAGATCGTACGGCTTACTGACAAAATCCTCCGCACCCAGTTTTTTAGATTCGATGGCATTCTTCAGATCAGCAAAACCGGTCAGCATAATGACTTTTGTGTTGGGATATCGTTCTTTTATAAAACGCAATACTTCAAACCCGTCAACTCGAGGCATTTTGATATCGAGAAGAACGAGATCGAATGTGTTCTGTTGTACGATTGCGATCGCTTCATCACCATCTGCGGCTGATGCAACTGAATACCCCTCGCTTTGCAATTCACTGCTCAGAACATTGCGAAGTGCATCTTCGTCATCAACAACCAGAATATTGAACGGCTGATCCATACCAATGCCTCGCGGATATTAAGAAATAGAAAGTTAGAATGCGAACGAAGTATACCCAAACAGGGATAAAAAATCAACACAAAAGTTTCCCGTCACTAAAATTAATGGAAGGATGAAGATACACTGATGCCATCACTTAAAGTGATGGCATCAGTTGTGGGAAAGGGACATTCGCCGGAGCCGATTTAACAAATTTTTCAAGGCATTATTTCAATAACAGCATCGTTTTTCTGACAATCTCTTTTTTCTTTTCGGCAGTTTCAGCCACAATTTGATAAACGTACATTCCACTTGCCACATTACGAGCATTCCATTCGATTCTGTGATATCCTGCTTCTTGTATTCCATCCGCAAGTGTTACTACTTCTCTTCCCACAACATCAAACACTTTTAGGGAAACGACACTTGCTGCCGGAAGTTGAAACGAAATTGTAGTTGCAGGATTAAACGGATTAGGATAATTTTGATACAACTCAAATTGTTCCGGTGCCGCAATTTGAATTGCAATCTCTTTCGTCCATTTTTCTCCGCTTGGAGATGAAATAACAAATTGCAGTGTATGTTCTTTGCCAACCGGAGCGGATTTATCAACGGAGAATGTAAAGCGTGATGTTGAGACTTCGCCGGATTTAAGATTTTGAATTTCAGATTTTAGATTATTGAAGCGAATCCAGCTCGGCACGTTTGAGACTGTAACCGTTACATTTCCTGCATCAACATTTGCAGAGTTGGCAACAGAAAGTTCTATGGCGTTGTTCTGTGAAGCAAAGGGGAGTTTGTGTTGTGACGACAGCAATGTTATTCCGGCTGTAATTAAGAAGCAAATTGTTCTCATATTTTTTTCTCCGTAGTGTTCACATCCCCGAAATCTTGAAGATTTTGGGGATGTTGTGTTCCACAAAAAGAATTACCACACGGGCTCTTTCATCCGTTTCTACATTTTTATTATTTTCCCAACTTCTCAAGCAGATACTCTGCATTGTATTTTAAGAGCGCATACGCTTCACTTGTAAGATGTTTATCTTTTTGGGCTTCTACTTCGTTGATGAATGCTTGAATAATATTCTTTGCTGAGGTTGTATTCCCTTTTTGCAATTGTTGTTTCGCATTCTCAAGTTTTTTATCAAGACTATTTACAATGCCGTCATTGTCTATCCAGCCAAGTGCGCGGGACTGGTGTTTATAGGAGATGAGGGTGTCGAGAAAAGAAGTAACAACAAATGGTTCTGGTGGAGAATGACGAATAATGGTAGTTCCTTTAAAGAAGTTTTCATATAAGGCTCTTATACTTCCTTCTGTATACCCAATTTCAATCAAACTGTCTTCCTCTTCTTGAGTAAACATCCATTTTGCCCAACCCTCCGCCCAGAAAAAACCAATTCCAGGTAAACCTTTTGCTTCAAATGAAAAACTAATTGATTCCCCTGGTTTGACTACGCTTTTGGGCGGTAATTCAAGGAAGTCGAGACCAGTTGTATCGTAATAAGTGGCCCAACCCATTTTTTTCATGATAATTGGAAACTTACCCCAGTTCTTTTCTTGGGGTGGTACTATATTTTTTAGACTTCCACCGTGTTTTATCAGTTTATCATTTAATTCAATGCTTAAACCACACAAAGATTGATTGCTTTTTATATCATTTATAAATAGGTATGAAAAACGAAAACAATGACTGTCAATTTTTTCTATTTTTACATGAGATGAAATTACAAGGTCGTCACGTACAATTTTTTTTGGTTGTGAAAAACAGATCCCAAACATTGTAATGCATAAGACCGATAGTACAATTACTTTGTTCATGTTAATTCCCTTTCCATTCAAAATGAGGATAGAGTCTTTTTCTTTCAAATATATCTTCTTTTAATTGTCCTTCGTCAATAAACTTCCACTTTTGCATGTATTGTTCCATAAAATTTTTAAACAATTTAATAAATTCAATTTTAGGAACAGTAAAAACCGTATCTCTTTGTGTTTCTATTATCGTAACAATTACTTTTTCCAATTCAATATTTTCAATATCAACACTTTTACCATTTCTGTGAGCATTATGAGGCGGGGACCATGCTTTCGAACCTGTTTTAATATCAAATATCCCTCCCCATTCCAAACTCATATCATTTAATCGCATAGTACCAGTAGTATTCCATTCCTGTTCGAAGAATGCATCTGCCGCTTCAATTAAGTCATCTATTGCACTTTGGTTGTAAAAATAATGATTATCGGTATGTGTTGTTGTCGCACCAGTTAATGAATAATTACCGGGTCCATGGAACCTAATAAGGTTTGCTACTTTTTCAATTACACTTATAGTATCCCACAACAAATGTTTCTTGTTTGGTTGTGTGGTTTCAACTTTCAATCGCATCCTGTCTCCGAAAAATGACGAGACATAATCGAATGTTTCTCTTCCATCATCCTGCGTTTGTCCATTATATGGCCTGTCATAATCTCTACCATCTCTTCTGAGAATAAAATATCCGTAGTTATCTCTGTTCTGTGTCCTGCGCGGTGTTACGTGATCATGCCCGCCTGTGCCGTCAATATAATCTGTTGTCAGTTCAAATGAGTGATTCGGTACTGCCGCTTTGTTGCGGGTGAGTTGCACTTTGAATTCTTTTTTGTTCGCATTCGTTGGTATCGGCGCAGTTCGCAATCCCCGTAAATTTCTCGGCTCCACTTCCCGCTCTCCTTCCATCACAATCTTCAACGTCTGCTCCACCACAGGAATTTCTCTCTCTCCCGCTTTGCTGGGGTCGCTTTCCAACTCTACACGGACTTTGCACAGAAGAGGATCAATAGGATTTTTCTTCACAGCCGAAAATTGAATCAATCCTGCTTTTGCATCTCCATACGGAACATGTTCTAATTCAACCGGCGTCGTTTTCAGTGTGTCGCCGTTCTTATTGATGAACGTTCCGTATTCATTGTTGGCAGTAATTGATAACTTCACTAATTTATCGGCTGCAAGTTCAACATCCCGATCATTTACATCTTTTGCTTTGACAAAAATTTTCGCTGATTCTGTAAAAGCAACTGTATCTTTTTCCAACCGCACTTCAAAATGATGCACAGTGCTTGGCACAATTGTCGAAGTCATTCTCACCCTTGCACCTCTTGTTGTTTGATCACCGCATTTATTGATAGCGGTAACACTTGCATCAATTAAAATTAGACGTTTGTTGTTCGGATTTGGATAAAAAATAATATCCTGATTTAGAGGAATAATAAACTCTCCTGTCGTTTTATCTAAATAATCTTCACTATTAATCGTTTTTGATGGTGAATAAACTAATTGAACAGGTTGAATACTACTATTAACACTTGCTGAAAGTGTAACACTCGGATAATTTGACTCGGTGACCAATAGTCTCAATTCTTCATTGGTGTTTAGAATAAATAGTTCGGGAAGAATCGGTGCATTTTTTACGGTTGAAAAAGTACCCGCGAATTTTGTACCGAACCAAATCTCTTTACGAGCAATTTCTCCAGAAGATGGAGTGACATCTCTTACTTCAACATTCGGTACCAAATCTGGCCGTAAACAATCAGTGTAGGAAACTGTTCCAATACTAGTGCCAATGTACGAACCTTGCGCATATCCTGACCATCCGGTTGGACAATTGAGAACTACAACATCTTCTTGAGGCGTATGCACAATAATTTTCGGTCGCGGTGATTGAATTGCATTAAAAAAGATCGTCCATCTGGTTGTGTAACATTCCGACGGATACAATATGGTAGTAGAAGAAGAACTAAAATGCTGTTCGTATTTAGGTTTAATTGCTATCGAATCTTTAATGACAACCCCGTCAACAGACTGGCGGGCAAGTTGAGCCGAAAGCGGAATGGTAAACAAGAAAATGATGAGCCAAAGGCTCATCAGCCTATGGCTGAGAATGAACAAGAAAACCTAGCAGCTAAGGGCTAAGCAGCTAAGCCATGCCGTTGGCGCTGGGGGGAGGCAGAATTTTGCGAAGCGCATAATACCAATCCTTATGTAATATCATAAAAATGGGAAAAGAATCTTTGGCAGTGTAGTAAGAAGTAGATCAATTATCAAGCGAAAAATTAATGGAAGGTGGAAAGTTTCCCGTCACCATGATACATGAAAAAGAGGACATTATCTTGCTCATTCTGCAATCTTCTTGTATCTTCCGAGTGAATGAAGATCAACGCATACGCCAAAATCAACCTCGGACTCCGTGTCGTCGATAAACGATCTGACGGTTTTCATAATATAGAAACTGTCTTCCACCGTATCCACCTTTTTGATGAAATAACGCTTCAGCACTACGATTCGATCAGTGTGACGTGCACAAATCCTCAAATTCCGATCAATAACGATAATTTATGTTGGAAAGCCGTTGAACTCCTGCAGCGTGAAGCGGGTGTTACATCCGGTGCAAAGATCCACATTGTCAAAAATATTCCGGTCGGCGCCGGACTTGGCGGCGGCAGCAGTAATGCCGCAACAGTATTGAGACATCTGCCCGTATTGTGGAATATTCGGGTTGATAATTCCGTATTAGAAAAAGCAGCGCTGCAACTCGGTTCGGATGTTCCGTTCTTTCTGAAGGATTCAACCGCGTACGCCCAAGGACGCGGTGAAAAACTTTCGTATTTTCAACTCCGGCTGCCGTATTGGATCGTCGTAGTGTATCCCAATATTCACGTTTCTACGCCATGGGCATATACAGCGCTCTCCGAAAGACGAGGCGGAATTACACCGAACCGTCAACGCATGATCAATGATTTTTCCCTTGCGCGTTTACCCCGTTGGATATTGTTCAACTCTATTTTTCTCGTACGATCGTATCTTATCCAACGGGGTTTACCGCTGATATTGGAAAATGATTTCGAAGAGGTGGTGTTCGAGCAGTACCCGCACATTAAAGAAATAAAAATGAGACTCGTCAAGCTCGGGGCAGCATACGCATTGATGTCCGGCAGCGGCTCTTCTGTATTCGGATTGTTCGATGATGAGCAATCGGCACGTGACGCAGCAACGATGTTTTCTCCCAATAATTTCGTCCATCTCACCGAACCCGACTTTTCGATTGGTTAATATGAAATATACTACTCTCCTTTTTTTTCTCTGTGCTCTCTGCTGGTTCAATGTTTTCGGACAACCGATAACCGATACGACCACGCACGCTCAAAAGGATTCCGTTATCCGAATGATCCCGATCCCCGAACTTGGTTCAATTGAACCATTCGGAAACACGGCAACGAGTATTTCTGCAATCGATATCACATGGATGGAATACCGCTCAATGTACGATCTGCTTTCTTCGATTCCCGGTTTTTTTATCCGAGATCTGGCAAGTCCGGGTCAGCAGAATCAAATTGTGGTCAATGGAATAGATGACAAAAATATCTGCATTATGGTTGACGGTATTCCATATAACGATATACATACCGGAACATTCAATTTGTGGAATATCCCTGTGGATGCCATCGAGCGGATAGAAGTCATCACCGGTCCGCAGGCGGTGTTTTATGATGGTCAATCCTCCGGCGGCGCGATCAACATTGTAACGAAAAATTATTATAACAATCGTGCGTACACCCGGCTGCGGTACAGCCAGGGCGTGGATGGTTATGCACACACCGACGCAATGTTCGCACAAAATATTATGCGCGGACTGAACCTTTCTTTCGGATTGACATATTACGGATTTGGATCGAATAAAGAATCGAAAGGCTACATCGGACGGTTCTCCAACTCCAATAACGACGCATGGACGATCCGGACAAAACTTCGCTATAACATTTCCAATTCAGTCAATGTTTCGTTTTCCTATCTATATAACAGAAGATGGACGGGTTTAAACGGCGGCGTGGATTTCTTCAATACCGTCAGTGTATTTGACGGCTTACTGGCAAACGTGCAGAATTATGATGCGTACGAAAAAATATTTAATAACCATTCTGCGCTTACCTTCGCGTATAAACCCGGAGAAGATTCTTCTCAAATTATTTCCTTCACCGGATATTATTTTGATCGATTACGAGAATATAGAGACGATGAAAATAGAAGCAGTGCAAATGGAATTCTTAATAAAATAGATTTCAGCAGCGTAGAAAAAGGAATAAAGGCACAATACAGCTACAAAACAGATGGTAATCATTTTCTATTGTTTGGTAATATTAAACAAATTCAGTTAGCAACGTCAAATGATTATACTACTTTCGGAATAAAGGATGAGTTAAATTTATTTGAAAATTTCACGTTCACCGGTTTTTCATCGGTTCGACAGCAACAATCTAATGTATCGACCTCTTATGGTGGTGATGTTCGGTTTCGATTTAGCGAAGCTTTACTATTATATGTCGGTTATTCTCAGAGTGAATTTACTTATTCTTCTCCATTAGTTATTTATAACACACAACAAATAAAAAGTTCAGAAGTTGGCGCACGATTTAAATATGGTGAATCATTTGATGGAAAAATTATTGTTACACATCAAATTATTGATAATGCAATCATCATTGACACGATAAATATAACAAACCCCTCTCCATCTTCTAACACTACCTACTACCCTATACAATACATCTTCGATGGTATTTCCGTTTCTGCCCGTTTAATGTGGAATAATATTCATCTCGAAGGAATTGCGAACTATCTCAAACAACCAAGCATCACCCGAGAAAATATACAACTCACACTCTATCCAGAATTAACATTGGACGGTTCAATTTATTATCGTGACGTGCTCTTTAAAGGCAGTTTAGATTTTAAAGTCGGTCTGCGCGGCCGCTACTTTTCTAAACAAACTGGCATGAAACAATATGATGAGTTTGGTGTGTGGATTCCATCATCGATTGTCGGATTTGGACCGAGCGGAACGATGGACTTTTTTGCCGTCGGTAAGATCGGCGATGCGTACATTCATTTCGTTTGGGAGAATTTGACGGGAAACCAATATCTGCTTGCACCGGTGTATCCGATGTACGACCGGAATATTCGGTTCGGCGTATCGTGGGAATTTTTAGAATAATGAGACGGCTTTGAATTATTATTTCTTTTCTCTCTTTTCTCCTGCTCCACTGATCTTCTTTCGAAATTTTACCGGCAGTTTCTTTACGATCTCATCATACGAGTGATCGATCAGTTCAAACACAAGCCGGTCGGGGATCCTGCCGTCAACAAAGACGGTATTCCACATTTTTTTATTCATATGGTATCCGGGTTGAATGGCATCGTACCGTTCTCTCAGTTCGATTGCACGTTCGGGATCGCATTTCAGATTCATCCTCAACGGAACAGCGGTAACATTTGTCAGCAAAAATATCTTTCCAAACACTCTGAACACAAGTACTTCATCATCGAACGGGAAATCTTCGGTGATCTTTCCTTTTTTCTTCAAACAATGATTACGGATAGATTCAAGATCAAGCATTTCATTCTACTTTCATCAATATTTTAAGTTTTTTACATCCCCCTTCCCCAATGCTGTCAACTTAAGGAAAAAAGTAAGCATATCGGGAATTTAAAATTTGCAACATGGGTTACACTAAGAAAAACCCATGAAGAAAAGCCTTATAATAATAGAACTGTTACGAGTAACGATATTCAGTAATAAATTTTGTATCACCCATAAAAAGAGAGTAGAAGATTTTACCCGAGAGCGCGTTTTTAGTTTTGCACGTTTGGTCGTGTTTCAAATGAACAGATCCCGCCACGGCGGGTCAGTATCAGAATTATAATATCAACAGAACTGTTGCCACAGGAATCTTAAAAGATGAAGTCGTTGAAATGCTCTTTGCACCCAAAGAACTCTGGATGCAAAAATATCAATCGTTGGTGGCTGTGATTAAACGACACATTATCCCTAAGATTCCGAACAGGCATTTTGCACACAAAGAAAAAATATCGAATAAATCGTTTTTAAAAAAAAGGAAATCAATTTGAAATCCTTAAGTTGACAGCATTGTCCCTTACCGGTCACGTTCCCTCAATCGCTCAATTGCCTTGGCCGAGAACTCTTTACGCGCGGCCGGGATCGCTTGCATCAAGCGAGTAAAGTTCTCTTTGCCCAACGCCTCCAGTTCAACCGGGGTGGAGGTACGGACAGTGGCGGTGCGTCGACCGTCGCTCACGAAGAAAGCCATCTCGCCAAAGAAATCTCCCGGCCCCAGTCGTGCTAGAACGATTTCCTTTCCCTCCAGGGTTCGGACAACCTCCACCGTGCCTTTCTGGATGAAGTAAACGCGGTCGGCAAGGTCGCCCTCCCGAAAGATCACCTCGCCAGGTTCATACTGCTCGAGGTCAAACAAGCTGTAACGCTTGCGCAGGTCGCGGATGAGCAGTGCCACCGTGATAGACGCGGAGAGCAGAAGTAAGGGAACCCCGATGGCGGTGAAGAGCGTAAAGCTAAGTCCCGTCGTATGCGACATTGAGTTCAGGGTGAGGAGAAAACCCGCCAGCGTCAAACCCTGGCAGACACGCAGCCAAGGGCTACCTGCAAAGGGCTTCTTACCGAGAGAGAGAATCCTCATGGGTTCACCTGTTCGGCGTGGGCAGGCCCGTGGCAGTCGATACACCGGAGGTCATCGCTGCGAATCTCCACCAGGACCTCGCTGTGGGACTCGGAGTCGACAAACTTGGGCGTGCGCTCGTGGCATTTCAGACAACCGGCGTTGACATAGGGCGTATGCATTCGTACCGGCAAGCTATAGGTGCGAGTGTAGTACTTCAAAAAGTCTTCCGCTCCCTTGCGCTTTGCCTGGATGTCACCGAAGAGTCCGTAGGAAGTGTGGCAGGCGTAGCACTGGTCGTCCGGGCTCCAGCGGTGGCGATAGTGCAGCGCCGCCAGAGTTTGACTGTTGGAGTCCTGCATGTCCTTGATAAAATGCCCCATGGTGAGGTGACAGGAGTGGCAAAACTCTACCTTCTTCGCGTGCTGCAACCCAACGATGTTTCCCATGGAAATGACGAGCACGGGGAGAAGCACCAACGTGCCCACGCAAATCCACTTGAGGAAGCTTTCCGCCAGACGCCGCTGCGCAACAATGAGGAAAAGTACCAGCCCAATGCCGACTACGGCCGAGCCGACAGAGAGACGCTGGAGCCAGACGAGGACGGGATCGACTTCTTGCGCGAGGGGAGCCACGGGCTGCACTTGCGCAAGGAAACGGAGAAGAGGAATCAGTATTTCAACCATCAATAGACCTCCTTGCTGTACGATTCAGCCACAGAGCCTAGAAGCCCGGCTGAAATGCCTTTTAAGGTGAGGTTGTCCAAAAGTAACTCCTAAGTAACTCACAATCGTGAGTTACTCTTTTTGAAAAAAGTGCGCCCGCCTGCCATAGCACGCTGTATGTGTGGCGGGCAGGCCGCAGGAGCACTGAACGCGCTACTCAGCCAAACATACAAAGTGATTCTGTCCATCTTAAGAACCCCATCGGTCTACGACCTCGTAGAGGGGTTCAACGCAAGAATCTCATCAAAGGAAATGAATTTGGTTTCCCCGTTGGATATAGCTTTTATTCTTACTTCAACACATGGATTCATACAGTTATCCAACGGGGTTTGGTGGAACCCCTGACGGGGTTCATATTCTTTTTCCAACACTCGAGCTATAAACATTGCACCCCGTGAGATAGCGATATGAAAACGTGAGATCATGACATTTCAAGAATTATCTCACGGGGTGTTTCTCGAACACGATTCATCATTGTGAGAAGATGCTAAGTAGTTACGTCCAAAAAGTACGAAGAAAAATTTCGGAAATGATCGTTGTTGATGAAACTTTTTTGCGTGTTGTACGTTTATGTGCACAAAGCGAATGAACACCATCATGAACAAGGATCATCAACCAAGACATGGCCACATCAAATATACCTCCTCACTTTACGATGTGCAAACAATACTATGACTATGTTTCTGTTTCTTCCCCGCTCATGCACTTGTAGGGCAATGGGCTGCTCGCCAATGCGGTATGTGCCATGGAACCGGGCGAGTCAATTCAGCAAAGCCCATTTTAATCAGTGATGTTACGCACGGCAGAAACAACGCCTAACAATATAAGGATGTCATGTTCGCCGTGGCGAACATCCATTTTGTAGATTCCCTCCAAAAGCATGTCCGAAGGACTCCTTTGGAGCGGGAATGACGACGCTCCGCCAGAGCGGATGCGCCTTTGGCGCAAAGCGTCGGGGTATTGAACCCAATAGAGAATAAACTACATCTACAGCTTCCATTTCTGCGAGTTTGGAAACAAACTCACGGCATCACTTTGGATGTTTCAATGCTTTAGAATTAAGGATTTTGATGCCTTGCGCTTTGGAATCACACACAATCGTAATTTCCTCTCCTTTAGAATTCTTAAACGTTGCAAACAGTTCTGTGCCGCGTATTCCCTGAGAAATTTTTATGTAATTCAAATATTGTTTTGCCTTTTGATACTGCTCGATTTCTACAAGTGTATATAATGCTTCAATAGTAGATTCTGCACCGGAATTTTTATTCATCGTAACAGAATCACGGATTCCGTCGAAGCCGCGTCCCGTCGTTGAATCGTACATTGGCGACCGCAATATATTGTTGCCGAAAAACCATGATGCCGTTAATCCTGCCATCGTTAAGTATTCTTCTTTTCCCGTTGCATCATACAATCGCAATAATCCTACTACCATCGGTCGAATGCCGTATGCGATCTGTTCATACGTAATTTTTTTTGATGGCACAGAAATATCCATTTCCTTAAATAACCCTTCGATCAACAAGCGACTGTAAAACCATTGCGCTTCTTGTTCTGCAGATGCAATCATTTTTTTGTCGTGCAAAACTTTTCCCGCGCTTGCTAACACTTGTGTTTGACTATTTCCCCACATGTGCCACATCGTTTGCCACGAACGATGCGCGCCGTACGGAAATTTTTTTGCGTCACCATCCTGCATCAGCATTAAGCCATCGCACAATTGTTTGATGTACTTTGCAACTTTCATATCGTTTGTAATGGAATAATATTCGATCAACCCGAGCAATAATTCCGTTGTAGCATCTGCGCCGGATTCATACATTAACCATTGAGGAATCTTGTATGAATTGATCTCGCGTGTTTTTCCGTATTGTATTAGTAAGTTCGCAACGTGCGGCAGCGCCCGTTCAACTCCGTTCCGCAATCGAACCGCAAATGAAGAATCAACATCCTTGAATATTCTGTACCCCAATGATAAACTCCAGACTCCACGCGAAGCCCACCACCCAAACGATTTGAAACTTGTTTTTCCATCTTTATTAATGGAATGATCGGCAAAAATAAAATTATAGAACTCACCGTCATCTGCCTGCATTTTCAAAATAAATTTCAACAAACTTCGCGCACGTGCAAGACTCTCCTGATTCTTCGTCAATTCATAATGACGCAGATAAACAACGGCGGCTCTTCCTGCATCATCCACGCACGCAATCCCCTCTGGTCCGGATTCTTTTGCATCTACCCATTCGTACAAAGGATAGTTTGCATAAACATGAATAATGTCAACACTATCACCCGACATCTGAATTGTTTCAGTGAGATGTCTTAAATGTTGAAAGTTTACGAGAGAATGTTGTGCAAACATTGTCGTTGAAAATGTCAGAACAAGGAATAGAATTATTTTTTTCATTTTATTAGTTGATCCTTAAAAAGTAAGAAACCTTGTCAAGGTTTATTGATGGACAACGAAACAACGTCAAAATTTTATGGAAACCATGCTTCGCACAAATCTAATTGCATAACCTTGACAAGGTTGTGCTGATGAAGACTTTTTAAAGGACAACTATTTAGTTGATCCTTAAAAAGTCAAAAAAATTTTAGAAGATGTCTGACATCTCTACTTCTTAAGGGCGACTACTTAGTTGTCCCTTAAAAAGTAGGAAACCTTCCGAAGGTTTTTTCCATGGGTAGCGAAAATTTTTCAGAATCGGACTATTCAAAAGGTACAACCTTCGGAAGGTTGGGTGCACGATGACTTTTTAAGGTTCGACTACTTATTCTGTTTTTATCCGTGAGGTTGAATAATACTTTTGATCGTTTTACCTTCCCGTTGATATGCAAGCGCATCATGAACATTGTCCAACGAAAACTTGTGTATGTCAAATGCATCAATGCGAACTTTGCCTGATGACAGCATCGCAATCGAGCGTGAAAAGGTATGCGGATTCACGTATGAACCAACAATCGTTAATTCCTTAAAATAAATTTGATTCGGTTCAATTGGAATCGTTTCGCCGATTGGACAGACACCAAAAAATTCGACAATTCCGCCTCGCCTCGCACTGTCAATCGCACTCTTCATCGTTTGAGGTTTCCCGACACATTCAATCACAACATCAGCACCAACCGATGTCAAATCCAAAATCGCTGTACGAGTATCTGTCGTAGAAGGATCAATAATCACATCAGCACCAAGTTGCTGCGCAATATGGCGTTTGCGTTCCAATGGTTCGATGATGATAACACGCGAAGCGCCGGCATGTTTCACCAATTGCATCATGATCAATCCAATTGTTCCGCCGCCAAAAATTGCTACGGTATCGCCTGTGTTGATTTTCGCTTTGTCTATTCCATGAATTGCGCACGACACAGGTTCGATGAACGCACTTGCTTCTGCCGACATCGTTGATGGAATGACGTATGCTTGTTGTGAAGGAACGATGCAGTATTCCGCCATTCCACCGTCAATATCAACTCCCAGCGCACGCAAATTCGTGCAGAGATGAACCAACCCGCGGCGGCAGTAATAACACGTTCCACAGGAAATATTGGGATCAACTGCAACGCGCTGTCCAGACACAATTTCTTTTACATCTTTTCCAACGGATTCCACAACACCCGCAAATTCGTGTCCTATCACAACAGGCGGAGTTGAACGAGATGAACCTTCCACAATATGAACATCTGTTCCGCACACACCGCATGCTAAAACTTTTATAAGGATTTCATTATCGTTGATTGGACGCAACGATTTATCGGTTACACTCAGATGATGCGGTTTTTCAAAAAGTGCGACTTTCATAGAATTACCATTTCACAAGAATTGTGTCAAAAGATTTCCCTGCCGTAAAAGAAACCGTAATTCCAATACTCGTATCAGAATTTTTTGTTATGATAAAATTCTTTATCGCTTTCCCATTCAGAAAAATTTGACGAGGTTTGCTTTGTGATAAAAAATTGAGCGACGTTGAATGTCCTCGAAAAGATGATACTTTGCACTCAAGATATTTTTTTTCCGCTGTATACTGAACCGAACGTACGATAGTATTCGCGTTGCATAAATACGGCGCCGAATGGTTGCCAAACTTTATCGAGATATTACGGGATGATCGTTGTCCTAATGGAAGAACGAGCGAAGGAATCAATTTCCCATCTGCAGATAGCGATTCCAAACGATCCCCTTTCCCACTGATCTCAACATTCTTGACATTACCGAATGTATAATTGAAATAAAGAGTTGAATCAAAGTTCGCGCGATTCCCAGACACGGAAAGATTCCACACATTGTCACTCATCCCTGCAAGAGTGTACACTGTGTAAAGATAAAATCCTCCCGCCCAAAGGAATGATGGTTTATCGATCTCCCCATATCGCGGCGACGACGGATTTGAATACCGGTACTCGTACATCGCAGGAATTCCGTTGGGACTTTGCGCAATACCGTCTATCGTCATGGTATTCTTCACAAATGCCATCGCTTCATTTGGTTTCCCGATTGATTGTAATGCTAATGCGTACCATGCATTATTGTGAGGCCAAACGCCGCCGTTGATGTACGTATACGCTTCCCCTGCTTCACCTCCTGCAATTTTGAAATACTTGATGACCGAATCAGTATGAAAATCTGCGGGCATCACAGCACGGATTCCGACATTCGGTGCAAGCAAATCCTTTTTTGTCGATTCGATCATTTTTTCTGATCGTTCTTTATCAAGCAGATGGTACGCCGGAGCAAGAAGCGAACCCATATATTTGTGTTCATCTTTATCTGCGCCGTTGTAATTGATCAGATACTTCAACGAGTCGTCCCATAGTTTAGTAACAAGTGCGGAACGCATTGCAATCGTGTGATCTTCTAAACCCACAAGCAATTTGTTCTCGCGATCGATCATTGACGCTATGAATAAATAATCCTCGATCGCACGAATGCTCAACGTGGTGATATATGTTCGCGGTCCTTCCTTCCAGCCGATATCCCACCAATCGGGACGGAAGGCGTACATTAAATGATCGCTTCGCAATTGTGTCAATACTTCGGTGAGACTTTTGACTACAAGCGGGTACAATCGGCGGATCGTTGCTGTGTCGAGCGAATGGCGAAGATAACTTGCCGACACTTCGATGAACCAAAGATGATTCCAATTCGACGGGGTACATAGTTCTGTTTTGAACCCGTCATCCCGCCAATAATAAGCGTGAGGAATTATCGAATCTTTTGCCAGCGACGCTACATACAGCAGATTCTTCTTCACGCGTTCCGGATCGAAGTTCACTGCTCCGAGATTGGTCATCAAAAGATCGTGTGTAAAGAAGAAATTGTATTCAGCAGGACACGGCATCGGCACGATCTGACCTTCGAGGTAATGAGCATTTGTCGCGAGAATGGCTTTTGCCCATTGTAAGGATCGATCCAATTGGCGATCTCCGGTGAAAAAAAAAGTTTCTGTCGACGATTTCTTCCTGACAAAATCATTATATAATTCAACTTCATTTTGCCAGATCTTTGACAGAATAGAAATTTTTTCCTTTGCTTCGTCTCGGTTCGAGCTTCCGATGACCTGAACCACAGTCATCGTCTCACCGGGCTGAAGTTCTTTTGTGTATTCATATGCGGCAATAGCACGGGTCAGTTTCGGATGGAAAGAATTTCTATTACCGGAAACGATGGAACTGTCTACCCAAAGACTTTCCCCCTCATCCGTCACGGAAAGATCATTTGCATCACACCAAATATTCGTTGCTTTCTCACCCGCATTCATCACAAATACAGATGCAGATCTCGTATCAGCATCGGGATAATGCGCGATGATCGTCTGGTTTTCAGATTGATTCGCCGCGGCGAATTGATATGTCATCAGCGCAGAATCTTTTCGTGCATACGTCTGACATGTACGCAGTGCCAGAAGAAGATGTGAATAAACGGTCAATGGTTGCGGAATTCTTGATTCGTTCTTTAGTGTCAACGAAACAACCATAGCCGGTTCGTTAAGACAAAATTCATACTTGAGTCGATAGGAAAGGATCGAATCTTCGTCGGAGAATGTTACCGTATGCGGACTGAGAACGTACCGCCATCCCTCTCTTCCGATCCACTTCTTCTTTTCGTTGCCGATTTTTATCCCTAATGCCATCGGACGTGATTCATACCGTTTCCAATAATCTTTACTCAGATCGATGCTGTTCGCAACCGGATAATAAAAACTTATACGCGACGGAAGCGGACGGCTTTTATGAAATTCCGCTCCGACAAACGGTCCGCCAACTTCCACCTGTCCATATTTTTTATCGAATGGAAAAGAAAGTGGATCTTGGTATTGCGCAATAATCAGATCGGCAAAAAGAACGACACCAATGAATATGTTGAATGGTATTCTCACCGTGCTACGTTATTTGTTTCTGAAAATCGGAAATGGAAAGCAATTGTGCCTCTCCCGCTGTCAATGAAAGAGTTTTTATGAAGACAGAAGCCTTCTCATTTACTCGAACTGTAACAATCGAATCAGCGGTGGATGCGACGAATACAATGGTCTCCTTACCGGTGTTCAAAGCAATAGTTGTTGCTGTTGGCAAGTCGACAAACGATTCAACAGTTATTCCGGTAATCACTTCAAGATCCGAGTGAACAGGAATTGTTGAATACATAATACCGTCATGCACAAACAACGAAAAACTTGAGCCGGCATACGGAACATTCTTGACGGCAAGCCACTTCCACGAGGACGGAATCGCAGGATTGATCTCTGCATGGTCGAGATTCGGTTGAAATCCCAACAATCCTTCGATTGCGAGCCACAAATATGTCGGCGGCATCCACGGACTCATCGCCATACCGCGGCTGACGAATGTTTCGCCGTGCAAACGTTCCGGAAATTCACCCGGAACAACGTTCACATAATCGACCGGACGCTCGACTTCACTCAACGCATAAATGTTTTGCATCGCCTCGACAAGTTTTTCCGGTTTCTCACGACGGACACAAAATGCTGTCCATGCTGTCAGATTCGGCCACACTCCGCCGACTAATTGATAACCAAAATCAGGATCGTAATTCTTTTCGTGTTTGCTCACCGTTCGAGAACCATGCGGCGTCCACATATCATCGTCGGTAAGTTTCTCAAGAATTTTTGTTCTCACAGAACCTTCTGCAATATCAAACATTACCGGAAAAATTAAATCACCGGTAACATCGTGATGCAACACGCCGTCATTCGAACGGTTCAACACATACATTCCTGTTTGCGAAGAAACAAGTTGTGTATTGATAGCATTTTTTAATTGCTGTGCAGCCAAACGATAATGTTTTGCATCTTCGGAATTTCCAAGTGCAGCCGCAACATCGGCGGTACGCGCGAGCGCAAAATAACATTCTGCGTTAATTTCCGTCACTGCGCCGGTGAGATTGTAATCGTCAATGATATTTCGCCAACTACAAATGCCCCACACGTTCGTTCCGTCGGCATAACAATAGACAAGTCCATCCTTCCGCTGCGAAAGAATCCAATCGCACGCGCGCTTCATCATAAGATACGCGTACTGAAGAAAGGATTTGCCGCCTTGCGTGACTGCATAATGATAGAGACCATAAACAAAAAGCGGTGTACCATCGTTGATGTTGAGTTTGTAATCGTGCTTTTCGGGAATGGTTTCGTTCGCGTGAAGATATTCCGTCAATTTTCCGCCTTCGTAATAGGCAAACCATTCTGTAAATTCGATCAATCCTCGTGAAAATTCCGGCGTGAGATAATTCGAACCGAACAAATACCATCCTAAATCACGAATCACAATAATATCCTGCGGCGGATCGTTAGTAAATCCAAATCCGCAGCGATAGTGATGTTGAACCCGAACCGTATTTACTTTCGCCCACTGAATCCCGCGATTGATTATCGGATCGGGAGAAACGATCAGCGATGTGTTTAGTATTTTAGAATATTCCAAAATTGCTTGACGCAGCAATTCTTCTGCATTGCGAGCGTGTTTGCTTGTGTTGTTAACTTTCTCTTCTCCATAAGGTGAAAATGCGATAGAGAACGAAGTCACTTCTGAAGTATGTGCTTCGAGAATAAATCGATATTCAACGCGCAATGAATTATCAATCACTTCGTATTGATGCCATTGTTTCTCCGAATCGAAAATACGCACTTCGTTTGGAGCGCCGACAGTTGACGCGATACAATGATTATCTCGTGCGGAAATTGTTATTTCTTTCTTCGTCTGCGCATCCAACGGTTTTTTTGTGAAAAGTCCCGACGGTACCGCGGGAAACGTAATACTATGTCTAATAATGATTTCTTTTTTTACTGAATCACGATTTTCACAGCGAAGAATGAAAATACCCGCTTGCAATTCTTCCGGTGTTCCGTTGGGATCGAACGGAATGAAAAATTGTTTTTCAATTTTGAGAGTATCGCTTCCCCAAATTGTTGACTGTGATTCAGGAAAAAAATTGGTCACAGTCGGTCGAAGAGCAACATCATCAACCATAAAATCTATATTCCATTCACCGACATAGAATTGATTGTCCAACGAACCCCAGAGCCCTTTGAGATTTGTTTCAGCATCAAGTTGTGCAAATGTATATCTATTCCCCAGACTTGATCCGGTAAATAATGTATGGACAGGATATGTATATGAAGGATATGTCATCAGTAATTTTTCACTCGAAATAATACCAGGCATCATCAATTGTCGGAAATGCAACGCGAGGAAATGTTCCACCCGGTTTGTACATCATCATATTGATCGGCGACGGTTCCGGTTGCATTGTTGTAGAAACTTGTTGAACAAGAATTTCATTCACTGTAACAGGGTACTGTTGTTTCAATTGCTGTAATCGTTTCGTCAATATCTTTACTTCTTCTTCGCGGTATAGATCTTCCCACACGATTCGTTTAGCGTCAGCAAACGAAAATTGTTTTCCTTTGTCATCACGATAAATATTTTTTCGACTGTTGTAGCGGACTCGGATTACTGAATCCGGAATAACAATTGATCGGGTGTAGTGAGCGCGAGCGGCAAGATAGAGCAACTTCACATTCCATTTTAGAGTTTCGCTGCGAACAGTATCGAGTTTGTCCAATCCTTGAGAATATGCTTCCTCGCTCAACATCCGGTCTTGCGCCATTTTCCAGATCGTTTGTTTTACGCTGGCGTTGAACGCTTCCAATGAACTTGTCTTGAGTTGAAATTGCCGAATATCAAACCACCGAAGATAATCTTGAACAGTGAGTGTTCGCTTGTTATACGTTACCAATATTTTATTCAAAAATTTTCCCGATGAAGTGATCGGCAACGCACCGGCTTCGGTCATAAATGTTGACGGAATATCCCACTTCAGTTTTGTTTCACGTGAAAGTCCTTTATCCGCAAGAAATGCACGCAGAATATTATATCCACCGGACTTAATGATCGGACGTGCGATTTTCATTTTCATTGAAACGTATGCATCGGCAAGACGGTTTGCTTTGATGATTGAGACAATTTTGATTGCTTCATCTTTTAATCTCACGTATTCTGTTTCCGTCGTAACAGGATTCTGCCACACTTCATCTAAGCGAACGATATAAAATCCATCGGTCCCTTTGATCGGCGCTGATATCTCTTGATTCTTCACCGAAGACAATGCTTTTGCAAAGGCAGGATTGTCTCGTTCCAATTTCAAAACAGAAGTTTCATATTTCTTTCCGTCAGGGTTTTCTTGTCCTGAAAAAAGAGAATCAAACGATAAGCCCTGTGCTAATTTCTTGTGAATGTGTTCTGCTTCTTGTTTCGTCATTGCAAAAATCCACCGCATCCGTAGTTGAACTTTCGCTTTCGCTATTCCACGTTCTATTTCGTTTGTTGTTAGCGATGATTTCGACAAAATTTCTTTTTTATACAGTTCGTCAACTGTAAGATCCTCTTCAAGTCCTGCAGTGCGTTCTTTCACAAATTTCGTTGTATCGAATTGCATTGCTTCGGCATCAAGTGCGAGCAACCGTTCGTAGATCATAAATTCAAGATGACTTCGCAATGGATTTTTATGCTGCTTGACAAATGCTGGACCGAACTCATAACTATCCATCAAATCACGAACTGTGATGCTATATTTTCCAATGGATGCAACTCTAGAAGAATCAATCTGTATTTTTTTTTCTGAAGGAAGAAGCAGCAGGAAGAGCGCCAACGCAAACATACATTATCCTTTCACGCCGGTGTGCACCATGCTCTCAATGAAGTAGCGCTGGAAAAATAGATATGCGAGCACGACGGGCAACGCAAGCAATGTTGCCGCCGCTAACTGTAAACCAAGTTGAGATTCCGCTTCACCGCCGATGACAAAGAGCGTTACGAGTTGCGGCATCGTCATCAAACTTCGTTCACGGATCACCATTAAAGGCCAGAGCACTTCGTTCCAGCTCGCCATAAATGTTAGCAAGGCAACGGTAATAATTGTCGGACGCGATAACGGATAAATGAGACTGAAGAGAATGCGTACTTCCGAACAACCATCCATTCGCGCGGCATCAATAAAAGCCTGCGGTAGACTCATAAAGAACTGGCGGAAAATGACAATGCTGAACGCGCTCATCATCGTCGGCATTATTAATGACGGATAGGAATCTGTCAGTCCCAACTTCACCATCAAAATATATTGTGGTATGAGCGTGATCTGAAATGGAATCATCATCGTAAAAAGAATGATCACGTAGAGAATATTTTTCCCCAAAAAATGTAATCGCGCCAAAGCATATCCCACCATTGATCCGAAGAATACTACAGAAAGTGTCGTTGCTAAGGAAACGATAACACTGTTGAAAAATGCTCTCTCGATCGGAATTTTTGTCAACACCTGCTCATAATTGTGCAGTGATGCGTTTGATGTCATCAAAGAAAGATTCGTAATTTCTGTTTCCGGTTTGATTGAACCGACAAGCATCCACATAAACGGATAAGCAAATATTGCCGCGCCGACCAGAAGAAGAAATAATTTCACCGATGATTTGATCATACCGCTTCCGATTCAATTACTTTGCGTTGGATGAGTACGACAATCAAAATTATTACTGCAAACACAAAACCAAGCGTTGCGGCATATCCCATGTGACCAAAATAAAATGCTTGGTTATAAATATAGAGCATACCGGAAATTGTGCTTTGCATCGGACCACCGCCGGTGAGAACATACGGTTCAATAAATAATGAAAATCCACCGATCGTCGAAAGAGCAACGATCAACACAATTATTGGATTGAGCATCGGCAGTGTGATATTCAAAAATTGCCTCGCTTCGCTGGCGCCATCCATACTTGCGGATTCGTACAATTCTTTCGAAATGTTTTGCAATCCCACCAAAAACAAAACGATATAAATACCGACATTCTTCCACGTCGCCATAATTGCAATTGACGGCATAGCAAACATAGAATCAATAAGCCACGGAACCCGCGAAAAACCAATTTTTGTGAAGAGAGTATTCAACACGCCGTTATCATACGAATAGAGATTTTGCCACAAAATTGTCACAACAACTCCCGAAACAACGACAGGCAAAAAATACAACGCGCGGAAAAATCCGCGAGCGCGAATTTTTGAGTGCAGCAACAGTGAGAATGCTAATGCAACAACTATTTGTAAAGGAATATGAATGAACAGAAATACAAACGTATTCCACAGTGCTCGAAAGAATTGCGGATCGGAAAACAAATGCTCAAAGTTTTTGAGACCGATCCATTGCATCGGCGTTACAATATTCCAACGGTGAAACATCAGAATGAACGAAAAAATTAACGGATACGCGACAAAGAGCAGAAAGAAAATAATATACGGCGACACAAAGAAAAGTCCATTGCGGTCACTTTTTTGAAATTTTATTTTAGAAAATATTGAATGACTCATTTGGTATTATTTAGTTCTCGCTGAAAAACGGAAACCCTTCAAGGGTTATCTGATAGATTCATTTGTAAGTTGAAAATATATACCATTTTTGAAGAAAACCCTCGAAGGGTTGTGCGAATAAACTAGTTTTTCGGCGAGACTATTTAGTCGTCCCTTAAAAAGTAAGAAACCTTGTCAAGGTTTATTGATCAACAACGAAACAACGTCCAAATTTTACAGATCTAATTACATAACCTTGACAAGGTTGTGCTGATGAAGACTTTTTAAGGAT
>Ga0209516_1000071_pt1 | contig 33557 bp, 35 predicted proteins | sample Napbiome12C3dose_FD_187716 | JGI IMG/M metagenome (GOLD analysis project Ga0209516, IMG submission 187716) | Groundwater microbial communities from S. Glens Falls, New York, USA - Naphthalene biodegradation metagenome 12C3dose (SPAdes) (version 2) ... | reverse complement strand
CAATTAACACGCTAGTATCAATTCGCCGCGGCGAATCAACAAAAACAAAAAACCCCGTCCCGATATATCGGGACGAGGTTTTTTGTAAAACAAACGATACAACTTGTTACTTGATCAACAACATTTTTTTGGTTTGTGAAAAACCGTTGGATGTTGTCAACGTGTAGAAATACATACCGGCAGAGAGATTTTTTGCATCGAAGTTTACCGAATATACTCCTGAGCCATATGATCCTTCTGCAAGAGTTGCAATTTCTTTCCCAAGAACATCAAACACTTTTAACGAAATTGTACTGGTAGACAATAACGAGAATTTGATTTGTGTTGATGGATTGAAAGGATTAGGATAATTTTGCATCAACTGATAGTCTGTTGCAATAATTCCTTTTTCCGGTTTCACTGATAATACAGCTTTACCGATAAATCGTTGAACACCTTCAACGCCGCTGGCGTTAAATTGTGCCACATATACCGTATCACCAGTCGGACTAAAAGCAATACCGCGCGGACGAGGATCTACTTTTAATAAAGAATCTGCGCTCAACGTAGAGCTCCATTGGAAGCTATCGACCGGTGTGGACATTTTGGTAATCGGGGGTTTGAATCCATAGAACATGAAATTACCCCATTTTCTCTTTGTATAAAGAGAATCATAACCAGAAGGTGCAAATCCGTTACCGGTGCTTACCCAAAGATATTTAGTCGCTGGATGCCAGTTGATTGATTCCACGGTCATGCCGAACATGATTGTATCCTTTACAGTGTACGGTCCAAGTGAACCGCTCTCGCTGCGATATCTAATAACGCCCGGCTGAGTATATGATGTCCAATAGACATCATTACCGTCGGCAGAAACACCGATTGTACGCGAAAAACCACGGGATGTATCTGTAACGTTTCCAAGAAAACTGAAATTCTCATCAAAGATACGTATCGGACCGGATGAACTTACCACATTCGCAATAAACATTTCGTTAAGGTCGTTGAACGCAGGCATAACGAGAGATGTAGTCTGAGGAATAACTTTGTTCATCCCGGCGCCTGTTTTGTAATTCACTCGATATACGTTACCATTTCGTGTTGGCAAAGCACGGTTATTAGTAAAGACTATGTTTCCCTTTTTATCAGCAGCGATTCCGCGATTATTACCTGCGAAGAGAGTATCGACAACCGCACCAACGGTGACAGTTCGTATTGGTGAAAATGCAGCGGGAGTTCCATTTGGATTAAAAACATGAATTGAAGCAAACTTCCTAAACACACCACCAATACTAAGACTTTCTGGCGGAGTAAATAGTTGGATCCAGACCTTTCCGTCGGGATCAACGGCAACGCCGTGACCACCGGCCGGTCCTTTAAATCCGGTGTCCGGAAACGCTCCGGCAAACTTGTAATTGTACCTGGTCGTCTGCGCAAGTGCGCATACTGTAAACGCCAGCACAAATACCAAAAGTTGTACAAAACGTGATTTCATGTATCCTCCATAAATATGTGATTGAAATTGTGAATTATGAACTTACCGTAGTGGTAAACTTTTTTATACCCATTACAGATCGCCCCGACCATAGTATGGGGCGCTCTGTTTTTGGGTATTGATTTTTAATAACATATTTGTCGTTACACCGTTTGCCCGTCTGGTTACATAAAGATTTCCGCCGTTACCCCAGGCAAACAATAAATTTTGCGCGTTCGGCACAAAAAGTCCCGGATAATATTTCTGTACACCGGATGCATTTGGTGCAACCAGTAAAAGTCCGTCAGGACCATCGGTACCGACGTACATTTCACCATCGGTATTGAACGTGATCGCAAAAACACCTGAACCGTTGGGACGATACCCCGGTTGCGCAGAAAGATTAAAATATTGTTGGAATGTGCCGAGGTTCCCGGAACCGTCAATTGGCGCTCTCCATACTCCTTCAATTGAGTCAACTTTGCCGCCAAGGTACACATAATCATTGTAAACTCGCACAGTGCGCACAATAGCATTCGGTTTAAATGAGAACGGCGAAATGGATTTATCCGGTTTGATCCGATATACTGTTGAATCTGCGCCTCCGGTCCAGATATTCTTATTCTTATCGAAGTCGAGATCATAAAATTTTGCCGTGCTGGCACCGGCAACAAATAACACCGGCGGACTCCCTTGAGCATTGATCGTATATAATGCCCGTTGATTTCGACAAGCATAAATTACCCCTCCGGGTCCCATCTTCAATGCAGACCACACGTCAATGCTGAGACCTTTTGGTGAATAGGTGCTTGTATCTCCCGACGGTGTATATTTTCGAAGCCCTATACCTAATCCGCTCGACAGCATCGCAACATAGAGATTTCCCGTCTGATCACAGGTGATTCCGTATGCTTCTTCAAAAGAGGTAAAATTACCAAAGAGTGAAACAGCAGCTTTCAAATCCACATATTTTACTGCACTGAAATTTTCTGCTCCTTGTATTGACACACGAATCTGTAATGAATCTTTTACTACAATTGGTGCCTTAACTTTGATCTGAGTAAGGGATGCAGAAATAATTTTTGCGCGTATAGCATCAAAGAAAACAATAATCTTTGTTGTATCTGTTGTGAAATTTGTCCCATCAATCACAACCGTTGAAACTCCCGAAAGAATACCTCCTCCACCCTCGACTGAGATTGAAGTAATGGTTGGCGATGCGCCTGCCGGAATATTTGGATCATAAATAGAAGCGGCGGGATCATCGGCGCAACTTTGGAAAATAATTGCAGCAGAAAACACTGCAAACACAATTAGTAACTTAAAAAAATTAAAATGTTGTTTCATAACAGTATGTACTCTTTTAATGAATATTACAATGTAAGTTGTATCGCAAATCTATTCACGGTTCCAAAAATTCCGAATGGCGTGTACGCATAATCAATTCCGACTCGGATTCCCTCCAGTGTTTGCTGCACTCCAACTCCGGCGGTAAATCCTCGCTCATCTTGACCGAACATATATCCACCCCGCAACGCCAATGTTTTCAAGAAAAGATATTCTCCGCCAATATTAATTGTTTCGGGATAATCTCTTGAGTTTGTTGCATCGACAGTAAGAAGAAATGAATCAGCGTTTTGATCTTCTGCTACAAAATCCATTGCATTGACCGAAACACCGATACGGAACATGAGCGGAAGCTGGAACCCTTCTTTTTGATATTTAATTTCTTTTGAGAAGTTCCGAATGCTCATCGCAAAATTTAAACTTTTGTATCCCGTTTTATAGAACATCCCAAAATCAAACGATAAAACATCCACCTTGTTTTCGGACTTTAATGGATTACTGTATCTATCAACACTTCGGAATCCGTCACCAAGATCCTGCAAGACATACGAGGTTCGTCCGCCAACAGAAAACCGATCGCTTAACGCTCTTGCGTATCCTACACCAATCGCAAGCGCCGTCGGTTGAAATGTTCCGATGTCAAGAAATCCGTCTGCATTATCTGCCCGAATTGTTCGAGGAATTTCTCCATAATCCACAGATTGAAATGTAAACCCAATCACGCCATAATCACCGTTCGAAGGACTTATTGCAAAACTTCCATAGGAATGGGTGATATCAGCGATCCATTGTGTGTTGCCAAACGATGCATGAGCATTTCCCGAAAGCCGTGCTAATCCTGCAGGATTAAAGAACAAAGCAGTTGATGATCCCTCAATCGAAGTCACCGCTTCACCCATTGCGACAGCACGCGGATCTGTACCAACATTCAAAAATTTCAATCCTGTTTGTGCAAGTTTTTTATTATCAGATTGACTGAACGCATATGTGCTTACAAGAATAACCAGTAAGAGGAAAATTGCTTTTTTCATATCGAACCTATAAGAATTTTTTGAAACACTTTCATTGAAAATTTAATTATTCACTGAGCACATCAATACCATTAACGCGCATCTTCACATCAAAAAATTCAATGGCAATTTTTTTCCGTTTCAGTGTATCAGGCGTTGCACCTCCAGAAAAAGGATTCCATGCAACATTGACATTAAACCGGATCTCTCTGCTACTTGAATCTGGTTTGACACTCAAAGGAATTGTAGTTGTAACATTTGATGCGAATGGTTTTGGTGTGGTGATGATGCTATCAGCTCCTTTTGTCTGCACCGTACCGCGTAAAACTCCAAATGTATGTAATTGAAACCCACCCGCTGAAAGTTTAACAGTATCTGGAATATCGATGATCATTGCTCTGAATGTCAGAAACCCATCTCGTGCTGAAGTAATATTTGACACAATATACATCGACGGGATAAATGTATAGTTATATGTGCCAGTATCTGCAATTGTAGCAATAAAACTAAATCCACCGTTTGTGGCAATGAAACTTTCTGCGTTACCGGGCTTCACCCATTTTGTTCCCGAGAACGGGGACCAGATTGAATCGTATTCGTCTGCGTCGGTGCTGCTCTTGCAGGAATAAATTGAACCAATTCCGATGCACAATAAGAAAAGAAGTATGTGTTTCATAATAATCTATCCGTTGCTTTTTATCGAATCACTACAAATTTTAAAATTTCGCGTTCGCCTTTAGGTGTTTCAATCACCGCAATGTACACGCCGCTGGCAATAATTTGATTTGAAGATGTTGTCAGATCATAATCTTGTGAACCGGTATCATCGGTATGGTCTATTGTCTTTACCAATTCACCAAGTTCAGAGTAAATTTTTATAGTGCAAATTCCCGGAATATTTACAAACGCAACTTTATCTTGTTCGTTCGGAAACAATAATCTGCTCGGATCTGCGCCGATGTTATATGGATTGGGAACAACCCTTATTTTCCCTTTTACTTCTGCTAAACTTCCTGCCGCCGCAGTGCGACGGTATGCAGGATCGAATGTTTGTGTATAATATCTGCCGCTATTTAATCGACCGGCAGGTGTGTTTGCTCCACCATTGTTATCAGCGGCATCACCTACAGCAACTAAATAATAAAAGTGTGCAACGTTTATCGCTGCACTCGTATCGTTATAACTTGTTGCAGTTGGTCCGCCTTCCAAAACTTTGTAATACGTGCTATCATATCGTCCAACCGCTCTCCACAATTCCCAACCTTTTACTGCAGGAGCCGTTGCAATATCTGTATTCGGAGTCCAATTTAAGTTAATTTTATTGGCGCCTGAATTCACGTTGAAATATTTTGGCGGTGGTGGAGCTTGAGGAGCGCCAAAGTTTGTTTTATAATTTGTGTATGCACGACGAAAAGTTTTGAATAAAGAATCACGACCGGTATATACCCAATCGTTTTTTGTTTTGCTTGTGCCTTTATATGTAATGAGCGTGGCAACATTTCCACCCGAATTTTTAAATGCACGTCCTATCTCAACGGATGCTTCACGATTTAAACCGTTCGCGGCCTCAGCGATCGCAATATGAATACTTTGTCCTGGTGCAAGTGTATATGGACCATATCCGTTTGCGTTTGAATAACCACCGGGTGTGCCAAGTGCAGGATCACCTGCTGCACCTACTTTATCTGCATGCCTTGGTACGTTATGTCCTCGAGACATCCAGCCATATTCACTTGTCATCTGAGTTTTATTGTACTGATCATTTCGGGATTGGTTCGGTTCGTCAGATCCTTCATACGATGTGGTTGAGGGTTGGTTTTTATTATCAGTGGTATCGGTTGGAGAAGTATCGGCGTGTAGCGTTACAACACCAACAAAATGAGGAGCGCCAAGACGACCGACTGTATCAGTCTTATCATAATATCCTACCCAGATCGGAGCGCCAATATTATCGTATTGTGTAAACGGAGGATATTTTCCATGCCACGCATAATTTGCACGTACGTCATCATATTGTGTTCCAGAGAAAAATGTATGAGCAACTGCGGTATCACCAGTAATATCATTCATTGTGTTTATTCCCCACCCTGTAGGATTACCGCCGATCACAAATCGTGTATCGGCAACAGGCGCATATCTATATTGAAAATAGAAATATACACCAGTTAATGTAACAGGTGCACGTGTGGTACCTTTATTATCAATTATCCCGGTATTTGTAAACGTATAATCATAAATATGATAATTGTCGTGATATTGTTGACTTAATCCGATGATCTTTCGATTCATTGTGAGACCGATGGACGTGTGTGTAATATTTTCGATCATTCTGTCCCACTTCATATTCGGATCAACACTGTCATTTTCAACGGTTGTTCCATAAGAAAGATTACCATTAACAAATACTTGGGTTGGTTCGTATTTACTGATCATCTTAAAACGAACAGGAAAAAATTCTCCGATTCCTTGAACACGCGGTCCGACATGCACTACTTTGTGCGGAAATATTCCTTTATCATCAGTATAATTGGACGCTCCGATCCAAAATCCTTTTGCTGCTTGCGCATCTTGGTTCTTATAAATTGCTGGCCAACGTAATCCATCTTGTTGCACTTTAACGCGACCTTCTTCAATTTCACATCCATATTCTGAAAACCAATTGTGCAGCGAACCGACACTCATCCATTTTGAATTTTGTGCAGAAACAATGGTGAGAACTGTGAATAGAAATATTGTAATAGTACGTAAGTGCTTCATGCTTTCCTCATTGATACAATTCTAAAAATCAAAACTAATCCTCAATCCCCAGAAAATGTCACGAGGATTTAAGAATACGAAATAATCCATGTTTGGCATATCGATGTACGATTTATCATCGAGAACTTTCTGCAGTCGAGTTTGATCCGCATCTACGAACGCTCCATTACGATATTCATAGTATTTCTTGGTTGTCTGATCGTAATAGATCGCTGTGGTTTGAGGACTCGTGACCGATGTAAGAGTTGTTGAAACAACAGGTGTGAATACAGCTCCTTCTTTTCGAACTTCGCCCGGTTTATCGTTGCCAGGAATATTACCATACTTCAACGGATCGCCAATCTCTGCCGGCAAATGTAACGACTTCATGTAATTTTCGTAATCTTTCCCGTCGGTAAACCCATAGCGCGAGAAATTTTTAAAATTAAAGAGATTTTGTACATCCATAAAGAATTGAATGTTTGCACTCATCAACTTAAAATTTTTACTGACACGCATATCAAAATTATAATTATCTTTGTATTGAACATTATATTCGATCCCGGGTGCGCTGCCTCCGCCAGCCCATGTGAAATAATCACCGGATATCCAGCTCGAAGTAAGATTCAATCTCCAGTCGTTCAACAAACCAACACCGCCAAGATTTACGTCGGACATAAAATCAACCGGAGTAAAGAAATCAACACTGGCTCGTGCATACGGAGCGGGGAGCGGTTTTGATTGATATATATCTTTTTCTCGATTGTCACGTTCGTATGTGCGTTGATCGGCAGCGCTCTCATATTGAAATTTATACCCAAATCGTCCGGTAGAACGAACCATATATGTATAATTCAAAAATCCTGTGATCCACTCTCCACGATTGCGGGAAAGTGTAATTTCGAATCCACGAATGTCTTCGTATGAATTGGGAACCGACAGTGCGTAATTCACTCTTGTATCGCGGCTGACATAAGTAACAGTCGTGTCTTGATCACTGACATTCTTATAATAACCGGCTATACGAATCAAATATTGATCGATCAAGCTGTGTTCATATCCTAATTCATACGCAACTGTTTTCGGCAGCGGGTTATTCGGATCAGCCATGAATGTCACCTGATTATTATCTGAAAATCTTCGGATCAAATAGAGATTTTCAGGTCTTGGCATTTGTCTAAAATGTCCATAGTTGAAAAACAGTTTCGAGTATTCGGTGACAGGGAACGCGACACCAATTCGAGGACTAAATGAAATTTTTTTCTTCGTCTCTATGTGTGCAAGAAGAGTATCAATTCCGAGCGAAAGTTCACTGGAAAATGCTTTGTCGTAAGAGCTGAAATCGTACCAATAACCGCTCGGATCAGAATAATCCATCCGAAGACCGACATTCGCGATCATCCCTTCGAATTCCAATTTGTTCTGCAGATACAACGCTCCACGTATCGGAAATGTACGCCAGGTGGAACGTGAACGACCGCTTGGCAGATAAAGATCGACCGATCCATAATTCACACTGTTATCTGTATAAATAACTTCAATACCTGCTTTAAAGTTATTGTATTTATCCAATTGACTATTTAAATCAAATCGAGTTGAGAATGAAGTGAGGTTACTCGAATCACGCGAGTTACTAAAACCAACGCTCATACGCAATCCACTACCGATGCCATTCGTAGGAAGTGAGGCATAAAAACCAAATGGTCCTTCATCTGTTTTTACTCCTCCGAAGGTATAAATACTGTCGGTATTCCGTGCTCGACCAGGATTGGTGTTATATTTATATCTCTGCTGGTTTATACTGACTTCATAAAAAGTGGAAGGCGTAATCACATGTGTAAACCTACTGCCAATATTATACATGGAAATTGTGCTTGGTGCCCAATAATCCTGAGAATAAATTCTTCCGTCGATATAACTCACCCGATCCAAAACTCTTACAATACTCACCGGTGATTGAAATATCCCCGGCAATCCCGCATTATTAGTACTCGTACCAGTTTGTTCACCGATCATTCCTTGCAACATCAATTTCATACCACCCGATAGATCCGAAGTCACACGAATCTGTCCATTATAATCTTCATACGCTTCAGCCGAAAGCGGAATGATATACATACTTTTTGAACTTCGATACGAAGCAAAGAATCGAAGATTGCCTAACATTTCGCTGATTCCGGGAACAGGTCCTCCAAACCCTGCATCGATATCGTAATCCGGTTTTGTGATGTCTCCCTGTTTTCGATGTTGGAATAAAAAGAGGCGTTGTGCCGCCTCCGGAGTTATGTCATTTTTGGGATCGTTGTCTTTAAGAGATTTTTCTGAAATTCCATTCCAACCTTCAAAGTATTGATACTGGTCGCGCGTCCACTTATCCCACGCACCAGGTTCAAAATCTTTTCCGGTACCGATAAAGGCGACAGCAGGATCAACGAAGGGACGAATCCAATATGAGTTTGGATTGAACACGGAAGGACCAAAATGCTTTTGAGTTGCAGGACTGTACCGAACAGTTGCAGAAACAGAATACTGTTTGGGACTTCCTTCTTTTGTTACAATATTGACAATACCTGAACGGATGTTGCCGTACTCCGCATTGAATCCACCGGTTTGTACTTGGATGTCTTGAACTGAACTTAAACTAATTCCGCTGTACGGCGTGTTATTTCTCTCATCACGCAATGTTAATCCATCAACGATGAATGCCGTTTGATCGGAACTACCGCCACGAATAACGAATCCGCTCTGCACGCCAGCTTGTAAACTGACAACACCGCTGACGGTTGAAACGGGAAGACTTTCGATCTCTTTGATCGTGATATTAACCTGGGTCGAAGCCACATCTTTTTGCACGACAGGACGTTGTGCAACAATAACAACTTCCTCACCCCTCACCGCTTCTTCTGTCAAACTGAAGTTTACTTCGGTTGTTTGATCGAGTATCACACGAACTTTTGTTTGCAGAACGGCGGCAAAACCAAGTGTCGATGCACGAACAGCATATTCTCCCGGCGGAACATTGATAATGGCAAAATTTCCATCAGGATCTGTCGAAGCCCCGAGAGTCGTTCCAACGATCACGACATTAACCCCAAGAAGCCGTTCGCCCGTTTGTGCGTTAGTGACGATACCGGAAATTTTCCCGGTCGTTCCCGCAATGAGGTTCGAATGAAGAAGAATAAAAAGAAGAAATGAAGAAGTAACAATGCGTTTCACGGATTCATCTCCTTTGAAAAAAGGATTGTTGATGTCGAGGATTACAACTTTATGTTCATCTCACGCCGTTGGCGTGATGGCGCCCAAGGCGCTCAAACGTAGATTGTACGTCGGATGTCGTAAACGCTCTCTGTGGTGGACAGAAAGTGGGAAGAAATTCTATGACAAATTTAATAAAAAATTAACAAAAAAGACAACAAAAAAGTAAAAATAAATTATTGGCATCTCTAAAAACCTATTCTGCGAACCTGTCGTACGACAGGCGTAATCTGCGGGAGAATATTTCCCGCTGATTTCGCTGATTACCGCAGATAAAAAAAATCACGTTCAGTTTTTAGAGATGCCCTTATGATAAAACGACAATTTTAACCGAATTTATTTTTGTAAGACCATTTTCTTTGTTTCTGCGAAATTTCCAGAAATTATGCGATATATATACACACCGCTTGCCAAATTGGCGCCGGAAAATTGATACGTATGATATCCCACCTCCAATAATCCATCCACAACCGTTGCCACTTCTCTTCCCAGCACGTCATACACTTTCAATGACGTGAAACCTGAAACCTGAAGCGTGAAACTGATAGTCGTTGCCGGGTTGAACGGATTTGGGAAATTCTGATCCAAACGGTATGCCAGCGGAACCGAAATAATATCCTTCACGCCCGTGACTGTAAGATTGATTTTCGCCGTGGCTTCGCTTTCGTTATCCAATTTATCGAATGATGTTACGAGATATGAATATGTCGCTCCGTTCACAACGGTTGCGTCCACATAGCGGGTCGAATCATTCGTGGTGATCGCAAGGATATACCGCGGATTGTTAGCGTTGATCGTATCCGGAGATTGTGCGCGGTACACGGCAAAATAGTGTGCGGTATCGTTATCGCTCGCTGTTGCCGGTTTCTGCCATTGCAATGATACTCCGGTTTGTTGTACTGTTGCGACTAAATTCACTGGAGCAATCGGCGGAATGGAATCGAGCCACGGCATTGCCGGATGAATTGCCGGGTATCTATATAAATCATTTTTTAAAGTATCGGCAAAACCTTTTGTATTACCAGTTAATACCTTTGAACTAAAGAACACACTGCCCAACACTTTTGTTTGATTACGATTAAATCTAACTTGATCTGCTAATTCACTCGCTGGCCAACTCCCATTTGGAAAAGCACTAGTTGAACTCATATTATATGCACCATGTCCGACGTATAAGTGTCTACCATTTAGAACCGTTTGCCACCACGGCACCAGAGTGCCATAAGGTGCTTGTGTGCGCGCAAAGGCCCAATAGACTTGTGGTGTTAAATAGTCAACTTTTTTATTTGTCAACCAATTAACTGCATCGCAATAAACAGCTGAATAAGCGTCTAAACCGTTTGTCCCTGCAGCACTATTTTTCCAAATTCCAAACGGACTGATGCCGTACTTCACCCACGGTTTCACCGCTTTAATGCTGTCGTGCACCATCGCAATAAATTTATTCACATTGTTGCGTCGCCAATCTCCGATATTGGTGAAAGCACCTTTATAGTTCGCATACGTTGCGCTGTCCTGGTTTGTCATTCCGCCGTACGGATAGAAATAATCGTCAAAGTGTACTCCGTCGATGTTATAGCGCCGCACCACATCCATAATCACGCTGACAACATATTCCTGTACAGGCGGCAGACCGGGATCGAGAAACTTGTACGGACTGGCACCGTACGTGATGTTCCATTCCGGTTTTGTTTTCGAGATATGGGTGTTGTGTACACTGCTGGTGGATGATACCACCGAGCGGTACGGATTGAACCACGCGTGCAGTTCCATTCCCCGTTTATGCGCTTCGTCGATCCAGAACTGCAGCGGATCATAATACAAAGAAAGATTGCCCCCCTGCTCACCAACAAGCCATTCCGACAACGGCTCTTTTCCGTTTTGATAGAACGCATCGCACGACGGACGTATCTGAAAAACGATCGCGTTAACATTGTTGGCTTTGTGCTTATCAAGGATGGCAATAACTTCGTTTTTTTGTAATGATGTCGAAAGATTTTTCGAAGAGGGCCAATCGATATTGGAAACAGTGGCAACCCACACCGCACGAAATTCCCGCTTCGGCGGCGGTGAACTTTGCGCCGAAAGAATTGTCGTAAGAATAATGAGTGATAATATTGGAAGTATAACGATTTTCATTTCTTTTGGATTTTTTTTCAGGGAATGGTGAACTTGCTTGTTGAAATGTAGCCAAGAATTGGAAAGAATGCAACCTAAAGGATCAGTTGAGCGACGGTTGTAAAAAATTGGTTCATAGTTTTTTCTGATTATCAAAATTTTCAATCCCATAAAAAGCACGGGACACTAAAAACGTGGATTGCCTGTCGTACGACAGGCAATCTGATGTCTGATTTTTGGAAGATGTCAGACATCTTCCAATTAGAATTTACCAAAACCGAAATATTTGCCGTCTCTGAATAAACAAGATGTCAGACATCTTTACTTTGGGGGGGACGACTGATTACTTCTGCAATCGTTTCAATAATTGGATCTGTCCCGCGTGATAGACATCGTGCATCGCAATACCGCTGATGGTTTGCATGTTATTGAACTTACTTCGGTTCGGATATTTTTTCAGATCGGCAGGAGAAAGTTTCTTCACTTCTTCAACCAATAGATAATGCATTTCTTCGAGCAGTCGCACATCGTGTTTCCACGCCGATTCCGTTTTTTCAATCGGACGTTTAAAAAAATTGCTTCCTTTGAGCGGAAATGAACCGTGCTTTTCTCCGGTCAATCGTCGGCGCACGATGTATTTCCAATACGCGCAATGCACGACAACTTCCCAAATATTGTGACGGTTCGAAGATGGTCGCCAGCAGACTTGCTCCAGCGTCAATCCGCGAATGGAGCCGCGCAGATTCGTTCCGTACCAGGATTTTGAGTGATACGATTCTTCGAGTTGTTGAACAAGAGAAGTAATAACCACGGATGAAGGTTTCATAGGAATTCTCTCGATTGTTATGTTGAAAATGTTCACATCCAAACAACATGCACGGTGCAGAGATTTTTCGCCTGTCGTACGACAGGCACAACATCATCGTCATTACACGTGCCTGCACGCTGCACTTCACGGAACGGCTGTTTCGTGCAGTGAAGCCGAAGTATGTTACGGCACGCAGGCGTGCGATCCTACAATCGCAAACGCCCGTACCGGAAACGTTCCGAATCGTTTAACCTTTACCGGCGTTGCAAAGAACCGGAATCCTGTGTCCGGGAGCGATGCGAGATTGCACATGTGTTCGCAAACCGGAATATTGTGTTTAAGTAATACCGAATGGACGGGACGCGACATATCTGCCGTGTCATCAATGTTCAGAGAATCGATTCCAACAATAACGGCGCCGGCATTCATCAGAAATTCCGCTGCGTCTTTTGTAAGAAACGGATGCCCTTCAAAGTATTGATCTGTTTTCCAATGCCTGTCCCAGCCGGTGTGAACCAGCACCGCTTTACCGTGACAATCATACGAAGAAAAAACGGATGCGTCGATCGCGCGTTGTGTACGACTTATGCACCGAACGACCACCCCTTTCACATTAGCCACCGACTCGATCGGCAGTTCGGAAAGATCTTTTCCGTCGGCATAACGATGGAACGGCGAGTCGACATACGTTCCCGTGTTTGCGACCATCTCTATTTTACCGATGTGAAACTCTGTCCCGGATGCATAGTGTTTGCGGGAGTCTTCACGGCTCAGATAATCACAAATAACCGGCGCCGGAAGTCCTTTGTATGTTATCAGCCCGTCTTCAACATCGTGGCTGAGATCAATGAGTGTTGGCATAAATTCATTCACCCTGCATGGATTCTTATTTTTTCTTTGTAACTACTGTTACGCTCTATGAGTCGTAGACAAAACAGCGAGGTGCGACTCACTTTTCTTTCCAAAGTTAGTCTCAATCATTCAAAGGCTTACATTCTTAACAGGCAAAGTGAGTCGCACCTTCTCACCAAAAAATTTAAGCCACATTCGCCGCGGCGAATCACAGATTTTTAACAGATAAATCTAAAGAGAATAAAAAAGCCATTCGTTGTTCCGAATGGCTTCGAAAGAGTTCACGATATTTCTCGGATCAAAATCGATAGCTGAGTGTGACGTTTACGTTCGTCGTGGAAACAGACTCATCGGTCCGTGCAGCGTTGATAAGTCCGGGGAATGAATATTGATTGCGGTAACTTTTGAACGACCCGAACGCAATCGCGCCGTCGATGACAACATTCCGCTGCAACAGAATGCCTGCGCCGGCTGTCAACAACGCCTGATCGAAGGAACTTGGGTCTTTCTTGTACGGCGACGGCGTGAGGGAATACCCTCCGCGCACACGAACATCCGTACCGGGAACATCCACTTCCGCACCGATACGATAAGAGGTCGTCGGACGGAAGTTTGCCTGTAATTGCACATTCCGGCGTTCCAATTTCGGATTATCGGTCCATTCGATCTGTGACCAATCGGAATACTCAATATCGGCAGCGACTAATACTTGCGGTATCACATACCACGATGCCCCGACCCCAAATGTCCACGGTGAGCTGACACCGTATTCGTTCGTTGCGTCATAGGAATATTTTGTAGTCCGCGGCGGAGCATTGCTCTGCCAGCCGCCGGCGGCATCAAATACGCTTTCACCGGCATTGCTGTACGTCTCTTTTACAGTTATCGAAGTCGGTGCTTTTGCAACAAGACCGACACGGAACAATTCCGAACGGTACATCGCACCGAATGTGAATCCGCCGCCGGTCAACTCGCTGTTCAGATAACTATCATAATAAAATTTATTGAATCGCAGGTAAGCGGAGTCAGCCGGAAGGTTTGGGCTTGCATCGTTGTATACATTATTGACATCCTCTTCCACATAGTTGCGGACATAATTATACGACCCGGTGGCAATATTGAGCGACACGCCGAAAGAAATATTCTCTTCGACATCGACCGCCCCGGAGAACGACCACTGTCCCAAACTGCCTCCTTCTTTGATCTCACCGCGCTGGTTCACATTCTTTTGAATCGCCGTATATCCCGATGTGTTTGAAAGATAGGTATTAAACGGAATATCATACGACGCATCGGCATCGTACAATGTGGGAATGATAGAACTTTGACCGTTAAATCCTTTGAACGACAGCGCCGAAGCATAATCGGCGAGACGGTTGAACCCGAACGCAAAAACCAGACTGCCGCGTACGGTCGGGAATGGAAAAACAAATCCAAAATTGTCGAGTGATGTTGCAGTGTTATCGGCTGTTAATGATGTTGACCCGAACGATGCGGTGTTCGAATACCCGACGTTGGAAATTCCTCCGGTGAATTCCAACCGCCGCATCTGTGCAAGTCCCGCAGGGTTCCACACTGTTGCTGTGTAATCATCCGATACACCGATGTATGCATTCCCCATTCCGAATGCACGCGATCCAACTCCGCTTCCGCGCAATGAATAGCGAAGCGCATCCTCGGAAAACTGAGCGGATGAAAATGCACAGATAAAAAATAGTGAAATGAATAATTTCAATGATCTCTTCATACTGTCCTCATTCATGAAAGGTTTATCTCGGTCTGCTGGTATCGTCTCGCGTTGACCCATCCGATCTGCTTCGCGACGAACCGCTGTTGCTGCTGCTACTGTCGTCCCGACTCCGAGTTTCGGTGGTCGTATTGCTCGGTTGTTGAGTTTGCGGCGGTGCAATGGATGTTGCCGGCGGAGGTGTCGATGAAGTCGTTGTTCCGCTCCCGGAATTTGACGGTGGTGTATATGTCGGGATCGGTTCCGTGCGAGGACGATCGACATTGGTATCGCGCGTGGGACCATCCGTCCGCGGACGATTACCCTTGTTGACCGGCGAATTTGATGTGGGTGTTGGCGAAACAACAATCACCGGAGGCGGCAGCCACCATGGCTGAATCGGGAAGCCCGGACCCGGAGGAAAATACGGCGGGTCATACATTGGTGACGGAGCGCTCGCCCATAACGACGGTTCGATCACAAAACCATGTGCCGTTGTAATACCGTACATCTGCATATCAAAATAGCGATCATCCAGTTCGGATTGAGTATGACACGACAAACAATTGCTGCTGTAATTGAGATTCGAGGTTGCATCCACTCGAATGACCGGTCGCTCCCGACGTGCAGCGGTAAATTCCTGCGGTGTCATTAACTGCGTATAACATCCGGCAAGGATCACTGCCGCAACAAAAACAATTGCGACCGATACATGTGAAGATGTTTTCATACTAGTGCCAGTTCTAAAAATAAATGCAGCGTTTTTTTTGACCCCCTCTCAATCTCCCCCTTACAGGGGGAGAAGACTATTTCCCTCCCCTGCAAGGGGAGGGTTAGGGTGGGGTCGATGAGTTGTCTGATGTAAAAAATTTTAAAATCACAACTTTATTTATTTGAAACAGTACTAGTCTGCCCGCTTTCTTCCGCCGGAACTTCCACTGTTCCCTTCCGTTCCCCGCGTTCGTCCGCCGTCATTTTGCGGAGGGGGATTATAGGATGGCGGAGGAGGATTATTTTTCGGCGGAGGATTGTATGCCGGCTGTTGCCGTTCTCGTGGACGTTCCACCGGTTTTGCTTCTTCTCGTTGTTTCGGTTCATCCTTCCGCGGCGGTGTATACCTTCGTGGATTGTCTCTGCGGCGCTCTACCGGACGAGCTTCTTCCTTTGGCGATTTCGGTTTCGGTGTTGCAACGGAAGGAGATTCCCGTCGTCGATCAATCGGCTTCGCTTCTTCATTACCGGCACGACTGCCAACGTTATCGGTACGCGGACGTTCTTTGTTTGCCCGTTCCCACCACGGTACTTCATCACGTACACGTCCCCCTTTCGCCGGTTGTGCCTCGTTGACCGGTACTGATTCGTGTACTCGCGGCGAAGACGCAACCGTTGTTCCCGGCGATGGTGCAGACGGCAACGGTCGTGTGCGACCACCCGGATCTGTTATGTCGCGCGACGGACCATTATCTCTCACTCGTCCGGGATTTGCCGGCGGTGTATAGCCATACACTGGCGATGGATAGTAGTAAGGATACGGATAATAATATGGATCATAGTACGGATTCCACACATATCCCGGATACCAATACGGATTTGGATGATAACACCAATCATTATAATAGAATGGTCGCCGCCATCCCCAATACCAATCATTGTAGTACGAATAGTAATAACTCGCGATCCAGGAAGAGTGGTACGACGGATAGTAATAATTGAAGGAAAGTCTGAAACGCGATCGGCGGTAATCATCATCAAGATAATAATGATTGTTGATGGTGATATTCTCGCCGTCGACCGAAGTATCAGATTCTGTGTACGCAGGATAATCGTTGCCCGTATCACGTGTAGCAACTTCCGTGTAACATCCCGCCAGCACTAATCCGCTTAATGCAAAAGTGCCAACGAAAATTTTTTTCAGCACAGATTTCATAGCGCACCTCATGGTTGTGAACAACTTTTTCTCTACCACAATGAACAGAAACACCCGCAAATTCATTCCCACAATTGTTAGACTCTGTAGGTATAGTGCAGGATTAATTGAAGATTAGTAACTGCTCAGCGTAAAAATATTGAAACTAACTCCGCCATTTATGGCGGAGTGTGAGTCAATACAGAAGCTACTGGCTTTAGCCATGATATTTTTTCAGGGCTAAAGCCCATGAATTTTGGTGGTTTCCAATATCTCCGCCATAAATGGCGGAGTTACAAAGTGTGATAAACTACACTGTGTAGTTACGAAGATTAGCAAGATAAAAAATTAACCGAACCGGATTCCCGAAATCCGTAAGATTTCGGGAGTCAAAAGGAATCAAAATGTCCTGATATATTCTACCTTCAAAGTCCGGTTTGCAAAAGTCACATTGTTTTGATTTTTAACGATATTTTTGAGGTCAAAACCGAGTGTCAATCCGCTGGCAAGTGACCATCGTATGCCGGCATTCAGGTAGCCGTTTCCTTTTCCGTAGGCATTGCCGTGATTATCGTTGAATGCAAAATCGTATTCGGCAAGAACTGTCAACTCCTGCCCGAGCGATTTTTCAATTCCTGCGTACACATCCATATCTTTGTCGCCATCGGTTTTTTCCATGCTCCAGTTCACCCCGCCGTGAAAACTTAAAAATCCGAGGAACGAATAATTCTTACTTCCCGCAACAAAAATTCCTCGGGACTTGATCGTGAAGCGTTCAAGAGTGTCGATGTATGTTTCTTTCCCTTGCGAATCGAATCCAAACGCGATCGCGGGCATTGCCTCGGTTTCGTCGAACAAGCGGTACTTGATCATCACACCGGGAAGTTTTTGCATCGTCACAACGTTTTTTCCGATGATACCGACACCGCCGTACGAAACTCCGAATGTGAGCCGATCAAGAGCGCCAGCGTACAAACCGAACATCACGCCGCCATCCTGAAAGAAGTTCGATTCGAACGAGAATGCGCCGCGCTTTAACACTCCTGCGGTCGGCGTATCTATTATATAGCGCGGTTCGATGTTCGATGCATCGCCCGCGGTGTTTTGGGCAAATGTAAGCGCTGAGGTGATTAAGAGAAAAGATAGAATTTTTTTCATTATGCACTCTTCTTGAGTTGTATTGTTTCTTGCAATAATCTTCCCCATCTTCGCGGCGATAACCCTTAATGCTCTTACATTTACCCGCCTTTGATCACACTTGTTTCTTCAAAAGTAACGTACCGATTCATTAAATTCAAATGGGCGGTTCCAAAAACTTTTCTCCAATTATGTATCTGCATTTTTCTTTTCTTTTTTTATAATTTCTTCTATGTTTTTGAGATTGGCAGGAAGTTGGTTGGTAACAATATCCCATAGTATTTCATAATCTATTCCAAAATATTCATGAGATATTTTATTGCGAAGACGATACATTTCTTCCCATGGAAGATGGGTGTACTTATTTTTTATTATTGCGGGAAGATTTTTGGCGGCTTCTCCTATGATCTCAAAATTCCTGATAACTGCGTCAACAGTTTTATAATCATGAAGAAATTCTGCATACGGAAGTCCATCTGTGTACTGTTGAATCCTTTGCATGGCGAGCGCTATGTCTTCCAGGAAATAAAGAAAGTCTCTCTCTCTTCCTTTTTCACAGATATTTTACTTGGTTGATTATTTTTTCTTTTAATTGTTCTTTTAGAGCTTTTGGTGTTACTAAATCAACTTTAACTCCTATTGCCTCTTCAAGAAATTTTTCGAGCGTAAAAAATTCCCAACCCACAGGTTTTGAGAATTCCACGAGAATATCGAGATCGCTGTTTTCCGTATGTTCATGGTTTGCATACGAACCGAAATAACCAATTCTATTAACAGAAAACTTATCCATTAATAGTGGTTTTAAGTCTCGTAATTTTTTTTCCACGTCGATTGATGTTCTCATATCCAGAATCTCAACGATTGATGCGTCCTTTTCACAAGATGTACTAACACAATTATAGTTATTGCTACCGCATACTACAAAAATAGTGTCCAAGATGCAATTTCATTCACATTAACTGTGTTTGCGTTGATCTTTCACATTTACAGAGTGTCGGCAAACATCCTGGAGATGTCAGACATCTTGCTTATGCGAAGCATGCCTGTCGTACGACAGGCTCCGCATAAAAACATGCGATGCGAACAGAGATAACAAACAACATCGCAATGTTTTTCATTGAACACTCGTTTTACGTTGTGTAGAATGTTTTGGAATAATATTGACGATGGCACGCAAAGCATCATTAACAACTTTTCCGTTCGGGAAAATCTTTGCAACATCAGGATCAAGTAAAATGATCTTATGCTTGGCAAGTTTTTGGGCAAAACGATTCGGCTTCATTTTGGAATAGTCAAATTTATATTCCGGCAGAAGATCTGAATCGCTATGATTTTTTTTAGATGATACTTTCTTCATAATCCAGCCTTTCTCTTTTTGTTGCTTCCCTTGCATTAATAATCCTCACTGCCTTTCTTCGTTCCGTATATGAAACAAGCAGCAGCCTTCCACGAATAGATTGTCCAATAATTACGTCTCGAAATTCACCATACGAATGCTGGACATCTTCACCTATCCTTGCAAAGGGATCGTAAAAGACAGTCCGTGCCTCTTCAAAAGTAACATTATGCTTCTTCAAATTCAAATGTGCTTTGTTGGCATCCCATTCAAATTTCAGATCTTTTTCCACGTTGTTCCTTCTTTCCCGTCTTCCAGCACAATTCCCGCAGCTTTCAGATCATCCCGAATTTTATCAGAAATCGCAAAATTCTTGTTCTTTCGGGCGTTGTTACGAATAGCAATAAGCAGTTCCATTAATTGTGGTTCAGCAGAAGATCCCATCGCACGTGTTTGTGCCGACGATAATCCAAGTATATTCTCCGTTGCCATAGTAAGAAATTCATTCACTGTGACCAAGAAATTGTGAGATGCATTCGCTGCATCATTCAACAATTCATTTGTTTCCCGGACGAGTTCAAACAACACACCGATTGCTTGCGGCGCGTTAAAATCGTCATTCATCGCATCAAAGAATCGCTTCTTGTATTCTTCAAATGATGTGACAAATTCTTTGTTTCCTTTTCGTTGTTTACCGACTTCAGAACGAAGACGTGATATGGTGCTTTGCAGCTTCTCCAATCCCTTTGCCGCACCTTCCACCGCTTGTTCGCTGTAGTCTAATGTACTGCGGTAATGACTTTGCAGAATGAAGAACCGCACGACGATCGGATCGAATTTTTTGAACGCATCTTTCAGCGTGGTAAAATTGCCGAGCGATTTTCCCATCTTTTGCCCGTTCACCGTCACCAGATTATTGTGCATCCAGTATTTCACGAACGGCTTGTTTGTTGTGCATTCGCTTTGCGCGATCTCGCATTCATGATGAGGGAATTGATTATCCATTCCCCCGCCGTGGATATCGAACGTGTCGCCGAGATACTTCATCGACATTGCGGAACATTCGACATGCCAGCCGGGAAATCCCATGCCCCACGGTGAATTCCACTGCATCAGATGATTCGGTTCTGCCTTTTTCCACAAAGCAAAATCGGCGGGATGGCGTTTTTCGGATTTCACGTCAACACGCGTTCCGCTCTCCGCCTCATCCACCACTCTGCCGGAAAGTTTCCCGTACTCCTTGTCTTTCGAGACATCAAAATAGATGGAGCCGTTCACTTCGTACGCAAATCCTTTCGCCAGCAGTTTCTGCACCATGTCGATCTGTTCGGGAATGTGTCCCGTAGCGCGCGGCGAAATATCCGGGCGCAGAATATTCATGGCATCCATATCCGTAAAATATTCCCGCGTGTACAATTCAACGACCTGCATCGGATGCATTTTATCTTTGCGCGCCTGCTGTGCGATCTTATCTTCCCCCTCATCGGCATCATCGGTGAGATGTCCGACATCGGTGATGTTCTGAACATACAGCACGTTGTATCCGAGATAGCGCAAGTAACGAACAACCACATCGAACGAAACGTAACTTTTTGCATGACCAAGATGTGAGAGTCCGTACACCGTCGGTCCGCAGACATACATTTTCACAACGCCGTCGGTGATCGGTTTGAATTCTTCTTTTTTGCGAGAGAGTGAGTTGTAAATTTGTAGTGGCATTTGGTGTTAGGTTTAAGGTATTAGATTTCAACGGCGTTTCGGATTTCTATTTTTTACCGTTGTAATGAAACCATTGATCATTTTTTGTTCCTCAGAAAGCATTTCAAACACTGTTTGCAATTTTTCTTTTGGAATCAAATGCAATCGTTCAATCGCGATCAATTGCGTTTCAATTTCAAATGCAGAACCTATCGCATATTCCAAAAATTTCTTAAAATCCGGGTCGCTTTCTCTGCTGCACCCCTCCGCAATGTTCGATGGAATTGAAATTACTGCTCGCTGAAGTTGAGATTTTAATCGAAAGAATTCCTCGACACTTGTGTCGGGGTTATAAATTAAGATCAGATATTTTCTTCTAACGTAATACCTCGACGCTTGCGTCGGGGTGGTTTATTCCGTATTTTTCTTCTGCCGGCAGCAGTGCGGTTAGCACATAAATCTCAACAACAATATCGATTCCTTTTTGCCAAATTTTAAGTTCTCGGAAATTTCTCATAACATCCTCCTTAGTTGTCAGTTAGTGATTGTGAGACAAGAGAACTCGAAGCAATATCTGTAATAGACTAACTAACACCTAACACCGAAAACCTAAAACCGTTGCTAAAATTATTTTATTCCCATCAATTCCCGAGCACTTTTCAATCCCGCTTCCGTCACTTCTTCGCCGCTCAATAGTTTCGCAACTTCTTTGACTCGATCTTCTGTTTCCAGTTTTCGTAACGTTGTTATCGTCTTTTTGTTCGTTTCTTTCTTTTCCACTGTAAAATGCGTCTCTGCTAATCCGGCGATCTGCGGCAAGTGAGTGATGGCGATAACCTGATGATGTTCGGAGAGTTTTTTCAGACTCAACCCGACCGCTTGACCGATACGTCCGCTGACACCGGTGTCAATTTCGTCAAAGATAAGGAGCGGTGTTTTGTCGGATGCCGCCAGCGCGCCTTTTAGCGCCAGCATAATGCGCGAGACTTCGCCTCCCGATGCGACTTTCGCCAGCGGTTTTACCTCTTCGCCGACATTGGTGGAAATAAAGAACTCCACGTGATCAACACCTTTTGTTGTCGCTTCCACAAGCGCTTTGTCTATTTTTACGACAATGCTATGCGATGATTCATCAACTGCTTGTTGTTGAATGATGGTAGAAAATTTTGCCTTGGCAATTCCAAGATCGGACAGCGAGGAAAGAATTGCTTTTTCTAATTTCTTTGATGTTTCTTTGCGTCTTTGCGTGAGAAGATTTGCTGTTGTTCCACACTCAGTCCGAAGCGCAGAAATTTCTTTTTCAAGTTTAGCGATCTCATCTTCAAAATTTTCTGCAAAGGCAAATTCTTCACCGATCTTCCTGCGATACTCGATCAACGCATCGGTCGTGCCGCCGTATTTTTTTTTCAACAGTGATAATGCGCCGAGACGTTCGCGGATTTCTTCCAGGCGCTCCGGATTAAATTCAATCCGTGAATTGTAGCTTTGGACGAACTTGGATAATTCTTCGACAATCACTTCCGCCGATTTCGCCTCACTGACGGAATTTTCGAACGACGCATCGATACCCGAGAGCTGTTCCAATGTTTTTCTCGCTTTTACCAGCCTATCGCGCACGGCGCTTTCGGATTCATACAGCACGCTGTACACACTGCTCGTCAACTCACTCAGTTTTTCGGAATTCTCCAGGATCTTCAATTCCGCCTCAAGCTGTTCTTCTTCGTTCTGCTGCGGATCGACGGCGTCGATCTCTTTGATCTGGAATTCGTACAGTTGTTTTTTCGCTTTCAGTTGCTCTTCCTGTTCCTGCATCTCCTTTTTCTTCGACGTCAGCTTGACGAGGTGTCGATACACCGCACGATATTCGCTGATCTCTTTCGGATAGCCGCCGAAGTCATCCAGAAAATCAATATGCGTTTCGGATCTCAGCAACGATTGATGTTCGTGCTGCCCGTGCAGATCAACAAGCACATCGCCGATCTCTTTTATAAGCGAAACGGAAACAGGGGAATCATTCACAAAACACCGGCTTTGACCCTTTGCGGTGACCTCACGGCGAACGATCAGATCGTCCCCGGGTTCGTTTTCATTGTTCCGAAGAATTTCCGCAATGCGGTCATTTCCTGCCACATCGAACACGCCTTCCACGATCGCTTTTTCCGCACCGGTGCGGATCATTTCAGTGCTTGCGCGTTCACCCAACAACAACCCCATCGCATCGATGAGGATCGATTTCCCGGCACCGGTTTCGCCGGTGATAATGGAGAGTCCGCCGGAGAACTCGACGGAAATTTCTTCGATCAGTGCGTAGTTTTTGATGAGCAGACTTTTCAGCATTGGTTCAAATTACACTGAAAATCGGAGAGTTTCAAGGAGAGTAACGGCTTAATTTGATTAAAATAAGTAGCAAAAGATATAAAATCGATGCACTCAAAAAATTACAATGCAAAAAAAATAAATATCCTCGCCGCAAGCGGCGAGGTATTTGTCATGCCAGTCTACGACTCGTAGAGCGTATGCTGGCATCCATCTTGTCCGAAGGATGCTTCGTATAGATTCCGGCTTTCGCCGGAATGACAACGCAAGCGTCGGGGTATTAAACCCGATAGAGAATAAAAGAAGAACTTTTCTCATAAGACAAATCCAATCTGAATAAAGAATATTTTAAACAAAAATCAATTTAAAAACATCTTGGTCAATGTCTTCCTTCAAAGATTGTATACACGCGAGAATCTTTTGTATTGTGTCTTCTAACAACACTCCTTTAAATTCAATTTGTTTTTTATCTATCTGAGATTGAAATGTAGACTGTTGTATTGGATTTGTCCCATTAAGAATATGTAATTGGACAAATGTATTGTTCACAAAAAAATCTTTACCAGCATTAAGATAAAAAAAATGTTTTGCCTTGTTACAGCCGTCTGGAAAGTTTGTTTTTGATTTGTTGCTTGTGGTTGGGATTAAAACAATTGGGTTTGTTGTATTTGTTGTTGTGTTGAGGACGATTAGTAATTTGTCTTCAGTATTTCCTGCAGGATATTGATATTGTGGATTATAATATATTTCTCCACGTTTAACCATTATAATTATGTTTGAAAGCAAGTAACTCTCTCTTCAATTCTGTTGCCTCCTCTTTACTTACCGGACTCTTTGCTGTTAGTTGATCTAAATAATCTATTATGGCACCTTCGCCAGATTTTTTAACGGTTTTATACCAAGGTTTATCAAATTCGTGAGATGCTTTTGAAGCCGTAGTTGCACTTGAGTATTTATATATATCTGATATCTCTTCCATTAATTTGACTTGTCGTGGAGAAAAAACTGACAAATCTGGTTTACGCTTACTATGCATAACGAATTTTGTATTTGTTTCCCCTGTATTTTTGTCTTCATACTCCTGTTTTTCACAAAAAATGGAATCTTCAAAATCTTTTGGAACAACTAATTCACTACCTTTTGTTATTTCTTTATGAAAAGACTTTGGAACAGGACCTTTGTTCCACGCCTCATACTCCAAATTAGTAACACTTAAACCCGTTTGCTCGAAATGTCTAAAATCAAGTTCAGCCAAAACTTTGTACATCATCATTTTGGTTGGATTCTTTAATTTATTAGCAAAGTACACCATTGCTTCGAGTAATTTTTTGCGATATTTGTCTTTAATTTCCATTTATACTATTAACGAGCGAATGTTAATTATAGTTTCTTTCAAAAGCAAATGAGTAATTATTGTCCTCTAAATAATATGGTTTTTGTAAAAAAATACAGTAAAATGACTTATTATTCCGCAATATTGATCTCCGGAATATCTCCCAACATGCCGTGATAAAATGCCATGCGGAAAAACTCTTCAAGCGATGTACGAAGTTCGTCGGTGATTGAATAGGTAAAATGAGAGAAGTAATCGATAAGATCGTCCGCTGAACTGCCGACCTGTGGTGCCGCATTAAGAGCGACAGTCGTTAATTGCTGGATGCCCTGTTCGCGGGATCCCGTAAGAAGTGCTTCAAGATCGGGGTTAAACTGTCCGGCACGGCTGACGCACAACGTATGAACGAATGGTAGTTCGGTAACATCGTTCCATTCATCTATGATATCCAGAAATGGTCCGTCCCATCGCGCGCGCAGCACTTCGTCTCCGACCACCAGCGCCGCTTCGGCACTGTTCAACATCGTTCCGATATCACCGATAATGGGAACGATCACTGGTGCGGAATCGTACTTCTCTGCCAGTACGATCCGTGCAAGCACCACCTCCGCCGCCGACGTTACATTCACCGCCAGCGATGAGATGCCGTGCAAGTTCTTGCGAAGATACAGACGAACAACACTGCTCATCCCGGACGAGGCTGCGCAGACATTCGGAGAAATGATGAGATCGGAACTGTTCAGCGCAAAATCGATCGGGTTGATGAACGCCGCGTGCAGTTCGTTGCTCATCAGCCGTTCGATGTGTGCAGGAGCGGTATCAAAGAAAAGTTCCCCCGACATGTCGGGGGAACTTTTGAGTGTATGATACAACGGTTGATGATAAATATCTCGCAATGCGCCTATGCGTAAAGGAGATACGGTCACTAGTTGCCGCCTGTTTTTTGACGGATCTGTTTTGCCGCAAGTCCGCGCAAGTAATACAATTTTGCACGACGAACATTGCCGCCTTTCACTTTTTCGAGCTTTGCGATACGCGGCGAGTTGAGCGGAAAGATTCTTTCCACACCGACGCCGTCCGAAACTTTGCGAACGGTGAATGTTGCTCCCATGCCGTCGCCGCGGCGGCCGATCACGACACCTTGAAACTGCTGAATGCGTTCTTTGTCCCCTTCCACAACACGGAGGTGAACGTTCACTGTATCGCCGACCTTAAAATCCGGCACGTCGGTTTTCACGAACGCCGCTTCGACTAATTTAATTTTATCCATACCTACCTCGTTAATAATGTCCCACTGTTACGGGACGATGATTGAATTGATGTTTTTTAATTTTTCAAGTTCTATAAATCCCGACCTGTTGTACGACAGGTCGGGATTTTTTTGGTTTTATTTCAGCAAATCTTTTCTTCGCTCTTCAGTTTTCTTTTTCCGCTGAAGTTCTTTCCATTTTGCAACTTCTTTATGATCGCCGCTCAACAGCACATCCGGCACTTTCATCCCGCGAAATTCCGGCGGACGCGTATAGTACGGCGAATCGAGCAGCCCATCTTGAAACGAATCGGTCAATGCCGATTCCCCGTCACTGATCACACCTGGGATCAACCTCACGACCGCGTCGGCGATCACCATTGCCGCCAATTCGCCCCCCGTCAACACATAATCGCCAATGGAAATCTCTTTGGTGATGAGCGACCGGCGCACCCGCTCATCCACACCTTTGTAATGACCGCAGAGGATGATCAGATTCTTTTTCAGCGACAAATGATTCGCCATTTGCTGATCGAACCGTTCACCGTCCGCCGTCACGTAGATCACTTCGTCATATTCACGTTCGGTTTGTAACTGCTCCACACATTCAAAGATCGGTTCGGGTTTCAGGATCATTCCTGCGCCGCCGCCGTACGGAGGCTGATCAACGATCCTGTGTTTATCGTGTGTGAACGATCGAAGATCGTGAACGACGATTTCCGCCAACTGTTTCTGCTGCGCCCGTTTCAAAATACTTTCGTTGAGCGGACTTTTCAATAATTGCGGCACTGCAGAAATAATGTCAATCCGAATGCTCACGACTATTCTATCATTTCTCCGTCAAACAACCCTTCGGGCGGGCGGACGACAATTTTTTTTGTTGTGAGATCGACCGAACGGATGAACTCTTCAACTGCAGGCAGCAGCACGTCGCCCCGATCCGTTCGTACGACGTATATTTTGTGAGCCGGAAACTGCTGTATCTCCTTCACAATACCGTACCGTTTCCCGCTTTCGCTTACCACCGCACATCCGATGAGATCATCGTGAAAAAATTTTCCGGGGAGAAGTTTCTTCCTTTCCGATTCATCAACGAACAAATATTGTCCCACGATCATCTCCGCCTGCGTCCGGTCGTCAATTCCCTTCAACTTCACATATATCTCATCGCCGCGGTTTTTCACGCTTTCGATTTCGCACGGCACAACGTTCGCCTCATCGTTCCCGCGAAAGAGCGCGGAAATATTCTTATACTCATCAACCGTGCGTGAATACGAAAAAATTTTCACTTCGCCCCGCACACCGAATACTTTTCCGATGCGCGCGATGGCGAGAAGTCCTGCCGATTGTTTAGTCTTCAACTTCTAATATTGCTCGTTTGCCGTTTTTTGCAGCAACAGCGCTCAAAAGCACGCGAATTGCCTGCGCTGTACGGCCTTGTTTGCCGATGATTTTACCGACATCGGGCTGACTGACTTTGATCTTAAAGATAACTTTGCCGTCTTTCTCCTCTTCTGTAATACGGACAGAATCAGGATTGTCAACAAGTTGCTTCGCAATAAATTCAAGGAACTCTCGCATATCTGCCTCCTGTAACTGGTCTGAGAAGTCTGAATGTTATCTTGGGTACAGCAAAAATGTTGTGCTATCTAATCATCCCACCCTTGAACGAGAGAGAGACGATCACCGTATTCAACACGATGCAGCACATTACGCTTGTGCCGGAGTTTCCGGTGCCGATGCAGGTGCCGATGGAGCGGACGCTTTTTTCTTTGCCACTTTACGGCGGGCTTTGCGTTCTTTTTCTTTTTGCAATTTCAATGCCTGCAATGCCTGCCATTTCTCAAATTCCTGAGCAATGGTCGCTTCGTCTTTTCCTTTTTTCTTCAGATACCATTTCAGCATGATACCTTTCCGGCTGAGCAGATTGCGTACGGTATCGGTCGGTGTTGCGCCCACGCCGAGCCAGTACATGACGCGGGTTTCTTTCACATCCACCGTCATCGGATCGGTATTAGGATTGTAGGAACCGACTTTTTCTAAAAATCGACCATCGCGTTTAAAGCGGGAATCTGCCGCGACGATGCGGTAGACCGGCTGTTTCTTTTTTCCGCCGCGTTGAAGACGTAATTTTACTGCCACTGTGTTTCTCCTTTTACTGCTGTTTAGTTGATTAATTGATTTTATTTTTTACACTGGATAACAGAACGCATAAACAAAATTACATTTTTGCCAAAGACTTTTGCGCCTGTTTCAACTGCTCTGTTTTCTCTTTCCAAAAATGCAATTCTTCTTGAACATTTTTGCCGCTTAAGTTTTTTCGAACTTTTTCTGCGCCTTTTCTCTTCATTGCAACGGCATGAACATTTTTATTCTTTTTCATACTTAATGACCTCCGACGGCGTATTGGAAGTATCGGCGTACACTTTAATCGGCAACTTCATATTCTACTACAACCTGCTCTCATCCAAATCTCTGCGCCATCATCTGTTGAATATTTTTCCCCTTGGAAAAATTGCGCATCATTTTTTGCATTTCATTGAACTGATTCAGCAGCTTATTCACTTTCTGGATCGTTGTTCCGCTTCCGTTCGCTATTCTTTTTCTGCGTGATCCGTTGATGATGCCCGGATTGTTGCGTTCCTCTTTCGTCATCGAAAGGATGATCGCCTCAACATATTTCAATTCCTTGTCATCAACGTCGTTTAGATTTCCCAACTTGCTCGCGCCGGGGATCATCGACATCACCTGCGAGAGCGGTCCCATCTTTTTGATCTGCTGCAGCTGATCATAAAAATCTTCCAGCGTGAACTGCGCTTTGACGATCTTTTCCTGCAGTTTCTCCGCCTGTTTCTGGTCGAATGTCTGCTGCGCTTTTTCAACCAGCGATACGATATCGCCCATTCCGAGAATGCGCGATGCCATTCTATCGGGATAGAATTGCTCGAGCGCATCCATCTTTTCGCCGACACCGACAAACTTGATCGGCTTGCCGACAACACTTCTAATAGAGAGAGCCGCACCGCCGCGAGTATCACCGTCTAACTTCGTGAGAACAACGCCGTCATAATTCAAACGATCGTGAAATGCTTTTGCGGTGTTCACCGCATCCTGACCGATCATCGAATCGACAACGAAGAGAATCTCGTTCGGCTTCACGGCGGATTTAATATGCTCCACCTCCTGCATCATCTCTTCATCGATCGCTAAACGGCCGGCGGTATCAATGATGACCACGTCGCGTGCATTCTCTTTCGCGAACGGGATCGCCCGCTTTGCAATATCGAGTGCCTTCGCATTGCGGTCGCTGTACACGGGAACATCGATCTGCGCCCCGATCGCGATCAACTGATCGATCGCCGCGGGACGATACGTATCTGCTGCCACAAGCAGCGGGAGTTTGCCTTTACTCTTTAAAAGATTGGCAAGTTTTCCGCTCAATGTCGTTTTACCGGAACCTTGCAGACCCGCCACCATAATGATGGTTGGAACTTCGGTCGAAAATTTGATCTCCGCTTTTTCCGAACCCAGCAGCGTAACCAACTCGTCATAAATGATTTTGATGATGAGTTGACCCGGCGAAACACTCGCCACCACTTCCTGTCCGAAAGATTTTTTCTGGACGTTGTCAATGAACGATTTAACGACGTTGAAATTCACGTCGGCGTCGAGCAGCACCCGGCGCACTTCGCGCAGTACTTCGGCGGTATTCTCCTCCGAGATGCGTCCCTGCCCGCGAAGTTTTTTTAACGCACTATCTAATTTTTCAGTTAATGTTTCAAACATTTAAAAACTAATCTACTTTCATTTGTCATTCTGATCCGCCGCAGGCGGAGAAGAATCTCGAAATTCAGTTTTACTCACTGTAAGATTCCTCTCCGCCGCGGATCGGAATGACGACCAAGATAATTTTAACTTGCTTTCTTCAACGCTTCCGCACCGCCGACGATCTCGAGCAATTCTTTTGTGATCGCCGCCTGGCGTGCTTTGTTGTAATTCAACTGTAATATACGAATTAAATCACGTGCGTTCGTACTCGCATTTTCCATCGCCGTCATCCGGGCACCTTGTTCTGCCGCATTGGAATCGAGCAACACGCGCCACATCTGAAAATTCAAATGTTTCGGCACCAACGCGCCGACGATCTCGTCGCTTGTCGGCTCGTAAATATAATCCGTTGCCGCATGTTTTTTATCTTTTGCTTCTTCCTGAACCACTGGTAAAAACTGCGACACAGTCAGTTTTTGAGAAACGGCATTTTTGAACTCATTGGAAATGATCTCCACTTTATCGTAATCACCGTTGATAAAGCCGTTGACAAGTTGGGTTACGATCGTCTTCGCCACCGTAAAATTCAATTGGTTGAAAATTCCGACATGCTTCGAGATCACTTTGTAATCATGTTTGCTGAAAAAGTCATTGGCTTTTTTGCCGGCACAGATCAGTTTTACTTTTCCCGCTTTCTGCATCTCGGCATAATTGGTGTTGATGTGATTCACCGCCGCTTTGATGACATTGCTGTTGAACGCGCCGCACAATCCACGATCCGCCGTCACCACAACAATGGCGACGTTCTTCACTTCCCGCTGTTCAAATTGCGGGTACTTCGTCACATCCACCTGACCGGAAAGATGACTGAGCAATTCACTTATCTTCCGCGCGTACGGACGTGCGGCGATGATGGCATCCTGTGCGCGGCGAAGTTTTGCCGCCGCCACCATCTTCATCGCTTTGGTGATCTTCTGTGTATTTTTTACGCCGCTGATCCGCTGGCGAATATCTCGTAATGTTGCCATTTATTTTTTCTTCACATCACTTTTATGTTTAACATTCTTTTCCCACCACTCATTTGCTTCTTCATGAGTTTTAAATCGAAAAATGCCTTTGGGCATAATTAATTTGCCCTTTTCCGAGCACGCATATTCATCCTGGAATTTCCAAGCCGGAGAATAATCTTTTTGAGGCTCCTCTTTTTTCATTATTACACCTCTTTAAATGTATCCGTAAACTCAGTGATATGCCCTTCCCTGCTTATGACCTTTATTGCACACTACCGATAAACTTCTTTTCTATGTTCGATGACTGACACATCAACAATTCCCAATGTGTCATTTACTGTGTACAGAACCCGGTAATTACCCACCCTTAATCTGTATTCCTCTCTATCCCGCAACTTCTTTATTCCCGGAGGACGAGGATTTGCTTCAAGAGCAACCAAATGCTTTCCCACTTGTTCTTGCACAAATTTTGGAAGAAGTTTTAACTCTTTTTCAGCACTGCGAGCAAGAACAATCGAGTATTTCATTTTTTTGTTTGAAGCTCTTTGAGTATTACACGAAGCGGGCGACGCGGTTCGTGTTTACGCTGCTCGATCAATAGTATATCACGAAGGTCTTCCAGAAATTCTTTATCATTCAGGAATACGCCTTTTACAGCTTCACGTTCTTTCTTTTTTAAAGAACGATAGGCAGTTAAGAATATTTCCCCTTTTGCTGTTTCTGCATTCATAGTTTACCTCACTACTTTAAACGTGTTCAAAATTTCCGCCGCTATTGATTTAAGTTTTTGGACAATATCGTCGCTCAGGTCTTTCTTCTCAGCAATTGTCGTTAACACATCTTTGTGGCGGAGATCCATCAATTCCAAAAATTCTTTTTCAAACCGCTGGAGCGATTCGACCGGAAGCTCATCAAGAAATCCATTCGTTCCGAGAAAAATCATCACGACCTGTTTTTCCACCGGCATCGGCACGTACTGGTTTTGTTTCAGCAACTCCACAAGACGCGCACCGCGTCGCAACTGCTGTTGTGTCGCTTTGTCGAGATCGGAGCCGAATTTTGCAAATGCTTCAAGTTCGCGGTATTGCGCAAGTTCAAGACGCAAACGTCCCGCAACTTTTTTCATCGCTTTGATCTGAGCGTTACCGCCTACGCGTGATACGGAGATACCGACGTTGATCGCGGGACGAACACCGGCGTTGAACAAGTTCGGTTCAAGATATATCTGACCGTCCGTAATCGAGATAACGTTCGTCGGAATATATGCCGAAACGTCGCCGGCTTGTGTTTCGATGATCGGCAGCGCGGTCAAACTTCCGCCGCCTAACTCATCGCTCAATTTTGATGCACGCTCAAGCAACCGCGAGTGGAGATAGAACACATCGCCGGGATACGCTTCGCGTCCGGGAGGACGGCGGAGCAGCAACGACACTTGACGATACGCCGCCGCTTGCTTCGAAAGATCGTCGTACACCACCAACGCATCGCGTCCGTTGTCGCGGAAGTATTCGCCGAGCGTCGCACCGGAATACGCTGCAACAAACTGCATCGGCGCCGGATCGCTCGCATTTGCAGCTATCACTGTTGTGTACGGCATTGCACCTTCTTCTTCCAACTTGCTTACCACTTGCGCTACGGTCGAACCTTTTTGTCCGATCGCCACATAGATGCAATACACCGGTTTCACTCCCTGCTTCTTCGCTTCTTCGGTATGCGTGTATCGTTGATTGATGATCGTATCGAGTGCCACGGCAGTTTTTCCCGTTTGACGGTCGCCGATAATCAACTCACGCTGACCGCGGCCGATCGGTATCATACCGTCGACGGATTTAAGACCCGTCTGCAGCGGTTGCTTCACCGGCTGACGCTGAATAACACCGAGCGCTTTGCGTTCGATCGGATAAAATTTATCCGTCTTAATCGTACCGCGACCGTCGATCGGCTGACCGAGCGAATTGATCACGCGTCCAAGCATCGCTTCACCCACGGGCATGGATGCAACGCGGTTGGTGCGCTTTACAGTGTCGCCTTCTTTAATTTTTGTGTCATCGCCAAAAAGGATGCAGCCGACATTGTCTTCTTCAAGGTTGAGCACCATACCGAACACTTCATTCGGAAACTCCACCAATTCGCCGGCCATACATTTGGAAAGACCGTACACGCGCGCGATACCGTCACCAACCTGAAGCACGGCGCCGACATCGTACACGTCAACTTCTTTTTCATATCCTGCAAGCTGTTTGCGGAGTATCGCAGTTATTTCATCAGGTCGAACTTCTGCCATTTCTTTTTCCTTCAGTTTAGATTTTCGAGATTATACTAATTTCTTTTTCTATAATTCAGATTCTGAAATAATTCAACAAAGTTCTAAATAGTCGTCCCTTAAAAAGTAAGAAACCTTGTCAAGGTTTATTGATCAACAACGAAACAACGTCCAAATTTTACAGATCTAATTACATAACCTTGACAAGGTTGTGCTGATGAAGACTTTTTAAGGAT
>Ga0209516_1000069_pt1 | contig 33819 bp, 31 predicted proteins | sample Napbiome12C3dose_FD_187716 | JGI IMG/M metagenome (GOLD analysis project Ga0209516, IMG submission 187716) | Groundwater microbial communities from S. Glens Falls, New York, USA - Naphthalene biodegradation metagenome 12C3dose (SPAdes) (version 2) ... | reverse complement strand
ATCATTCATATCCTTTTCTTATTAATGGTAAAAGCTATCGTATGAAGAATATCTCCAAATCTAATTAACATCAGGAGTGTGCAATTTTCCGCGGAATCTTGTGCAATTTTCAGCCGGAATCAACACAAAAGCATGTCGAAGGGAATGTACGGTAACATTCTTTTGTATTTTAGCACTCTTTACGGCTCGCTCAAATACTGCTTGAACGCTTCGTTCGGATAAATGTTTTCTTCCTTCTGCGCCGTCAAATAAATATTCTGTAGGCTTGTATTTCTTGTAATATTCCCGAAGCATTTCTAAGATCGTATCGGAAAGAATGGTATAACGATCTTTCTTACCCTTTGCAGAACGAAGGTAGATAAGTTTTCGTTCACTATCAATATCACTTACTTTTAATGAAACACTCTCACCAATTCGCAAACCCGCAGAATATATGAGCATTAATATTGTGCGATGCTTAAGGTTGTCTATTTGTTTAAAAATCGATAAGACTTCATCCTGATCTAAAATACGCGGGAGCTTTTTCTCTTTTTTTGGGCGTGGTAAAGAACCAATCACAAAGGGTTTTTTATACAACTCCACATACAAAAAACGGAGTGAATTGAACACTTGATTGACAGTAGCAGAAGCAAGTTTCTTATCATCAATCAAATACAGAAGATATGATCGAACTTCTTCATTAGAAATGTCTCTTGGATGTTTTGGCGCAACGTGTTGAATAAAAGAACGCAGGCAACTCCGGTACGCCTTCAGCGTCTTGTGGCTGTAATTACGAAGGCGCAATTCCTTTGCAAGAACATTAAATAGTGTTGGTATAGGTGCGGTTTGGGTTTGCATAACTGCAACCAAAATTTTATCTCGTGCTAATGTAGTCTGAGTTTATAAGAAGGTCAAGTCCTTTTTTATGTGTTAATAGAACTTTAAGAGGTAGAAAGGGTTGTTCCAATGCGATGCGAAGCATGCATACGCATAGTTTTTGGAACAACCCTTTGGATTAACCTTGTCTCTACGAGCCGTAGGCAAATAACAAATAGGAACTTGTAAAAACTAATTTTGCACCGTAGAGCACGCAAAGGTCGCAGAGTATCCGAAGGATGCATACGCATTGATTGTACAATATGAAAATTGTTTTTCTTTGCGTCTTTGCGAGAAATATTTTTCTGAGTTTTTAGAGATACCCTTATGTCAACTCGATCTTCACCGGTTTCACATGCCAGATCTTTTCGGCATAATCACGGATGGACCTGTCGGATGAAAAACTTCCGATGCGGGCAACATTCAGAATGGACATCGTGGTCCACCGTTCCTGATCACGATAAGCGGCATCAACACGATCCTGACATTCGATATATGACTGGTAATCTGCACAAAGCATATATTCATCGCGATACAAAAGCGAATCAACGAGAGGCTTAAAAAGATTTGGTTCGTCCTTCGAGAAAAAACCGCTTGCCAGAAGATCGACCACTTGACGCAATTCTCTGTTCGATTCGATGAAATCCAAAGGATTGTATCCCTTTTCTTTGAGTGCGTGAACTTCATCCGCCGCAAGTCCGAAGAGAAAGAAATTCTCTTTATTCACCGCATCGCGGATCTCGATGTTCGCACCGTCAAGCGTTCCGATGGTGAGCGCCCCGTTCATTGAGAATTTCATATTTCCAGTACCGGAGGCTTCCTTGCCCGCCGTGGAGATCTGTTCCGAAAGATCCGCCGCAGGATAGATCGCATGGGCATTCTTCACATTGAAATCCGGCAGGAACACAACTTTCAGGCGACCGGCGATATCGTTGTCGGTATTAACAACTTCCGCAACCGAGTTGATCAGCTTAATGAACAGTTTTGCCATGAAATAACCCGGTGCGGCTTTTCCGGCAAAGATCACCGTCCGCGGAACAACATCCAAATCCGGATTCTGCTTGATCCTGTTATAGAGAGTAATGACGTGAAGTACATTCAGATGTTGACGCTTATACTCATGCAACCGCTTGACCTGAATGTCGAACAACGAATTCGGATCCACCGACACCCCGGTTCGTTCTTGAATGATCGAAGCAAGCATCGCTTTGTTTTCATATTTGATCCGCCGCCATTCGTTCCTAAATAATGTGTCATCCACATGGTGTTCGAGTTTGCGTATATGATTCTCCATGTCATGACTCCACGCTTCACCGATCCTGCTTGTGATCAGTGCTGAAAGTTTCGGATTGCTGAACAAGAGCCACCGCCGCGGTGTGACTCCATTCGTGATGTTGAGAAATTTTTCGGGAAATAAATCATAGAAGTCACGGAGAACATCACGCTTCAGCAGTTCGGTGTGCAGTTCGGCAACCCCGTTAATGGCATGGCTTCCCACACACGCAAGGTGTGCCATCCGAACAAATTTTTCTCCCGCTTCATCGATCAGAGACAGACGCGCAATACGAGCGTCATCGGACGGGTATTTCGTCCTGACCTCATCTAGGAACCGCCGATTGATCTCGAAAATGATCTCGAGATGCCGGGGAAGCAGATGCGCGAACAACGGCAGGGACCATTTTTCCAACGCTTCGGGCAACAGGGTATGGTTTGTGTACGCAAAAGTATTTTTGGCGATATTCCATGCCGTATCCCAATCCAACAAATGAACATCGAGCAGCAATCTCATCATCTCCGCTACGGCAATGGAGGGATGCGTATCATTGAGCTGGATTGCATAACTGTTGTGAAAATCTTTCAGTTCATTTCCTCTGCGAAGATGAACCCTGATCATATCCTGCAGCGAGCAGGAGACGAAGAAGTATTGTTGTTCCAGGCGAAGCCGCTTCCCTTGGACCGCTTCATCGTTCGGATAGAGCACTTTTGTAATGTTCTCCGATGATACTTTGTCTTCCACCGCTCCATAATAGTCGCCGGTATTGAATGCGCTGAAATCGAACGATTCGGTCGCCTCCGCCTTCCAAAGCCGGAGAAGATTTACCATGTTCACTTTGTACCCGGGAACGGCAAGATCGCACGCAACGCCTTTCACTGCATATTCCGGCACCCAGTGCACACGCAGGCGGTTTTCGCTGTCGCGCTGATGTTCTGTATGTCCTCCAAAATTGACGGTGAAATTTATTTCAGGACGCGAAATCTCCCATGGGTTTCCCAGCCGAAGCCATTTGTCGGTTGTTTCGACTTGCCATCCGTCGCGAATTTCCTGATCGAAAATTCCAAACTCGTACCGAATCCCGTATCCCACTCCCAATATCTCAAGCGATGCAAGTGATTCCAGAAAACATGCAGCAAGCCGTCCGAGACCTCCATTCCCAAGTCCCGGTTCTTCTTCCTGGGCAAGGAGTTCATCGAGATTTTGCCCGAGTTGCGCGACGGCTTCTTTTACATCATCGTAGATTCCCAAGCTGATCAGGTTGCAGCCGAGCTGCGGACCGATCAGAAATTCCGCAGACAAATAACTGACCGATTTGTCTTTGTTTCCCATGTATGTTTCGATTGTTTGCATCCATTTGTGGAGGATTCTATCCCGAACAGTGTACGCCACCGCCATATACCAATCATTGAGGGTCGCCGTTTTTGGTATTCGTCCTTGAATAAAATGCAGATTATCCATGATGGCGTGTACAATTGCTTGAGGTGTGAGAGCAGTTCGGATTTCTTCTTGACCAGTTGTTTTCATGTTATTGCTCCGATACAATCGTTAAGTTGGGAAGAGTGCAACCCGCCGCGGCGGGCGGTAAATGTCCGGCGTGTCCGGGGGTGCTGACGGGCAGAACGATCGTGAAGCGTGATCTGCTGGGCAATTACCTCACAGAATCTGTTCAACGGTAAGTAGTTGACCCTTAAAAAGTAAGAAACCTTGTCAAGGTTTATTGATCAACAACGAAACAACGTCCAAAATTTTACAAATCTAATTACATAACCTTGACAAGGTTGTGCTGATGAAGACTTTTTAAGGATCAACTAAGTAATAGAAATTGTTCTGTGAATCTCCGCCGCCGGCGGACAGGTGTGGCTTAATTTTTTTTGGGTGAGTAGTTACCAAAATTCTATTCTACACCCATCTTACTAATTCGCCCCCGCCCATTCGGCATACATTCCCATCCGCCCGGTCACTGTAGCAATATAATGACGTGTTTCTTCGAAAGGAAGGTTCTTTTTCAGATGGTCAAACACTTCATCCGATGTCATTCCGTTGATCTTCGGCAATGCCTGGAAGACGTTTCTCTTTCCGGTGAATGCCTTCGCCACGTTTCCCGGTCCGGTATTGTAGGCAGAGATCGCACAATAGATCCTGCTTTTCGGGTCGCTCACACCGCGAAAATCGACCGTCAGTAGTTTGGTAAGATATCCGGCACCCAATTCAATGTTATGGTTCGGTGCGTAGAGGTATTCTCCAGTAACGAGAGAATCTTTTTTAAAGACAAAAAAATATGCATCACGAGCGCCGGATTTCGGAACAAGCTGCATCAATCCGTACGCGGGAACGTGCGACCTCGCTTTGGGATTGAAAAAACTTTCCGTGTGCACGATGGCGAAGACGAGGGTTACATCAATTCCGAACCGCGATGCTTCTTTTTGCACCTGCACTTTAAAATCTGCTGCCCGTTTTTTTACATGGTTCGGCACCAAAGGCATTTGAACGCTTAACACCACCCGTTTGATGCCGTCTTTTCCCTGAACAACTTCCTGCATAACAACGGCAGGCTGCACCGTCTGTTCGGCAAATTGTTTTGCTGTTTGTTCCGTCACCGGTTTTCCGTCTTTGGTCTGCACCTGATCGGCGATCAGCGGTTTCGGCTCGGGCGGAATATTGCTTCTCTTTTCCAACGGATCGTCTCCGCCTTTGGTCGTCACGATCTTTGCGACCTGCTCTTTTAATTTCTGCTGAATCAATGATGTATTTTTTGCTTCCGCTTCTGTGACAAGCACTTCCACCGTTGCCGTTCCCTTCTCAAAATCAATCTTACTGCGGGAAGAAAATGTTGCATCATATGCAACATATGACTTTTTCGTGCTGGTCTCTGTTTTTTTCGATCTCCACTTTTTTTCGATCTGACCGGTATACTCCTTAAAGAGTCGTTCCTGTTCCGCAACATACTCGTCGTATTGTTTTGTTATCTCGGCTTTATATTGAAGGAATGCCTGCTCCTCTTGTTGTAATCCCTTCTCCTCTTCTTTTTTGAATTTCTCAAGATCGTCCTGAGCAGCGACAATATGCGGAAGAATTACGAGAGTCAACGCAAGCGTAAAGACAAATGATATTTTCTTACATCTTCGCGGCTTCATTTACATACTCCGAATGATTAACGAACACCAGACGTATTCCGTTGAAAACGGTCGGTGAATTGTTTATTTGTGTTGGAACGATATCCTTCCGAACGGACAAATTGATTTGCTTTGCGAAGTCGTTCGTTGAACTCGTTTTTTTTCATATAATTGTTGTCAAAAATATCGGGCTGTGCCGTCGGCGCTTCCTGCAGCCTCTCCAAAACGCTTACAAATGAGGTCGGATCGTACCCGGCGCGTTTCAGATACAGCATCGCCAATTTGTCGGCATCCAATTCATATTCCAACAACCGCGGAGCGATAAGATTATTGTACGCACTCTCCGCAAAATCCTCCAGATCTTTCTCTTCATCGCTCATCGGTTCGGTTTCTTCCTCCAATTCGGCGAATGCCTGCTCGGATTTGATCTTTGCCTCGCTCAATCTCAATTCTTTTAATCCATGCCGTTGGATCACGTGTACCATCTCATGCGCGATCACTGCGGCAAGTTCCGCTTCGTTAGTGCAGAGTTTGAACATTCCTTTAGTTATGAAGATATAGCCGCCGGGAATCGCGAACGCACTTGCGCGATTGTCATTCAGAATGTAAAAACGGAATCCGAGGTCGTATGCCTTTGTGTATTTTGAAAGATAATTCCCGATCATGTTAATGTACCGTGTTGCCGTCGGATCCTCCACCAACCCTTTTTGCCGGACGATCTTTTGCGCAATCCCGAGACCGATCCCCTCTTCGTGAAAACGGAGATCGAACGGTTTTTCGATGCTCATATACCCGCGGAATGGCTCGATGGTAAAACTGTGTTCAAATTTATCCATGTCCTCCGGTTTCACTTCCGGCTCGGAGTATTTACTGATATCCTCCGTTGTTTCGCCGCTTCCTTCAACGTATTTTTTGCCGAAACCTTTCACCGCCGCCGCAAGTTCCGCACGCGATGCACGAGGGGATGCTTTTCCTTTGATCATGCTTTCATCGCGGGCGCCCGTTCCGCCGCGCCCGGCAAAACTGTTCTCGGAAAGCCATCCCAGATCGTTCTGTTCGGTCTTCACCTTCAGCCATGCTCCTTTTTGATCGAGTTTGTCCACTGCGGTGGAAACCGGAAGCATCCCTAGTATCTGAAAATACGATGCGGGACCTTCGCGTAAATAATTCGTCGGCTGCGTGGTGCGGATTTTCTGCGCACTGCTTTCGAACACCAGCAACAATGGAATGAAGTAGAAAAATAATTTCATAGAAACTCTCCTTTAAATTTTTTATTTAGTTGTCCCTAAAAGTCGGAGACATAACAACCTTGCGATCCGAAGGATGCATACGCAAGGTTAGCTTCATAACTTGCTGTTACGGTAATATTTTCTACACGTCGGTCAACAAACCTTCGCAAGGTTTCCTACTCTTTACGGTTCAATTATTTAGTCGCCCCTTAAAAAGTCTCAATCGGCACAACCTTGTCAAGGTTATGTAATTAGATTCGTAAAATTTTGACGTTATTTCGTTGCTCATCAAGAAACCTTGACAAGGTTTCTTACTTTTTAAGGGACGACTATTTAGTCTTAAACACATACACGCCATCCCATTCTTTTCCCGGCGGATTCTCTGTAAACTCCTGACACCGTTCAATGTACACTTTTGATGCGTAATCTTCCTGATTCATTTTCAGAACGGTAGAAAATATTTTTATCGCATCATCCCAATGCTGTTCGCGGTAAAGCTGCAATCCCGACTCAAAGGTCTGAACACATTGCAGTTTTTGGTCGGAGAGTTCCGAACGTTTGCAGATCACTTCGTAGATCTTGATCGGGCGTATTTTCCCCTTCACGCGGATGAGATCCAACTCACGCAGAAAAAATTCATCCAGCACGCTGTCATTCGCCGTTGTCTCGCTGATCATGATGGACGATCCGTAAAATTTATTCACTCCTTCCAGTCGCGAGGCAAGATTGACCGTATCGCCGATAACAGTATATTCTTTTTTCGATCTGCCCCCGATGTACCCGACGACCATGTTTCCGGAGTTGATGCCGATACGGGTTGAAAAGACCGGCTCCCTTTTTTCCCGTGCCTCTTTTGTCATATCGCGCACGACCAGCGAAAATTCGTACGCCGCCCGCACCGCCAGCAAACGATGGTTCGGATTTTTCAGGGGAATGCCGAACTGCACCATCACCGCATCGCCGATGAACTTGTCGATCGTTCCTTCGTGTTTGAAGAAGATATCGTTGGCTATGGAAAAATATTCGTTCAAAAACGCGACAAGCTCTTTCGGTTTTTTTGTTTCGGAAATGGTGGTAAATCCTTCGATATCGGAAAACATGACCGTTGCTTCCACCTCTTCACCGCCGAGTTCCACGCGTTCGGGATCGGCGCTGAGCTGTTTCACGATATGCGGATTGACAAACTGGCCGAATATCTTTTGGATCTGCCGCTTGCTTCGTCCTTCCGTCGCGAAACTCCATCCGATGGAGATAATGTACGCCATCACCATTGTGTTCATCGGAAAGACAACTTTCAGCCAGATCAACGTGCTGATAAACAGTTGATTGGAGACGACCAAAAAGATGAGGACAAGAACAACGACACTCAATGTGCTGGTGAGGATGTTCTCGCTGTAATTGGAAATTACCGACACGGCAAAAGCAGAAACAACACAGATGATCAACAGCCAGAGAAATCCAACTTCCGAAATAAAATGTTTCTGCAAAAAATTACTCAGGGCGGTGGCATGAATTTCTACGCCGGGGTACGGCTCAAGATACGTGAAGGGTGTCGGACGAAGATCGAGCAGACCCGGTGCATTCGAACCGATAAGAACGATCTTGTCTTTAAATACATCGGCGGGAATATCAGGTTCAGCCCCGAGTTTTTCTTTCATCGCCGAAACGATCACCGCGTGGATAGAGTAATATTTGAAAACACCGCTCGGTCCCCCTTTCCCGTACCAATACACTAAATATGGAGATGCGATATTCCTTTCGATCGAAGATTGTGATTGAAACAAGTCGTGGTACACGCTGAACGACAGCGAGTGCACCTGTTTGTCGTTCAAACGATAGATCAGAGGTACGTGGCGGCAGACACCATCTTCATCCGGAATAAAATTGACAACACCGATCCCTTTTGCCCCTTCCTGAAACGGAACAAGCGGAGCGTAGGTTTTATCAAAATCGTACCTCACAACTTCAGTGATGTTCGATTCATTTTCCGGAAATTTGACCAGCGTATCGCCGGGCTGATCTTCTTCATACCGATGGGTGAGTTGCGTTGAGAGATAGACATTCCCCGCGTTCCGAATCGCGTTGGCAAACAAGCTGTCATTCTCCGATCCGGAAGAACTTACGCGGTCTTCGTCCGGCTCGTTGAAATGAAAATCATACACGATCGCTTTTGCACCGCCTTTGGCAAGATAATCGGTTGTGGCGGCATAAAAATCGCGGGACCAGGGCCAACTGACCTTACTGGTGTTTTTAAAATATTGAAGGCTGTTTTGGTCGATGGTGAGGATGACAATGGAAGAATCCGGCACTCGGGAGTTTTGTGCAATACGAAACTGCACGTCGAGCACATTGAGTTCGACAAAAGTGCCGAGCGTTGTCGTGCTGATGACCCATGCAGTAATTAATCCAACAATTGCTGAAAGGACGACACGGACATTTTTGGTAAAGAAAAATTTCTTGATTGCTTCGCGGGTGGACATAGATTCCTGTCGGTGACAGCACGAAAGAAGGCATTTTTTCCGTGAAATTCAACGAGAATTTTTGAATCGTAATGGCGACTTGAACGTTATATTAAGGGTGGTTCCAAAAACTATCAAATCAATGTCATTCCGATCCGCCGCAGGCGGAGAGGAATCTCGCTTTTAATCCCGCCAAGGCGGGACAAGATTCTCCCGAAGGGATGGAGACTGTGTAAAAAGTAAAAATTTGTTCTTTGTCAAAAAAGCATACTGTGTTGAAGATCGAATATTTTTTAGTATGGGAACAATATGATCACCGTTACCCCTGTTGAAAGTGCAGAATCAGCTTTTGCGTGCCTACAATGTTCAAAACTCGTCTAATATTGTAAGCGGTGTTCATTAAAGCAATCTCACTATCAACATTCATGAGGCGGCGCAGTAGCAATCTTCCATAGCCCCAAATTTTTTTGATGGTGCCAAAGATGTGTTCAATGATTGCCTTGCGTTGTTTCGTAATCTTCGGTTGGTTTGCCAAGCGCTGTTTGAGTCGGTCCAGAACAGCTTCATGTTCCCAGCGATTGATGGAACGTCCTTGCGTGGAGGTAGTGCATACTGCACACATCGGACAAGCTTGACAAGACTTGGTGCGATAGAGATAAATCAAACGATCATCGCTCTTCTTGCGCCGCGAACCACACCGATGCATCGCGTGTCCTTGTGGACAGGTGTAGGTGTCGGAGTCACCATTATAGGTGAACTTCTCGTGATGGTAGTCAGGAGTCGGGACATTAGTTTTCTTGGAGACTTTTTGTTTTGGAACAGGAACGTAAGTTGTAATGCCGTTGTCTTCACAACTTTTCAGGTCAACGCTATCGTAATATCCGGCGTCAGCGCAAGCATTGAGTATCTCCACGCCAAGCGTCTCTTTAGCGGTAGAGGCAAGGTTTGCCAGATGATTATTGTCGGCGGCACGCCTGCCAAAACACGTTGTTTGTGCGGCGTGCAGGCATCTTGGGTGAGTTCGTAGTCAACAATCAGAGAATGTTTTGCATCGACTGCAGTTTGCATTGAATAAGCAGGTTCAATGCGGCGCTCATTTTTCATCAACCGACAATCGGGATCAGTGAGTGAGGCATGTTTTTTTCCGGTGTCTTCAAGTTTTGTTTGGGCTTCTTCCAGGTGCTCTTTCTGCTGTGTGAGAAAAACAATTTTCTTTTGCAACTCCTGTTTACTCACCTGCACCGCACCAGATTGCTCATCGGTGCTATCGTTCTGGTCCAATTGTGTCAGATACTCTGTGATGGATTCGGTAATATGAGTAATGCTGTTGTTTAATTGTTCTTTATCTTTCACGCGGTCGCGGGCATTCGAGGCGGTGAATTTGGTGCTATCGATAGCAATCAGTTCATTGCCAAAGAGTTCGAGTCTCTTGCAGACAAGCACAAACTGTTTAAATACTTCGCGGAGTGCTTTGGCATTCTCGGCACGAAAGTTACTGATGGTTTTATGATCTGGTGAAAGCCGTTTAAGTAACCAGAATACTTCCAGATTACGCTGGGTCTCTCGCTCCAGCAGTCGGCTACTTCGTATGCGATTGAGGTATCCATACAGATATAGTTTGAGCAAGTCTTTCGGGTGGTAAGGCGGGCGCCCCGTTTCTTTAATGGTTGAATGCTGGAAGCCGAGTGTTCTCATTTCGAGTTGGTCAACAAAGACATCCAGAAATCGAACGAGATTATCTTCGCTCAGATAATCCTCAATGGAGTCGGGAAAAAACGTGAGTTGGTTGCGGTCATCACCAGTAATGTGGTTCATAAGAAAACTTGAAAAAATAGTAAATGGATATTGTGTTTAATTAAAGAACGTTTAAAACTTAAAAAAGTTCCTGAGTTTTTACACAGTCTCCATCCCTTCGGGACAAGGTTCAGGTTTCAGGTAAAAAGCATCGCGTGAGTTCAGATGGGGTTTTTCTCGTAATTTTCTATTCCACAGACAATGTTACGCAACATCAAGTCCCCTCTTCCTCTCACACTTGTCCGCAAAGGCGGACAAGTTTCACCTTCGCAAGGTTTTTGTGAACTAAAGGGCGGCTTGCGAACGAGCCGCCTTTTTTATTTGTTGGAATTGTATGTAGAAGGCAGTTTTTCTATATTTTACAAAAGGAGATTGAATAATTGTATGAAAATACTTCGTGCAGTGGTCGGTGCCGTGTGGATTGCCATACTCATCAGTGGTTGTTCATCGACGAAAGAAAACATATCGGAATCGCTCCAGCCGGCGGTGAGTGCCGAACAAAAAGAGAAAGATCGTTCCATAGCGATGCAATTGTTTATTGACGGATCGCTGAAAGAAAGCAAAGGACAATTTGCGGAAGCAGTGCTGGATTATCAGGAAGCGCTCCGGTACGATCAGGATCCCGCAATCTATTATGCCCTGGCAAAGAATTATGCGGCATTAAAACGCCATACCCTTGCCGCTGAAAGCGCGCTGGAAGCCGTTAAACGCGATTCGACCAATATCGAATACCGTGAACTGCTGGCACGGATCTATATTCACGCCGGACAGTTTGAACAGGCAATAATTCAATACGGTGGTATTCTTCTGCTTGATTCCCTGCATACCAACAGCCTGTTCGCTCTTGCGCAGATCCTGGAGCGAAGTAAACCGCTTGAATCTCTTCGCTTGTACGAAAAACTTCTGCAGCGGCAGGGTCCCTCGTGGGAAGTATTGCTTCAGGTCGCGCAATTGAATACTATGCTGCAGCGGTACGATAAAGCCGCCGACGCGTTCGAACAAATGGTGCATCTCGATCCGGGCAATCTTGCATTACAACAAAATCTGGCGGATATATATATCCGCATGAAAAAATTCGATAAAGCGCTCAAGATCGTGAATGATGTACTCGAAAAAAATCCCGACAACATACTCCTCCGCAGTTCGCTCGTTGACCTCTATCTTCAGCAGAACGACTGGCAGAGCGCACGGAAGCAAATGGACATTATCCTTCAGTCGGATTCGCTCGATCCCGACATCCATTTCCGCATTGGTATCGCATTCTTTACGCAAACATTCAAAGATTCTTCATTGATCGATGATGCGATCGGTGTCTTCAAAAAATTCGAAGCGGAATATCCGTCCGATTGGCGTCCGCTGCTGTATCTCGGCATTCTGCACCGCTCCGCAAAAAAAGATTCCATTGCAGAAACATATTTGAACAGAGCGACACGGACGGCAAATTGGAACGGCGATGCATGGTGGCAGCTCGGCTGGCTGTATTACGAAAAAGAGAATTTCCGGGAAACAATCGACCTGATGAACAAAGCGAAGCAGTATGTCCCCGACGATTTCCGCATTTACATGCTTCTGGGTATTGCGTACAACCGCGCACAGATGAACGAAGATGCACGCATAGCGCTTGAACGGGCGGTAGAACTGAATCCCAACGACATCAACGCTCTTTCTTCCCTCGGATTGACATACGACGCTCTGAAAATGCACGCAGAATCGGATTCCGCCTACGAACGCGCATTGCGGATCGATCCACACTATCCGCTCGTGTTGAACAATTACGCCTACAGTCTTTCGGAGCGCGGTATACAACTCGACCGCGCGATGAAGATGTCCAAAGAATCGCTCGAAAAAGATTCAACCAATTCATCCTATCTCGATACGTACGGGTGGATCCTCTACAAGTTGGGACGGTATGAAGAAGCGCTCGTATATATATTGCGGTCTGTTGAACTTGGCGATGCAAGCGCTGTAGTGCTTGAACATCTCGGCGACGTGTACGCGAAACTGAACCGCACCGATGAGGCAAAAAAATATTGGTCGAAAGCGTTGGAAAAAGATCAGAAGAACGATACGCTGCGTGGAAAAATTGAACGGGGAAGATTGTGATGCGCTATTGGAGTTATTATCTCTCTCAGAGAGTGAAACGACCGAAGAATCTCAGTATTGCAGTACTCCTGTTCACGCTGTTCTATCTTTCCGGATGCTTGACCGGCAAAGAAACCGTTGACGTAGACCATTCGATCACCTCAACGGAAATTGTCGCGATGGTCAACGCGCTCCCCTCATCGCTGCAAACATTTTCCGCCGAAGGTATTATCAATATCGATTCTCCCCGATTGACTCAATCCGCTGGATTTCAACTTGCAGTGAAAAAACCCGATTCGATCCGCATCATCGTCGAAGGTCCGTTCGGGATCACGATGGGAAGGGCGCTGCTGACAAAAGAACATTACATTGCATATAACGCATTGCAAAACAGCGTGTACGAGGGAAATATCAAATCCGGCGCTCGCATGTTTCGCTGGTTGGACATTCCCCCATCGGTCATTGTTGATGCGCTCACCGGTATCCGCAGATTTGATAACGAGCAAATGACACCGGACAGTTTTTCCGTCTCCGGAGAGAATTACGTGTTACAATTCATCAACAGTGCCGGACGGAAAAAATTCACGATCAACAGCCGATCCATGCGTATTACACGCGTAGAAACCTTCGATACGGAAACTCATTCCCTGCTCTGGAGTGAGCAATACGACTATCGGCAAAACAATACCGGAATATGGGAACCGACCACGGTGACAGTGATTGTGCCTGAAAAAGAATTGTTTGTCGAAATAGTTTTTGACACTGTCATGTTTAATCCTGCGCTGAACGGATTGTCAATTTCTTATCCCAATGATGCTGAACGTATAACAGCAAAATGAGGATCGTGCAAAAATATTTTTTGATCATGCTGTGGGTTGCGGCGGTGATATTTGCCAATCCGCAAACAGACATCAAAAAAAAGGATCAGCAGTTACAACGGCTGCGGGCGGAGATCGAGCGGTACGAACAACAGCTTCATGAGAGCACAAAGAAAGAAAAGGCAACGCTCACCCGTCTCGATATCATCGAGAAAAAAGCAAATCTCGTCCGCACCCTGCTTTCCGAGCTTCGCAGTGAAGAAAAGAACATCCGGCTCTCGATCGATTCAACACAGCACAAAATTACCTTGATGGAAAAACAACTCGGATTCCTTCGGACAAATTATGCCAACTATGTAACTTCGGTCTATAAATACGGCAAAGTATACGACCTGGAAACGATCCTATCCGCAAATTCGATCAATCAATTGTATATCCGTATCGAATACCTGCGCCGCTTCTCCGATCAGCGGAAAAAAGATCTTGAGAAGATCACGAAGAAGAAAGATCAGATAGAATTCGAGCACAGCACACTGCAGGAAAAACTCTCCACCGAACAGCAGTTGATCTCCGCCAAACTCAAAGAAGAGAATGCCCTCAACCAGACAAAAGAAAGCCGGCGGCGCACGTTACAGGCGATCCGCAAAGATAAATCCCAGTTTCAGAAAGAACTTATCCGCAAAGTAGCCGCCGCGCGGCAGTTGGAAAATCTCATTGCCACGTTAATCGAACAGGAACGCGTACGCAAAGAAAAATCTGAGCGGGAAGAGCGCGAACGCAAAGAACGCATTGCCCGCGAGCGTGCCGCACAGCGTGAGAGCGAACGGCTGGCGAAGATCGAGCGCGACCGGGAATTGGAGGAACTGAAAAAGAAAAATGACGCCGCACGGATAAAAGAGAAAGAACGAGAGATCGCCGAAGCGCGCCATCGGGAAGCGGAGCGCGAACGCGAATATGTCGAAGAAGAAGCGCGTACGGATATTTCCACGGCGCCGCTGCACGAACGAAAAGGGAAGTTGATGTGGCCTGTCAGCAGCGGACAGGTTGTCGCGGAGTTCGGCAATCACGTCCATCCGGTGATGAAAACGATCACTACGAATACGGGGATCGACATTTCCACCAAAGACAATTCGCCCATCCGCACGATCGCCAACGGCGAGATCGCCCTTATCCATTGGCTTCCTTCATACGGAAATCTTGTGATCATCAACCACAATCACGGCTACCGCACGGTGTACGCGCATCTAGACGAGATCAATGTGGTAGTGGGACAAAAAGTGAAAGAAGGCGATGTGATTGCTCGCAGCGGCGATTCGGTGTCGGGAGATATGCTGCATTTCGAGATCTGGAAAGAGAAAGAAAAACAGAATCCTCGCGAGTGGTTGGCGAGAAGATAAATCATTTACTTTCAACCATCTCCCATTTTTTGGCACGTTCAACAAGTTCGCTTTCGTGTTCATACCAATCGTGTAACAATGCTGGATCAAAATCCGCGCCGTTGGGCCACGCTATTGTACGCGCTTCTTTATCAAGATATGCTTGATTGAATAACGACGCATCTCTCAGCGGACGAAACATTTCACCATGCAAAATGGAAAAAAAATTTATCGTCTGCTGTGTGTTGTCGTCAAATGAAATTCGAAGCGTATATGGCGCTTCAATTGAAAATGCGGTAACACTATAAATTTTGTGCATAGATTATCTCAATGGTAATCAGACCGAAAGAGAAAGTCAACTTCTCACCTTGCATTTTTTCACAAGTTTGTTGTAATTAAAGAACATTTCACCGCGGAGTGCGCAGAGTTCGCATGGTGATAATAAATAATTTCTCTGCGCTCTCCGCGTCCTCTGCGGTGTAATTATTAAGGAACAACTGTGGCAAAACAAATCACAAAACCTGAAGAACAATCAACACCCGAATCGATCAAACCGAACCGTACCGATGTCGAAGCCGTCCGTGAACTAAATGTGTCATTTCAGCAGATCAGAACCGAGATCGCCAAAGTGATCGTGGGACAGGATACAGTCATCGAACAACTGTTCATCTCCCTTCTTTCACGCGGACACTGTCTGCTCGTCGGCGTACCGGGTCTTGCAAAAACTCTGCTCATCAAAACGCTTGCGGATGTGCTTGATCTGAAATTCAATCGCATTCAATTCACCCCGGATCTGATGCCGAGCGACATCACCGGGACGGAAATCATCGAAGAGGATAAAAAGAGCGGCGGGAAGGTGTTCAAATTTGTTCACGGTCCTGTTTTCGCAAACATCGTTCTTGCAGATGAGATCAACCGCACGCCGCCAAAAACACAAGCCGCGCTTCTCGAATCAATGCAGGAACACAAAGTTACCGCGGCTGGAAAAACATACACGCTTGATGAACCATTCTTTGTTCTTGCAACACAAAATCCGATCGAGCAGGAAGGAACATATCCACTTCCCGAAGCACAACTTGATCGCTTTATGTTCAACTTGTGGTTAGAATATCCGTCGTTCAAAGAAGAACTACAGATCGTCAAATTGACCACAAGTTTATACGCGGCAAAATTAAAACATCTTTTGGATGCCGATGATATCGTTGATTATCAGGATTTGGTACGAAGAGTGCCTGTTGCAGATTCCGTTGTGGAGTATGCGGTAAATCTTGTTGCAAAAACACGCCCCAAAGATTCACACTCGCCGCAATTCATCAAAGATTGGCTTACGTGGGGTGCGGGTCCGCGCGCGTCGCAATATTTAATTCTCGGCGCAAAAACCCGCGCGATCTTAAACGGAAAATATACTCCGGATATTGAAGATGTTCGCACGGTGGCGATTCCCGTTTTGCGACATCGCATTATTCCCAACTTCAACGCAGAATCGGATGGAATTACGGCGGTGCAGATTGTGGAGAAGTTGCTGCAATGAAATTAAAAGTAACCGACATTGACTGAGAAAAGAAAATAAACGTCCCGCCCTGCGGGACGTCAACCCGCCAGAAATTAGGTGGATATATCTACGATACCGTAGGTACGCAATAGATGTTCGTTAATTCAATAGTTAGGCGAGATCGCCCTTGATGATCCTCAGAATTTTTTACATGGCTTTTTGTCTATGTATTCGATAACTTTTGATATATGAAAAAGTTCAAAATTTACCTTGATACTTCGTAATTACTCAGCGTTCCAATGCGAAGCATCCTTCGGATAGAATTTCATTTATTGATCCTCTACGAGGATCAAGCAGAGATGCGGGGAAGAAAGCTATTACAGTAATAAAACATCTACGATGTTTTTCATTTACCTCGTAGAGGATTCACAACAGTTCTGTGATGCACATTGTAACAAGTTAATGATGCTGAATAGCGCGTTCAGTACGCCTTCGGCGAATTTTTCTCAAAAAGAGTAACTCACAATGTGAGTTACTTAGGAGTTACGATACTTCAGTAATCAACTTTCTGTTCGCGGATGATGCGCCAGAGAAAAAACTTGTAACAATAGAGTTTTTTGACAAGTTCGTAAAAACTGGAATTCATGATTTTTTCGTATCAGATGTTGTCTTTGCTGAAATTAGTGCTACACAGGATACGGAAAAGCGCAGTAAACTCCTTGAGGTAATAATACAGTACGCTTTTGAACAAGTTCCAATTCAGTCTTCCGAAGAAATTGACCTGCTGGTGAAAACATATATCTCCAACGGAATATTTTCCGTGAACAAAGAAGCTGACGCATTACATGCTGCGATTGCTACCGTAAATCAAATGGATATATTCTTGAGTTGGAATTACAGGCATTTGGCGAACGTTTTTCGTGAAAGAAGAGTTTTGGCGGAAAATATGTTGTTAAATTTTACACATACTTTTAGAATAATTACTCCGTTCGAATTAATTGGAGGTGAAGATGAATAAAGATATTTCAAAAGCGCAGATAGAAGTCTGGGCGTGGAAACAGGCATTGCATGATGAGATCAAGGATCTACCTCTTGAAGCGGGGATACATCATATCTTAGCTAAGGGTGCACGTCTTCGCCAAGAACTTGAGAAAAGTGGAAAGCTCAAGGCGCATCATCCGCTTAAACAGGTTAAATCCTAAGAGCGACCTCGCCTAACACGGCGCTACATGTTCGCACGGTGGCGATTCCCGTTTTGCGACATCGCATTATTCCCAACATCAACGCAGAATCGGATGGAATTACGGCGGTGCAGATCGTGGAGAAGTTGCTGCAATGAAATTGAAAGTAACCGACATTAACTGAGAAAAGAAAACACACTTGTCCTTTGGTATAGCCAATGCTAAAAAGACAGACGACACAGCAATCGAATGACTGAAAATGGACTTAACATACCGACCACATTGACCAAGCAGACAGACCTACAAGTTGACCGTGTATTGGTTTGCCATTACTTATACCTGACTTTGACAACGGAAAACAAAAAAGAAGAAGCCGACTCTTCGCATTTATTAAAATTTCTTTTTGCCAACGCATTATTTGAAATCCGTATCTTAGAAAACTATTTTGCAACTGAATGACTGAGCCAATTATTCATATAATCGACAATGACAGTGAAGCGGACACATGCCGCAAAGATGTGTTGCCTAAAATCTATGCAAGCGACTGGACAGACGAGCAGATTTTAGAGCAGCGGACTTTCACAGACGGAAAAATTGTTGTGTTTGGAAGAAAAGCAAAAAGAAAAAAAGCAAAACGCTTTGACTATTTGCTACGCTACTCTCAAAATTTTCCAATCGCAATCATTGAAGCAAAAGTAAAATATAAGGAAGCGGCTGACGGAATGCAGCAAGCAAAAGAGTATGCGCAAATGCTCGGACTAAAATTCGCTTACTCAACCAACGGCACAGATATTTTAGAATTTGATTTTATCACTGGGCTTGAAACAAAAGTTTCTAAATATCCTTCACCGACAGAACTTTGGGACAGGCTGAATAAAGTTGAACCAATCAAACCCGAAATTCAGGAAACATTTTTAAAACCATTTCTCCCTCAATATGGTGACAGCTATCCAAGATATTATAAAATAATTGCGATAAACAGAGCAGTCAAAGCAATTTTAGAAGGAAAGAAAAGAGCATTGCTCACACTTGCGACAGGCACAGGAAAAACATCTGTTGCATTTCAAATCATTTACAAACTTTGGAACAATCGCTGGAACACAAAAGAAGAGCACCGCAGACCAAAAGTTTTATTTCTTGCCGACAGAAGCGTTTTAGTTACTGACCCCCATGCTAAAGATTTTGCAGTTTTCGGAGATGCAAGATGTTTAGTTCCCGATGAAGGTTTGCCGAGCAGCAGGGAAATTTATTTTTCAACTTATCAATCATTAGCAGAAGATGAAAACCGAATTGGTGCTTTCAGAAAATTGCCGAGAGATTTTTTTGACTTGATTGTAATTGATGAGTGCCATCGTGGAAGTTCATCTGATGATAGCAACTGGAGAATAATTTTAGAATACTTCAATCAATCCGTTCAGCTTGGTATGACAGCAACTCCATTGCGAGATGATAACAAAGACACTTACGCTTATTTCGGAAACCCGCTCTACACTTACAGTTTGAAGCAAGGAATTGAAGATGGGTTTCTTGCTCCTTATATTGTTCATCGTGTAGTTCCTGAACCTGATGCAACTGGTTTCAGACCGCAAGAAGGACAATTAGATGCTAAAGGAGAATTAATTCCTGACGAAATTTATACAACTCCTGATTTTGAAAACACTCTTTCCCATTTGCCACGAACAAAAGCAGTAGTAAAACATCTTTACGACTTCATGTGTAAGAACGGGAGGTTTGATAAAACCATTGTGTTTTGTGTTAATCAGGAACATGCAGACCAATTTCGCAGAGAGTTAGGCAACTTAAATTCTGATTTGGTAACTCAATATCCTGACTATGTTGTTCGGATTGTTGCGGACGAAAAAGAAATTGGGAAAGGACATCTCGGTAAATTTATGGACATTGATGAACCTATTCCAGTTGTCGTAACAACTTCAAAGCTTTTGAGCACAGGCGTAGATGTGCAAACATGCAAAAATATTGTGCTTTTCCGAATGGTAAATTCAATGACAGAGTTCAAACAGATTATCGGCAGAGGAACTAGGGTAAGAGAAGATAAGGAGAAATTATTTTTCACAATACTGGACTACACAGGAAGTGCAACAAGAAATTTTGCCGACTCTGATTTTGACGGAGTCCCACCATTAATTACCGAAGAAAAAATTGACAACAAAGGAGAAACAATTCCAGGAACAGAAACTGTAATTACTGACCAACCGCCACCCGAAGAAGAAATAATTTCAAACCCGCCACCACCGACAGGAGAAGGAAAAAGAAAAAAATATTACATCACAGAAGGCGAAGTAACCATCGCTGCTGAAAGTGTGCATATATACGGAGCAGATGGAAAACTTAGAACGGTTCAGTTCACTCAATTTGCAAAAGAGCAAATCACAACTTTATTTCCTTCTGCAAACGAGTTGAGAAGCAAATGGAGCAAAGCGGAAGAACGGCAACGCATCATTGACGAATTAGAGAATAACGGAATTTCCATTGAGCAACTCATGGATATTACAAAACAAAAAGAAGCAGACCCTTTTGACCTGCTTTGTTTTGTTGCTTACAACCTGAAACCGAAAACAAGAAAGCAGAGAGCGGAACTGTTAAATAAAAATAAACCTGATTTCTTTTCTCATTACAGCGAAAAAGCACAACAAGTATTGCAAATGATTTTAGAAAAGTATGTTGACTTTGGTTTAAACCAAATCCGACCCGACATTATTTCCGCTCCGCCAATAAGAGATAAGGGAAATGAAATTGAAATTGTAAATGAGTTTGGTGGAATGGATAAATACAAACAAGCGATTCAACAACTACAAACCTTGCTTTACGCAAAAGCGGCTTAAAATTTTACAATGGCAAACACCTATTCACAAATTCATTTGCAATTTGTATTTGCACCTAAATTTCGTGCATCGTTAATTAATTCTGATTGGGAAAATAATTTATACAAATACATCACCGGAATTACTCAGAATAATAAACACAAAATGCTTTGCATTAATGGCATGCCGGACCATGTTCACATGCTCATCGGTTTTCATACCACGCAATCCATTGCTGATTTAATGCAGGATGTTAAAGCTGATTCTTCTCAATGGATAAATGATAATAAATTTACCAAATCAAGATTTGAATGGCAGTCAGGATATGGGGTTTTCTCTTATTCAAAATCGCAGGTGCCGGATGTGATTAATTATATTCAAAATCAGAAAGAGCATCACAGGAAGAAAACATTTTTGGAAGAATATAAATTATTTCTTGAAAAATTTCAGGTTGAATATGATGAACGATACATTTTTAAATTGCCGGAATAATAAAACGGAAATAGATTATGTTTCGTGCCTACGGCACTATGTTAGGCGGGCGAATATTTTTCTACCGATATTATATGCCTACGGCATTTGCGATAATGAAATTAAAATCGCGTAGCGATAAAACATTGGTCGAAAAGGCAAAAGAGAATCAAATGAAATCCCGTAGGGATGAAATATTGGTAGTAAATAGGCAGAACAAATAAATTGAATCCCTTTAGGGATGAAACAAAATACAATGGCAAAAAAGAAAAAAGAAAAAATCGTAAAACAAGAAACACCTGCACAACGACTTTCAGGAATTATCAAATCGTGCAGGAACACCATGCGTAAAGACAAAGGCATGAATGGTGACGGAGACCGCTTGCCAATGCTTACATGGATTATGTTTCTGAAATTTTTAGACGACAACGAAAATCTGCAAGAGACACAGGCAGCATTGAAAAATAAAAAATACAAACCTGCCATTGCAAGCCCTTACCGTTGGAGAGATTGGGCTAAAGACGAAAGATTGACTGGTGATGATTTGCTGTCTTTCATCAACAACGAAAAGGTAAAACTTGCTGACGGAAAAGAACGGACAGGTTTGCTTTACTATTTACGAGGACTGCAAAGTGAAACAGGAACAGAACGCAAAGATGTAATTGCAACCGTCTTCAAAGGCGTTACCAACCGAATGATAAACGGATTTTTGTTTCGTGATGTAGTGAATAAGATTGATGAAATTCATTTTACCAACAATGAAGAAATAAATACACTCTCGCATTTATATGAAAGTATTTTGAAGGAGATGCGCGATGCAAGCGGAGACGCAGGAGAATTTTATACGCCACGACCAGTTGTAAAATTCATGGTGGAAATGCTTGACCCTAAAATTGGAGAAACAGTTCTTGACCCTGCAAGCGGAACAGGAGGATTTTTAGTTGCAGCGTTTGAACATTTAAAGAAGCAGGCAAAAACGGTAGAGCAGCAGGAAACTTTGCAAAACAAATCCATTATTGGAGGAGAAGCAAAACCACTTCCCTATTTGCTTTGCCAGATGAATTTATTGTTGCACGGCTTGAATTACCCGAACATTGACAGCGGAAACAGTTTGCGTTTTAAATTGGGTGAAATCAGCGACAGCCAGCGTGTAGATGTAATTCTTACTAATCCGCCATTCGGTGGAGAAGAAGAAAAAGGAATACTGAATAATTTCCCGAATGATAAAAAGACAGCCGAAACTGCTTTGCTTTTTCTGCAACTCATCATGCGGAAATTGAAACGCAAAAAGCCAAACAGTAAAGGAGGCAGAGCAGCAGTTGTTGTTCCTAACGGAACTTTGTTTGCAGATGGAATCGCTGCAAGAGTAAAAAAGCAAATGCTTGATGAATTTAATTTGCACACGATTGTGCGATTAGGTGAAGGTGTGTTTGCACCTTACACAGGCATACCGAGCAATCTTTTGTTTTTTGAAGCAGGTGAACCCACAAAAGAAATTTGGTATTACGAATTGCTTCCACCAGACGACAGAAAAAATTACAGTAAAACAAAACCAATTCAGAACGAAGAATTTACAGAAATAACAAAATGGTGGAGCAAGCGAAAAGAAAATGACAACGCATGGAAAGTAAAACTGAAAGATATTTTGCTTACTGATGATGAAGGCAAATTGCTCAATGTAAATCTTGATTTGAAAAATCCAAACCGCAAGAATGAATTTACATATCGCGAGCCATCAGAGTTGGTAAGTTCAATAATGAAAAAGGAAAAACAGATAATGCAATTGATGAAAGAAATTGAAAACGAAATTCAAGCTGCAATTATCCAATGAGGTATATGAAATGTTTCGTTCCTACGGAACTTAATGATGGTGCGTATTTTTGTTTTCTACCGATATTGTATGCCTACGGCATTTGTAATAAACCGGTAATCCTCTTGAAATCGCGTAGCGATAAAATATTGGTAGTAAAACAAAAAATAAAACGAATACATAAATCCCGTAGGGATGAATTAAAAGAAATTAAATCCCTTTAGGAATGAAAGAAATTGAAAACGAAATTCAAACTGTAGTGAGCAATGAAGCATAATTGGACAAATACAAGAATTGGCGACTTTGTTCAGCAATCAGAAAATATTGTTGAAGTGAAACCTGACAAAACTTATTCTCTTTTGGGTATGAGTTTAGAGGGTAGAGGATTATTTGTTCGTGAGCAAAAGCAAGGAATTGAAATAGGAAGCAAAACATTAAATAAAGTAATTCCTGGTGAATTTATATATAGTCGCTTGTTTGCATGGAAAGGAGCATTTGATTTTGTTAGAGATGATTTTGAAGGAACATTTGTTTCTGATGAATACCCAACTTTTATTGTTGATGGAGAAAAAGTAGATTTAAAATTTATACACTACTATTTTAATCAATCTAAAACTTGGAAACAAGTTGAGGAATATTGCATCGGAGTAACCAAAGCAAGCAGGAACAGATTTAAAGAGAAATTTTTTCTGAGTCTCTCAATCCCCATTCCACCTCTTCCCGAACAACAACGCATCGTTTCAAAGATTGAAAATGTAAAGCAACGCATTGAGCAAATAAAAAAGTTGAGAGCAGAACAGGAAAAGGAAATTAGGAATTTGAAATACAGTATGTATTGTGATGTTGAAAAAGAATTTCAAAATGTTCCTTTAAAAGAATTACTTTCTTTCTCTGAAAATTGGGAGAAGCCGACAGCAGGAACAACATACAGACAAATGGGAATTCGTGTTTGGGGAGAAGGTGGATATGAAAGAGAAACTATTGAGGGAAGCCAAACTCAATATCCTTTTTTTATGAAAGTTGAAACAGACGATTTGGTAATAAATAAAATTTGGGTTCGCAACGGAGCACTTGCAGTTGTGCCGCAAGAATTGAATGACTGTTTTGTTTCAACTGAATTTCCAACTTTCAAATACGACCATCAAGTTTTAAATCCGAAGTGGATTACTTTTTTAATCAAGCAGAAAAAATTTTGGGAATTGTGTGCAGAGAAATCTTTTGGAACAAGTGGAAAGAACAGAATCAAACCCGAAGAATTTTTAAGAGTTGAAATTCCACTTCCACCCATTGAAGAACAAAACAAAATAGTTGCATTGCTTGACAAACTTGATTCAGTAAAATCAAATCACACCGAAACTGAAAAAGAATTAACCCAACTCATGCCTGCCTTACTGGATAAGGCGTTTAAAGGGGAATTGTAAATCAATTCAAAAATTTGGAACTTCGTAAAAATATATGAGAGAGCAAGCCACATACAGCATTAACCCGGATGTTTTAGTTTTCATGCGGAAATCATCGGGCATGAGTGAAGAAGAAATTGCCAAAAAACTAAAAATTTCCAAATCAAAATACCTTGACATTGAAAAGGGCGATGAAGAAATTTCCGAATCGGAATTAATTCACCTTGCCGATATTTATAAAAGACCGCTCATTGCATTTTATGAAGCCGACATTTCAACCATGCCTGAAATGCCACACGATTACAGGTTAAATCGTGATAAGAAATTGTCGGCAGAAGTTTTTTTAGCTAAAAGAAAAGCCCTTTATCTCGCAGAAGAACTCAAAGAATTAACGGAAAGAATAACTACGATTCCTGACATCAATACAAATGTTTCAGCCCCCGAACTTGCAAACAAAGTAAGAGCATTACTTGAAATTGATTTTATAAAGGAACTGAGGGAAGAACCCATACTTAACTACTACAAATCAATAGTTGAAGAAAAGTTTTTCATTCCTGTTATTGAACATCCGCTTAAAACAAGCGGTGTTCGTGCCTTTTCGGTTTACAGTGAAATATGCGTCATGGTATTAAATGAAAGCGATTCAAATGAAGTAAAACTTTTTTCGCTTTTCCACGAGTTTTGCCATTTACTGAAAAGACAAGACGGAATTTGCACCGTGGACATTGAAAAAGACAAGGACAACCAACCCGAAGAAAGATATTGCGATGAGTTTGCAGCTTTTCTATTGATGCCTGAAAATAGATTAAGACATGAGTTACCACAACTTCCAATTACTACATTAAAACAACTTGGCGACATTTCAAAAAAGTTCGGAGTAAGCAAATTAGTTACGATAATCCGAATGAAAGAATTGAACATTATTAATCCTTATCAATATAAATCGCTGAAAACAAAATTAGAGGCAGTTCAAAGAACTGGCTTTGGCAGGAGAAATTGGGAGCAGACATACATTAAACGGACAAGCCGTTTGGTTTTAAATCATTTGGTGGATTCATTCAAAAGAGGAGATTTGACCTATACTTCTCTTTCAACAATAACTGGCATTAAAGACAAGTATTTGCAAAAACTTATTTAATGGCGATTAAACGAAATCTTTTTACCAATGAGCTTTACATAATAGACATGAGTTCGCTAAAAGAACTTCATGACCGTTATCCTAAGACACTTTTCCCGACTATTTGGCAAAACATTACTTCTCTTATTCAGGACGGACAACTTCATTCTCATATTGAAGTTCATCGGGAAATCAAAAACACAATTTACCCGAAGGACAAATTATTACAATGGAGTAATAAGAACAAAAAAATATTTTCAGGAATTGACGATTGCCAGATAAATCAAATTCTGCTGATAAAGGCAAAATACAATCCATCGCATTGGCAAAACAAAATGAACAGACCGGGACCTTGGGCAGACCCTTATTTAATTGCAATGGCAATTTGTGAACTGGCAATCATAGTTACTCAAGAGCATAAAACAAAAAATGAGCGTATTCCGCCAATAGCATCACAGTTTGGTATCCGTTCATTGAATTTACTGGAATTTTTTCATGAATTAAAAATAAAACTATAAAGCCAACACACATTTGCTGGCATCCCGATGAAAATCGGGACAAAAGAGCCAGCAAGTCGGCAGCCCCATCAGTTTTTATCACCACGTTACCGCCATTCATCCCACATTCAAACGCTTTCACTATCGCATCAGCACCAAGTCTCACTTATTTTTCAACCACACAATATCAATTTTTTTCTCAACGCTGTGAAACTCTTTGTCTCCGGTGAGAAGCGCGGAACCTTTGTGATGTGCGGTGAGTGCGGCGGCAAAACAATCTGCGAAGGACATTTTGTGTTGCGATTTGTATGTTGCCGCTTGCCGCGTCAGTTTCCAATCCGGTTCGTGAAAGTCAATGCCAAGTTGTTTCAATGTTGCAACTGCTTCATCGGCATCCTTATCGCTCATCCGGCGAGCAACGGTGTACCACACTTCGCCGACATTGATAATGCTCATTAACAGCGGAGAATTGTTATCGTTCGCTTCGGCAATAGTATGCTCAATAACTTCTCCAGCCGGTTCATCTTCCAGATACGCCATCACCGACCACGAATCCAAGATATACGCCGAAGGTTTCCGCGCCATTATAATTCTCGTTCTCGTTTTTTATCTTCCATCAACGCTTTCAACAGACCCTTGCCGCGAAATTTTCTGCGCATTTTGCGGACATATTCTCGAGTGATCGGTTTAAGAATGATGCTGTTTTCCTGTTCATCCGTTTCAATATGAATGCGCGTCCCTTCTTTGATTCCGAATTTTGAACGCACTTTTGAGGGAATGACAATCTGCCCTTTTGTTGTGGCAATTGTTTCCATAAACTTTTCTTCCTGTTGTTAATGAAAAAGTAAAAAAATTAATATTGTAAGTCAATTAGTGAATTTCTTACTTTTGACGAACAATCCCACTGTTTTCTATTCTCATTACTTCCACGCTTGCTTCCTGTCCATTCTTCGCGAACGCTTTCACCATTGCGTCGCCGATCCCCTTTTCATTCTTTACGGTAAATGCAAAGACGGTCGGTCCCGCACCGCTGATGTTGAACGATAATGCACCGGCATTAAGAGCGGCGCTCTTTACGTCATCGTAGCCAGGAATGAGTGTGGCGCGGTATTGTTCGTGAAGTTTTTCTGCCGTTACATATCGAAGCGCATCGAAATCTCCGCTCATCATTGCGGCAACAAGCGACGCGGCATTTTCAATGTTTGTTACGGCATCCTTGAGAGAAATTTGCTGCGGTAAAATTTTGCGGGCTTCTTTGGTTTGAATTTGAAAATGCGGAGAGCAAGTAATAACGGAAAGCGGCTTTTCGATCTTCACGCTTCGACAGTGCACCCTCCGCTGTTCGTCAAAACAGTTCACCGTCAATCCGCCGAATAGTGCGGCGGAAACATTGTCGGGATGTCCTTCAATCTCCACACCAATGTTCAGCATTTCATCGCGGGAAAGATTCCCGTTCAGCAATTCATTGGCAAGGAACATTCCTCCGGCAATGGCGGCGCCGCTTCCGCCGAGTCCGCCGTACGCAGGAATTTCATTCTTTATATGAAGATGAAACGCAGGAAGTTCTTTCCCGATCTTCTTTGCAGTACAGCGCATTGCATGATAGACAAGATTTTCGTCATCCGTTGCAATGTGTTCTTTGCCGTTTCCTTCAACGGTGATCAGCATTTTGTTGTCATTCTGAGCGGAACGCAGTGAAGCGAAGAATCTGCTTTGCTCATCTGTGAGATTCTTCGTTTCGCCTTCGGCTTCACTCAGAATGATAGTGAGAAAGAGATACCGATTCAACGCCAGACCGAGCGTGTCGAATCCGGGACCGAGATTGGAAGTGGATGCAGGAACTTTTATTTTTATCATTATCAAGATTATCTCATTATCAAGATCTCAAGATTAACGATAATCTTGATAATCTTGCAATATTGGAATTACAAAAATTTTTTTATTTCATCGATTGTCGGCTGAACATCTACCGGCGGATTGGCATGCGCTGAATTTGATTTGAAATGATAATCCACGATCACCTGCGGATCTTTCAAAATATTTCCCGTCAAAATTCCGACGATAGTATCTTTGGGCTTGATTTCACCGCTTGCCGTCAACTTTTTCACTCCCGCGACCGTCGCGCAGGATGCCGGTTCCGCACCGATTCCCGCCGCATCGACGATCGCTTTGGCTTCAAGAATTTCTTCGTCGGTAACAGATTCAACGATGCCGTTCGTCCATTTTAACGCACGCACGGCTTTGAAATAGTTCACCGGATCGCCGATCTTGATCGCCGTTGCGATCGTATCGGCTTTTTCCTTTTTTAATTCACTAAAATTATTTTTGTACGCTTTGTAAAACGGACTCGCTCCTTCCGCCTGGATCACCGCAAAGCGCGGCATCCGATCGATCAATCCGAGTTGATGCGCTTCAAACAATGCTTTACCAAATGCACTGGTGTTGCCGAGATTTCCTCCCGGAAAGACGAACCAATCGGGAACATGCCAATTCAATTGCAGCAATATTTCCCACATGATAGTCTTCTGACCTTCCAGCCGGAACGGATTGATGGAATTGAGCGGATAGGCGGAAAGTTTTTCCTGCGCTTCGCGAATAAGCCGCATACAATCGTCAAAATCTCCGTTCACCACGAGTGTCTTTGTTCCGTACGCCAGCGCTTGCGATATTTTCCCGACCGCAACATTTCCTTTTGGGATCAGAACGATGCCTGTCAATTCCGCTTCGGATGCATACGCGGCAAGGGATGCCGATGTATTGCCTGTTGACGCGCACGTTACTGCACGCTGTTGTAACACTTTTGCCATTGTAATGGCGACCGTCATTCCGCGGTCTTTAAAGGAGCCTGTCGGATTTTCTCCTTCGTGCTTCAAAAAGAATTTTTCATGTTTTAATCCGAGCCACGAAGCAATTTTTTTGCTGCGGTACAGCCGAGTATTTCCTTCTTGTTTAGAGACAATTTCAGATTCCGCAATTGTCGGCAACACCAATTCTTTGAAATGCCACACGCCGCCGCTCGGCTGACCGTTGATCAGCGCACGCTTTGTGAAAAAATATTCTTTCGAGATCTTGTACTTCTGTTTGATCGCTTCAAAGTCGTGGACGACGTCCAATAATTCGCCGTCTTCGGATGTGAAACGAACGTCGTTCAGCGGATATTCTTTTCCGGAACCAATACTTTTTAGTAGTGAAATCATAGTCTTGACTGGTGATGTTCTATTTGCCACTTTATGTGTGAGGCAATTATGATATCATCCATTAAATATATAGTTGACGACAAAGGTCGTAAACAAGAAGTTGTTATCCCAATATCAATGTGGGAACAACTGACTAAAAAAGATAACAAATCTTTCAAAATGACCAAAGAAAAACTTGCCTCATTCGAGGGAGTTCTTTTCCCTACAATTGATCCGGTTGAATACCAGCGGAAAATGAGAGATGAATGGGAATAGCGCTGTACTCGATACCAATATTGAAATAAAAAATTATGTATAAGATCGAAATCCTCAAAGCAGCAGATAAAAGTCTTCGCTCACTTCCGCTCGATTACCGCACAACAATCGCTCACGCAATTTACGAACTTACAACGAATCCGCGTCCGAATGGTTGTAAAAAAATAAACCACCCCGACACAAGCGTCGAGGAATTCTTTCGATTAAACTTTCCAAATCTTTAAGATTTGGAAAGTTTTTCCGTTAAATTAAAAGATTCTGAATTTTATCGCATCCGTGTTGGAATGTATCGTGTAATCTATTCGATCAAAGACGATATTCTACTTATTGTCGTTGTTCGTATTGCACACCTGTGTGCCGAAATCCCGCTCTGCGGGATGCAGGCACACCGAAAAGAAGCATACCGCTAATTCTCTCTACAAATGAAATGCATCGTGAACAGATTGCACCGCTTTTATTGCATCGTTCTGTTCAACAACGAACGAAATATTCAGTTCGGATGAACCCTGAGCGATGGCGATGATGTTCACGTCCGCTTTTGCGACAGCATCGAATGTTTTTCCGGCGATTCCTTTCGTGCCGATCATCCCCTCTCCCACAACGGCAACAATGGACACCGGCTCTTTCACGGTTACATCATCAATAATTTTTTTCGCAATATCAACACTGAATTCTTCCCGCAGCGATTTCACACCTTTGGAACAATCTTTCCGCGGAACAATGAAACACACATTGTGCTCGGATGATGCCTGCGAGATCATCATCACGTTCACCTGTGCGCGCGCAAGCGCAGAAAAGATCCTTGCCGAAACGCCGGGCACACCGATCATACCGTTTCCTTCAATGGAGATAATCGCCAGATTATCAATCGAGGTTACGGTCTTTACAGAGTGACCGTTCGTCTTTGATGTTGCCGATATCAGCGTTCCGGGATATGCCGGATTGAACGTGTTCTTGATGCGGATGGGGATTTTCTTTTCGATTGCCGGCACCATTGTTTTCGGATGGATCACTTTCGCGCCAAAGTAACTCATCTCCGCCGCTTCACGATACGATATTTCCTGCAACACACGCGCCGATGGTACGATCCGCGGATCCGCCGTGAGCACACCGTCAACGTCCGTCCAGATCCAGATTTCTTTGCTGTTCACCGCGGCGCCGATGATTGAACCGGTGTAATCCGAACCGCCGCGACCGATTGTTGTGGTAATGCCGTCTTCCGTGCTTGCAATGAATCCGGTAACGACGGGAGCGATCCCCTGCTGCACCAGCGGCGTGAGCGTTGAAGCGATGCGTTGATTAGATTCCGTAAAATCTACCGCCGCTTCTCCGAAGTTATTATCCGTTTGAATGATCGTCCGCGCATCGATGAACTGTGCTTGAATGCCGCTCTCTTCCAGAATCGCGGCGATCTGCCTGCACGAAAGTATTTCTCCGAACGACGCAATCGCATCTAGTGAACGCGGCGAAAGTTCTTTCAACAATCCGATGCCGTAATATAATTGCGCAAGTTCGTCAATGGATGCCTGCTGTTCTTTGATAAGGAGCGCTCTGCGTGTATAATCCTGCACGAGTGTATGTGCAATGTTCAGATGTTTGTCGCGCAATGCCGTAACCGCATTGTGCACTTCACCTGTCTTTCGCTCCACGGCGCGTTGGGCGGTCTCGATCAAAATATTGGTTACCCCGCTCATTGCCGATGCGACAACGATGGGCTGTTCATTGATAAACTGCTTGACGATCGAAACAACTTCTAGTAATCTTGGAACATCGCCAACGGATGTTCCGCCGAATTTCATAGTAAGCATAATGATAATTTTTTCTTGGTTAAGTGTTCAAAAGTTTGTTGAATGTTATCCTTGTTTTTCCATCAGCATCACAACTTCTGCAAGTTGCTTCTTATAGACGCTGACGATCGTGTTCATCTCGTCCGGGGTCAGCCGGACTGTTGTTGTATTCAGTTCGGCTTGTGCCGGTGTTTTGATACCGGGAATGATGGTTGAAATTTCCGGAATGCTCGCGCAAAAACTCATCGCTAATGTCGTTTTGGAAATCTTTTTATAGTCAGCGATATGCCACACATCGTGCAGCGCAGACAAAGATTTTTCCACAATCTCTTGTGATAACCGGAACGACCGGTGATCGTTCGAAGAGAATGTCGTCTCTTTGGAAATTTTTCCCGTCAACAATCCGAACTGTAGCGGCATACGTGCAATGATGCCGTATCCGTGTTCCGCCGCTTTTGTTATCACATCGTGCGCGCGCTGGTTGATGATGTTGAAGACCAGTTGAAATCCGTTGCCGAGATTCTTCTCGATCAGAAAATCCGATTCGGCAAACGGATGAAATGTGTTGAGCGATAACCCCCAATAGCGGATCTTCCCTTCATTCTTCAACTGCTCCATCGCTTCGATGCACTCGCCTTGTTCCAGATGCACCATGCGCGCGGAATGAAGCTGATAATAATCGATTGTTTCGCGGCGCAATCGTTTCAAACTTTTTTCACACGCGGAGAGGATGTGCTTCCTGCTGTAATCGAGTGCGATCTTGTTATCTTCCGTTGCACGGTGACCTACTTTCGTTGCAATGATGACATCGTTTGCATTGCCAAACACTTCACCGATCAGTTCTTCCGAATGCCCGAGTCCGTAGAAATCCGCCGTATCGAAGAAGTTCACCCCAAGTTCTTTTGCCCGCAACAATGCGTTCTTCGATGTCGCATCGTCAACATCGCCCCATCCGATCGGCGTTGAACCTACCATTGCAGGACCGCCGATTCCCCATGCCCCAAAACCGATAACACTGACGTTAAGATCGGTATTTCCAAAACGACGATATTTCATTGCAATGATTCTGAAATTTTTTGTGCCATCTCTTTTGTTCCGAGCAATGTTGTGCCTTCGGTGTAGATATCGCCCGTCCGATAACCGGCGTTCAATACTTTCTCAATTGCATTTTCGATCACATCGGCTTCCGTTTGAAGATCGAACGAGTATCGCAGCATCATCGCAACCGACGCAATAGTCGCAATCGGATTTGCTTTATTTTGTCCCGCAATATCAGGAGCGCTGCCGTGCACGGGTTCGTACATTGCAACAGTTCCACCCAAACTTGCCGACGCCAGCATTCCAATCGAACCGGTGAGCATCGCCGCTTCGTCGCTCAAGATATCGCCAAACATGTTTTCTGTAACGATGACGTCGAACTGTTTGGGATTGCGGATAAGCTGCATCGAACAATTATCCACATACATATGCGAGAGTTCGATGTCGGGAAAATCTTTCGCCGTTTCGATGACCACCTTCCGCCATAGTTGGGATGTCTCGAGTATGTTTGCTTTATCTATCGAACAAATCTTCTTTTTTCGTTTTCGTGCGATTTCAAATGCAGCTTGAGCGATACGCCGCACTTCAGATTCAGAATAGATCATTGTGTTGAAGCCGACTTCTTCTCCATTTCGTTTCTCAAATCCGCTCGGTTTGCCAAAATATATTCCGCCGGTCAATTCACGGACAACGATAATATCAACACCGTCAACAATTTCCTTCTTTAATGCCGACGCATCAACGAGAGCCGAATAAATTTTTGCAGGACGAATGTTCGCATACAATCCAAGCTCTTTGCGGAGACCGAGCAGAGCGCGTTCCGGTTTCAAATGCTGCGGATTGGAATCCCATTTGGGTCCGCCGACCGCGCCAAGAAGAACGGCATCGCTTTCTTTGCAATGCTTCAATGTTTCATCGGGGAGCGGAATTCCGATTGCATCCAACGCGGCGCCTCCCGCAAGCGCATGTTTGTATTCAAATGTATGATAGAATTTTTTTGCTACCGTTTTAAGAACCGACAACGATGCGGCAACGACTTCCTGTCCGATGCCGTCTCCGGGAATGACTGTGATTGTTTTTTGCATTGTTTTTTTGTATCTATTCAGCGAAATTTGGTTTCAACATAAATGGCTGACCATGAAATGCGTTAACCCATGTTCGACACTTTGGAAAAATTCTCATAGCTTTTTGTGATGAAAGTGCTGAATCTAAAACAATTTCCCAAAGATTTTTGAAAACACCGTGTAGTGAAAACTTACCTGATTTGTAGTGTAAACTTTTGTCCCTTTTTGCATTTTTTCTTTCAAAATCAATTTTTTTTCATTCCAACTGTCGAACTTGGGTTAACGATCGCATCAAACGCAGCAACTCCGTTCTTGCGAGCCGTAGAAAGATAGCTGCTGAGCCAAAGGCTCATAAGCCTTTGGCTTAGAATGCGACAATATATTTCGGCACCGGCAACACTTCGAAAGCAACCGGATATTTTTAGTTTCACTTTCGTCATGCGCAAATCACGCCTGCGTGCCGAAACGTAGCACTACGGCGTGCAGGCACGTTCAGCCAAGTTATTAGTAACTGATGTTGCGCAAAACACAAAATAGACCACTGATTTACCCCGTTAAATAGTGAGCACTGAAGAAGTCATTGCGAGCGAGTGTTTTTTACGAGCGAAGCAATCTTTTGTTCAAATTTATAAGATTGCTTCGGCAAAAAACGCCTCGCAATGACTATCTAACGAGTTTTTCAGTGC